>Ga0172366_10003929_pt1 | contig 11715 bp, 13 predicted proteins | sample LakKivSesite69cm_FD_114533 | JGI IMG/M metagenome (GOLD analysis project Ga0172366, IMG submission 114533) | Sediment microbial communities from Lake Kivu, Rwanda - Sediment site 69cm | ecosystem: Environmental > Aquatic > Freshwater > Lake > Sediment | place: Rwanda: Western Province, Lake... | reverse complement strand
TGGTCGCTTGGCGACTTGAGGGAGAGGACAAAGGCAAACATCCCCACCATCTTAGCACTCATCGGAATAATCTTCGTGTTCATGAGCGTCTACAGCCTCGTAGCAGGCCTCCATGATCTGCTCACATTCACAGCATACGAGACTGCCAAAAAACCAACCTTCGGGCAGCAGTACGGCTGGTTCATACAGTTCATTGTATACGGGATAATAGGCCTTGTGCTGCTCTACTACTCCGAACTGAAGAGGAAAGAGGCAGGAGAGAGCCGTTCTATCATTCCAACAGCATCATCATCAATCGGGGCGTTCCTCCTCCTTGCAACATTCCTGCTATTCGTCTCGGGCTTCCACTCTTTCATGTATCTCACAGATTACACAGAATACCGTCAGAGCCTCGCATGGGTGGTTGAAACATTCATATTCGGGCTGATGTCCTACTACACCCTGAAGATGAGCGAGAACATCAATAGGACGGAGGGGAGGAGGAAGTCCATATTCACCTTCCCAACCGCAGCAATGGGAGTGATATTCATAATCCTATTCCTGGCAGTGTACATCTTCGGCTCGCTTGACTGGATCTACCGTGACTACGGAACGAAAACTCTAAATTGGTTTGTAGAGGCGGTTGTCTTCGGAGCGCTTGGGGTAATCTCCTCCATCATAAGCGACAACCTCTCCCGGCAGGATGGGGAGGAGAGCACCGGCTTCTCAACCTCAATGTACGTAGCAGGCGTGCTGCTCCTCCTTCCAGCCGTCGTGCTCTTCCTAGCGGGCTTCAACGACTTCCTGTACAGCGACTCGCCAAACCTCAAGTGGGTATACGAGCTGCTCTTCCTTGTCATACCAGGCATACTCGCGATTGCAGCAGCCGAATACACAAGAAGAAGCAAGAGAGTTCCACTGCAGGCAGCAAAGAAGCCGCTCAGGAGAGGAAAGTCAGGCTAACCCTTCAAAGGAGGCGCTCACGGCGGAGCCCCTCATTTTTTCTAAATATTTTTTAGAAAAACCAAAATTATGTTAGAAAATACTATTTATAAATTTTAATTGAGCAATAAGTGGCATGCAAAAAACAGCAAGGTACATAAGCGGTGAACTCAAGACAGACTGCAGGGAAATGGAATGCTTCAGCATAGAGCGTCTGAAGAAGGAATTATGTAGCGGAATCGTCTGCGACGGGCACGAAAGAAGTAACTATGCAAATTGGGACGCCTCCCGCAACCATGTACTGCGCTGGCATGAGAACCACACCTATCACTTCAACTCAAGGAATGGAGGTGGGAGGATGGAAATTCATTTCGCCTCCACCCCAACAGTGCACCCTACAATGCGCTCCCTCTCGGTGGAAATAACATTCCAGAACGCCGCTTACTGGCTTAACCATCCCCAGCTCTACAATAAAATAAAAGGAAAACTGGAAACGAATGGTTTCAAGTTTGAGAGGGAGCAGGCCCCGTTCCTCTGGAAGACTCCGGAAATGAGGAAAAAGCAATGCAAGCAGCTTGAGGACGAGCTCTGCTTGGCACTCCATGAATTCTCCGAGAAATGGGGGGAGAAGGCGATGAGCCCTCGCAACTTCCCCGAGGTTTCGCACGAATTGAGGGAACTGAAGAGAAGGATAAAGGAGATGGTGGACAACACCCCTCTTGATAGAGGGGAGTTCAGCTTCTACATACAGGAGAGGGCGGATTTCCTATCGGATTTATTCACCGCCACCCCCAGCAACAGCCTGATGGGAAGGATAGATGAAATAGTCCTCCGCGATCCTTTGCTTGACTTCGGACTTTCAGGGATGGACAAAAGGAAGGCAGCCGTGAAAACTTACCTCAAGATGTCGACTGATGTGAGAAACTGGCTTTCTGACTATGCAGTTATACTGGATGCAATCTCTGGCGGAGGAGAGAAGCCGGTGGCCGAGCAGAGGGAATCGTTCAAATACATCACTCGACCATGGAATAAATAGTTTTAGAAATTCTAAGATTATTTTGGATGAGGTAAAATTATATACTCTGAATTCCAAAATTTATTGGTGGATATTTTGAACAATCTCGGTGAGAAGCAGCCGCTTGTAAAACATGTGGAAGGGGGTCCTATTGACATTGTGAAAAACAAGGAGGAATTGCTCCGCACCAGAATACAGAGCTTCACCTCCAAAGAAGCGAGTGATGCCTGCAAGGGGATGAACGAACGGATTCTGGAGAGGACCGCCCTAATGTGCGAGCGCATTTCCAACTCAGGCACAAACCCGTCCAAGGCAGTTCTGACCATAGCGCACCTTTCAAAACACGAAGAGAGCAAGGAAGAGACTCTTAATCTCATTATGGATAAACTAGAAGAACGTACAGACCGCTGGTTCGCACAGAGCGCGGAGACGCTCTCGCAAAAAATTTCACCTGAAAAATTCCTCAAATCCATTCCCCTAATCGAGGCGATAAGCAACTGGAACAAGAGGGTTTACGCCCCTGCGGTGGAGATTGATGATGATAAAATGATTCTCATCAGCCCCGAAATCATCAATTCCATGAATGACAGTCAGCTTTCCCGCTGCTTTGAGCTGGGCAAGCAATGCCTTGAAAATCAATCAAACCCGATGATCTATACGGCACCCTACTGGCTATCGCAGGAAAGAACCCGACAGAAGAGCAGTTCAACACGATTTTCACCGAATTCTCAAAACTCCTCCCAACATTAAAGGAGGAGTCGGAGATGGCGACCCCGTTTTTCATGGACCAGCCGGGGGATGAGAAGAAATTCGTTTACAACAGACCCGAGTGGGTACTGGACGACCTCTCTAAGGCATCCTACTCCCTCCCACTGGAGGATTTCATCAAAAAGCTTAAGAAAACCCGCGAGTACTACGAGCTGAACTCGCTTTTCACAGAGGCGAAAGCCGATGAGCTTGTTGTCGTTGTAGGGAGCCACTCCTACAAGCCGGATTTGAAGAAATATGGCGAACTCCTCACCCATTTCACAACGCTCCTTGACGAGACGCAGACGCCGGCAGACCCCAAACTTGCCGAACTGAAGGAAGCCATCCGAACCTCTGTGGGCTACAACGAAGAGCACTCCTCACAGCTTTGCAAGACGGCGCTTGAAAAGTGGAAGAAGAGAGGGGAGAGGTGGAACAACAAGAACATAGCTGAAAGGTGGATTCCGAACGAACTGGGGGTGCTGCTCTCCAGAATGTCCGCAGTTCAGGAAGAGGGGACGGATATCGCGACCATAAAAGAAGTTCTCTTGAAGAATAACATCCAGTTCAAAATGTCAAGCGAGCTTGCTGTTTTCACCACTTGGCCGAAGGACATGAATGCATGTGTCCTGGACACGGATGGAAGGGTTAAGGCATATGTACGGAATCTGCCCTCCGAAGCGCAGGAACAAGGCTGTTTCATAGGGGAGGGAGGCGCAAGCGTCCCCGGGCCTGGTTTCACTATATTTTCGGATTCCGTGGACTCCGCTCAGATAAAAAATTTCAAATCATCCGCCTTCGGAACCTCCTATACCTACCAGTTTCCAAGCGGCTACACCACCCTGAGGCTGCCTGCCCAGGAAAGGAATGTCCTTCTCGAAGCGAAGCATGTTGACACCGTGATGGCGGTGATACCCGGCTCCTATGCTAAGGATAGGAAACCAATCCTCCTAGTAGATCCTGACTATTACAAAGAAGTGAGTGAAAACCCCAGATACAAGGCCGAATTCCAACGCCTCTTGGAGGAGCAGGGTTTGAAGAATCGGGTGGTTGTCATTCCCGAAGAAGAGGTGCACCTGAACCCTGCAAACCTAGCGTTTGTCAGAGGGGAAAGAGAGTTCATCCTCATGAACGACGCGAAGAAGACGATTGAAATGCTTGTTGAGAAAGGGTTGGAGAAAGACAGAATAATAACGGCGCATGTTGAAGAGATGCATGCCTTCAGGGGAGGAATAGGGTGTTGTGTCTCGCGTGCAAAAGCCGAAGAATTCCTCGCATAGCTATATGGTTGTTTCCCCTTCTTCCTTAACTTTCTCGATTATGACCTTCCTCCCGTCAATCCTCATATTCACTTTCTCGTTTACCTGAAATGGGAATGCGCTGTCCTTGAAAATGTCCATTGGAACGTAGATGCACGAGCCGCCTTTCCCGAATTTGTAAATCTGGGTCTCCTTCTCCTTCATACAATTACCTTGGCATAAACCATAATGAGAATATGATATACACAAAAACTGCAAGCAGTAACAATATTACGGACAATACCACGGTAATCACCCGCAGAATCATCCCACCGTCATAATGAACCTTGAAGTGAAGGATTATTGCTAGAAGCGCAACAAATGCGATGGTGAATACAAAATACATCGTTCCAATTAAGTAGATAATCAACAAAAATATACAACTTAATAGGAAATTGACAATATTGTTAGATTTTACCTCTTTATCAAATAATTTTTCGCGCCCCCAACTACTGAAAATTATAACGAAAGGAAAGAGAAGCGGAAATACGAAAAATGTTATTATGGATGCAATAACCTTCAGCCCTATAAGATAATCGGGAGCATTTGCAGTTTCACCCTCAACATTATTCTTTTTGAATTGAAAACTAGTAATCTCATAATCCTCCCGACCCCTTTGTACGAACACAATGAGTGATAGCATTACCAAGATTGAACCGAGAACAGCAATTAACCGTAAGTCATACCAAAAGAGCAAAACCACAATAAACACAAAAAATGAAATTATGAGTAAAATAGTCGCTGCATCCATCTTTGGGAAAATGTATGCTGACGGTTTTTCCCTTTCATTAACCATGCAATCCTTTTCATTACTTCTTATATAAAAATGTTATATACAAATCCATAAACCCCCTCTCCGTCGTAACCGCTTTTTTCAACCCTTTTTTGCCTTGGAAGCGGGCTTTCTTCACTACCAGCCCGTATTTTTCATAACTATGAAAAAAATCAATTGGTGAAAATGAGTTTTTGGCACATTGAAACTTGGCTTGAAAATTGGCATGAAATTTGATGTGGGATTTCAACCTGGCGCGTATATCATTGATCTGTTGTCAAGTGGCTTGAAGCCCATCTTTTCATAAAAGCCCTGCTCGTTTTTTGTAAGATCCAAATCAACCGTGATTGTGTGATTGCCCTCTCTCCTCAACTTTTCGGCAACCTCTACGACCAACTGCCCCCCGATACCTCTTCGCTGAAGCTCAGGCTCCACACCAACTGTTCTCAAACTCATCCAACCAGGCTGAATCCTCTCCACAGTGATGGCTCCAACTGCAACCCCCGAGGGATCCCGCGCAACAAAGGTGTTGTGACATCCGACATCCTTGCAACTTCCGTTGTGGTAGCGGTATATTCCAATTATTTTGGGTAGCTCCTCAGGTCTCGCTTTGTCAACCGTCACTTCAATAAAACCTGGTTTCTCCGCGTTCATAATTCAAGCACCATTTCGGAGGGGTTAAGTTCCTTAAAACCGAATTTCGAGTAGAACCCCTGGTTCTTGTTCTGGTGGGCAACAATCATGCAGCGATGGCCCTGTTTTTTCAATTCCCAGATAACGTTCTCAAAAAGCTGCCTTCCCACACCCCTTCTTTCAAATTCTTCTTCAACCGCCACGTTTTTGATGACCAGCACCCCACTGCTGTTGAATACTGACAGGGCCCCAACCACCATGCCTGATGCAGTTCTTGCAACGTACGTATCGGACGGATGGACACCCGCAGTATCCGCCCCCGTTTTCTTATAGAGCTGTACGACAATCGGCATCTCATCCAATCTTGCCTTGCCGACATTGACTTCCATCATGGCCGGCTTCTCTGCATGCATGCAATCTTTATGCCGTTCGGAATATAAAAACAGACCGGGGCAGGAAAATACAAAACTTATTTAGAATTTCTCAAATAATATGAGAAATAGATGCAATCCCGCCTTCTTAAAGTTTAATAAAGAGGGGAACCCAATATCTGGGCAGAGGTGTTGCGATGCTTGAGGAGTATATCGACATCGGCTACAAGCCGAAGGACGAGGTTGTGTGCCTCTACAGGGTTGAGCCCGCCAAGGGAGTGAGTTTCAAGGAAGCGGTCAACCACATGGCAGGCGAGAGCTCAATCGACACATGGTCGGACGTGTCAACTCTAAGCCCTGAATTGGCGAGGAGGCTGAAGCCGCACGTCTTCTTCATGGATGAAGAAAGGAATACGGTCAAGGTCGCGTATCATCCCGAATTGTTTGAAACAACTTCCATCCCGCAGCTTCTCAGCAGCATAGCAGGCAACATATTCAGCATGAAGCTGCTTGACAACCTGAGGCTGCAGGACGTTTCATTACCGAAGGACGTGATAAGCCAGTTCAAGGGCCCAGGGTTTGGCGTCGAAGGGATAAGAGGATTGCTGAAGGTTAAGGAAAGACCTCTTGTCGGCACGATTGTGAAGCCGAAGGTTGGTTTGACTTCCGAGAAGCATGCAGAAGTTGCGTATGATGCATGGGCCGGGGGATGCGACCTTGTGAAGGATGACGAAAACCTGACAGACCAGAAATTCAACCCGTTTGAGAAAAGAGTGGAGCTTACTCTGAAGGCAAGGGACAAAGCCGAGAAGGAGACGGGCGAGAGGAAGATGTACATGTGCAACATCACAGCTCCCACATGCAAGGAAATGGTGAGGAGAGCGAAGTTCATCAAGGAGAGAGGAGGGGAGTATATAATGATAGATATAATACCAATCGGCTGGACTGCCCTTCAAACTCTCAGGGAGGAGAACGACGAGCTGAAGCTGGTCATTCATGCACATAGGTGCATGCATTCCGCATTTACGAGGAATCCGAGGCACGGGATAAGCATGCTCACGATAGCAAAGCTGGCGCGCCTTGCCGGGATGGACCAGCTCCACATCGGCACCGTGATAGGGAAGATGCACGGTGGCAGGACAGAGGTGCTGGCGTTGAGGAACGAGTGCGTTCAGAAGCACGTGAGGGAGGATTACGAGGCAAACGTCCTTGAGCAGGAGTGGGGAAGCATAAAGCCGCTGTTCCCTGTAGCGTCAGGAGGGTTGCAGCCGACAATGATTCCGGAGTTGGTGAGAATATTCGGCAATGACATCATAATGCAGTTCGGGGGAGGCATACATGCGCATCCGTCCGGCACAAAAGCCGGTGCTGCTGCATGCAGGCAGGCTCTTGATGCTGCGCTGGGCAAAATCTCCTTGGAGGATGCCGCCAGGAAGAATGAGGAGCTGGCAGCAGCGATAAAAAAATGGGGCGTGTAAGGACCGGTGCGGTATGATGACAAAAATACTCAGGATAAGCAGGCGCAGGCCGGAAGTTCCCAAGATACGGATAGCTGCGGAAGTTTTGAGGAAGGGCGGGCTTGTTGCGTTCCCCACAGAGACCGTTTATGGTTTGGGTGCGGATGCGCTCAACCGCCGTGCCGTGAGGAGAGTTTTCAAGGTCAAGGGAAGGCCTGCGGACGACCCGGTCATAGTGCACATTGCGGATAAGAAGGGGATTGGAAGGCTGGCTGAGGAGGTTCCTGAGGAAGCTGAGAAGCTTATGGAGCGGTTCTGGCCAGGCCCGCTCACGCTCGTGCTGAAAAAAACAAGGGTCGTGCCGAAGGTTACTACCGGAGGGCTGGACACGGTTGCAATAAGGATGCCAAACAACGAGATCGCGCTTTCCCTCATAAGGGAGGCAAAAACACCGGTTGCAGCCCCTTCCGCAAACCTCTTCGGAAAGCCAAGTCCAACGTCCGCGGGGCATGTAATCCATGATCTGAACGGAAAGGTTGACGTGATAATAGACGGCGGAAGGACAAGGATAGGGGTGGAATCCACCGTTGTTGATTTGACTTCATCCCCCCCTATGCTGCTAAGGCCGGGCGGTGTGACTGTCGAGGAGCTGAGGGAGGTCCTCGGGGACGTGCTGCTGCACCCTGCCGTGAAAGGCGAGAAGGGCAGCATGTTCGCGAGGTCGCCGGGCATGAAATACAGGCACTACGCCCCTGAGGCAAAGGTGATCGTTGTAGAGGGAAGGGCAGACAAAGTCAGGGAGAAAATCCACGAGCTGGCAAGGAAATATGAAAAGAGCAGGGTGGGAGTCATCACAACCGACAGAAAGCACACTTACGATGTGGATGCGGTTTTCGTTGGAACCGAGCCACGGGAGATAGCCAGGAATCTGTTCAAAATCTTCAGGGAGTTCGACGAGAGGGTAGACGTCATACTCGCGGAAAGCATCAGCGAGAAAGGCCTTGGGCTTGCAGTGATGAACAGGCTGAAGAAGGCTGCGTATAAGGTGGTAAGGGTCTAGTTCAGCAGCCTGAAAGCCACGATGCCGCTGACCTCCTCATGCAACCCCTTTGCTTTCTCCTCAAGCTCGCGCGTGTCATTGAGCATCCTGCCCTTGAACATGTCGTCGTCCATCGACTTGAGGTTAATCCTTATATTGAGCAGCGCCCCGTGCACTCCTGCGTCCGCTGCAAGCACGGCAACGCCCGCGTCGCTCAGGGAGTTGATGTTCCCCTTGAAGGCGACAATCTTTGACAGCTCCATAATCCTTATCCCAATTCCTGCGACTTCCAGAGGAACGGCCGTCGCATTCTTCAACGCAGCCTGCAGGCTCTCCTTCCTCCTCGGGTCGTCCTTGGGTATCTTGTACGCTGCCATCACCTCATTGAAAGCCGTTGCGTCTTTGTCAATCAGCTCCTCTGCCTTCTTCCTGAGAATTTCCGACTCCTCCAGAACTTTCTTCAGCTCGGGCTCGCTCTCCTCGTATCCCTTCTTGCCGATTGTGAGGTGGCATACCATCGAAACCAGCGCAGCCCCAAATGAGCAGAGCAAGGCGGATGCGCTGCCTCCTCCTGGCGTAGGCGAGGGGGAAGCAAGTCCGTCAAGGAACTCATACAGTTTCATATCCTTCAGCAAACAATCACTCCCACAAGCGTGTTTCAAGTATCTGGTTCTTCTTGAAATTCTCAAGCTTCAGGTAGAAATCAGCGACATCAACCATCGCGTCAAGCGGGACAAGCCCGATTATCTCGCTGCCCACTATCGGCACCCCGTACCTGTCCGCCTCGTCCTTAATCATCTCAAAAACCCTGGAAATGGGGGTTTCCTTGTAGTTCGTCAGGTTCATGGAAACCTGGACGATCCCCCTGTTCTTTATTTCAAACCCCTTCGCCTTCACGCACTTCAAGCCGCCGGTGCTGAACCTCACTGCCCTTGCAATACTCCTGGCAATCTCGACGTTCTTCGTTCCAAGATTGACGTTGAACGCGACGAGCGGCTCCCTCGCCCCAACAACAGTTGCGCCTGCCCTGGGATGCAGCTTCGCCGGCCCGCAGTCCGGCTTCCTCTCAGGCTTTGTCTCAACCTCCTTCTTCAAACCTTCGTATTCACCCCTTCTTATGTCCGCGAGATTTGCCCTCTCTGGGCACGTTGCGGCAGCCTCGTAGAAGTAAACCGGTATCTTCAGCTCGTTGGCAATCCTCCTACCGACCTTCCTTGCAAGCTCCACGCAATCCTCCATCGTCACGTCTGAGATTGGCACGAATGGGATCACATCCATGGCTCCGATTCTTGGATGCTCTCCCTTGTGCTTGTTCAGGTCAATCAGTTCGGATGCCTTCTTCGTTGCCAGGAAGGCCGCCTCAGCAACAGCCTCTGGATTTCCTATGAAGGTGACAACGCTCCTGTTGTGGTCAGCATCGCTCTCAACATCCAGCAATTTAACTCCCTTGGCTTTCTTCACCTCGCCAACAATCTCGTCTATTACCTCCTTCCTCTTTCCTTCGCTGAAGTTGGGTATGCACTCCACAATCCTGTTCATCCTCTCACCAATAGAATTTCTCTCCAAGAATTAAAAAGCCATCTCTAGTAAGAATTATATTCCATCTTGTAATAAAGCTACTGGGGTGGAATCATGAGGACGACCATTATCTGCATCTTGCTCGCTACCCTACTCTTAGGCTGCACGTCGCAGCCCCCAAATCAGCCGCCAGGCGGCAACAACACGCCACGCTCGTCTTCTACCTCTACTTCATGTAATCCAAGCAATATTTATCTAGTGGGAAAGCCAAAACCAATATGGAGTTGGAAGGGGACAGGCTACTTGTAAAAAGAATGGAGCGCAGAGAGATTTGTAAAAATGATGCTAAGTGACTACCTTATCCTCTCGCACCTGAGCTCCACAGTCTTGTCCTCCCTTGCGACTATCACGGCATCCTTCCCGAATCCGTATACTGTAAGCTTTATTGAGTAGATATCAGGGTAGCTTTTTGCGCTCCCGTAGATCTTGCATTTTTTGGTCATTATCTCGTTCGGGTTTACTATCCCGACGTTTATCCTGCCCCGCTCAACTTCCTTGTCCGCAGCGAGCGATACTGCCGGCGGGACTACCACCTCGCACTGGGTCCACAAAGGCTCCTTCCCAGTGTTCTCTATCTCTATGGTCAGCTCTACCTCATTCCTCATGAACGCATTCAACCGTATAGGGTAGAACTTCGTGGATATGTGGAAGGTTGTCATTTTCACTTGCCCTCAAAAAATTCCCTGTTCGGGTAGACCTCTATTCCATGCTCCGTGAACTCAATAGGGCATATCTTGTTGCTGTGCTTCGTCCCCCTGAGCTTTATTACCTCAAGCGCCCTCTGCCTCTGGTTCCTCCTCCTGACGTTGTACAGGTAGATTATACCATCCGAGAACAGCTCTACCTCGAATTTGCCGAGTGGGACTTCCGTGTCGATTCCCACGCTTTCCGAAGTCGTCACTGATGTGCAGCCAAGCGACCTCAGCCTCTCCAGCAGCCTCAGAAGTCTTTCCCTCCTCTTCTGCTCGTCGCCGTAGCCCATCAGCAATGAGCTTACCGGATCTATAGCCAGTCTCCTCACACCAACCATTTCAACGGAATCCCTTATCACAACCTCCTGGGAGAGGAAGACCTCTATCTCATACGGAGGGTATTCCACAAACAGAATCTTCTTTTCATCTTCAAGCTTCTTCAAGTCCCATCCATACCTCAGCATGTTCGCGAATATCTGCTTCTTCTGCTCACCTAGGGTGATGTACAGGCCGGGTTCGTTGTACATCGTAGCGCCGTTGTAAAGGAATTGGACGGCAAAAGTGGTTTTACCAGAACCGCTAGCTCCACTAACGCTTATCACTTGGCTTCTCTTGAATCCGCCTTCCACAAGTTCATCAAGACCTGGTATGCCTGTCTTCACTCTATCTTCCACGGTACCACCCCCGCAATTTGCACAATGAGTGGGAAATTCCACTATCTTTTAGTGGAAAGTTACCCCTTCCAAAGGTTTATATGCTGACCACATTTATAAAACCACAGCATCTACCTGTAGGCGAAGCGAGTCGGGATACGCATGGCTTCTGGTGTTTCTCCTGCATTCCACAAAGCCGGCCCGGGATAAACCAGAGGGATGCAGTAGGGAGGGGCACTCCCGAATGAACGCTTCCGGAGACACCGCAGGTTGTCTTTGAAGGAAGAAGCCCACGAGGTAAAAAACTTATGACGGGCATGTCACTAATTCACTCTCAGATATTTAAATATACGCTTACCGTTAATCTTAGTGTGAGAGAATGCAGATTCCTGAAGCAGCATTGATTGAAAGGGAGTTCCTCATAAGGGACATGCAACTCACGAAGGACGTGAGGATGACAAGGAAGTCCATGATAAGGTGGCTCGCGTTAGCTATGGGGCTCATCTCACCGAACGAAAGCAGGAAAACAATTCTTGATC
>Ga0172366_10003926_pt1 | contig 11718 bp, 9 predicted proteins | sample LakKivSesite69cm_FD_114533 | JGI IMG/M metagenome (GOLD analysis project Ga0172366, IMG submission 114533) | Sediment microbial communities from Lake Kivu, Rwanda - Sediment site 69cm | ecosystem: Environmental > Aquatic > Freshwater > Lake > Sediment | place: Rwanda: Western Province, Lake Kivu... | reverse complement strand
GAATAGTCCTGTATCTTCCCGTCCAAATGAACCCCGGCAGTTTCGAGCTTCGCCCGGAGCTGAGGGCCGAACTTTGTCTCAAGTTGAGCAAGTGCGTCCTGAATATCCTCAGCTTGCAGAGTGGCGCTGTCTGTGCCCAGATAGGAACGCCACAAACTATAGAAGCGCACCGTGATTGACGCCATTTTCTTACTTTCCTAGCTCAATTCTGTCGATAGTGTCTTCCCTGGCATCCACCAGCAGGATCTGGTTGCGAACAGGCACGCCGACTCCGGTGATGACTTTGACCACCTCCTGAACCTGCAATGCGGCAATCATGGCTACAGTGGGAGGGGGGTTACCGACCTCGGTCTCTATGCCCTGTTCAGGCATGGCATCGGAGGATGACCCGTACAGTGAAGATAAGCCCACGTCCTCAGGGAAAATGGTCATGAGTTGTCCGTTGAAGCCGCCTATGGAGGCATGAACATAAGGTATCGTCAGTCGGCGGCAAGCCTGCTCGACCACCAGCCGCGACTGGAGATTATCAAGCCCGTCAACTACGGCCCGAGCACCGGTTAGGAGTCTCTCAGCATTCTCTCCAGTCAGTCTTTCCCGAGAGGTCGTGACTGTGGTTGCCGAGTTTATCTCCCTGACTCTTTTTGCCGCCACGACGACTTTGTATCGCCCCAGGTTTTCCTCTGTGGACATAATCTGCCTGTTCAGATTCTGCTCGGTGAACCGGTCGTTATCAATAATAATCAGATTCCCTATCCCTTGTCTGGCCAGTAACTCGATAACCGTGCCGCCCAGTCCTCCCGCCCCGACCACGGCCACAGTTGATTGCAGTAGCTTGATCTGCCCGTCCAGACCGACCGTGCCTATATTGCGCAGATATCGGCGCGGAACAATGCCCTGGCTTAGCGCTGCTATTTCCACCTCTTTGGCGGGTACTTCTTGTGAACTGGAAAGTGACGCTGTTGCCTTCAGGCTGATGACCAGATAGGCTTTGCCATCCGGACCAACATGTGACTCTGCTGATTCGGCGACGCATCGGCGGATGGCGCTCTCGGCTGCGTTGCTTTTCACGAAGATACCTTCGCTATCGTCCCGCTAATTATAATATAATACCCTGCGAAGGCATAAATCGGTGGCGAAATCTTGCAGGAGAAGTCCCGTCAGGAAGGTACATTGAAGATGACCGAAGTCAAGGTGAAGGAAGGGGAAGATCTGAACGGTCTGGGTCTGATGCTCAAGGAGATAATGGACACGAATCTCAAAGACGCTGAGAAATATAAGAGCATTGAGAAGGTAAAAGGAAGCGTGGTGATCGAGGAGTCCACGTCAGGTGTAGCCGTTACGTTGTGTCTCGACCAGGGCAGACTCGAGCTGCAGAACGATGCCATACCCAGGCCGACGGCGCACATGAAAGCCGGCTTTGAGAACCTGGCACATATCAGCTCTGGCCAGCTCAATCCCATAGTGGCCATACTCACCGGCAGACTGAAGTCCAGAGGCAATCCCTTGCTGTTGCTTAAGATTTCAAAGATAATGGTAGTGAGATAGGCAGTCTGCATCATCACTGATTGCCGTATGCAGGTAAGGAATCTTCGGGCGTGGTGCCGATAGAGGCCATATGACAAATTGCGGGCAGGTAGAAATGGTATAATTCGGAGCGGAAATCCATCGAGAGGAGGTCGAAATGGCTATTTTGTTTGGATCACAGGAATGGCTTGATGCACTGAGGAAGGCATTGGAGACGAGCCAGGCATACAAAGAGGCAGCCAAGAACTGGGAAGGAGATATCTACTTCGTCGTGGAACCTGATGCATCGTACAAGAACAGGCACATCATGTACCTTGACTTGTGGCATGGCGAATGCCGTGAGGCTCGCGCGATTACGGACGAAAATGAGAAGTCTCCGAAATACAGCATAGTTGGTCCGTTCACCAACTGGAAGCAAATACTAACCAAGAAGGTTGATCCGGTGCAGTCCATGATGACCGGTAAGATCAAGGTCAAGGGTGACATGGCGCAAATCATGAAGATGCCCAGGGCAGCCGTGGAACTGGTCAATTGCGCGACGGCATTTGAGACCCTATTTCCTGACTAGACCTCTATATGGTATGAAGCCGCAAGCCGGCTGACAGCGACTGTCGTCTGTCGGCGTAATGTCGTCGTAGAAATATGGCGATTTTGTGGCGAGGAGATATGTATGTGGTACTTCGTAGTTCCCAAGGTAGTTTTCGGACAGGATGCGCTGAGCCATCTGGCCGAACTGAAGGGGAAATCGGCGTTCATCGTTAGCGATAAGAATGTTGTAGATCTTGGTCTTGTTGACAAGGTCAAGGCACAGCTTTCCCAGGCAGGGATACAAGCTACTGTGTTTGACGAAGTCGAGCCCGACCCTTCGCTGCAGACAGTGCAGAAGGGCGTGACTCTGATGAACCAGTATGGACCGGATTTGGTCGTGGCTGTGGGTGGTGGTTCCGTTATGGACGCAGCCAAGGCGATGAGGGTGCAATATGAGAGGCCGGATATAAAGCCAGAGGAGATAAATCCATTCATTTCCGATTTGGGGCTGGGTGTTAAGTGCAAACTCGTCTGCATTGCCACAACTTCGGGGACGGGCGCCGAGGCGACTTTCGCCATAGTGCTCACAGATACGGCCGAGCAAAGAAAGCTCAGCCTTATTAACCGGGAGGTCGTCCCGGACATTGCTATCGTGGACCCGGAGCTGGCGCGGGTGATGCCCCCTCAAATCACCGCCGACTCGGGCATGGACGCCTTGACTCATGCAATCGAGGGATTCACATGCACCTGGAAGAACGACTTCACCGATGGTCTCTGTATCAGAGCTATACAAAATATCTTCCAGTATCTCCGTAGAGCGGTGAAGGATGGGAACGACATGGAAGCCCGGGAAAAGATGCACAATGCAGGTTGTATCGCAGGTATAGGTTTCATTAACGCGCTGTCATCTATGGCTCATGCCGCTGGTCATTCCCTGGGCGCTGTTTTTCATACACCGCACGGTAGAGCGGTGGGATTATTTCTGCCCTACACCATCGAGTACATCGGTGAGGCTCGCGAAGAACTTTGGATGGAGATAGCTTACGCTATCAGGCTTGAAGTACCTAGAGGGAAAAGGGCGGCAACGGTTTTGGTGCAAGCTATACGAGGACTGGCTCGTGAGATTAATCAGCCGCTGAGCATACGGGAAACGGGCATTCCATCGGATAACTTTGACAAGGCGATGGAGAAGCTAATAGACAACGTCATGGCTGATGGCTCGCTGATTGTTTCTCCCCGGATACCTAGCGTGGCGGAGACTGAGAAATTCCTCGGCTACGTGTATGAGGGAAAGAGCATAGACTTCTAGCTTTACAGGAACCTTAATGCTGACCTTAGAAGACTTTGGAGAGCTATGAGGAGGTAAGTGAAATGCCCCGTTTTATAGTTGTTCACAAGGCACCGTTCACCGAGGAGGAACTGATCGCGCTTGCTAAGGCCACCCCCAGTCACATGCCAAAAGGCGTCTCCTGGAGGTGTAGTTACTGCGATTTCGCTGGCAGCACGCACTTCTGTGAATGGGAGGCACCTGACGAGAAGGTACTGAAGCGAGTCCTCGATCTCACACAGACACCGTTTGAGACAATTCACCGTGTGCGGCGAATGGATGCCATCAGGGCGAAATTTGAGGAGTGATGGAGCTCGCTTCGGCGCACGTGTAAGCACACAAAGGAGGTGCAGTCATGTTCGGTTACATGGGACAGATGCTCAGGGTTGATCTAGCGAGCGGTAAGTTGTCAGCAGAGGGTCTTAAAGAAGATGACTGCAAGATGTTCCTGGGAGGCAGCGGACTGGCCACGAAATACCTCTTTGACGAAGTGCCCAAAGGCGCTGACCCGCTTGGACCTGACAACAAGCTTATCTTCATGACCGGGCCTCTGACCGGCACAGAATCACCAAGCGCGGGAAGATATTGTGTGGTTACCAAGTCGCCTCTGACCGGTTTCTGGGGGGAAGGGAACGCGGGAGGTACCTGGGGAGTCTATCTGAAGAACTCGGGCTTCGATGGGATTATCTTCACAGGTATTTCACCCATGCCGGTATACCTGGTGATAGATGACGGCAAGGCTGAACTCAGGGATGCCAGGCACCTGTGGGGCAGAAGTGTCGGTGAAACCTATAGGCTGATTAGAACGGAACTGAGCGAGGAGTTCAACGTTGCCTGCATCGGCATAGCTGGCGAGAACTTGGTTCGATATGCCGGTATCTTCAACGATGTTCACCGACCTACCGGCAGGTGTGGTCTGGGGGCGGTGATGGGGGCGAAACGTCTGAAGGCGGTGGCTGTCAGAGGAACACAGGAGATCAAAATCGCTAACAAAGATGCTTTCAACCAAATCTCGAAGAGGAATTATGACCTGGTCAATGAGAGCCTGCTGAAGATTACCCTTGAGACCTACGGGACGTCCATGGTTACAGATTTGGTAAACGTCAGGGGAGGGTTTCCCACCAGAAACTGGCAGACCGGCGTTGCTCGGGATATGGACAAAATAAGCGGAATCACGCTGGAAAACACGCTTCTGGTGGACAGGAAGCATTGCTACGCCTGTCCCATCAGCTGTTGCCGGGTAAGCGTGGTGAAGAGCGGACCCTACGCCTGTAAGGGTGAGGGGCCGGAATATGAAACAATTGGCGCGTTCGGTGGCATGTGCGCACTGGAGAACCTCGAGGCGGTGACGTTTGCACATAACCTGTGTGATGAATACGGGCTGGACGTAGTCTCGACCGGCAGTACCATAGCCTTTGCCATGGAGTGCTACGAAAAGGGGATACTGACCAGGGCTGACGCCGACGGGCTGGACCTGAGATTCGGTGACGCGGACGTCGTCATCCAGCTGATACAGAAGATAGCCAAAAGGGAAGGGATTGGTGACCTGCTGGCTGAGGGGACCAAGAGGGTAGCGGCAAAGCTGGACAAGGGCGCGGAAAGATTTGCCATGCACGTCAAGGGGCTGGAGATGCCGGCTTATGACCCTCGGGCGGCCAAGATCTGCGGCCTGGCATTTGTCACAGCCAACCGCGGTGGCGACCATATCACGGCTTACGTCGAAGGGCCGGCCTTCGTGGACACGCCTTTCCTCTGTGTTGAAGATAGCAAAATCGAAGACTGGATAGTAGAGAATCCCGCCGAAGCTAAGGTGGTGAAAGACCTCGAGGATGCCCTTACGGTCTTTGATTGTATGGGGACGTGCAAGTTCATGGGCATGGCGCTGGCCGCAGAGGACTGGGTTGATATGATAGCCAACTGTGTGGGCTGGAAACTCAGCGTCAGCGATTTCAGAAGAATTGGGGAGAGGGTCTATAACCTGGCCAGGGTTTTTAGTGTCAGGGACGGCCTGACCAGGGCCGATGATACTCTGCCCAAGCGACTGCTCGAGGAACCGCTGCCCGAGGGTGCTGCCAAGGGGCACACTATTAAGAAACTGGACCAGTCGCTCGACGTATATTATGAGTTGCGCGGCTGGGACAAAAAGACGGGCAGGCCGACGCCAGAGAAGCTCAAGGAACTGAATCTGGATTATGTAATCGACAAGACATAGGTGGTGAGATTGTGGGCACCATGGCTGAGAAACCCTGGCTAAAGCAGTACAGGATGGGGCCGTATAAGCTTCCCCACACGAAGGAACCCTATCCCAGAATCACTGTTCACAGCATGCTGGATGCCACGGCGGCTGAGTTTCCCGACGAAGCAGCCTGTTTCTATCTGGGCGAAGAAATCCCCTATGGCGAGATGAAGCTTCTCAGCGACAGGTTGGCTGCGGCACTGGCTGATTTAGGCGTTAGGAAAGGCGACAAAGTGGCCACGGTTTTGCCGAATTGCCCGCAGTTTATGATAAGCGACTTCGGAATTATGAAAGCCGGGGCAGCCCATGTCCCGTGCAGTGTGATGCACAAGCCCGCGGATCTGACGTACGAGATAGGCGAGTCGGGAGCCGAGACGGTTATCTGCAGCAGCATGTCTCTGGAGACGGTGAATGCGATAAGAGAGAAAACCAGGATCAAGAACATAGTTGTCACATCCATGATGGACTATTCATCTGAAGAACCGGCATTGGAACGGTTGCCGGGCGCCTACCAATTTCGTGATTTGATAGCGAGTCACGGGCCTCAACCTCCCAATGTTGACATTGACCCAGTGAAGGACCTGGCCGTGTTGCCGTTCACCGGCGGCGCCACAGGGATGCCCAAGGGAGTGATGTTAACGCACTATAATCGTGTTGTAGCAGTGATTCAGATGGCATGGGCGTATGAACCTTTGAAAGTTGGAATCAGGGGAAAGGTTTCGGCCATGATTCCCATTCCCTTGTTTCATGCCTACGGACACCTGATAATGCAGTTCGGTGTTTACTGGGGACTGAAAGGATACTTGCTTCCCGACCCCAGAGATATCGATGTCCTGGCGCAGATGCTGACGAAGTATCGCCCTTTTTTCTGTGCCTGTGTGCCCACGCAATATTCTCGACTGGTGGCTGCCGGGCTGGGCAGGATTAACACCATGTTTGTGTCCACGACAGCGGCCCTGGCCCCCGAGATTGCTCAGAAGTTCAGGAAAGAGACCGGTGTGCCCATAACTGAAGCTTACGGTCTTACCGAGACCGGTGGCGGCACCCACCTGAACCTTTCGTCCTTCTCCAAAATAACTGGTTTCATGCCATTCGAGAAGTTCGGCTCGATAGGAATACCGGTGCCAGACACGGAAGTGAAGATTATGAACCTCGACACCGGTCAGGAGGCTGCCCCGGGACAAGAGGGCGAGCTCTGGGTTCGTGGGCCACAAATAATGATCGGCTACTGGCCTGAGGTGGGCAAGGGGCTTGTTGACGGCTGGCTGCCGACCGGTGACGTGGTCAAAATGGAGGAGGATGGCTATTTCTACATAACAGACCGCATCAAGGATATGGCCAATATCTCCGGGCTCAAGGTCTATACCAGGTTAGTTGATGATGCCTTGTATGAAGACCCTGCGGTTGGTGATGCTGTAGCAATCGGGATTCCCGACCCGGAGCGCCCGGGCAGTGAAAGGATAAAAGCTTTCATAAGGTTGAAAGAGGAATTCCAAGGCAAGGTGACGGCCGACCAGATAATTGCCCACTGCAAGGAGAAGCTGCCGGCTTATGCCGTGCCCAAATTCGTTGAGTTCAGGGAAGAGCTGCCCCTGACCGTCACGCTTAAGCTATTCAAGAGGCAGTTGAGGGAAGAAGAGATAGCCAAGATGAAAGCGAGTGGGGAGCTACAGTAGGGCGAATGGCTTCTGGTGTGTAGTGCGAAATGTCTGCTTGTGTGCCCTCGTTCATGAGTGATCTTCACAGGTCAGACTGTGCATTGTACCGCCCAAGAACAAAAGATACGCGGGCATGGTCTGCCATACTCGTCAACCGTGCGGCTATGATCTGTCAAAGTCGAACCGCCCACATGTGAACTCGGGTGGGTCTGACATCCCTACACTGTGTCTGATAGAATAGTCCGATTTGCTGTTCCCCTGGTGGGATATGAACATATGCCGAGCTACGAAGACCTAGAAGACAGGATAATAGGCGTGGGAGAGTGCACGGTGTGCGGGGCATGTATCACAGCTTGTCCGGACTCTCACATCAAGCTTGTTGACAACAAGCCGAAACGGCTCAAGCGAACCATGGACTGTGTGGGCTGTCACACTTGTTACGATGCCTGTTATATGCTGCGGCACGACCTCATAAAGGATATAGAGGGCAGCATTGTGGGCCGCGGCAGAAAGGAAAGCATAGGTTTGTGCAGGCGCATCGTAGCGGCAAGAACAAAAGACATGGAAATTGGACGAAGGTGCCAGAACGGAGGGGTCGTAACCACGTTGCTGCTCTATGCACTGGATAGGGGTTTCATCGACGGGGCGTTGGTAGTTGGCAGAGATGCCTGGGCACCCGTAGCCTGTATTGCCAAAACCAGGGACGAGATTATACGTGCAGTCGGCAGCAAGTACGGCGTGGTGCCCGTGCTCAAAGAGCTACGAGCCGCTGTCATTGACCACGGATTGAGCAAAATCTGTGTTGTAGGTTCCCCGTGCCATATACAGTCGATAAGATACCTGAAGCACAAAGGCCTGCCCTTGGCATCGTCTGTGAAGCTGACTGTAGGACTGTTCTGCCGCGAGAACTACGAATATGCCTGTATAGTGGAGAAAATCAGAGCAAACGGTGTGGATATCAGCCAGGTAGATAAGCTGGATGTCGCCGATACGTTCAACATATATGGCGCCGGGAACAAGCTGTCTTTTCCCATAACCGAGGCCAAGAGCTGTGTTCCCAGACACTGCCTGATTTGCCAGGACTTCGCCGCTGAGCTGGCCGATATCGCCATCGGCAGCGCTGGCTCCCCCGAAGGATGGTCAACAGCTATAATCCGCACTCACGAGGGCGAGAAGGTCTTTGCTGGCATGGTGGAGGAGGGGCTTGTGGAGACAAAAGAGATAGAGGATATTGTTGCTGTAATGGCAATAGCTGGTAGAAAGAAGGAGAAGGCTAAGCAGACAGAGGACACATTGAGGATGAAGAAACAAGGGCTGACCAGGAAGGAAATTGCTGACATACTGGGGATGACGGAGGAGACGGTGTCTCACAGGCTCAATGGAATCTGAGTCCGTTAAGCGTTTCAAGACGCAGGCTGTTTGCAGTCAGAGCCGTGAATAGATGCGTCGCCGTGGGGTAGGGAATTTGTATCATCTGATTCTCGCTGAAGGAGCAGGACGCGGCGCGGCTGATTTCGATATGGTGGGTCCCCACCGCGCCTTTTCGTTCGCAGCCAGGGGCAAGCATAACTGGCGGTTCCTCTCTCGCACATTTGGCTCGGGCCCAATGTGTCCCGGGTCCTTTCGCCGCGAGGCTGGAGCATAGGTGTTGGTCGCCGGGTGGCTAGATTGCGCCTCGTGTTTTAACGGGTCAACCTTGACGGAAATCGCCACAGTGGCCTAAGATTCTGGCACGAGTGATTTTCGCGGGAGCGGTTGAAAGGCTGGGCACTGGGTAACGATGGCAGTGCCGCGAAGAGCGCGCGGTAGCATTTGGAGAGAAGAAGGAAGATTGCTGTGAAGAAGGTGACTTTCTTGCCTGATCGAAAGGAAGTTGAGGTGGAGGAAGGTGTTACCCTGTTTGAGGCAGCAGAAAAGGCGGGCGTCTACCTCAACAGCCTTTGCGGAGGAGAAGGTGTTTGTGGCAAATGCCGGGTGCAGGTAACCAAGGGTAAGGCAAAAGCCGATAATCGCTCACTTGGTTTCCTTTCCAGGGAGGAGGTGCAAAATGGTTACGTCCTTGCCTGCCAGACTCGAGTGGAAGACGACCTCGAGGTAGTTATCCCGCCACAGTCTCGTCTCGAAGAAGAACAAATTCTGGCCGGTTCGCATCTGAAAGAGCAGGACATCTGGAGGGGAACATCTCCTATCGCTTATAGCGAACCTGACTGGGTTTCCGTGGCCCGGAGGCCTCATGATCCGGCTTCGCTTTTCCAACCGCTGGTAAGCAAAGTGTATCTGGAGCTTCCCGGGCCAACCATTGATGATAATATCCCTGATACCGCCCGCATCGTCAGGGAGCTCAGGAAGAAGCTGGGATATTCTTCTTATGAGATCCCGTTATCCTGTCTGCGGGACCTGTCTGCAAAGCTTCGTCGCCAGGAGTGGAAGCTTACCGCCACTGTGGCCAGACACGACGACATGGGCCGAATACTGCAAATAGAAGTGGGTGACACCACAGATAGGAATTACGGCGTGGCTCTCGACGTGGGCACGACTACCGTGGTAATACAGTTGGCCCACCTCAAAACGGGTCAGGTTATGGGAGTAGAAGGCAGCCATAATCTGCAGGCTCGCTACGGTGAGGATGTTCTTTCTAGGATTGCCTTTGTCTGTGCTAAGGGCTCCACTGAAGCACTCCAGCGGGCGGTGGTGGAAAACATCAATGCCTTGATTCAGACTCTATCCCGGCAGAAAGGTATTGCTGTCGAGGATATAACGTCCATAGTCGCGGCGGGCAATACCACCATGAGCCACCTTCTTCTGGGTCTGATCCCCTGCTCGATTAGAGACGACCCGTATGTACCCACCGTTGACCTTTATCCTCAAATATCGGCCAAAGAGCTGGGCATTAACATAAATCCTCAGGGGGTCCTGCAGGTGATGCCCAGCGTGGCCAGTTATATCGGTGGTGATACTGTAGCCGGTGTGCTGGCCTGTGGCTTAGCGGACAGGCCGGAAACGACTTGCCTCATCGACATAGGCACCAATGGAGAAATCGTCATTGGCAATAATGAGTGGATGCTCTCCTGTTCCGCATCCGCCGGTCCCGCCTTCGAGGGCGGGGATACAAAATGCGGCATGCGCGCGACGCGGGGAGCAATACAGAAGGTGGAGATAAATGATGGCAACGTGACCTTCGAGACCATCAGCCAAGCCAGACCGAGGGGAATTTGCGGTTCCGGTCTGATTGACGTGATCTATGAGCTGGTCAGGAACAGGATTCTGGATATAGATGGGAAATTCCGGCCTTCGATTCAAGACAGGCGAATCGTTGAGGAAGATGGAGAGCGGGAGTACGTAGTGGCTTTTGCCGAGGAGACGGAGACGGGACGCGCATTAGTTGTGGCTCAGACGGACATCGACAATGTCATAAGATCCAAGGGCGCAATATTCGCGGCCATCAAGTCTCTGAGTGACTATGCCGGGCTTGCCTTCGACCAGCTCGACAGGATCTATGTTGCCGGCGGTTTTGGGAACTATCTGGACATCGACAAGGCCGTTGGCATAGGTCTCCTGCCGGATGTACCAAGGGAAAGGATAGAGTTCATAGGCAACAGCTCACTTATGGGTGCTCGTATGGCGCTGGTCTCCTCTTACGCCTTCGAGAAATCCATAACTATTTCTCAGGAGATAACCAACATCGAGCTTTCCCATTTTGCCCCCTTCGCGGATGAGTACACGGCCGCCCTATATTTGCCTCACATAGATCGAGGGCTTCTTTTTCCGTCGGTGAATTACTGAACCGGAAGATCTTGTTTTGAGGGACTGCCAGCTCCCGGCTGACTTCACAAACAAGCGACTTACCTGCCCCACAGCCGGAAGCTGTGAACCAGCGAAATTCCTCGATCTTTCGGGAAAGGCTTACCCGTTACTTCTTAGCTGCCTTGGCTAATGTCTTGCCCGGCGAGGTCATCTTCTTTTTGCTCAGCGCGTCGCGGTCGCCACCGCTCATGCCGGCAATGTGTCTAACCAGCTTCTTCCTGGACTCGACGTCATACTGGGTTGTGATAGCGATCTGTTCCATGATAGGTGAGCCTCCACCGTGGTAGCTGCCGATATTGTGTATGCCTCCAGTCGCTGAGCAGAGCACGTCGCCCAGGTAACGCCACAGCTGTGCCTGGTCCTCCACGGGCATGTCCGGGTTGCGTTTTGTGTATTTCAGGAGAAAGTCGCGGGTCTCGGGATTCACGAAGTCCTTTTCGTGCGGGAATGTGGCCACCACGCCGCCGCTGATATCGGTGAGCATCTCCGCTTCATGGTAGACTGCTTCGCCCGTCAGGCAACGGCCGACGTTGCAATAGATTGAATTGGGTATGTAGGAGCCGGGGCCATAAGGCACGAATCCTATCCCCGGTATATAGACCTCTGGCTTACCCAGGTCAGATGCTGTGTAGCCCGCAGCG
>Ga0172366_10003925_pt1 | contig 11720 bp, 8 predicted proteins | sample LakKivSesite69cm_FD_114533 | JGI IMG/M metagenome (GOLD analysis project Ga0172366, IMG submission 114533) | Sediment microbial communities from Lake Kivu, Rwanda - Sediment site 69cm | ecosystem: Environmental > Aquatic > Freshwater > Lake > Sediment | place: Rwanda: Western Province, Lake Kivu... | reverse complement strand
TCGCGTCGGCACGGACGCGCTCAAACCGGGCTTTCACCTCGTCCGCCGCGTGGGAGATCGCCCCATGGGTCGCGCTCGGCCAGTCAAGCCCCTCTTCGTGCAACGTCCGCATGGCCTGCCAGAGGGCGAAGCCCGTCTCGCTTCCGAAGAGCACCTCCCGCGCCGCGTCGAGCCGGTCGCCTCCGGCCTTCTCGAAGCGCGTGCTGATCGCGTGCGCCGCCGCATCCGCAGCGAGGGCGATTGCTGCCGCAAGCTCGGCCACCTCCGCCTGTCGCGCCTCCTCGCGCACCCTCCACGCACGCGGAAAATCGGCCTCTCGGCTGAGGTCCGCCCCTTCTAGCTTCTCCTCGAAGAGGAGCGCACGCGCAAGGGCGCAATAGCCGCTCAATTCCGTCAGCGCGAGGTTCCGCGCCCAATGGTCGGCCATCTGCTCCCGGAAGGATTCCTCCATCCCTTCCTGGTCAATGACCGTTTCCGCTGTCTCCACGCCGTCAACCACGCGGATGCGCTCCTTGATGAACAGGGGAATAGCCTCGATCCAGTGATTGGCGTGTTCGAGCCAGGCATAATCGGGCGAGGCGTACACCCGGTCGCCTGCGAGCGACACAAGCTGCCGGAGGTCCTTCGGTTTGCCGAGGAACGGTTCCTCGCCCTCGTTGATCTTCGCGAGGAGGTGCGACCCAGTAGGCGAGGGGCGCTGGCTCATGATGAGATACGCCGCCGGGCGTCGCGGGGCTTTGAGCAATCGTGCCCTCAACCTGCCGGTCGCCCCCAGGATCGCCCCGCCAGTCCGCAGGATTTGCGATACCTGCGTCCGAGCCGTCCTGTCGGCTGCCGAGTCGGGCGTGGCCGTCTCGACCTGCACGCGCCGCAGGCGGAGCGCGTCCTGCATGAGGCTGCGCTGATGCCGGAGGGCCTGTTCTTCGAGGTGGTCGAGCGCACCGGCAAGTTCGGTGAGCGGGGTCTCGCGACCGACCTGGATGAGCAGCCTGATGCGGTCCGCCGCAGGCCGCATCTGGCTCCAGCCCGAAGCCGCGTTGACCACCGCCTCGGCGGCCTTCGCCATGGCGTCGGTGACGGTGAGATACCGCGCATGAGCGAACAGGAGCGCCTGATTGTGAAACGCCCGGCTCATGCGCCCGAAGATGAGTTCCTCCTCCGCCCACGCGACCTCGCGGCTGATCCGTTCGGCGTTGTTCCGCTCCGTCGCCCGGTCGTACTCCCGCACGGCCTGATAGAGACGAAGCCGCGCCTCGTCGGGGTCAATGTCTTCTCGTAAGACCTCCTGAACCGCCGCACGGTCGTAGGGCAGGTCAACCCGCATCTGTCCGAGGAGCCAGGTGATCCAGCGTCCTCGCCATTCGGCGGGCGTCTCGCCTGCGGCCTGCCGTCGGGCATGGTTGCCGAGCCTCCGCAGGAATTGCCCGAAGACGTGGCCGCTCTCGACCTGCGGCTGATCGAGGAGCGCGAGCACCGCGTGTCTGTCTTTCGCGCTCAGCCCTTCCCAGAGGTCGAGCGCCGCTCCAAGCGCCGCACGCTCATCGCCGCTCGTGAGCGCTTCCTTCGCCCACGCCGCGACGAGCGCAAAGAGAGCAACCAACCCCCGGCGAATTTCCTCCGGCCCCGCGATCTGCCCGTCGGACCAGGAAAGGCCAGCCGCTCCCGCCACGTCCGCCGCGATCTCCAGCTTCCTCTCTCCGGCGGACGATACAACCACCGAGCAGAGGGCGGGCGCGTTGCCGACCCATACCACCTCCGGCGCGTGCGCATCCCACTCAGCCTCCCCCCAGGCTTCGCGGCAGAGCGCGGCAGTCAGGCGGAGCGACGCGCTCTCACCAGCCATCGGCTCGCCCGACGCGGTCCACCTGCTCTGCCAGCGATTCCGCGCATCATCGTACGCGGCCACGCAGCGCACAGGGAACGGGATGCGGCTCCGAACGCGCCAGGGGGTGTGAGGGGCAGTTGACATGGAAGACCTCTGGTTATAGTACAGTGACGGGCGCGCCTCACTCGATGTAGTTCGAGCACAAGAGCCACGCCTGTATATGTCTTGGAATACCATACATTCGGCACTTCGCGGGAGTCATCCCCATCAAGAAAGATACCACCGCCGCCGTGCGCGGGTCAACGAACTTCGCATCCCCCTCCCGGAGAGCGTCGCACTCAGGAGGAGGATGGCTCGGAATGTGCCTATATTCTATAGCAAAGGAGATGCGTTCTGGACCTCTGAGACGGGTTCCAGATAATCACACTCCCTCACGGACTACAAGGGTGACTTGCGAGTTGCCCCTACAAAGCGTTCTGCCAATGCACCGTTTCAAGGCTATTCTCCCGTTTGTCCGTCCTTACTCTCGCTACATCCTGGGCGCGCTGGGCCTCACCGTCGTTCTGACGGTGCTCGCCCTGCTGCCGCCGCTCATCATGCGTGCGCTCATTGACCGCGTGTTCACTGCCGGGAACTGGCGGCTGCTCTTGCCGCTCGTCGGCGCGCACATGCTCGTGCCTGTCATGTCTGGCCTCATCTCGTTCGTGAACACGCTCGTCATCGCCTACACGGGCCGTCGGCTGGTCTTCGACGTGCGGACGCAGATGTATCGCCATCTCTTGCGCCTTTCGATGCGGTTTCACGGCGAGATGTCGAGCGGGGCGGTCATGTCGCGGCTGATGAGTGACGTGAACATGGTGCAAAACCTCATCCGAGAGAACACGATCACCCTCGTGACCGACATCGTGAGCTTCCTCTTCGCCGGGATCGTCACCTTCACGCTCAACTGGAAGATGGCGATCCTCCTCTGGACGATCCTGCCGCTCTACGTCCTCAACTACAAGTTCTTCGTCAAGCGCATACGGCGGTCCAACATCGCCTTCCGTCGGATGATGGACCGCATCGCGGGGGACCTTCAGGAGCGGCTGAGCGGCACGCGGCGGGTGCGTGCGTTCGTGCGCGAGCAGAGCGAGACCGAGAAATTCCTGGCGGACACCCGGGAAAGCCTTCACTACTCCATGAGCGGGACCGTGCAGAGCGTCTCCTTCTCCACTGCTTCCCGGCTCATCTGGGGCGTCGGCAGCACCTGTCTCTACATCCTGGGGGTCTACTACGCGCTGCACGGTGAGATGACCTACGGCTCGGTCACCGCGTTCATGGCCTACATGAGCCAGCTCTTCGGACCGGCGCTGAGGTTCACCGAACTGGCGAACCAGCTTGAGCAGGTGATGGTCTCGGTGGACCGCATCTTCGAGGTGCTCGACACCCAACCGGACATCGTGGAGAAAGAGAACCCCATCGTGCTCTCGAAGATCACCGGGCACGTCCGGTTTGAACACGTCACGTTCGGCTACAAGCCCGACGAGCCGGTGATCAATGACGTGACCCTGGACATCCCACCGGGGAAGATGATCGCCCTCGTGGGGCATACCGGGTGCGGCAAGACGACCCTGACGACGCTCCTTATGCGGCTGTGGGACATTCGGGAGGGCCGGATTCTCGTGGACGGCGTTGACATCCGCGAGGTATCCCTGAGCAGTCTGCGTCGGCAGATCGGCGTCGTACTACAAGACCCGGTCCTCTTCAACGCGACCATCGCCGAGAACATCCGCTATGGCGTTCCCGACGCCTCGATGGACGAGGTCATCGCCGCCGCGAAGGCCGCCGAAATCCACGACATGATCGAGAAGTTGCCGGAGGGCTACAACACCGAGCTTGGCGGCGAGAGCGGCATCAAGCTCTCCGTCGGCGAGAAACAGCGCATGGCAATCGCTCGCGCCATCATCACCAACCCCGGCATCCTCATCCTCGATGAGGCGACCTCGTCGCTCGATTCCGAGAGCGAAATGCTCATCCAGAAAGCCCTCGGAACGGTCATGCAGAACCGCACCAGCCTTGTCATCGCGCACCGGCTCTCCACCATCGTAGAGGCCGACGTGATCATCGTCATGGACGCCGGGCGCGTGGTCGAGAGCGGCTCCCACGCGGAGCTTGTGCGAGCTGGTGGCCACTACGCCAAGCTCTACTACCAGCAGCACGGTACGCTCAAGGACGCCCTGACGCACCGTGCCGAAACGGAGGGATTCGCTCCGGGAGCCTGAATGCTCATTAACAAGCCATGAAGAGAGAGAACGAATTATATCGGCACCCTTTGCACGGTACCTTGACAATTCACTATGTTCAGGACAATTCTTAATACAACGGGAGGTGTGCATCCCTGACAGCACAACGACGTGGGCGGATGCTACATAGAGGTTCCTATGGCTGATGACTATTCGATCACCAAGACGGAAGATGGACGTCTCTATCTGGTGAAGAACGGCACGATTCAGGAGCGTCTCTTCCGCATGAAAGAAGCGCTTGCCCGGATCGGCATTACCGCCCCAACCTATTACCGGTGGGTCAACTCCGGCCAAATCCAGGATGTCGCGTTTCGTGACCGTGCCAACTGGCGGCTGTTCACCGACAGCGACATTCAGCGGATCAAAGCTGAAGCGACGAAAGTCAGTGTCGTCATCCCCGCTCCGTTGGGAGGTGGCAAATCTATGCAGCCGGAGCGGGAAGAAGGGACCGGCTGACACGCCGGATACGTCGTACTCTTAAATTCTTTCCTGTGGGATCGGGGTGTAGCGCAGTCCGGCTAGCGCATCTGCTTTGGGAGCAGAGGGTCCTGGGTTCAAATCCCAGCACCCCGACCACACCCCCGGATACGATGCCCACTTCTCCCCTAGCAACGGCGGAGGAAGAGCCGCTATTGCTGCATGTCGAGGATCACTTTAAGGCACTGTTCGGGATGCTCGTCAATCAGCCTGAACGCCTCATCAGCTCGTGTTGCGGGCACGACGTGCGTGATCAACCCCTCCACAGGGAGTGCGCTTTCCACGATGAGTCGCCAGACGGTTTCGAGCACGCGCCGAAGGCCCCATGGTCCGGTATCGGATTCGATACGCTCGTGGAGGGCGATCATCCGGGTTGCGCCGCCCGCTTTGTGCGTCGAGTGGTGAAACTCCTCCCCCAGGTTCAGCCCTTTCGCCTCTCCCTGATAGAAGCCACCGGCAACGACTGTGCCGAACGGGTTTGCGGTGACGCGAAACGCCTGATGGAGCGCCTGATAGCTTCCAGACATCTCAAACGCCACATCCACGCCCTTGCCTCTTGTCCACGCTCGGATCACCTGCGCAAGGTCGGGTCTGTCGGGGGTCAGGGTGTGGTGCGCGCCTGCCCGTAGGCTCTCCGCCAGGCGCGAAGGGAGCGGGTCAATGCCGATGATGGGCCGCACGCCTGCCAGACGACACAGGTGGGTCAGCAATAGCCCCACGACGCCCTGGCCGAAGATCGCCGCGCTCTCGCCGAGCCGGATGCCCGCACTGAGCAGCGCATCGAACGCGACGCCGCCGAGCGCGAGGAATATCCCCGCCTTGGGGTCGAGATTCTGCGGCAGGCGGTGGAAATAAGCCTGCGTGGGGTCCACGAGGGCGTACTGGCGATGGCCGCAGACGGTGGCGTAGCGTTCGCCCAGTTTGACGGTATGCACGCCTTCGCCGATGGCGACGACATCGCCGACCTCTTCGTATCCCTGAACGTTGGGGTAGGACGCCGGGGCAGTATCCTCTTCCACGAAGAGGCCGTCGCGGATGACCTTGGTCCGGTGCGGGACAGTGCCCCGGTACCAATTCATCTCGGTGCCGTGGCTGATACCGGAGTAGAGGATTTTGAGCAAGACCTCGCCCGGACCGGGCTTCGGGATGGGGACCTCCCTGATCTCCACACGACGCGGCTCAACGAACACCACTTCATACACGATGGTTCTCCTCTCGCCAAGATCGCCGCAAAGCTCTTCCCACCACGACACGATACCTCGATTGTCCTGCGATTTCTCGCGGAGAAACCATTTCATAGAGTAATAACGAACGACCCTCTCCGGTAGGGGCGTCTTCGATGCTCCGCGTCCGATGGTTCGTCCGCCTATCATGCGCTCGTCTGTGCCGGGACATTTCGAAGGCATGGGCTTTGCATTGACACTATCTCCGCGGGCGAATACCTTTTTCTTGACCGTCTTTCCGAGAGAAGATGCCCATGAACCACACGCGACTTATTCGGGTAGCCATCGGCGGCGTGCTCGCAGCGGCGGCGCTTGCTTGGGCGCTCACCGGGCCTGAGATCCTCCACCGCATCCGCCAGACCTATGAGCGGGTGAACACGTTCCAGGCGGCGTTCGACCAGACCTTCGAATGGAAGCTCGCCGCGACCACGCAACGGATGAGCGGGCGGTTTTACATGAAGAAGCCCAATCGGTTCCGCATTCAGACCGACGTGCAGACGGTCGTGACCAACGGCAAGACGGTCTGGAGCTACTCCCCGGCGACGCAGCAGGTGATCATCAACGACTACGACCCCGCGACGATGCCCTTGCGCCCGGATAACTTCCTTTTCGCGTTCCCCGACGAAGAGCAGGTGACCTACGTCGGCGATGAGCGGCTGGAGGAGGCCGACTGCCACGTGATGGATGTCGTGCCCCGCGATTCGACCCTCGGCATCGAGAAGATGCGCGTGTGGGTGGATAGCCGGACGTGGACAGCGAAGAAAGTGCAGTACACCAGCATCAGCCAGGACCTCACCACGTACGTGTTGAAAGAGATACAGACCAACAGGAGCCTGCCCGATTCTCTCTTCACCTTCTCAATCCCTCAGGGCACTGACGTGGTGGATTTCCGCGCACAATAGCCTTCTCTCGCAGGTGACGCATGAAACGTGAGTGCAGACGCCGGGTTCCCTTGCGCATTCTTCCGGCATTGTCCCTCGTCCTGGGCACGCTCGCGCTCTCCGGGCTTGTCCTGGGCACGCCGGTGAGCGCGGCATCGGCTCCTTCGCGCTGGTGGGTATGGCTTGTGGACAAAGGGCCTGGCGTCGCCGGGGAAGACGCCCCCGTCTACCAGCCGTATCTCTCAGAAGTGGCGAAGGTCGCACGGGTGCATCATGTCACGCGCTGGTTCAACGGCGTGAGCGTGGCCGCCGGGTCCGCCGAGGTCGCTCAGCTTCGTGCGCTGCCCTTCGTGAAAGGCGTCGCCCCGGTCGGGCGATGGCGGCGCGGATACGAGCCGGAGGGTGCGGATGCTCAACCGCCGAAGGCGCGCCCCGCCCGGCCAACTGGTCTCAACTACGGCGATTCCTCCGCCCAGATGCACATGATCGGGGCCGATTCGCTCCACGCACTCGGTCTCACTGGGCAGGGCATCCTCATCGCCGTGCTCGACAACGGCTTCGACGACCTCCAGCCTCCGGCATTCTCGCGGCTGACTATCGTGGCCAAGCACGATTTCATAGATGGGGACGCTGATGTCGGGGGCGGCTCGCATGGGACTGAGGTGCTCTCCTGCCTGGCGGGGTACGATCCTGGAAGCCTCATCGGCCCGGCGTACGGGGCGAAATTCCTGCTGGCGCGGACGGAGAACGACTCGTACGAGCGCCCCATCGAGGAGGACAACTGGGTTGCGGCGGCGGAGTGGGCCGCCTCGCTCGGCGCGCAGATCATCTCCAGCAGCATCGGGTACAACTACTTCGAAAACGACCCTGCGGGCAACTGGTCTGACAGCAGCTACACGGTGGACCAACTCGACGGCAAGACCGCGCTCATCACGCGAGCCGCCCAGAAAGCTGCATCCAGAGGGATCATCGTCGTGAACTGCGCGGGGAACGAGCGGGGTTACTACGAAGGCGTCGTGATCTGGAAGGGCAAGCTCCTCATGCCCGCCGATGGCGATTCGGTGATCGCGGTCGGCGCGGTGAATTACTACGGCAGCGTGGCAGGCTTCAGTTCCGTCGGGCCGACGGCGGACGGGCGGATCAAGCCCGATGTCGCGGCGCCGGGCGTGGGGGTGATGACCGCATACGGCTACGACAACGGGACAAGCTTCGCTACGCCGCTCGTGAGCGGCCTTGCGGCGCAATTGCTTCAGGCTCACCCGAACTGGGACCCCATCGCCGTGCGGACGGCGCTCCGGCTTTCCGGCTCGCGTGCGCTCCTGCCGGATACGCTCGCGGGCTGGGGCGTGGTTGACGGCGTGCGTGCGCTTGCCGCCGACAGCGCGATCTTCGGTCGCATGGTGGACATCGAGACGGGCGAACCGGTTCCGGGTTCGTACGTGCGCGTGTACGATAGCGGGCAGAACCTCGTGGGGTACGCCGCAGCTTCGGCGGCGGGCTGGTACCGGTGCGAACGGCTTCAGCCGGGCACGTACCGCGTCCTCGCGTTCCGGGCCACCGGAGAGGCGGTCGCCGAGACGACGCTTGCCCTGCCGATGCTCCCCCGCGAGACTCACCTGCCCCTGCGCAAGAGCATCTCCGTCGCCGAAGGGCCTTCCCCGGCTGGGCTGTGGGTGAGCCAACCCCTCCCGAACCCCGCAAATCCGGCGACGACGATCCGCTTCCGCCTGCCCGATCCCTCGCCGGGGCAGGTCGTCCGCCTGAATGTCCGTTCGCTCACCGGGCAGGTCGTGCGCGAGCTTATCGCACCGGCGGCGGCAACGGGCATGATCGCGTGGGACGGACGCGACCGGCAGGGCCGTGCGGTCGCCAGTGGGGTCTACCTCGCCGAGGTCCGCGTGGGAAGCGTCTCGGTGATTCGCCGGGTGGTGGTCCTCCGGTGATGCCCCGCCGGTTGGCTCTCTGCGCGTTGGCTGTGGTCTTTGGTGTCTGGGTCTGCCGGGCGGAGTCGGCCACCGGTCCCAAGCGCGCCGTATGGGTGTTCTTCCAGCCGATTGGCGACCGCGCCGCGCATCCGAAGCGAGCGATTTCCGAGCGGGCGTACGAGCGCCGTGCGCGTCGTGGGAGCGTCGCTCTCAACGCCGACGATCTGCCGGTGTATCAACCCTACCTTGAACGTCTGAGCCGACACGTCGAGCGCATTCGCACGGTCTCGCGCTGGTTCAACGCCGCAAGCGTCGAGGCGACGCCTTCTCAGGAGGCGGAAATCGCTCGCTGGCCGGAGGTGCGTGCGGTCCTCCCGGTGAGCATGGGGAGGCGTGCGCTGGAGCCTGAGGGAGTTCCCCTGCCTCGTGCCCGGATCGGACGACCGGATGCGGCTTTGCCGGAGCCTGCGGCGTACGGCGAGAGCTTCTGGCAGGATGATCGCATCGGGGTCCCTCCGCTTCACGGGCGGGGCCTGAGCGGCGCGGGGGTGCTCGTGTGCGTGATTGACGCCGGGTTTGCGCGGCTCGATCATGCGGCGTTCGCCCATCTGAACGTGGTCGCGGCGTGGGATTTCGTGGCGGGCAGCCCGGTTCTTGTGCCCGACTCGCACGGCGCGCAGGTCCTTTCCGTGCTTGCCGGGGAGGAAATCGGTGCGCTGGTCGGCCCGGCGTACGGGGCGGAGGTCGCTCTGGCGCGGACGGAAATCCGCGAGCAGGAGGTGCGCGTCGAGGAAGATTACTGGATCGCTGCGGTGGAATGGGCCGATTCGCTCGGCGCGGACGTGATCACGAGCAGCGTCGGCTACAACACCTTCGACGACGCGACGACGAACCATACGCTGGCCGAGCTTGACGGCTCAAGCCTCCTCACCCGCGCCGCAGACAGAGCCGTGGAGCGGGGAATCGTCGTCGTCATCGCGGGCGGAAACGAACGGGGTCCCTTCGCCGACCTGGCCTGGCAGGGGCGGATCACGATGCCCGCCGACGGGTTCCACGTGCTCGCCGTCGGCGCGACGACGCCCGACGATAGCCTCGCGTCGTTCAGCTCCGTCGGCCCGACCGCCGACGGTCGGATCAAGCCCGACGTGGTGGCTCCGGGGACGGGGGTCGTCGCGGTGGACGGCATGACGGCGACGGGCTACACGCGGGTGAGCGGCACGTCACATGCCTGCCCGCTCGTGGCGGGAGCTGCGGCACTGCTCCTCCAGGCGCACCCGGAGTGGACGCCCTCGGAGGTGGTTCACGCGCTCGCATGGACGGCGAAGGACCTCGGCGCTGTTGGGCCTGACAACGAGTTCGGCTGGGGCCTGATCAACGTCGCGTCGGCGGTTGATGCGGTGACAAGCTCCGGCCTCGTGGGGCTGGTGACGACGACGCTCACACGGCCCTTGATGGCTCCTCTCATCATGCCGGTGGCGCGTGCGCGGGTGGAAATCGCCGGACCCGCCTCGGCGGTCACGGCCTCGGATGTGCGCGGGCTGTTCGGCTACCATCCGTTGCCGCCGGGGCCATACACGATCACCTGCCGCACGCCCGGCTACGCGACGGCCACGTTTCAATCGAACGTGCCGCAGCAGGAGCCAATCCGCATCGAACTGGCCGCGAAGGAGGACGCCGGTGAGCGGTATCGCCTCACCCCCAATCCGGCGACGCGGGGAAGCGGCGTGACGCTCGCCGGTGCGGTGCATCCGGAACTGGAAATCGCGTTCTACGATGTCGCGGGGAATCTCGTGAGAAAGCTCGCTCCCGGCGAATCCCATTGGGACCTCACCGCCGAGAGTGGTCATCCTGTGGCGGCGGGAGTGTACATTTGTCGTGCGGAGGTTTCCCGTGTCGAGGTCTGGCGCGGCAAGCTGGCGGTCGTGCGGTGAGCGTGCAGAGGCTATGGGGCGTACGTAGCGCAAAGGAGCGAGGATGGAGCGGTTGTGGGCGCCCTGGCGGATGAAGTACATCGTCAGCGAAAGCGAGAAGCCATCGGGGTGCGTGTTCTGCGAGGCGGCGGCAGCGTCGGACGACCGAAAGCGGCTGATCTTGCATCGCGGGCAGCACGTGATGACCATTATGAACCTCTATCCGTACACGAACGGGCACGTCATGATCGTCCCATTCCGTCACGTTTCAAGCCTCTCCGACCTCACCGACGCCGAACGTCTGGAGCTTATGCGCGGCGCGACGACGGTGGTGGAGGTGCTGCGCGAGGTGCTGCGCTGCGATGGGAATAACCTTGGCATCAACCTCGGTCGCCTGGCAGGCGCGGGGATTGACGCGCACCTCCACATGCACGTCGTGCCCCGGTGGAACGGCGACACGAACTTCATGGCGGTGGTTGACGACACGCGGGTGATCTCGGAAGCGCTCGAAGAGACGTACGCGAAGCTGCGTGCCGCGTACGTCGCTCGCGGGCTGGTCGCGGAATGACGATCCGCGCAGGCGGATGATCGGGACGATGGCGCTGAACATCGGAGGGAAGAGGACGACGACCGGAAGCACGAGGTCGAAGGTGGTGTGGTACCTCCGGATCGGCCTCTACCTCGTCCTGTTGCTCGTCGCGGCGTACGTGGCGAACCGGATGCGCGGGCGCATCCCGATGGCGTTCGGCCTCACACCGATACGGGTCGAGGCGCTTTCGGTGGCGAGAGTGCCGTACGACGCTTCCGACGCACGCAGCCAGGGCGACGTGAGCGTCACCGTGCGCATCGTCGGGCGAGATACCGTGCGTGGGGGGATTTCCCTCGCTCAGTTCCGCTTGATCACCAAGCGCAGCAGGCGGTACGAGCCGTACGCGAGCACGCTGCTCTTCGATTCCGACGGCAGGCTGCATATCGCCCCCGGCGATACGGCGATAGGAGTGCTCCTTTTCTCGCTTCCCGGCGACGAGGAGCCGGATCAGTTATGGTGGGAGCCATGACGAACCAGCGCGCACCGCAAGAACCCGACACCATCGTCGAACTCGACGTGCTCGACCAGCCGTACGGCCCCGACGCGATTGCCCGGCTTGACGGGATGGCGGTGTTCGTGAGCGATGCGGTCCCCGGCGACCGGGTGCG
>Ga0172366_10003924_pt1 | contig 11722 bp, 12 predicted proteins | sample LakKivSesite69cm_FD_114533 | JGI IMG/M metagenome (GOLD analysis project Ga0172366, IMG submission 114533) | Sediment microbial communities from Lake Kivu, Rwanda - Sediment site 69cm | ecosystem: Environmental > Aquatic > Freshwater > Lake > Sediment | place: Rwanda: Western Province, Lake... | reverse complement strand
TTGAAGCTCGTGAGCAGAAACTACACCAGGCGAAATGGAAGCGCATGGAGGCTAATCATGTGGCCTGACATTTCACCTTATTTTATTAGGGGAAAATTCCATTTCACGCTGAACCAAGACACCCAATGTCTCATCCAGAAGGAACAGGAAGTGCCCTTTCTCATCCTGGTAGAGACGGCGTTCTACTTTCAGGGGGCCGAAGAGGGTGTAGGGGGTCCTTTTCCTTTTCCCGATCAATTTCAGACCAGGGTCCCTTTCTTTCGCTAGTTCCTGGTCCAGGAGAGTGAGAAAAGCTTGGGCAAGCTTCAGGCTGTAGTTCAATCCTTGCTGGAGAATTTCCCTTTCCCAGTTGCTAATTTCCATGTTATGCAGTAAATTTTTCGTGAGGGCCTCCTTTGGTGTGTCAAGGAAGAGATTAAAGGGGGTCCTTTAAATTTTGCAACCCCTACTAAATTTTTATAGTAACTTTTTATAGTAACGAACGATCTTACCCTTTATTCTTGATGAGTTTCCCTGGCCATCAGCAGTTCGATAGGAGTGTAATCAAAAGGAAACCCAAAATGATTCGGGCCCATTAATTCAAGCCCCCTACTAGTACGGAATAGATCGACTGCTTGGGAACCAATTACAGCAACTTTTACGCCTACCCCGATATCAGCGTTAGTGATAGGTTCTCCTGTTTTTAGATCGACAGAAGTGATAATATCAGGACTAGTGACATAAGGGTTTTCGTTTTTCCAGGTTATATGATTTTCATTCTTGAACCAGACCTTGAAGGTCTCCCCTTCCCATTTATCAAGCCCTTGGAGAATGTAATTCCCCCAATAATATCCCTCCCGGTCCTCCGCTTCCACCCTAACAACAGTGCCTTCAAAAAGAATCCAGCCATTGAGGATACGAGTTAATTCTTGAATCGGATTATTGCCTGTTTCGCGGGCTAGCCGAATTGCTCGACCGATTTCCAGGGATCGTGAAATTGTTCCTGGCACCATAATAGTTTTTGCTTCGTTTCCCTTCATAAGCCAACCGCATTGGCCAACGATACCAAAAGCAGCAACACTCAGAAACTTGCCTATCCTCTCAGCCATTAATTGCTTATAAACCTCCGTTATCATGCAGGTATTACCCCATGCGTCCACGGCAGAAATCGGACAGAGGGATTTTCTCGCGATCGTAGGGGTATTTTGCGTTATTTCCGGCGCTGCTCGGCCTACATAATCACCATCCACTACTGAAAGCCCTAGATAAGATGCAGTGGCAATAGCAGTCAAGGTATTTTCCCCTCCCAATTCCGGAGGGATAATTGACCTGATCTGTTTTCCTGTAAACTTTTCCAGTTCTTTTACTGCCTTAGCAAGATATACTTTAGTAGTATATTTAGGGGACTCCAAGCCGAAGATTTTCATCTCATCCTTTCGCTTGGAAGAAGCATGATAAATCGTCCCCATCAACCACGCGCAAGCAACCCATTGGTCATCGGCAAGATCGCTGGCATCAATCAGGGAAATCTTTCTTCCGGCATCCAGCTCGCTAAGGATCGTTTCAAGTCCTTTTTCTGGTTGACCACCCCCCCCTGTCCCTAACACGGTAAGGCCTCGCGCTAAATCCTCGAGCTGTTCTCTTTTTTCTAATTTTAGCTGCATCTGTCAATCTCCCTTCCCAGATTACTTTTTCTTCCTTCTTATTCGCTCCATATATCGCATAGGCGGTATTGCTGGGGTATTTTCCATTGCTTTATCTCTTCGATTGGAGGAGACTCATAGCCATATTTTTTGCTATGACTCCATTGGCATTGCTGGCTTAATTCTACTAAAAATTCGGCATATTTAAGAGCAGCAATAGCGGAATCGATTACAGGAACGCCAAGAATTAGTTGAAGCTCGCGAAAAAAACCGAATTGTGCCGTGCAACCAAGGATAATTACCTCTGCAAGGTCTTTCTCTACTGCCTCCTGGGCCGCATTGATTAAGCGTTTTTTGGTTTCCTCGGGATCACGGTGGAAATCCAAAACGCCCATATCGACACTCTTAAAAGACGCTAGGTTTTCTTGAAAGCCGTATTTTTTCACGTTAGTGTGCATGACTGGGATCCATTTTTTACGCCCCACGATGATAGAAAAGCTATGCCCCAAGGTGCTGGCAATGTGCATGGAAGACTCAGCTGGCGCGGTAATTACCATCTTCTGAGTAATTTCGCGAGCCTCCCATAATCCCGGATCGTAGAAACAGCCAATGACAACTGCGTCAAAACTCTCTTTTTCCGCTCTACGGACCCGGTGGATAATATCTGCTAAAACGAGAGTTTCATAGTAGTGGTACTCCAAATGATGGGGCCCGCGGGTAAAAGATTGAACCGTTAACTTAGTCTGGGCAGCTTTTTCCTGGTCGAGATACTCTTGGAGTGGCCTATCAGAGAATGCTACCCCAATCGGGTTAATGTAGAGAATCTGGGTCATTAATTACCCTCCCTTTATATATTGGACTCAGTTTGGTGGTCTTTGCAAAGGTCATTGCCTTGCCTAAAAAGGTGGCATCGCACAAAGTGTCCCTTGCTAACCTCTACTATGACGGGATCCTCTGTGTCACAGCGTGTTCCTCGTTCAGGGCAGCGCATGTGGAAGCTACAACCTGGAGGGATATTTACTGGACTGGGAATCTCTCCGGAAGAAATATACTTTTTCGGTTTTAGACGTTCCTCCTCCTCGGAAATGACGGGCACAGAGGAAATGAGCATCCTTGTGTAAGGATGTAGTGGATTTTGGAAGAACTCTGCGGCTTCAGCTATTTCACAAATCTTCCCTAAATACATAATGGCAATCTTGTTAGCTACATTACGAATGACGCTGAGGTCGTGGGTTATGAACAAGTAGGTTAAGTGCAACTCTTTTTGCAAATTAATCAATTTTGTAATAATTTTGGCTTGAATTGAGACATCCAGAGCTGAGGTTGGCTCATCCAGCAGGATCAGTGAGGGCTGAGGCGCTAAGGCTCTGGCGACGGCAACCAATTGTTTTTCCCCGCCTCCGATGCTCATTGGTGATTTGTACATATAATCAGGAGATAACTCAACGCGTTGTAGCAACTCCACAACTGCGGATTGCAACTCTACTCCCTGAAGCTTACGATGCAATCTAAGGTTAAGACCGATGATTTGGCCTATGTTTCTGCGCGGATTCAAAGAAGACGCAGGATCTTGGAATACGATCTGCATCTCCTTCTTTAAAGTCAAAGGTCTCCTACTATACTCCACCGCAATATTCTGCCCTTTAAAAATCGCCTCTCCACCAGTGGGCCGATACATACCAATCACTGTATAAGCCAGGGTGCTTTTGCCAGAGCCAGACTCTCCAACTAGCCCCAAGGTTTCGCCTTCCTCGATGCTTAGGCTTATTCCATCAACCGCTCGTAGGTAAATTGGTCCTTTACGATTTCTTCCAACTTCAAAGTATTTCTTTAGATTTTTAATTTCTAGAAGAATCATGGCTTTTCTCCATATAAGAAGCAAGACACGAAATGGTTCGGGCTTACATGGTACATTCCTGGCTTCTTTTGCGAGCAGACATCCATGCGACTAGGGCATCGCGGATGAAATCGGCACCCGGTTGGTGGATTAAGATAGTCAGGAATGTGCCCCGGGATTCCGGAAGCAATACCCCCGCCGGTTATTTTAGGAACTGATCTCAACAACCCAACCGTATATGGATGAAGAGGATTTGAGAAAAGCTCCAAGGAGTTCGCGGTCTCTACTATCCTCCCAGCATACATCACATAGATTCGATCAGCTATGTCCCTTGCCACGCCGAGGGAGTGGGTGATAACAATTGTCGAAGTGTCATGGCTTCTAACCAACTCTTTTAGGAGACGAAGAATTTGATCCTGAATCGTAACATCCAGGGAAGTACCGGGCTCATCGGCAATCAGCAAATCCCTTGGGGCTGTTAGAGCCATAGATATACAGATTCTTTGCCGCATTCCTCCGCTTAGTTGAATCGGGTAGTTCCTCAACAGCCTTTCTTGATCCGGCAAAGCCACTTCTTTGAGAACAGAGATTACGATTTTGGAAACATGATCTTTGCTTTGTTCACTTCTTGGTAGAGCATGCTTAGTTACTTCAAATAGTTGTGTGCCGATAGTAAAGACCGGATTGAGAGCTGCTGTGGGATCTTGAAAGATCATGGCAATCCCTTTCGACCGAACCCGCTGGAGCTCGGCGTAGTTCATTCGCAGGATGTCTTTCCCTTTGAACAAAATCTCGCCGTGATGAATGTGTGATTCGGGTTGTGGCAGAATACGAAGAATAGTCTTCATAAGAGTGGTTTTGCCACATCCGGTTTCTCCAACAAGAGCAACCCTTTCTCCTTTACCGAGGTGAAAAAAGACACCATCAAGCACCTTCAGGTAGCCCCCGTAGACGCGATACCAGACCTGTAAATCACGGATATCCAACAGCCGGTCTGAGTTCATATTAATCACTCCTAATTTCTAACATGTCCCGAATACCATCGCCAAGAAGATTGAAGCCCAATATGACAAGCACGATGGCCAGCGCAGGGAAAATCGCCACCCACCACTGCTCCGGCAAGTATTTGGAACCATCTGACACCATTTGTCCCAAGGCAGGAGTTGGCGGCTGTTCACCCAATCCAACAAAGCTTAATGAGGCACTCAGCAAGATGACCCAACCGACATCGAGTGCCATCTTTGTAAACACGGGGGATAGACAATTTGGCAGCATTTCACGAAAGAGGATGTGGAACCGGGAAGCTCCAGTCAATTCGCTGGCAATGACGAAATACTCGTTGTGCACGGAGGACGCCATTCCATAGGTCAACCTGCAGTACCAGGGCCAATAAACCATTGTTACAGCAATCATGGAATTGGTCATATTCGGCTCTAAAACGGAAGCGATAGCCAGGGCCAAGATCAAAGGAGGAAGTCCTAAAAAGATGTCGGTCATGCGCATGATAAGGGTATCAATCCTCGTATTTTTGAAATAACCAGCAAACATACCCAGAAAAACACCGATTGGTACAGCGATTCCCAAGACGACTACCGGCATCAATAGCGCACCTCTGAAGGCGAAAATGATTCGCGAAAGAACATCTCGCCCAAAGGCGTCGGTACCAAAAAGGTACCTACCACTCGGGGGGCTAAAACCATTGTCAAAATCGACAAAAGCACCTGCATGTTGAGGATAAGGAACAATCCAGGATGCCAAAATAGCAGAGAAGACAACAAGTAAGACCAAAATCAAGCCAACGACGGAGAGCTTGTTTCGGGAAAACTTATACCAGAGCTTACCAATTCGTTCTAGGAATTTGACCCTTTGGAATACAACTATTGAATTTGTTTTCAAGCTTTCAATATTCATTTAGGTACCTCGTACGTTACCCATTCGGATACGGGGGTCAAGATAAGCAACTATGATGTCCACAAGAATGTTCATCAATACAAAGACAGCGCCGAACAAAATAACTACAGCCGAAATGGCGTTGAGATCCTTGCGCAACATAACCATAATCCCGTAACGAGAAATCCCGGGCCAGCCGAAAATCAGCTCCACCAGAAAGGCATTTCCAATCATGCCTGCAAGGTCCAGGCCCATAACCGAAACCGTAGGGATAAGAGAAGGTTTTAAGAGATATTTGAATATTACTTTTCTTTCGGGAATACCGTAACCACGCTCTGCTGCCAGGAAATCCTTATGCAGGTTTTCCACCATACTGGCTCTAGTAATACGGGCTTCTTGCGCGATTCCCGCAATGGCTAAAGCTGTGACAGGCAAAATTAAATGCTTAATTGCGTCCCAGAATGCCGCCCAATTGCCGGTGAGAATACTATCCAGGGTAAGCAAACCGGTAATGGTGGGAGGTGCAACCACATTGTAACTCAGACGACCAAAAACGGGTAACACTGGCCAAAAATAGCCAAAGATGAGAACGAAAATGACCGCCAATACAAATGATGGAATCGCAATGCCGAAGTATGCCCCAAGTCTTATCAATCCATCCACAAGGGTATCTTTATAACGGGCTGCCAACGAGCCCAAAGCAATTGCAAAAACAGCCATCAAAACACCCGCAAATATCACAAGTTCCATCGTGGCAGGAAAATACTCCTTAATATCGTCAATTACCGCCCTGCGGCTCATCAATGATTTTCCGAAATCGCCAGCAATAATTCCCTTAATCCAGTAGTAGTATTGAACTGGAATGGACTCATTCAGGTGCATTTCTTCTCGGTATTGGTCTACCACCTCTTGTGGAGCCCTGGGCCCCAATGCCATCCTGGCCGGATCACCAGGAACTACCCGTGCCAGCAAGAAGATCAAAATGGACAAACCAAATAACACAAAGAGTGACAAGAAAATTCTTCGGAGTATAAATGGCCCAAGTTTCATGGTTTCCCTCCTTTGTAGACTAAAAGGTGCTATTATAGGATGCTCGAGGGGTCTTAGGTAAGACCCCTCGAGCATTAACTTAGTAAATTAGGGGGCAGGCACTTTATCTGGGTATACTTTGAAATCGTGATAGTAGTGGTTGTAGTGCATGAGCGGGCAAGCTTGGCCATTGGCAGTATACCAATCCACGTAGGCGGCCTGATAGGCATTGAGCATAACCTGTTGGCATAACCAGATAGATGGGCAAAGGTCGACCAATTTTTCCTGGATCTTTGCATACTTTTGGTATCGTTCATCACGATCTACTGTTATCAGAGCATCGTCGATTAAAGAATCAATCTCTGAATCTTGCAGCCATTCAAGCTGAGACCAGACCCCTGTTGCGCGTGAATGATACCTCATTTCTAAAAACACTCCAGCATCTCCATACGCAGGAGATGCCAGCACCACCGTTGCATTGGGCGTCGTTTCTGGACTCACCGCGCTTTCTACAACCGTCAACCACGGGATCTTCTTTACTTCTACCTTGATTCCCAGTTTCTGCGCATTTGCCTGGATTAAGAGCGCTACTTTTTCCTCGTCTGGTACCTCAGAAACCCAAGCTAACTCTACAGGGTACTTATCTAGCTGGTCTGCATAGGGCGATTGAGCAAGCTCCTCCCTTGCTTTCTCGAGATCCAGATTGAATTTAGGCAAATTAGCGGAGTGCCCCGGAGTATTAGAGGCTACAGGCCCTTCCGCTAGCAGAGATCCCGGAAAAATCGTGTTAATAACTGTATCGTAATCGATACAGTAGGCCAAAGCACGGCGGAAATGTACATCGTCTGTGGGGGGCTTCTTGGTATTGAGCATAATCATCCACATACCCCCTTCAAGAAATGAGACTACCTTGATTCCCTGAATTTTGGAAAGGGCTTGATAGGTTTCCCAAGTTTGCGCATAATCAGAGATTTCTAGGTTTCGTCGGGCCATCTCGGCTTTGAGGGTGGATGGATCCATTATGGTGATTTCCTCGCAGGCCTCGGGAGCATTCGGGTCCCACCCATTCCAGAAATCCGGGAATTTGACCATGAGTACATGCTCTTCCCGCTTAATCTCCTTTAGCATGTAGGGACCGCTTCCGGCGTCATGTGTTTGCATCCACTCTACCCCATAGTCCCCGTTTTCTCCATATTTGCCATCAGGTTTGGTGTTGGCCTGGACCAATTTACTGTTGACAATGTACAGGCGCACAAGCGAATCAAGGAATGGGCCAAAGCCGTGGTTGAGAGTGAATTGAACCTTGTATTTCTCTAGGGCTTTTGTCTCTTTAATCAAGGGGCGGAAAATATAGCCCCAGCCCTCTCCAATGGCGATGAGGCGATTCATACTGTAAACTACATCTTCTGCGGTGAGCTCGTCGCCGTTGTGAAATTTGATACCCGGCCTAATGTCAAAGGTCCACACCAGACCATCATCAGACACGGTCCACTTTGTTGCTACCCACGGTTGGTAGTCACCGGTTTTCGTAGGGAAGACCAGAGTATCATACATATTGATCTGACTTCTTCCAGCTACCCCATCTGTTCCGATAGCGGGGTCAATATTAGCCGGGAAGGTATCGGTGTGACGAATGATGCTAGGATGCTTGGCTGTAGGTGTGGGAGAGGGGGTAAGAGGGGTTGTAGTCGTTGGTGAAGCTGGTGTAGTAGGAGCAGAGGGTGCAGCACAAGATGAAATTAGTGACAAACCAAGCAGCAAACCGGCAACCAAAACCAAACTGATCCCATTTTTCAAAAAACTGACAAACCTACTTGTCTTCACAGCTTTCCCTCCTTTAAAGATTTAAATCCTTATTTTTTCCCTATCAATTAGGTCCCGCATTATCCCCTTTTTCCGCACCTCCTTTCGGTGTTAGAGAATACTTGGTTCAATTCTGATTCTCGATCACTGACACGGTGTAGAGAACGAGATCATTTAAAAATGCGCTGAATTGAGAATCACCCTCCAGCACTTTGTACTTCCCCTGCTCAATTTTTTCTTGAATTTTCTCCAGGGATGGCGACGAAATATTGTTCTCAGAAAGAAAGGTGATTAGACGGCTTGCTGCATCAATAAGCCTGAAGGGGCCATAGCTTTTTGTTTCGTTAACCAAATTGCAAGCGCTGGTAAGCATATAGCAAACTAATCCGAATATTTGTTCTTTAAAGGTCTCATTCATCTGCATAGGAATTGAACCAGATTACATTGGGGTTTCGCCTGGGGGCAGGGGGATTTTCCCTGGGGACGCCTATCGAAATTAGAAGCTGCGGGTAAATGTGTGCAGGCAAACCAATAATTTTTTGAACGGCCTCAGGATGAAAAGAAGCGATAGGGCAGGTTCCCAGACCAACCGCATAAGCGGCAAGCATAATATTTTGAGCCGCCATAGCAGTATCCATTAAAGACAGGGTTTTGACCCCCAATTCCCCTCCTTTTTCCAACGCATAAGCCAAATCCTGGCAGATAACAATGACCGAGTTGGGAGTCCCTAAGAGGCCTGGGGAAACCAGTTTGAGCTTATTTAGAATCTTGGGGTCAGTGATAACGAAGAATCGCCAGGTTTGGGCATTTCCACCTGATGGGGCCCAGATCCCCGCCTCCAGGACAAGGTTCTTAAGCACCTTGTCCTCTACCGGATCGGCAGTAAACTTTCTTGTGCTCCTTCTGTTTTTAATCGCCGTCCAAATATCCATTGCTCAAAATCGTCAGGCAAATTGGTCAAGGATATGCTGAAGAACCTGGACTACCTTCTTCATATCCTCAACGGAGACATTTTCAGAAGTTGAGTGCTCGCTTTTTACTCCATTTCCGATGGGGATTGTTTCGATTCCCTTTTCGTTGTAAATTGCAGACTCCAGGCCTCCGGTGATTACCATGACCTTGGGGCTAATTCCCACGCTTTCCAAAGCTTTCTTTGCCACCTGAACCATGGGAGCGTCCTCCGGAATTCGTGTTGCCTTATAAGCCAGATTCAAATTTACCTCAGCCTTAGCCCCAATTGATCGGGCCATTGCCTCAAAAACTTCTTTGTATATGTTACTTAGGGCTATACATTTCTCATGGTTCAGACTTCGCACTTCCGCTTTTATGGTGCATTTCTCAGGAACGCCGTTTCGGATTAGACCACCTTGAATAATGCCGAAGTTTGCAGTGGTTTCAGGGTCGATTCTGCCGTCTTTCAGTGTTGCTATGGCCAGACTTGCTGCTTTGATAGCTGACACTCCTTTTTCGGGCTCCACTCCTGCGTGAGCCGCTTTGCCGGTGATCTCGATATCAATTAGCATGTGGGAGGGTCCGCCGATCACGATGGCATCCAGCGCATCCATGTCCACAAGGACGCCGCGTTTTGCACTTATCAACGAATATTCCAGGTTTTTGGCCCCCACAAACCCTATTTCCTCCTCGCGGGTGATTACGATTTCCAAAGGTGGGTGCCGAGGTGCGCTTGAAACTGCCTCCAGAATCTCAGCGATTCCTGCCTTGCAGTCAGCCCCCAGGATTGTATCGCCGCTCGAGGAAATCACACCGTTTCTCACTACTGGTTTTACGCCTTTTCCTGGTTTAACTGTGTCTGCGTGAGCAGCAAGCATAAGTGACCCTGATGCCGAAGAGTTTTTTGGGGGTATTTTGCAAATCAGGTTGCCGTAGCTGTCAACTATGCATTGCCCGTTGAGTTCTTGCTGAAGTTTATTCTTTAAGAACTCAATAAACTCCTTTTCTTCCCCCGATTCACTGGAAATGCTCGCCAACTCGCATAAATTTCTGATCAATCTTTCCTCCATACAATCCTCTATTCACTTCTATTATTCGGATTTAAACAGCAAGGCTGGATTAACACCTAAATCTCACATTCCCAATTTTTTCGCCAGATCTTTGAGCTCAGGGTCTAATAGCTGGCCCTTGTCCATGATCTGGACTCCGTCCAGCCAGACAGAGGAGTTCAAGCAAATGCCATCAGCGTGGGAAGGAGCAGAAATACCGCCCGGCACTGACATGGGGCCAACCTGACCAATTCCCCACTCAGTAGCTCCCCATACTCTTTCATCCTCTAAGATATTTCCGGTTAGCCTAGCCCCAGGGTTAAATCCGTAGCATACATGGGCCAGTTTAAGCATCTGAGGATGGTTGAAGTCTCTTATCCACTTATCGAATTCGGTGGCTTCTTTTCCTACCTCGACCGCTTCGATCTTCCCCATTCTTACAATTAAGCGAACAGGTTCTTTTAATATTCCGCTACTAGTTGGGAAGAGCGACCCATCAAATACAATAACACCATTTATTGATTCAAAATTCGGAGACCACCCAATTTGCCCACCCATCATATGAGAACCTGGCGTATCAGCATATCCGACATTCATAGTGACTACTCGCCCTGGCTCATTGTTAAATTCCACCTCTGTACCAGCTGGAGTGGCAATCCGAATATGTTTGGCGGATAGGGTCTTCTCCGTAACTATTTTCTCGAATTTCTCCAATGTTGAATAGTCCACTCTACCAATGCAACGAACCATCATATCCACATTCATACCGCACAAGCACAGATGACGGAGTTTCGGGTTTTCCTTCATGGCAATATCGTAAGGAGTAGAATAAAGCAACCACTTGTTGTTAAACTCCACCCAGGCATCAGCCTTTAGAAGAGCGGCTGTGAGGGATTCCAAGGGAAGCATGGGATCTGCTGCTTTTCCCACTCCCAGTGGTGATGCCGTATATATAACCATAGGCTTAGCGTCGCAAGCAAAAGCAGCTCTGGCTGTGGCGTCAACAACCCTCTTCTCGCATTCCGTGTCCGCAGTGATGACGAAAGTTTCCCCCGGTTTCAATTTGAAGAGCTCTTCGCACAAAATCTTGGCTGCTTTCCCTAATTCGTACTCGTATAAGTAAGACATTTATTTACCTCCTTCAGATTTGATTTCTCAAATTTGAACAATGGAAAAAAGAAATTTTTATTTTCCCCTCTCATAATCATCATCTCCTTTAAAAGAATTAGCATTGTCCGCTATGCTTCCCATCACATGTTTACCTCTTATTTCACAATATGCAACGATGTTTTACATACTAATCTTAATTAAAGATAATATATATTAGTTGCTGAAGTCAAGTCAAGAGGGGAAAGAAAAGAGACAAGGGATGAAGAATGAAGGTGCAAAAAAACAGCATGCGTTCAGGTCCTGATCTAGGTAGTCCTGATGGCCGTGGCATTTGTCAAATATTTTTCAAAAATTACTGGCCTTGCTATCGAGGACAACGGCTTAGGGTTTCATGAACTTTCCCTGGAAACGGATGCCAAATCTGCCCTGAA
>Ga0172366_10003921_pt1 | contig 11727 bp, 14 predicted proteins | sample LakKivSesite69cm_FD_114533 | JGI IMG/M metagenome (GOLD analysis project Ga0172366, IMG submission 114533) | Sediment microbial communities from Lake Kivu, Rwanda - Sediment site 69cm | ecosystem: Environmental > Aquatic > Freshwater > Lake > Sediment | place: Rwanda: Western Province, Lake... | reverse complement strand
TCAATTCCCGTCTTATTTTCATGTGTGGTTACGAGCATGAGCAAGAAGGTGCTTAAACAACTAGGCGAATTGCAGTTAGGCGACTTAATACAGGTTACATGGCTTGACGCTTCAAGGGGCAAGCTGGAAACGGTTGAGGAGCTGCGTGAAGCGGGAGTAGCAGGCGCAGAAATAGACTTGCCAGTTACAAGCTACGGCGTTTACATAGGCACTTTTGGAAAGATCGCTAAGCACATAGCGCTAGTTGCCAGCCAGTGGCTTTTCGCTCAAGGATATGGGCAAATAGACTGCACAATAATCCCAGTGGGCACGGTTGAGAACATACGAGTGTTACAGCCTAAACTCATGAACACGGAAAATGTTCGGGTTTGTCAGCAGGCCTTCATGCATGGCAGGGCAAGGCGCCTCATGCGGAGAATAACGATTTTTGGGAATGACAGATGAAGAATCCAATCCGGCAGGCCTTAACAAAAACCATTCGCACCACACATAAACGTAAGCCGATTGAGGTTAAAGTAGCTCCTAGTGAAAGGCTACTTTACGCTGTTTATTTCAGCTTGGGCATGACTGTATGCTTAACGGTGCTGGAAGCCGTGCATCTGATTGTTCTGGGCAGGTGGAATCCCGAAATCTTTACGGTTGTCGCTGGACTTGTGGGCAACATCACAGGCATTTTCCTGACACAGAAGGCTTAGGCTATGTTGAAAAATACGGGGGGTAGGTCGTATTGGTTAAGATTTCACGCAATAGCATGATAACACAGAGGATAGGAAAGCTCAAGGAAACGGTTAAGGTTGACACGCAAAGGCTTCGCGGAAAAGCCCTTGAAGGCTTGGAGGAGCTTTTTGATTTGGCGCAAGCTATGGCGAAGAGCCAGAACGTGAAGCTTAAACAGCGGCAGATATGGGCTCGAATAGCTGCCTACATTGCACAGATCATAAACAGCGTCGCTTCGGGTTTTGATGAACGCCAGATAAACGCTGACCTTGACGAGTTGGAGCGGTTGATAGATGAAGCGAGGGCAAAGGCAAAGGATGGAGAAACTGAAGAGGGAGCTGCAGGCACAGGAGCAGATGCAGCTTCCCAGTGACCCAGTTGAGTTTTTCATTAAAATACTGCATTTAACGCCTTATCCTTACCAAGCTGAGTTTCTGCGAGATCCTACGCCCCTAAAGGTTTTACGATGGTGCAGAAGAGCCGGAAAAACAACAGTGATGAGCGGGTCCGATATACATTTTGCCGCGCTTAACCCTAACTCCCGCATTATTGTTACCATGCCGAAGTTTCAGCAGATCAAAGAGATTTACTTCCAAGGCGAAGGCGGACTCCATAGCCATCTAGCAAACATGGACAAAGATGTCTACGAGAAGCTGATCTACGCGGAACTGCAAACCATAATTCGATTCCGCAACAAATCAGTAATATTAGCGGAGACGCCTGAGCCCTTCACCATCCGTGGGCATGGTCCTCACAAAATTTCCATCGACGAATTAAACTTCATCAGGAAAGACCGCGACCTCTGGCTCAGCGCTTTACTCCCCATGACGTTGACTCGCATAGTTTACATTAATGTTGCAAGCACGCCGTGGAACAAGGACAGCGTTTACTTTGACATATGCTTCAACAAGAACTTCAAGATTTTCAGCGGCAATGTGCATGAGCATGATCCCCCACGGTATTTGCAAACATGGAAGGATGTTCTGAAACCAAATGGTCCACTTGACCCCAGTCAAGTTGAGATCATGAGGGAGCAGTATGCAGGTGACCCTTGGCGCTGGAAGAGAGAAATGGAATGCGCTTTCGTGGACGATGAAACCGCTTTCCTACCTTCAAGCTTGATAATCAAATGCCAAAATGAAGAGTTGGAGTTCGCAAAATTCGAAGACAATCTTACGGGAAACTTTTTCATAGGCTGGGATTTAGGTCGTGAAAGGGATCCTGCCGCGGTTGCGGTTATAGACTTGAAGGGTGATGTGCGTCTCCTCGTCCACTGCAAACAGTTTCCGCTTGGAACGCCACATGTAACGGTTATGGCGTACATTAAGAGCCTATGCGATAGATGGAAGAGAGTTCATGCCGTTTACTACGACCACACTGGCACTATGGGCATGGACGAACAGATTGAGAAAGTTGGCTTTCCAGGTTTATGCGGTGTGGACTTTACTAAGCCCACTAAACATGCCATGGCGATGGCTTTGAAACAGTTGATGATGATCAGTCGAAAAGAAGATGAGCATTTACTGCCTCCAGAGACGAGGAGACAGTTTGAGCTACCATTCGACAAAGATGTGCAGGCAGAGTTAAACGTTGAACAGTGGGAACAGACACCAGGCAGCGAAATATACACCTTCAGCCACCCAGAAGGAAGCCACGACGACCGCTTCTGGGCAATATGCCTAGTCATAATGGCAACGTTGAAAACAGATGCCCAAAAGCCGCCAGTTTTCACGTTCGGTTAGCCTTTAGTTCAACCACAATGCTCGTAGGTAGTTCAATCTCACCTGCAACCAAACGTCCGGCCTGAGATTAGGAAGGTGGCGTGGAAACATTAGGAACAATATCCGAAAACAAGCAAGTAGGTCGTTTTTCTGATTAAAGGGGTTATGTAAGTAGTGGTTCGTTAAAACAAGCGGCTGTAAGAAAGTGAAGGGACTAGATGGTAGATAATTTTGATGTGTCTGATGGTTACGGGCTGGCATGATTTTCTAAATCTATAGCTTTCAACTCTGAATCAATGCCTGAATAACCGGTTCAACCCTTCTTTCGGCCTTGCATTTTTGAATTCTCTTTCTAAGGTATTTTATATCTATCTTTTCATGAGCTAGCATGGAACGTATGTCTTCCATATCATATTTGCCTTGTTCCTCTCCTCTTTGGAGAATTGCTTTCAATACGATGTTGTCTTCCACTGATATAATCGGAACCTTTATGCCGAATAGCTGTTTCCAGTTTATTCTTTTTACCATTTCGTTATCCAAGAAGAAAGGATATATTTCGTCATCTATTTTAATTTCGGCACTACAAACAATGTCAAACTCTTCCGTGTCAATGCCTTCTAAAGCAATTCTCACTTTTGTCAAGTCTTTGCATTTAACCAATATATCTACATCTGTGATTTCACGATTGCTTCCATAGCAATATGCAGCAACCCCAGCAAAAATGACCCATTTTATTCCTGTTTGATCGAATTTATATTTGATTATAGCAAGTTTGGAACGTATGTCCTCAATTCTCTGCATATTCCTGCAAGCCCTTGTCACTTATACCTAAATGATTCTACTATCTCAATATAGTCATTATCATTAATAAAGAACAAAAACGTTCCAAAGAGATAAACTTAAGTTCGAAGAGCTAGAGAAAAAAATTTTAGGATAGAGATGATCATCTGACAACAATAGGCTTTACTGTACTCTTTACCTCTTACAGCTTATTATCCACTCGATTGATGCAGATAGACAATTGGGTATTTGCACTAAACTAGTTCGAAAATCTCTCTAAGTGTACTTATCGTCCTTAAATTTCCATATCTGTGAATCTTGTCTTTTGTTCTTAGCAGAAGCAAAGAAGTTATTCCAACTTTCCTTGCTCCCTTATATTCGTCTATCTTATCTCCTATGAACAAAGCTTCCTTTGGCGTAGCATTCAACCTCTTAAGAGCATATCTGAAAACCGTTGGATGAGGTTTTATCTTTATAATTGTATCTGCTCCAATCACAACTTCAAAAAATTCTGTTTCGATATTTGCTTTCCTCAAGATTGTATATATGTCCTCCTCATACCCAGTGGAGATAAGTCCCGTTCTTAAACCCATTTCCTTTAGATTCGATAAAGTCCTTCTGACATCAGAATAAGATTGGCAACCTGCATTATCAAACCATCTCAAATGAATCTCTCTGCTGAGATTTTTATCACCTGAAATCTGCAAGTGTTTTAAAACATGTGAGTCCCAGACATTCCAATACTCTTTGCATGGAACTATCCCATAAACTGATGGATAGCGCTTTTTAAATTCCTCTTGCGTTTCGTCAAGTGCCTTTCTTATTTCTTCTTTCGATCTGTCAATTCCTAAAGAGTATAAAACTCTATGAAAAACGACTTCAGGCGCACATAACCTGACTAAAGTATTTCCCAGATCAAACATAACTGCTTTGATCTTCAAAGCAAATTCCAACTATTGGAATAATCTAAGGATGGATAAAAAACTTCACTAATTGGCCACGCTCTAGACAGCAAATATTATTATTTCTGACTCTAATATAAGAGTCATGTTAAAGAACTGATTACCGCTCAGAAATAAAAACATACACGCAAGGAGAAGGATAATGAGCATAACTGATCAGCAAATGAAGCAAATCGAGATTTTTGCCCTTAATAAGTACATGAAACTAGACTCTGCTCACGACAAGGATCATGCAAACAGAACTGTGAAGTTAGCAGAGTATATAGCCAGAAAAGAGGGAGCGGATATTCTTGTTTGCAGATTGGGAGCATTGTTACATCAATATCATCCGGAGGAAGCTATAAAGGTTGACGAATTTCTTGAGAAGCTAAATCTGGAAAAGAATTTGCGTGAACAAATAGTCCATTGTATAGAGACTGTTTCACGGAGTACAATAAAGAACGCAAAGACTCTGGAGGCCAAAGTTGTGTTTGATGCTGATAAACTACAGATTCTCGGACCATTTGGTATTATTCGTCAAGTTGCTTATTTTATTGAGAGTGAAAAAAACAATTTTCATCTGGCAATAGAAAAAACTAAGAAAATGCAGATTGATGTTTATAACCTTCTGCAAACCCAAACGTCCAAAGACCTAGCTGAAAAACCACACAAGATGGCGCTTGATTTTTTCAAGATTTTCGATAAATGGGACATGGTCGACTTTTAGGAGGGTATAATTGCTAAGGATCGGGTTTGCACCTAGACTAAGACTATATGCAGCAAAGTATAAAGAAGATATGCAGCTCTTTAGACAAATTATGAAGGAGACACAAAAATATGCTTCTGTATTTTTGTGCAATTTTGAAAGATTCGAATGTCATACAGATATTCTCGGTAAGGATCTTGACGGGATATGCTCTATGGCACATAATCCCACAACTCTAAGCTTACTATCCTGCTTTGAGACACTAGGGATTCAAGTTGTCAATCCTGTCTCATCAGTCAAAAAATGTTTAGACACTGCCTCAACACTTATGTTTCTGCAAAGACGAGGAGTGCCTGTACCCCTAAGTAGTCTTCACAGAAGATCGTTCAAAGATTTGGAATTCCCTGTAATCCTTAAGAATATTGCAAGCTTTAGCGCAAAAGCTCGAAGAACCATAATTCTTTATTCAAGCAAAGATCTCGCTATCTATATGGATTTTTTCAAAAATGGATTATGGGTTGCTCAAAGACTCTTGGAAAAATTCGCTCTAATGAAAGTGTACATTGTTGGAAAAGACGTGATTTCAATAAAACAATTACAGCGCACAGTTGCAAAAAATGATCAAAAATATAGAACCATGTCTTTCTCAGAAATCTCCGAAGCCTCTCTTTTGTGTGGATCGCTTATGAACCTTGAAATATATAATATCGAATGGGTAATTGATCGTGAGGGAATGTGGGTAATCGATATAAATGATTTTCCATCATTTTCTGGAATTCCAAAAGCGCCAAAGATCATCGCACATTATCTTAAAAAAAGATTCCAAAAGTAGAGAATACTCTATTGGAACAAATCACTCTTGAAAAAGAGTAAAATACATCTACGATAGTACTTTCTAATATGCCGTCAAAATCAGACAATACCACCACGATTATTGGAATTACCGGAATGCCCGGAGCCAAGAAGACAGACGTAGCTAAAATGCTGTCAAGCTATAGTATACCGTATTTTACACTAAGTAGTATTCTCCGCCAAGAACTAACAAAGCGCAAGCTTGAACTAACTCCCCCGAACTATGCGAAACTCGCTTCAGAGCTTAGAAGAAGATTTGGGCAAGATTTTCTGGCCAAACAAGCTTGGAAGTCTGTAACATCTAAAGCAATGATTATTGATGGAATAAGATCTCCCAAGGAAGTGAATTTTCTCCGAAATGCAGCTGATTATTTCTTTCTGGTCTTAGTTCATGCTTCCCCCGAAACACGATTTAGGAGATTCAAGCAAGGTAAAAACCCCTTTTTAGGTACAAGAAAGCAGTTTAACGCCCAAGAAAAGGATAACCTGAAAATAGGTGTAGGAGAAGTATCAGTCCAAGCAGATTATGTTATAATAAACGAAAGCTATTGCAAGAAAAGTTTGAAAGATCAGGTCAATACTTTGTATAGATTTCTTCAAAAGAAAGTGCCAGGAATTGAGGCAAGAGATGGGCAAAAATGAAGGCGGCAATCCTCGCAGCAGGTAAGGGAACGAGACTGAAGAACATTTTAGGAGAAGAACCTAAAGCTCTTTTGAAAATTTGTGGCATCCCAATGATAGAAAGACTTCTTCACATTCTTGTTAAGAATGGTATCCAAGACTTGGTTGTGATAATACGAAAAGATGCAACGAATCTTAGACGGTTCTTGGATGACAAGAAAAACGAAACTAAAATTACGATTGTTCAGGAAAACACAGAAAGCGCGATGGCCAGCTTTTTCGCTCTTGAGCCATATCTAAGAAACGAACCATTTTTGTTATTTACAGTTGACACAATCTACAAAGAGGAAGACTTCTCTCGTTTCATCGATTTTTGCCGCAAGAATCCTAACGCGGATCTTTTACTTACGGCAACTTCTTTCATTCTCGACGAAAAACCAGTATTCGTTAAGTTTGGTCAAAAAGGAAGAATCACTGCTGTCGGTAGGAAATATCTCCAAAGCGGTAGACTTGTGCTCGCTGGGATGTACTATTGCTCACCAAAGATATACCGAGAGATTGAGAATGCCTTAAAACATAGCATCGAACATCTATCCGATTTTTTTGGATGGGTTGTTGTCAATGGATATGATGTACGTGGAATTGAAGTATCGAAAGTCATTGATGTAGATGATGAAGGTGACATAAAAGAAGCTGAAAAACTTCTAGAGTGTAGGAAGACGTAAGGGATCAAACGTCTGGAGCGCCTGTTGGATTTGAAGGATAAAGAGTCTCCCAAAAGGGCTGAAGTACTCCTCAACGATGTAGCGATAGCATACGTATACTCTTTTAGTTTCGAAGAAGTCGATGTGAAAAAGGTTATTGATGCTTTAAGCAAAAGAGATTATATAAAGTCTAGAACTTGCCACTCACCTAAGAATCCATCATCAAATATCAAAACAAGCTATTCATTAGTGGAAGAACTGCGAAAATATGATAAGGACCAATACTTCCCCGAGTATCTTTCGTCAGAAAGGATCCGCTGTGTTGAACTGCGTAGCATAAAACTCAATTTCAATGGCAAAACGTTAGAGGCGCAAGTGCTTTTATCATTGCATGAATATGGTGTTGGCACCCTAATCTTTGTCTTTTCCAACATTAATATGATTAATTTTGATCATCTGAGAGACCTAGTATTCCTAGGTAATATTGAAGGTGAATACATCTTTCCATTCAAGTCAGTCTCGAAAGAAAAACCTAATGGAAATTTCGTAACTCTGACTCACATGTTTGGAGAAATCCTAGGTCTTTTGGAAAAAGATACAGATATCAAAATCATTAGAGGCAATACAACCGCCCTCGAGTCAACCACAAACTCCTCTTCAATTTCAGAAGAGAACTACAACGTTTACGTTAGCGTGTTTATTTCAGACCCTGGGGATATGTTTAACACTCCTGAAGAGTTTGTAAAGAAAAACGAGAAAGAAATGTTTGAGCTAGTCACAATTCGTTACCATCAAAAAGACAATAAATACTACTATTTTTCCAGAAGCAATGCTTACATAGAATCAATAATGAAGAAACTATTGGGAAACAGAAAGCATATTCGTTACTATCTAACGGAAGAAAGAATGACAGCTATTTCATTGGCCAAGCACTATAAAGACTGGTACCCTTATGATTATAAATGGTGGATCGGATATCTGAGTTTACTGAATGTAGTACGGATGCAATTCCAGCTTTTGTACAAGTTATACAAGCGTCTATACATCCGAAACATGACTGAGAACCCAACAAGAAGGATAGAGCTAAGACGGATCATCATAAATGGACTGGAAGAATATCATAATTTGAGATTTCCAGTCAACGAAAGGACACGAGAGTTCGTAGAGCATTGCAAAAAAGCTATGAATCTTAACCGTTTTTATGATGTAATTGAAGAAAAACTGGACCTAATTACACAAAGTATTCAAGAATACTTTGATAGAGAATCACAAAACAGAACTAATGCTACTACAACCGCTGTCAATTTGCTGACGATAATCCTCTCACTACCTGCTGCCATCCAGATTGTCGACAAATTCTTTGTCAATCCTCCAATTTATTACTACTTTGGTTTTTGGTTTTGTATAGGACTTTCATACTTCGCCTTGCAAAGAATGCTGTTCTGGTTTGCGTCACGTTCTCTTAGAAAAATCAGGGAAAAGACTTGACCACCCGCTTTTTGTTTTGCAATATGATACCGTATTTAGGAAGTCATATCTCAAACTAGTAAGAAGTAACCCATCTCTGCATCAGGCATATATTTTTCTGTTTGACGCTTAAATTGATCCTCAGCTCGCGCTAATTTTTATATAACAAAGAGTGATTATAGTATCGTGCAATTCACTGCAAAACATCTTTGTTGGCTATCGAAACAAGCAAGAGACAGAAGAACAAAAATTATAATTCAGCAATTGGAAAAAGAGTTGAAACTGGCGAAAAGCAGAAATGCTGCTGAATTTTTTGATATGACAAAACGACTTCCTTTAAGGTTGGGCAATTGGAAAATTTGGTTAAATGAAGAAAATCCCTTTTATTCCATAAAGGCATACACTGGAATTTTCAGAGAAAACGAGCATTGCAAAGTGCCAGATTTCCCATCAAAAAACGACTCGACAATATTGGACATAGGGGCAAACGAAGGATTCTTCACCTTAAGAGCAAGAGAGATGGCTCCTAGAGCAAGAATCGTCGCTGTTGAGCCGAACATTTCTGCCTTTCGGGTGCTGAAAAAAAATGTACAGAGCAATGGGCTAAAGAACATCTTAATCGTAAACAAAGCGATAACATCTAGGACAGGAAAGATCACCTTTGAGATTGTAAAAGGACACACAAGCGTTGGTGGGTTGAGGGTTTATAAGAAGTATCGACATAGAGGGCAATTAGAGAGAATAGTGGTGCCTTCCATTACTCTGGAACGATTATGTAAATTGCATGCAATCGAGAGTGTAGATTTATTGAAAATAGACGTTGAGGGAAGCGAGTTGGAGATATTAGACAGTAGCAGAGAAATATTGCCTAGCATCAAGAAAGTAGTTGTTGAATATCATGAGAACAGAGAATCTGTTAAGGAATTAATGGTGAAAAACGGTTTCGCGGTAAAAAGAATGGAAAAGAAAAAATATTGTGGAGATGTATACTTCGTAAATAGCTTTTCAACTTGAAATATATTTTCTCCGGAGAATGGATGATTAAGTGTGTTACAAAGAAGGAAACGAGAAATGAATTTTAGAGGTAGGACAGTAGCGACTATAATAGAGTTCCCAAACAATAAGATCCTATTAGTCAAAAGAGCCACGGCACCTTTCATAGGCTACTGGGCATTAGTTGGCGGAAGAGTTGAAATCGGAGAAACTATTGAACAAGCTGTAATACGGGAAGTAAAAGAGGAAACCGGACTCGTTGTTGAGATGATTGGAAAAGTAGGAGAGTACCATGAGAAAGGAGTTAAAGATGGGATAAAGTACGATTACTATCCCGCCTGCTTTCTTGCAAAACCTATTAAAGGAAAGATTAAGAGGCAAAAAAGCGAAATCGAACATATTAAGCTTTTCAGTTTGAGAGAACTTCCGAAAAGACTTGCATTTGAGCATTTACTCATGATTCAAGACTATATTTTTATGTATCGCAAAAGAAAATAGACTTTGCGATTGTGTTATGAGGATAGATCGATGAAAAAGAAAGTTGCCAGAGAAACCCACTTATTGTTCATTTTAGAACCAACACTTGCCCCAGAGTTTACGGACTTGAACCCGTTTGGGGTATGCGTACGAGCAGTCCTATTCCAGCTGGCAGACTTGTTGTTAAGTAGTGCGTAAACCTACTGCAAAAGACAAAAATAACACATTCTACAAACTCTATTAAGCAACTAGGAGTTGAAAACAGAAACAGGAGTTGAGTTAGGGGATAATTGCGGGGTTGCCCTAGCCTGGTAAGGTTTTAAGAAAGGCAGAAAGCCAAGATCGTCTGGTTTTTGCTTTGCCCTTGGGATCTTAAGTCTTTGACTCCAAAAAGTCCAGAAAATGTAAACTGACTTTAAACCTAACTCCCCACATGTACGAGTGAATGTCTAACTATTTTCCTTTTTAACTTGAAAACCGCCAGCATTCACTTTCGGCTAAAGCCAATGCATCCCTTAGGTAGCCCTAATTTTTCGTTTTGCTCAAGGATTTTGGAGATCTTCTTCACTTCCAAAATGTGCTCCGCCATTTGACGCCCAACTGGCGAAAGCCTGTTAACCCGTCTAGGCGCGTGAAACTCGCTCAGTAACAAGCCTTCTTCAGCTAGAAACCTTACTTTCCTGCAGCAATGCTCCTGCGTAATCCCGACACGCTTGGCAATTTCATTATTCTGTAAGGGCTCATGCTCAAGCAGTGTAACCAAGATTTTCTGCTCGACGGTCAGAAACATGCTTTATCAATATGGAAAAGCCGTTTTTAAACTTATAAACAATATTTGAACTCCATTTCAAAAAGAAAAGGGGGAATGAGGCTTTTTCAGGCTTTTAGGACGTTTACGTGATGTCTGTTATTTCGCAGATGGCTTGGGGACGCTTGATTCTGGGGACGACGACCTCGTACACTTTGAAGAAGTGGTTCATGTCCCTCAGCTGGATGTAGAAGGTCTTCAGGTCCTGGGCCACGCACAGGTCCGCGTTTTCGGCGCCCGACTCCAAGAGGATGGCGCTGTCTGCTCCGCCGTCCGCCGCCTTCAGCGCCGGCGTAACATAGACTTTGCCCGCTATCAACTCTTTGATCTTGTCGATCTGCATGACTGCAGTGTTGCCGATGAATGTGTGGGCGGCTAGGAAGGCTGAGGGCTGCAGTATCAGGTCGTAGGGTCCGTAGAAGTTGTCGGCTATGAGCTCCTCCATGGCGTTTTTGACGCTGTTCACGGCGTTGGGGCTTGTTGCCCACGCGCCGGTGCTTGCCTCAGTGTTTCTACCAGTGGCTGTGGCTAGGCCCTGTATTCCCAGCTTGGGGCTTCCTGCCACCTCGCCCGACAGGATAAGCTCGTCTTCTAGCTGCGCCACAACCAATGCCGCGCTTTCAGCGTTTGCCGTGTCCAGGGCAACGCCTTTCCTCTGGCTGGCAACGATGTCTCTCCAGTGAATCCTGAAGTCTTTGTGAAGTATGGGAACGACGAGGCTTTTCCGTGTGTAGGCAATGATGTCTTCAGCCGGGGTCTCGCCGTACATGCTTATCAAGGCTGGGCTCATCTCGGTCAGTTCGTCCCACTGGATCTGCATGACGCCCACGTCCGCCAGATTGTAGACAGGCAGCACTTTTCTGCCCACTAGCACGCGTCTCGCAGCTTTCACCACGGCCTCGTCGAGTTGCTTCCACTGCTCCTCAACAAGCGGCGCCTG
>Ga0172366_10003916_pt1 | contig 11735 bp, 14 predicted proteins | sample LakKivSesite69cm_FD_114533 | JGI IMG/M metagenome (GOLD analysis project Ga0172366, IMG submission 114533) | Sediment microbial communities from Lake Kivu, Rwanda - Sediment site 69cm | ecosystem: Environmental > Aquatic > Freshwater > Lake > Sediment | place: Rwanda: Western Province, Lake... | reverse complement strand
TTTCCGTTTCGCTCCATTTTTTACAGCCGGTCATGATCAGTGATGCCATAATTACGACAGCCATGAAATAAGATGCAATTTTTTCATTTTAGTTTATTTTATTCAGATTTAGTTGATTAAGTTCTTATCGCTTTACACGTGCGTTTCCTCTCCAGATGCTCCAAACCTGGTCTTCATCTGCAGGCTGGCAATAGTCAGTAACTACTGTAGTGGCAAGAGCTCCTGTAGCCCAGCCGAACTCTATCCACTTTTTGGGTTCCCATTGTTTAAGGATTGAATAAAGCAAGCCTCCAACGAATCCGTCGCCTCCCCCGATACGGTCGAGAACATTAATTTCGCGTGGTTCAACAACATGCCAGTTATTTTCTTCCAGCATTATTGCCCCCCAGAGATGCTCATTTGTACTGATCACCTGGCGGAGAGTGGTGGCAAAAACGGATGCCCCAGGAAATTCTTTTTTAACCCTGCTTATCATCTCCTTGAAACTGTTGATCTTCGCTGCAAGATCTTTTCCTCCCTCTTCAGGACCTTTTATACCGAGGCAGAGCTGGAAATCTTCCTCATTTCCAACCAGGATATCAGCAATTCCTGCTATTTCCCTGAAAATTGCATGCAGCTCCTTTTCACGGTTTTTCCAGAATGTGGCACGGTAGTTAAGGTCGAATGAAATACGTGTGCCGTATTTTTTTGCAGAACGTGCAAGTTCAAGGCAGAAATTGCCTGTATCAGGTGATAATGCACCTATAAGTCCTGAAAGATGAAGTATCTGAACACCATCCTTCCCGAAAAGTGTGTCAAGATCGAAATCTTTGACATTGAGTGTACGGCCAACTTCTCCTGCGCGGTCGTTCTGGACCCTGGGGCCCCTTGATCCGTAACCTGAATCTGCTATGTTGAACTGATGCCGGTATCCCCATGGACCTCCCTGTTCAATATCTTTTCCTTCGTATGACATATGACGGCCTGCCAGGTTGTCTTTTATCATCCTTGCTATCGGGCTATCCTTAACAAAAGTTGTAAGAACCCTGACCGGAAGCCCAAGATATGAAGCCACACTTGCAACGTTTGTCTCAGCGCTGGTCACCTGCATGTGAAATGTATCACTGCAATGTACAGGCTGACCACCTGCCGGGGTGATACGTACACCCATGCTGGTAGGTACGACAAGCGCCCATCTGAAATCTTTTCTGAGATTTATCGTCATTAAGAAAATGATTATAGTTTAATAATAAAATAACCCACCCCAACCCCTCCCAGGAGGGGATTCTGAACCACTTAAACCCCTTCAACCCCTTTCAACCCTCTTAAACTCACTTCAACCCTCTTCAACTTACTTCAACCTTTCCCTCAGTTTCTTTCCAGCTTCCTCGAATCCGGGCTTATTGAGAAGGGCAAACATATTCTTCTTGTAAGCTTCCACTCCCGGCTGATCAAAGGGATTAACGTCGAGGATATAGCCGCTTACAGCGCATGCCAGTTCAAAGAAATAAACCAGCTGACCTACATAAAACTCATCAAGTTCAGGAACGTTGACTGTAATTACCGGTACATTACCGTCGTTATGTGCCAGGACTGTTCCGAGTTCAGCATTGTAGTTCACCTCTGAAAGCCTTCTTCCGGCAAGGTAATTAAGCTGGTCGGAGTCTTCTTTTTCCATTGGTATTGTCAGTTTTTTCCTGGGATTCTTTACAGATATTATCGTTTCAAACAGAATCCTTTGTCCTTCCTGGATATATTGCCCGAGTGAGTGGAGGTCAGTTGTGAAATCCACAGAAGCCGGGAAAATTCCTCTTCCTTCTTTACCCTCGCTTTCACCATAAAGCTGCTTCCACCACTGTGCAAAGTAATGAAGACGGGGAGTGAACCTTACGAGGACCTCCAGCGGCCTGCCTCCCTGGAGGATCAGGTTGCGGGCGGCTGCGTACATAAGAACATGGTTTGCTGCAGCATTTTTATTGTGTCTTGAAGCTTCTTCCATGGCCTTTGCACCTTTAACCAGCGCTCTGATATCCAGGCCGCTGACTGCTATAGGAAGAAGGCCAACAGGAGTCAGAACCGAATAACGGCCGCCGATATTGTCGGGTATTACAAAAGTCTCATAACCGTTGAGGTCTGCCAGCGATCTCAATGCTCCTCTCGATTTGTCTGTAATGGCAATTATCCTGTCAGCAGCAACTTTCTTCCCGACTTTTCTTTCCAGGTGATCTTTCATTATCCTGAATGCTATAGCTGGTTCTGTTGTGGTTCCTGATTTTGAAATTACAATTATTGAATAGTTTTTGTTTTCAAGCACTTCAAGGAGATCAGACAAATAATCCTCGCAGATATTCTGTCCGGCATATAGTATTTCATGATGTTTTTCTTTTTGAAGCGACGGGAAGGAGTGGGTTAGAGCATCAATGACAGCTCTGGCCCCCAGGTATGATCCTCCGATACCGATCACAACTGTGGTGTCTGAAACCGACCTGAGGTGTTTAGCAGTTTTTTCAATCCTTTCAAGTTGCGGAATGATATCGTCGGGAAGTGAGAGCCAGCCCAGAAAATCATTACCTGCACCTGTACCTGAATTCAGGGTGTCAAGATGCCTGACAGACTGCTGTGCAAGGGCCAGAACCTCTTCATAAGCCACGAATCCGCCGGCATTTTTAAGATTTACACTAATATTTTCTTTCATTTTATAGAGTATTTTGAATTATCAGGCTTCTACAAAAATAACAAAAAACCGTCAGGGAGACCCTGACGGCTTATTATAAGATCAGAAATATATGATTAATGAAGATTACTTGCTGTGGATGCCTCCTGCACTTGAGGAGTGGGCATCAAGGTATTTTGGATTTCCTTTGTAGTTTATATCACCTGCGCTTGAAGCCCTTGCCCTGAGGCGTTCAGTTACATAAACATCTGCATCCCCTGCACTTGAAACATCAAGATCGGCTTCCCTTACTTTAAGATTATAAGCATTCAGATCGCCTGCGCTGCTGAGATTGCCCTCCAGCATGTCAGCCTCTCCCGAAAGAGTCATATCACCTGAGCTGCTGATATCCACTTCAATATTCTTTGCATATGCCTCAATTTTAATATCTCCCGCGCTGCTTACATTAAGCTCCAGGTTGTCTGTTCTGACAGGTGTTTCACCTATCAGGTCTCCTGCACTGGTCGTGCTCAGGGAATTGATCTTATCCATGGTCACATAGACTCTTTTCATCTTTGCTTCACGGATATTAGCATCAGTATATACATGAAGAACATCACCTTCTATTTCTGTCAATATGTACTCATGGAGGTTCTCGTCAGCTTCCACGGAGATACTCATATTATTTCCCTGGGTAAGGAACACATCAATACCTGTACTGACTTTGACACCGGTGAACGATCCGGCCTTTCTGTCCTTTTTTACAACATTACCGTCGCCGTATACAGTCTTGCGCCACTGTCCGTCAGTGCACGTGCTTATGGCGAGTAAAAGAACAGCTGCTGTTAAATACTTCAGGCTTTTCATCTTCTTCCTTATTTGTTTTTTTAATCAGTTTTCAGACTAAAGACAGAAAGAAAACGGGAATGATGCATGGAAAGAAGCGATTTTTAATGCCACTTGAAAATCTTCAGCCCTGCAGCAAAGAAAACCACCCCGGTGGCAGTCAGTATGACAACCGGAAGAACTGTTTCCGGGAACCCTGCACCTTCATTGAAGATACTCCTCATTGAATCGGTAAGCATAGTAAGTGGGAACAGCTTAATTACAGGAAGACTCCATTCCGGGAAGTTGGAATAGCTGAAGAATATACCTGACAATACCATCATCGGTGTGACTATGAAGTTTATAAGTCCGTTCCCAACCTCGGTATTTGAAGTATGTGATGAAACAAGGACCGCAATTCCAGAGAAGGCAATATTACCTGCAAGAAACAGTATTATCATGGCAGCTATACTGCCCTGTATCTCCATTTTGAATACGAGTATTGCGAAAAGAATGATAATGGCTGCCTCGAAAATATTCATAGCCACTCTTACTGTGATCAGCGAGATGAGGAAATGCGATTTTTTCATTGGTGTCGCAACAAGCCGCCGCAGGAGTTTTTTTGATCTTTTTTCTATAATGCCATAGCTGATTCCCCACATCGTCGACATCATAACGCCCAGGGTTATTATCCCCGGTATAAGGAAGTCAATATACCTTGTTCCTGCCACTGTCAGCGGCTTTATCACTTCAGTATTCTCGCTTACCATTACTGAACCCGTTCCGATATGCGGACTGATTTTCATAAATGTCAGCTCAGCATCAGAATTTACCGGGTCGAAATGATATTCGGTTTTTCCATGGTTATCAGAAATAATAAGACTGACAGTACCTCTTTTGAGAAGCACTATTGCATCATCATATGAAAGCTCGTAAAACAGGAATTTCGTGTTTCCGAGCTTATTATCGGCAATCTCAAAGATCCACCTGTAATCGTCCCCGGCCTCTTTAGAATAAGTGTTAATTTTACACTTATTATTCAGGAAGCTGTATAATTGTGAGTTTTCAGATGTAGTTATCTCTTCGCTCCTGATAACCGCAACTTTACGCGTAACATCAGTCTTCTTTGTGAAGGCGAGTCCAAGCCCCAGCGACATCAGTATGGGAAATACAATACCCCACATAAGAACTCCCGGTTCCCGGATCAGCTCCAGGAAATATGCTGTTGTGAGATGCCTAAGCTGGTTCAGCTTCAGTATCTTACTCATAGATCCTCCTTCCTGTCAGCGCGACAAACAGGTCGTCAAGTGATCGGTTCTCAGCCAGAAGCTGATCAAGTGATCCTTCGCGGAGGATAATGCCATTGTCAAGGATGACAATATAATCGCATAGTTTCTCAGCCTCCTCCATATAATGCGTAGTAAGGATCATTGAGGTTTCTGACAGCTTTTTGAGTTTTTTAAGAATATCCCATATCTCCCTCCTGGCATTAGGATCAAGCCCGGTTGTTGGTTCATCAAGGAGGAGGATCGCCGGGGAATTTAAAAGCGCAATACCAATAGCCAGACGCTGACGCTGTCCTCCTGAAAGGTTTACAACATATGATTTTCTTTTTTCTTCAAGTCCCACCAGTTCAATGATCTCGTCAACCCTCTTCTTCCCCAAATTAAAAAAGCTGGCAAAAAGTGCAAGAGTTTCGGTTACCCTCAGTTTGTCTATCAGCCTGGTTTCCTGCAATGCAAGACCTATCATGCGGCGAAGCTCATCCTCATTCCCTTTCCAGTGTTTGCCCATTATGGTAATTTCGCCTCTATCGGGTTTTTGGATTCCCTCAATCATCTCCACGAGGGTGGTCTTGCCTGCACCATTTGGTCCAAGCAGCGCAACAAACTGACCTTTGAGTATATTAAGACTTATTCCCTTAACAGCCTGGACTGTTTTAAATGCCTTCCAGACATCAATAACTTCTATGACGTTGTTTTCTGTCATTTTGTTCCGAACAGCCTGTCACCGGCATCTCCAAGTCCGGGGACAATATACCCTATGTCGTTCAGCTTTTCATCAATTCCTGCAAGATATATCTGTACGTCAGGATGATCAATCTCAATACGCTTTACTCCCTCGGGGGCTCCTATTATGCATACGAGCTTGATTCTTTTTGCCCCGTTATCCTTAAGTGCCTTAATGGCGGCCGTTGCGCTCCCGCCGGTTGCCAGCATCGGATCAAGCACCATCACAACGGCATCTTCAAGGTTGTCGGGAAGCTTTGAATAATAGGTGAGGGGCTTAAGTGTTTCATGATTGCGGTACATACCTATATGGCCCACTTTAGCATCAGGGATAAGGTTTGTTATCCCGTCAACCATACCAAGTCCTGCCCTGAGGACAGGGATAAGTACAACAGTACCATCGAGCTCCCTTGTTTTGCATTTACCCATTGGGGTTTCAACATGAGCTTCCTTCATGGGAAGGTCGCGTGTTATTTCGTACGCCATAAGGGCAGATATCTCGCTCAGGTTATAACGGAAATCCCTTGTATCTGTCTCCTTCCGGCGAAGCTGTGTGAGCTTATGGGTTATAAGCGGGTGTTCAAGCACTTTCAACATTTCATTAAATTTAAGTCTGTCAAAGATAGCTGGAAATTTATTCAGGCATCATGAATGAATAGATAGATTGAAGGGGCGAATGGGAGGTGGGGAGAGATTAACTTCCCTGGTTCGTTATCCGTCAAAATCCTTAAGTAAAGCGATGATTTGTTTCTTGAGTGGCGGGATGTTATTATTGATAATATTCCACACTACTTCGGTATCTATAATATAATATTCATGCACAAGGATATTTCTTAATGCAACTATCTTTGTCCACTCGATATCAGAATATCGCGATTTGGTCTCCAACGTGATTTTGCTTGCTGCTTCACCAATGATTTCCAGTTGCTTTACTGATGCAAATTTCTTTTCTGAGGATTTTGAGAATTCATCAATAGCGATGTTGAGTACGTACTTTTCAAGCTCTTTTATTGCATCAAGAATATGTTGAAGGCGGGCTTTATCGCTAATTCTTCCTTTCATAAATAAGCATCTTTTCTTTTTCAACGAAAGGACGGATATACCCCGAGAGAGCTTTGTCAGAAACCAGATCAACATTCTTTTTAAGCAGATCTGCTATTTCAACCTGCATCTGAATAAACTCCAGACCGATCTTTTTTGAATAGTCAAGCTCTACCAGAATGTCGTAATCACTTTTAATACCGGCATCTCCCCTTGCGAAAGAGCCAAATACGAATGCTCTGAAGACAGGTTTGTCTTTAAAATAATTCTGAAGCAGGATAATATTTCTTTGAGAAATATACATTGACTACAAAGTTACAGAAAATATCTTCATCAGGTTATTGATTTCAGCTAAAACGTTTCCGGTTTAACCTGCGGTATGCCCGGTCAGGAGTATGTTATAACCACGATTGATTCGTCCTGCTCTCCCCTTCTCCCATTCAGGTTACTTTTATTTGCATAGTTTCACAGACTTTCCTAACTTTATAAGTATGAGAATTTAGTATGGCTTCTCTTATCCCCGGTTTTGAATACGACATCTTCATCAGCTACCGCCAGAAGGACAACAAACACGACGGCTGGGTGACTGAATTTGTAAATAACCTTAAGGGAGAGCTTGAATCGACCTTCAAGGAAGAGGTTAGCGTATACTTTGACATCAATCCCCACGACGGACTTCTCGAAACTCACGATGTTGATGCCTCGCTAAAGGAGAAGCTCAGATGCCTGGTCTTTATTCCAATCATTTCACGGACATATTGTGACCCTAAATCATTTGCCTGGGAACATGAGTTCAAAGCATTTATTGAGATGGCTTCACAAGATCAATATGGGCTGAAGGTGAAGCTTTCCGGTGGTAATGTTGCGAGCCGGGTGCTGCCTGTTCAGATACATGATCTTGATCCTGAGGATAGAAGGCTGGTTGAAAGTGAACTTGGAGGATTTCTCAGGAGTATAGAATTCATATACAGGGAACCGGGGGTAAACCGTCCTCTTCGGGCCAATGAGGACCATCCAGATAACAATCCCAATAAAACGTTTTACAGGAACCAGATAAATAAGGTTGCGAATGCTATAAAAGAGATCATAACAGGACTAAGAAATCCCGGACAATCAGATAAAGAAAAATCAGGAATCCTTTAGAAATAACAAATCTGCTTTGGGGGAAATTTATTTATGGTTACAGGAGTTTGACTCTGCCAGATTATACCTTGATTATGCAATAGATTCGAATTTTTCAACATGTCAAATGCCAGGCTCCAGTCCAACCTGGCTCTGGCATATTATAAAACAAACAGTCCTGCTCTTGCAATTAAAATAATAAGCGAGCTTAAAGAGAAGAGCAAGGTGACAGTGGCTCAAAGTCCCGATTTCAATGTTGGCTGGTTTTACAGTGGAATAGGTGAAGTGGATTCAGCTTTTTACTGGCTTGAAAAAGCATATAAGAACAAGAGTCCGGAGTTCGTCTGGCTGAAAGCGGATCCGGTCTTTTACAACTTAAAAGGTGATAAACGATACTGGGATCTGTATGAAAAGACCGGCCACAAAGCTTATGATGATTATATTGGCGGATTAAAGAAATAAATGTTGCATGAAGTTGATTGTAAAACTTGAATTCTAAAGATATGTCAGCAGCCAACCGTATGAAACGCAGGAAGTTCGTTAAAACTTCCCTGGTAACAGCAGCAGGTGTCGCTATCGCACCGGCCCTTTTAACAAGCTGTAAAGCTAAGACTCAGCTTATGAAGCGTACATTCGGTAAGCTGGGCTTCGAAGTTACGACCCTCGGCCTTGGCGGACAGGCTTCCCTGCAATGGACTCCCGAAGGTGTAGACCCTGTAAAGATCATCCTCAAGGCATTCGACCTGGGTATTAATTATTTTGATACCTCAAACCTCTATGGCCCCAGCCAGACTAACTTCGGCAAGGCATTCAGGATACTGAAACTCATCCCCGGAGAGACCGGATATGACGAGACCCTGAGGAAATCTATCTTTCTCACAACCAAAACACACTTGCGTTTTGCAAAAGGTGACGGCGAGGTCCCGGGTGTGAATAACTGGACCAACGGTACTCCCTGCACTCACACTATTGATGATCTCCACCGTTCTCTTTCGCAGATGTTCGGCGACGGGCAGGGTAACTATCCGAAAGGAGCATATCTTGATATGGTCCTCTTTCACAACCTCAATACAAGAGAAGAGGTAGATGCCATATTTGAAGGACTTGTTAATCCTGATCCCAACTCTGAGAGAATAGGAGCCCTGGCAGCGCTTCGTGATTACCGCGACGGCACCAACCTGACAGGATTAAATCCGGCAGGTGAGAAGCTGATCCGACACATTGGATTCTCTGGTCATTTCGATCCGTCTGTAAATATGTACATGATACAGCGCGACAGCACAAACCTCCTGGATGCCATGCTGGTAGCGATCAATGCCAATGATAAGCTTATGTTCAACATGCAGTATAATGTGATCCCAATGGCAGCAGCTAAAAACATGGGTGTGATCGCGATGAAAGTATTTGCCGACGGGGCAATGTACACCAAGCCGGCTGAATGGTCAAACACCCCGCAGCATGTGGTGACAACAATGGGCAGTCCGTCACTTCCCAGCCAGCCTCTTATCCAATACTCACTTACCACACCGGGAGTACATGTTGCAATAATAGGGATAGGACATATCAGTGATAAGTTCGAGGAGTGTCAGCTGAGCAACAATTTACAGGATTCCCAGATCGCTCCCAACGGTTTATCAGAGGATGACAGGCTGAAGATTGAAGAGATGGCAGGTAAAGTGAAAGACGGGAAGACAAATTATTTCCAGCTCGAAGCAAAACCTCTTGCTGCTCCTGATGAATTAGCTGTCGTACAGAAAGTTGAGAATAATATCCGTACAGCGACAATAAGCTGGAATACAGCCTATGCTGCTGATGCACCATTGAAGTCATATGAGATATGGCGGAACGGGACTAAAGTTAAGGAGATCCCTTTCACATCACAGATCACCATGGATCCTTTCATATTTTCAGAAACTCTGGATGACAAAACCGCCCATTCCTATTTCGTAAAAATAGTCGATTACAAAAACAGAACAGCCGATTCGGTTCCTGTGATTCTGGATGGTATAGGGTAAAAGGGTTATAATAAGCCCTCTGCTATAAAAGCATAATGGTAGAACTATGGGAAACAGGTCGCTCCTACGGAGCTAAAAAATGAATGGGTATATACTAATGTTTCTAAAAGCAGATCGTCCCTACGGGACTCTAATCTGAGCTGCATAGCAGCGACCTGTGTATAGGACAAGCCATATGTTTTTTGTTTTCAGCTGCATAGCAGCGACCTGTGTATTGAAAAATTGAATATCTTTATATTTACGTGTCATGTAATCATGACATGTATGATTAAATTCGATTGTCTCGCTTATCTGTTCTAACTTTAATATTAACCATTAATCCTTTGTGCTATGGCAAATACTTTTACCAAGATCTACCTCCAGTTGGTTTTTTCACCCCGAGGACATGAAAATGTAATTCCTGTAAGACATAAGGAAGAACTTCAAAAATATACTACAGGAATTATACAGAATCGAAAACATAAATTGCTGGCAATTAATTATATGCCTGATCATGTGCATATTTTTATAGTGGATTATGATCCGATATATTTATTTGATTGGATTTAAACTTTTTCACAGGTCGCTCCTACGAAGCTAAAAAATGAATAGGTATATCCTAACGATTCTAAAAGCAGATCGTCCCTACGGGACTCTAATTTGAGCTGCATAGCAGCGACCTATGTATTGAAAAATTGAATATCTTTATATTATCATGTCATGTAATCATGACGTTTAACATCATATTAAATAATTGTATTACTATTAAAAAATGTTTCATGAAATCATTTTTGCTTACAATTACTGGAATATTGGTCATCGGAACCTTCTGTACATCTCAGAAGAAAGATGTCCTTTTCAACGGTAAGGACCTTACCGGCTGGAAGATTTATGGGACTGAAAAATGGTACGTTGAGGACGGATACCTTGTTTGCGAAAGCGGTCCGGATAAACAATATGGATATCTGGCAACGGAAAAGTTCTACAAGGATTTTGACCTCACCCTTGAATTCAGGCAGGAAGCCAATGGAAACAGCGGGGTATTTTTCAGATCGACTATTGAGGGGACAAAGATAGCAGGATGGCAGTGTGAGGTGGCTCCCCCCGATCATGATACCGGTGGTATTTATGAATCATATGGCAGAGGCTGGCTAAAGCAGATCGAGCCCGAAAAGGAAAACATCCTGATACCGGGAGAATGGAATAAAATGAGGATCCGGGTGGAAGGTGACAGGGTGCAGACATGGCTCAACGGCGAGCCTATGGTCGACTTCACCGATGAGAAGATCGGGAAAGCTAACGGCTCAATAGCGCTGCAGATCCACGACGGAGGCGGGATCAAGGTCAGATGGCGTAATCTTGAGATTGAAGAGCTTCAGAAGTAATTATTGTATCCTGGCTGCCCATCCTCCTCCCGGCGCCAGGCTGATCTTCAGTCTGTCTGCCGATGATACTTTTATAACCTCTTTTTTATAGTCGGTGGCATCACGGTCGGCATTAATACCATCCCTGAAAATTACAGCTTCAAAGCTGTCCGGCCCAAGGAAAGACATATCAAGCGTTAGCTCCCTTGATGTCCAGTTGGTCATAGCTCCGATATACCATGTATCACCTTTTCTCCTGGCCACGACGGCATACTCACCAACCTCTCCGTCTAGGGGTACCGTCTCATCAAACACTGTCGGCACACTTGTAATGAAATCCGTGCTTTCCTGTTCTTTCATGTAAATAGTTGCATTATCAGAAAGCATCTGAAGGGGTACTTCATAAACAATATACATGGCAAGCTGATGGCACCTCGTACCCTGGCTCATCGGATTCGAGTTCACCGGCCTGAAATTTCTCCTTGTTGCATTTCTCATCGCTCCGGGAGTATAATCCATCAACCCTGCCATCTGTCTTATATAAGGAAGGGTAACATCATAACGGGGCACATCCTCAACGGCCCATTTCACATTTTCCATTCCCTTGACTCCTTCGTTGCCGACAACATTGGGATATGTTCTCTGGATGCCGGCAGGTTTGAAAACACCATGGTAATCAACCAGCAGATGATGCTCAGCAGCCTTTTTCGCGATCACATAAGTTGATGCGACCGCAACCTGGTCGTCC
>Ga0172366_10003913_pt1 | contig 11740 bp, 4 predicted proteins | sample LakKivSesite69cm_FD_114533 | JGI IMG/M metagenome (GOLD analysis project Ga0172366, IMG submission 114533) | Sediment microbial communities from Lake Kivu, Rwanda - Sediment site 69cm | ecosystem: Environmental > Aquatic > Freshwater > Lake > Sediment | place: Rwanda: Western Province, Lake Kivu... | reverse complement strand
CTGGGCAATCCTTCTTAAATCAATCCTGACTGAAGCATAGAATTTCAAAGCCAGTCCGCCCGGCGTAGTTTCCGGATTACCAAACATCACCCCAATCTTCATTCTGGTTTGATTGAGAAAAATAACAACGGTTTTTGTCTTAGAAATAATGCCAGCCAACTTCCGGCACGACTGACTCATCAGACGCGCTTGCAAACCAATTTGAAACTCTCCCATTTCTCCGGCAATTTCAGCTTGAGGAACCAGGGCAGCTACCGAATCAACAACAATCACATCTACCTTACCCGCCCTGACTAAGGTCTCAACAATTTGAAGGGCTTGCTCACCGGAATCAGGCTGAGAAATTAATAAATCATCAACATTTACTCCAATTTTCTTTGCATAATCAGGGTCCAAAGCATGTTCGGCATCAATAAAAGCCGCCACCCCTCCTTTTTTTTGAGCCTCGGCGCAAACATGCAAAGCCAGGGTACTCTTGCCAGAGCTCTCCGGACCAAAAATCTCAATCACTCTGCCCCGCGGCATACCGCCCACTCCCAGAGCCAAATCCAGAGAAAGGGAGCCGGTGGGAATTACATCAACGTCAACCGCCCTGACTTCTTTCAATTTCATAATCGCGCCCTCGCCGAATCTCTGCTTGATTTCCTCCAAAGTTTCCTGTAAATCGCCGGATTCTTTTTTAACTGGTTTTTTCTTTGCCATAATTTTAGAATAACAATTAATTACACTTTGTGCCAATTTTCTCCTTCTTCTTCTTTAGTAATTTGATTTTCGCTCCCCCTGAAAAAAACCTCCCTGGGTTTAGCTCCTTCGCCGGGCCCGACCACGCCATTTTCTTCAAGTATATCCAATAATCTGGCCGCTCTGGCATAACCGATTCTTAACCTCCTTTGCAAAAAGGAGGCCGAGGCCTTTCTGGCTTCAATGACTGTTTTTTTTGCCTCCTCGTATAAAGGATCTTCATCGTAATCTTCAAAATTTATTTCCCCTTCTCTGAGGGCCAGACTTTTTTCAAGATCTTCGGCCAGGTGGTTTTCAGGAAATCCCATTTCCCGGTCCAAAAATAATTTTTCTTTCTGGGTTTTAATATAATCTACTACTTTTTTTACTTCTTTTTCGGAAACATAAACCCCCTGAATTCTTTTTGGTTTTGATACTTCAGCCGAAATAAAAAGTGAATCTCCCGCACCCAAAAGTTTCTCAGCCCCAGCCATATCCAAAACCGTACGGCTGTCAACCTGGGAAGCTACTTGAAAAGTTAATCTTGAAGTAATATTGGCCTTGATTAAGCCGGTGATTACCTCAACCGACGGCCGCTGGGTCGCCACGACCAGATGAATTCCTACGGCCCTGGCCATCTGGGCCAACCTGACAATGCCAATTTCCATTTCTCTTCCTTTGGCTGCCATTAAATCTGCCAATTCGTCAATAATTAAAATAATATAGGGTAAGGGTTTTTCGCCTTGTTTTATGATTTTTTCATTATAACTATCTACATTCCTTGAACCGTTGCCTGATAAAATGTCAAATCTTTTTTCCATTTCAGAAGTCAGCCACTTTAAGGCATTGATTGTTCTTTGAGGGTCAAAAATGACCGGCGTTAAAAGATGAGGCAGGTCTTTGTAGGCAGAAAATTCAACTCTCTTGGGGTCAACTAAAATAAATCTTAAAATGTCGGGCGAGTTGCGATAAAGCAAACTCAAAATCAGAGAATTTAAGAAAATTGTATTGTGATTAACAAAACCGTTTCCAACGAAAGAATCTGAGCCCGGCACGCAAAAATCATATCCAACTCCAGAAGTTCTATCAATTTTTTCAATTTTATCCCAATAAAAATTTCTTTTCGAAATTTTATTTAATTCTTGATATTCAAGCTCTTGAGAAATTGGTTGATAAAACTCCAGAATTTTTTCCAAGCTTTGATAACCAGGCATTCTGTCTCCTGAATTATAATTTTTTAAAGAACCGAAGGCGTACTTGGGTATTAAAATGTCTGATTGATATTTCCAACCCCGATTCGTTAAATGAGCAAAACTATTAAGATATTTTTGACCCATTCTTTTAAGCAAAGAGGAAATATAAGGAATTAAGTCAACATTGGGATTTGAGGATAATTTAAGAAATTGTTTGGCTTTATTATATTTTTCTTTTCTTATAAAGCCGATTTCTTGAATGAATTTGCGGCCCTCTTGGCCGAAGATAGAAAGCCGATAGTACTCATTGTCAGCATAATTTTTTACTTTTTTGATTAAAAGAGAAGAAACTATCCCAAAATTTAAAAGCATAAGATGAACCTGAGAAACCAGTTTTTTACTACTGATACAGAGTTCTACGGAATCTTTCTCTACATAACCATCATTATCAAAAAGGGCCCTTAAATAAGCAGTGACTATTTCTTTGGGTGCTTCTCTAATTGCCCTGGGAATTTCTTTTTGCGGCGACTTAACAGAAGCCATTCCAAGATATGCCAAAAATTCTTTTAGGTGTTTACTATTTACTTCTATTTGTTTAGCTTTATTCTTTGGATTCGAGCCGCCCCCTTTTTCAATAAATTGAGTAATTCCAAAAAGTTCTTTAAGAGATTTCTTGTATAAGGAAAGTAAATAATGGTCAGCCTGGGTATAGGTTATTCTGTGAATTCCCATCCTTTCTATTGACATTCCGCCGTCAGCAGTCAGCAGCCCCAAAAACTGAGCTAATTGAGAAGTCATTTCAGAAGGAAAAGAAATTTTTTTAGTATTACCTTTAATTCTGCTCGGTTTAAAATCTGAAATATCGGTTCTGTTACCGAACAAACCAGGCCCACGCGAAATTGCCACATAGTCACCTTTTTTAATTAAAGAAGCCGCTTTCCAACCCTGCGAGCCATCTTCATTCATCACCCAAAGCGGATGTTCGGCAGTTGCCTCCACCTGATAGCCGCGACGGGTGGCCAATTTATAAAATTGACAGATGCCATTATTATAGTTTTTAACTGTCTCTTCAATTCCGTCTCTGGTGACAAGTTTAATCTTAAAATCGGTTTCGCTATTTAAAGAGAGGGGACAAAGTTCTTCAAAGGTCAGCATTCCTTTTTCTGTAAACATTAAAGTATCTGCGGCGGATGTTTTGCCTGTGCCTGTGGAACCGGCTACCAAAAGGTGGGGCATTCTGGCCAGGTCCGCATAACAAGAAACTCCCGAAACATCTCTGCCCAAAACAATAGTCAAATTGGAAAGAGCCCCTTGAAATTGAGGATTGGCAATTAAATCCCTCAATCTAATCTGACACCTTATTTTATTGGGCACCTCAATTCCGACCAGAGATTTCCCGGGTATGGGCGCCTCAATTCTAATCGGGTGGCTGGCTAAAGCCAGAGAAAGATTATTTGAAAGGGTAGTAATTTTAGAAAGCTTAATGCCTTCGGCCGGTTTTAGAGTGTATTGAGTTACGGTCGGACCGGTATTAATTTCTGACATTTCCACGGGCAAGCCGAAATTCTCCAAAGTTTTCTTGATAATCGCAGAGTTGGTCACGATATCGCCAGCCGCAGCTTTTCCTTTATCGGTTTCCAGTAATTCCAAAGGGGGCGTTTTATATTGTTCTCCTGCTAATAACTTGGCCGGCACTTCTTTGGTTTTTAACTCTAAAACTGGCTCTTCTAACCTGAGGGGCGCCTCTTTTATTTTCGGCTCAATCTCTTTAACTCTGAATTTCGGCAGAAAAATTCTCTTGATTAAAGATGGCTTCTTTTCTATTTCTAAGGTCTCCCTGATTTTAGGGGTTTCTTTGACCTGCGGTCCCCTGATTAAATACCAGAAAATCAAACTGCCGATTATAATTATTCCGCCAAAAATGATTTTAGCCACCAAATCCCCGAATAACTTCAAGAGCGGCCAGCTTAAAATATAGCCCAACCAGCCCCCCTGTCTTACGCCAAGATTAAAAGTATCTATCAACCCGGTCAGGCCTGAAATTAAAATAAAAATTGCTAAAATTGTCGGAGCAAAAAATTTCTGGTATCTTACATTTAAAAAAACCAGTCCGGTCAAAACTAAAATCAAAGGAATGGCAAAAACCACCTGGCCAATTAAAAAAGCGAGGCCTTTGATTAAGGCAGAACCGGCAACGCCGGCCAGGTCAAAAAAGCTCAAGGTGACAATGACGGCCAGGACAAAAATGATTACGCCCAAAATCCTTTTCCTGATTTCTTCGGGCAGGACAGAAATGCCGGGTTTTTTCTCTTTCAGCCAGAACCTTTTATTATTTTTGAATTTTTTCTTCTTACCCATCTTGTCTTTATTATATACTATTTCTCTTCTTTTCTAAAACCCGTACCGGCCGGTATAAGTTTGCCGATGAGCACATTCTCTTTCAATCCTCTCAATCTGTCTTCTTTTCCTTCCAAAGATGCCCTGATGAGGACCCGGGACGTTTCTTGAAATGAAGCTGCCGAAAGAAAGCTATCGGTGGTTAAAGCAACCCGGGAAATGCCTAACAAAATAGCAACTCCTCTGGCCGGTTTCTTTTTTTCTTTTTTAAGATGGCTGTTTTCTTCTAAAAACTTGGCCCGTTCAATAATTTCTCCAACCGAGAAAAAAGAATCTCCCGGCTCTTTTATCCTTACCCGGGAAAACATCTGACGACAAATTACCTCAATATGTTTGTCCTGAATTACCGCTCCTTGAGAAACATAAATTTTTTGTATCTCTTTGATGATATAGCGCTTGGTTTCTTCTTCGCCTACTAATTTAAATAATTCTCTTAATTCTAAACTACCTTCACAAAGCTGCTCACCCTTTTTTACGTCCTGACCCGGTTCCACCCAGATGGCCGTTTTGGCCGGAATTTTATATTCTATAATCTCTGATTTTTTGGATTTTGACTTGCCGGCTGAAGCTTTAGCCGGGGCAGAAATTTTTGATTTTATCCTGATGACTCTATCCGGCGTTATGGCCAAAACTTTTCCGTCAACCAGCGATATTTCTGCTCGGCCGCCAGGCACTCTTGACTCAAAAATCTCTTGAACTCGCGGTAAACCCATGGTAATATCCCCGCCGCCAGCTACCCCACCCGTATGGAAAGTCCTCATTGTCAATTGAGTGCCTGGTTCGCCGATTGACTGAGCAGCCACAATTCCTACTGCTTCTCCTAATTTTACCAATTGATTATTGCCGAGATCCCAGCCGTAACATTTCTGGCAAAGCCCCCTGACAGATTTACAGCTTAAAGGAGACCTCACTCTGACTTTTTCAATATTGGCTTTAATTATTTTCTCGGCTTTTTCCCAATCAATAATTTCTCCGGCCCGGCAAATTCCCTTAATCTTTTCCAAATTTATTCTTCCTAAAATCTTGTAAATAAAATTTTGACCAATTTCGTCGGCATCTTTTCTCCAGATAACAAATCCTTCTTTATCCCCGCAATCTTCTTCTATAACCATAATCTCGTGGCTGACATCAACCAATCTCCGAGTCAAGTAGCCGGCGGTAGAAGTTCTCAGAGCCGTGTCAGCCGTTCCCTTTCTGGCACCGTGGGTTGAAATAAAGTATTCCAAAACGTCAAAACCTTCTTTAAAAGACTTCTTGACGGGCAATTCTATAATTTGCCCGGCCGGATTAATTACCAATCCTTTCATGCCGGTCATTTGCACGGGTTGACCCCACGAACCCCTGGCTCCAGAATCAATAATTTGGAAAACCGGCCCGTCTTGAGGCAGGGTTTTGGGAACCAAATCTTCAATTTCTGTTTTTACCCTGCTCCAAATCTCAATTGTCTTTAAGCTTTTTTCTTCTCTTGAAAGCAACCCTTTTCTGAAATGCTCTTCAATTTTCTCTACCTCTTTTTCTGCCTCAGTTATAATGTCTTTTTTTGCTGGAGGAACAATCAAATCATCCATACCCCAGGAAACGCCGGACCAGGTTGAATATTCAAACCCCAATTCTTTTATTTTGTCTAAAATTTCCTCTGTTTTTTGAAAACCGTATTTCTCAATAATGTCTCTGGTTATTTTTTCCAGGTCATTGACTTTTATCAATGAATTATGAAAAGGAAAATCATCGGGCAAGGCCTGGTTAAAGATAATCCTGCCACAGCTCGTCTCAATAAAACCATGGGGAACTTTTATTTTAATACGAGCCTGCAAATCAACCTCGCCAAACTCATAAGCTAAAATAGCTTCTTCTTTGTCTGAAAACGCTTTTCCTTGTCCCTTGGCTCCTTCCTTCATTTTGGTCAGATAATAACAACCCAAACTAATATCCTGATATAAAGTTACGATGGGGGTGCCCGTAGCCGGCTTGAGTAGATTTAAAACAGACAGCAGAATTTCTTTGGCTTCTTGTTGGCTATAGTCAGAAAGAGGCAAATGAACTGCCATCTGGTCCCCGTCAAAATCAGCATTAAAGGCCTTACAAACCATGGGATGAATTCTGATTGATTCTCCCTCAATTAACTTCGGGTAAAAGGCCTGAATCCCTAAGCGGTGAAGAGTGGGGGCTCGGTTTAACAAAACAAGTTTGTCTTTGACTACTTCCTCCAGGCTGGCCCAAACTTCGTCTATCTCCTGTTCAATTAATCTTGAGGCTGACCTGACATTATAGACCAATTCTTTGTCTAAAAGTTTTTTAATCACAAACGGCTTGAAAAGTTCCAAAGCCATTTTTTTTGGAATTCCCACCTGGTTAAGTTTTAATTCAGGTCCGACCACAATAACCGACCTGGCGGAATAATCTACTCTTTTTCCCAGCAGATTCTGGCGAAATCTTCCCTGTTTTCCTTTGAGCATATCAGCCAATGATTTGAGCAATCTTTTACCGCCGGTGGTAGCGGTTGTCATTGTCCCTTTTCTCATCCCGTTATCAATTAAAGCGTCAACTGCTTCCTGGAGCATTCTTTTTTCGTTTCTAACAATAACTTCCGGCGCCTCAATTTCCAAGAGATATTTCAGCCGATTATTTCTATTGATTACTCTTCTATAAAGGTCATTTAAATCAGAGGAGGCATAGCGGCCGCCGTCCAGTTGGACCATTGGTCGCAGGTCGGGCGGTAAAACCGGCAAAACAGTTATAAACATCCATTCCGGTCTGAGGCCCGATTTTAACATTCCCTGAAAAATTTTTAATCTGGCTAAAATTTTTCTTTTGGTGGCCGGCTGGGCTAATTCTAATTCTTTTTTTAATTCCTCTATTTTTTTCTTTAAGTCAATTTTTTCAAAAATCTTTCTTAGAATTCCAGCTCCGGTTCCCGCCTCAAAAACTTCCCCGTATTTTAAAGAAAGCCGATGATAATCATTTTCGGACAAGGTTTTTAAGAGCTGGAGATTTAAAACTTCTTCTCTGGCAGCATCTCTGGCCATCTTCAAATCTCCCAATTTAATCTTATTTTCTCCCTTAGTTTTGCGCTTTGAGTTTTGCGCTTTGAGCTTTATCTTATACTCTTTGTCAATCTCTGCCAAAACTTTCTTCTTGGCATCTTCATTGCAGCTGGTAATAATATAGGAAGCAAAATAAATTACTTTTTCTAATTGCTGCATCGGAATATCTAAAATCATAGCCATCCGGGAAGGCACCCCTCTTAAAAACCAAATATGAGAACAAGGACTCTCCAGTTTAATGTGGCCCATCCTTTCTCTTCTGACCTGAGCTTTGGTTACTTCCACCCCGCACCTATCGCAAATCATTCCTTTGTAGCGAATTCTTTTATATTTGCCGCAATAACATTCGTAATCTTTGGTTGGTCCAAAAATTTTTTCGCAAAATAAACCATCTTTCTCAGGCCTTTGGGTCCGGTAGTTGATGGTTTCTGGCTTGGTCACCTCGCCGCAACTCCAATTCAAAATTTCTTCAGGTGAGGCTAATTTTATTCTAATTACTTCTAAATCTTGTACACGCATACTGAGCCCGCCCTCGGCGGGCGAAGGTGAAGCTTTAGCTTCATCGACCAATTTTTATTCTCTTGGTTTTTCTCTCACTTCCACGCTCAGGCCCAATGACTTTAACTCTGAGACCAATAGATTGAAAGAGGCTGGTATATTCGGATTTCTAATTTCTTCTCCTTTTAATATGGCTTCATAAGTTGCCGCTCTTCCCTGAACATCGTCAGATTTTATGGTCATCATTTCTTGAAGAATATGGCTGGCGCCGTATCCTTCTAAGGCCCAAACTTCCATTTCTCCAAATCTCTGTCCGCCAAACTGCGCCTTGCCTCCCAGGGGTTGTTGGGTGATTAAAGAATAGGGGCCAATGCTTCTCATATGAATTTTGTCCTCCACCATATGAATTAATTTCATCATATAGATATACCCGACAGTGATTTTTTTCGGGAAAGGCAAACCGGTCCTGCCGTCATACAAGATAATTTGTCCGTCTTCCGGCAGACCGGCTTCTTTTAATTCCTTCTTAATGTCTGCCTCTTTAGCTCCGGCTAAGGCTGGAGAAATCGCCTGATACCCCAAAGACCTGGCTGCCCAACCAAGATGGGTTTCTAAAATTTGACCGAGATTCATTCTTGAGGCCACGCTAATGGGATTTAAAACAATATCAACCGGCGTACCGTCGGCCATAAAAGGCATTTCCTCAACCGCTAAAACTTTTGAAATTATTCCCTTGTTGCCGTGACGACCGGCTAATTTATCGCCGGCCTTGATTTCTCTTAATTGAGCTACCTCTACTTCAATCTTTTTTATTACTCCCGGTTCCAATTTATGTCCTGCTTCCCGGGAAAAAACTTTAACTTCTATCACCCTGCCTCTTTTGCCGTGCTCCATTAATAAAGAGGTGTCTTTTACTTCCCTGGCTTTTTCTCCAAAAATAGCCCGCAGTAATCTTTCCTCAGCCGTCAGGTCCGCTTCGCCTTTGGGCGAAATCTTGCCAACTAAAATATCGTTGGGCTGCACCTGGGCTCCGATTCTGATGATTCCTTCTTCATCCAGATCCTTTAACTTCTCTTCAGAAACATTGGGAATATCCGGGGTGGTAATTTCCGGCCCCAGTTTTGTTTCTCTGACATCGCAGCTAAAACTCTCAATATGAATTGAAGTATAAACATCGTCCTTGACCAATCTTTCAGAAACCAGAATGGCGTCTTCAAAATTCTCTCCCCGCCAGAGCATAAAAGCAACCAGGATATTTTGACCCAGGGATAGCTGACCCTGAGAAATTGCTCCGCCATCGGTTAAAACATCTCCCTTTTTAATTTTCTGACCTTTTTTAACAATTGGCTTCTGATGAAAACAGGTGTATTGATTGGTTCTGGTAAAAGTCTTTAAATTATAGACGGCTGATTTAGGCTGATTTCCGGCTGATTTATGCCCCTCAGCTTTTATAAGGATATGGTTCGCATCTACCTCGCCAACTACCCCATCTCGGTCCGATATTATTACCTGGCCGGAGTCCCGGGCTACTTTCTCTTCTACTCCCGTAGCAACTAAGGGCGGTTCTGGTTTGACCAAAGACACGGATTGTCTTTGCATATTAGAACCCATTAAGGCCCGGTTGGCGTCATTATTTTGCAAAAATGGAATGCAAGAAGTACCAATTGAAATTGACTGCTCCGAGGAAACATCAACGAAATCAATTTTGTTCCGTTCGATGACCCCGGGCTCCCCTTTTATTCTGGCTTCTACTTTTTCCGAAACAATATAACCTGCCTCGTCAAGCGGTACGGCGCCCGAAGCAATATTATATTTTTCTTCTTCGTAAGCTGAAAGATAATGAATCTTTGATGTCACCCTTGCCTTTTCAACCTTGAAATAAGGGGTTTCCAGAAAACCGTATTGATTGATTCTGGCGAATGAAGCCAGATGACCAACCAAGCCGATATTGGGGCCTTCAGGCGTTTGAATCGGACAGATTCTGCCATAATGGGACGGTTGAACATCCCTGACTTCAAAACCGGCCCGCTCACGAGTCAAACCGCCGGGACCCGTAGACGATAATCTTCTTTTATGTTCCAGTTCGGCCAAAGGATTTTCATTATCCATAAATTGGGATATCTGAGAAGAGGTGAAGAACTCTTTGACCACGGCCATAAAGGGTCTCGAGTTAATCAGCTGGATGGGGGTAAGGGTATAAATGTCCAAAGTAGACATTCTGTCTTTGATAATTCTTTCCATTCTCATTAACCCCACTCTTAACCTGTTTTGTAAAAGCTCATTTAAAGTCCTGACTCTTCTGTTGCCCAGATGGTCAATCTGGTCCGGTTTGGCCCCAGGACTATTGTTCAACCTGATTATTTCTTTTAAAACTTGCACTATGTCCGCCAGTTTCAATACCCTATCTTCCACCCTGATTTCTTTCTGTCCGATAAGCTCGGTCAGGCGCTGCTGCATTCTCCACCTTCCCACTTTACTTAAGTCATATCTTTCAAAATTGAAAAACATATTTTCAATCAGCTCCCTGGCGGTATCCGCTGTTGCCAAATCTCCCGGCCTCAGTCTTTGATAAATCTCCACAAAGGCCTCGGCCTGATTATGGGTTGTGTCTCTTTTCAAAGTTTCTTCAATATATTTGGTTTCTCCCCTGTCTACGTCTTGAAAAGTTTCTTTGATGGATTCATCTCTGTCAATGCCAAAAGCCCTCAATAAAGTGGTGGCCATTATTTTTCTTTTTCTGTCAATTTTTACGCCAATTGCTCCAGATTGTTCTGTTTCAAACTCAAGCCAGGCGCCCCGGTTGGGAATGATTTTGGCGCCAAAATTATTTTTCCCCCCCACCCTTTGGCCGGTAAAAAACGCTCCCGGCGAGCGAATTAATTGGGGAACCGCTACTCTTTCCACCCCATTAACAATAAAAGTTCCCCTGGCCGTCATCAAGGGGAAATCAGCTAAGTACACTTCCTGCTCTTTGATTTCTTTGGTTTTTAGATTAACCAATTTTGTCCTGACTCTCAGAGCTGCCTCAAAAGAATCATTATTTTGCTTGGCCTCCATATCCGTTTTATATTTTGGCTCATCTAACTTATAATCCAAAAACCAGAGCTCAAGCTCCTGACCGGTATAGTCCCTGATTGGAGAAATTTCTTGGAAAAGCTCCTTTAAGTCCCTGGTCAAAAATAACTGCCAGCTGTCTTTTTGAATGGCAATTAAATAAGGAAGAGGAAGAGAGACCTTTGTTTTGGTAAAGCTTTTAGTCTTCATAGATTGAGCTTTCGCGTAGCGAAAGCGAAGATAGAAAAGAAAACAGATTGATAGAGAACGGGTCTCTACCAAGATTCAAATGCCAAAAAACCCCAAATAAAAAACGCCTTAGAGGATAAGAAATTATCTTAATTTTTTATAAAAAGAAAGGGGACAAAATGATATTAAAAACTCTGTTTCTTATTTATAAATTAAACATTACACCAACCGCAAAAAATGTCAATAGACGGCTGTCAAGATGTTAGCGGCTGTCAAGATGTTGTACTAGTTGGGTACATAGGTGACACCTTGGCGTGTTTTTGAATAAATTGTATAGGTGTCAGATATTTCAAGGTTTGGTTGGGCCGGTTGAAGTTGTATTCCACCAGCCAGTCAGTAAGGTTGCGGTTGAATTGGTTGATGTCGGGAGTGAATCCTTTAAGGTCGATGAATTCTCTTTTCAGTATATCATTGAATTTCTCGTTGACAGAGTTGTCCTGAGGGGTTCTGACGCGGTTGTAATATCTGCTATGTCCAGTTTAACACAGGTTCGGTTGAAATACTTGCTGAATTCCGAACCGTTGTCGGTCTGAATGTTCTCGATCTTGCTCTCTAAGAGATAATTTAATCTCAAAAGGAAATCTT
>Ga0172366_10003910_pt1 | contig 11751 bp, 5 predicted proteins | sample LakKivSesite69cm_FD_114533 | JGI IMG/M metagenome (GOLD analysis project Ga0172366, IMG submission 114533) | Sediment microbial communities from Lake Kivu, Rwanda - Sediment site 69cm | ecosystem: Environmental > Aquatic > Freshwater > Lake > Sediment | place: Rwanda: Western Province, Lake Kivu... | reverse complement strand
CTCGATCAGCTCCTCCTTCGAGGCAGTCATCACCTTCTCGACCGTCTTGAAGTGGCGGAGCAGATTGCGGGTCGTCACGATCCCGACATTGGAGAGCGCGGAGATGAAGTATTCCTGCTGCTCTTTCAGCGATGCCGCGGGCTTCTTGCCGTGCGGCGTGATCTCCTTCTTCTTCGGCTGCTGCTCTCGTTTCGCGATCACGTAGAGCAAGGACGCGGTATCAGCCTCGTCCCGAGTCTGAATGATCGGCACCGCGAGGTCAATGGCGATGCTCGCCAGCACGGCGCGGACCACGTTGGGATGCACGTTCCGCTGCCCGTAGAGCGATTCGCCTTCGATCACGAGCACGGGCTTCTCATACTCCTTCCGCATCCGGAGGATTTGCTCGAGCAGGTTCCTCCGTTTATTGATCAGTGACTCCAGGAAATCGGTCGTGCTCTTCCGCTCGATACAGATCCGGTCTGAGATCACGTAATCTCCCACCCCGAGATTCTGTAATCGCAGCTCCACACCCGCGTGCTCGAGGAACCGAGCCACGCCCGATTTCGTCTCCCGCGGGTCGACGATGATCGTGAGATGCTCGCCCTGCTCGAAGTCGGTGATCGTGCGCTGCTCCTCGTTCACTTTTGGCTCCACTTGTGCCGCCTGCGTGACTGCTCTTCGTTCCACCGTCTCAGTTGCTACGGCTTCGCCGTTCACGCTGGCCTCCTTCGCCTCCAGCTCGAGCATGCCCAGCTCCTTGATCCGCAGGCGCATCTCGCGTTCCTTGCTCTTGCTGAGCCAGTAGTACGCTTCATCCTTCGTACCCTTGCCGATGAGCACGATCACCTTCCCAACTTTCTTCCGCGCAGTTCGGCCCTTGCGCTGGATGGTCCGGATCGCCGATGGTATCGGCTCGTAGAAGAGCACGAGGTCGGTCGCGGGAATGTCCAGTCCCTCCTCGGCGACCGAGGTGGCCACCAGGACGTTATACTCGCCCGCGCGGAATTTATCGAGGATCTCAACCTGCTCCTTCTGCTTCAGCCCCTTATCCTCCTCCTTCGAGGCCTGGCCGATGAATTTAACGGCCCGAATGCCCGCCTTTTCCGCGTGCTGCGCGAGCAGCGCGGTGATGATCATCTCCGCGGTGTCGCGATAATTGGTGAAGACGATAATGCGCGTCTCCGGCCGCGCGCGGACCTCCTCATGGAGTATCTCCAGCAATGCCTGGAGCTTCGGATGCTCACCCGGGTACGCCGCGATCGCGCTCATGGCCGCGACGAATCGCTCGTCCTTCAGTAACCGCTTCGCCGCTTTGCTGCCCTCCTTCGAGAACGCCTCGTTCCGCAAGCGCTCGAAATACCGATTGACCGCGAAGATCCCCTGCGTCTCGATGAGCTCGATCGCGTGCCTGATCTTCAGTACCTCCGCGAGCAGTGAGAGCGCCTTGTAGAGGTCTGGATGCTTCTCGGTCGCCAGCTGCGCGACGATGCTCTCCCGTACGGCTAAGATCTCTGACTTGGAGATCTCCTTGCTCTTCGCTTTGATCAAGCCGAGCTGACGGAGCGCGGCGAGGCGTTCCGCCAGTACCGCCTCAAGTGCGCGTCTCTGCTGCTTGATCTCCGCCGGGAGTTCGAGGGCACGCCATTCCAGGTCCTTCTTGTAGACGTAGGGAGCGACGTCGCGGTCGTATTCCGTCCTGCTCTCCACGCGCGAAACGCCAAGTGAGCTGCAGATCTCCTCGATCTTCTCCTGCTCACTGCCCGGGGACGCGGTCATCCCGAGCACGAGCGGCTCCTTCGCCTGCGCGGCGTACTTCTCCGCGATATAAACGTACGAGTAGTTCCCTGTTGCACGGTGACATTCATCGAAGATCAGGAGCGCCACGTCAGTGAGTGTTATGCGGTTGCTCAGCAGATCGTTCTCAATGATCTGCGGCGTGGAGACGACGATCCGAGCAGAGTCCCACAACTTCTCACGTTTCTCCGCCAGAATCGTGCCGGTCAAGGTCAGTATCAGTGCCGGATCGAGGTTCACGACCTCTTTCAGAAATGCCGCGTGCTGCTCGACCAGCGGTCGCGTCGGCGCCATGAAGAGTATCTTGCCCTTGGAGAGCCGGTTGATGAGAACGAGGAGCGCGATGGTCGTCTTACCCAGCCCGGTCGGCAGGACCACCATCAGTGATTCCTTCAGTGCCACATGGGCAATGGCGAGCTGATACGCCCGCCGTTCGACCATATTGGGCTTCAGGAGCGGATGAGCAAGGAAGGTTGAGGCACGGGAGGCTGCAGGAGTGTGCATAGGTGTAGGTAGGCTGCAGGTGAATAAATAATGGTGACGGCCGCCAGCAGCTTCACGGGCGCTTCACGATGATCGTCAGGTTCGAATCTTTCTCGAAGATTCGCGCATACTCACCCCGTATCCGCGGCTTGAGCATCTCCATGTCCCAGAACCCGGGCATGAGCTCTGCCACCAGCTCGCCATCGGTGAAGATCCGGACCACCCCGTCACGCTCAGAGACGGCCACGCCGATCGCTCGGGTCTCGCGTGAGATCGAAGCGGCAGCCATGTGCCGACTGCCCAGCCCCAGGGGGAGGTCGATGGAGCGAGCGGTGGTATCAATGTACCGTGTCGCGGAGAGCACATAGCCATCGCCGCTGATCACGAACGCGCCATCCATCTTGGCCAGCTCCTTGATCGTGCCCTGGACGTTGGGATCTCGAAGGTCCTTCATTCGCTTCGGATAATGTTCGAGCAGGTCAAGGATCAGGGGCTTAGATCGCAGCAACACCTCCTGCTCGTCTCCCACCACGAATAACGCACCAGCATCGTGCTGCCGCGCGAGATCCACCGCGATCTCGAGCACCAGCTCGAGCACGTCAGCACAGTGCCACTCACCGGCGCAAATAGCACGCAATTTCTCGCTGAGCATGGCGCTCTCATCCTCTCTTTTGAGTCTGTTACCCTCTCCTTTACGCCCGGAGCTTTATAAAGCCGAGGAGCGCGAAACTACTACACATGGGAGAAGTACGGCACGTAGAGCCGAATGGAGTCGCGCGCTCCGCGAAAGCGTATGCGCCCGCGCACATCACCGGCTTCTTCGCGATCTGTGAGCATCCTGACCCCTTATACAAGGGCTCGATCGGCTGCGGGCTCGTGCTGGAAGCGGGGTGTGTCACCGAGGTTGCGGACGCGCACGGCCAGGGTTCAGGCGCACGAATCACGATCAACGGCGAACCTGATGAAGCGCAGACCACGCGGTACGTGCTCGACCGGCTCGCGGAGGCGGCTGAGATAAGCGTCACTACGGACTTCGAGATGCCTGTGGGCTGCGGCTTCGGCGCCAGTGCCGCCGGTGCGCTCAGCACCGCTCTGGCCCTCAATGAGCTCCTCAAGCTTACCATGACCGTGCATGAGGTAGCGCAGGTAGCGCACTGCGCGGAGGTGGTGAACGGCACGGGCCTGGGTGACGTCATCGCGGAGACCTGTGGTGGCGCGGTGATCCGCACGAAGCCCGGGCCACCGGGAATCGGAAGTATTGACCGGCTCCCGCACCGTAACGAGCAGGTGAGCTACGTCGTGCTGGGCGCGAAGCCGACGAGATCTATCTTAGCGGAGGGTGGTGAGTCCACGAGGCGGCGCATCACCGAAGTGGGAAAAGCGGCGCTGAAAGCGCTGCTGCGGAAGCCGACGCTGGAGAACTTCATGCACCTCTCACGCGACTTCGCGCTCCGAATCGAGTTGATCAGCGATGCGTGCAAGGACGCGCTCGAGGCCGTTCAGGCCGAAGGCCAGGTTGCGAGTGTCGCGATGCTGGGCGAGACGATCTTTGTCATCGGCGAGAGCGAGGCATTACAGGAGTTTGGCACCGTGCAAGCGAGTAGCATCTCGAATTGCGGCGCAAGCGTCCTGTAACCCTGTACTGAGTGGTAGCACGCTACTCCAGACGCGCCTTCTTCTTCACCTCCACCGTCTTGCCCGCTTCGTCCAGCGCGAATTCTACCAGTATTCGGTCGGTTTTATACCGCTGAGGATGCCATGTACGGCCGCAGACGCCGCATTGCACGTCGCTGGCCAGCTCGATCACGTACCAGCTCGCATCGGCATACGGCGTGCCGCACTGCGGGCAGACGCTGATCGTAACGTCCAGGAAAGCGGTCTTGTGCATCCTCTCCATCACTTGTATTGAAAGTCCGTATCCCTCAAAAGTTTCCCCGTCACGCGGCGAGGATCAAATCCATGAGCGTCTTACGATCCACCTCGGCGCGGGTCCGCCAGCCGATGAAGAGCGCCTTCTCATCCTCGCCCAGGTAGCCCTGCTTGATGAACCGGTCCAGTGCGAAGTATACCCGTTGCTGGGGGAATTTATTGCCCAGGAACTCCTCGACCGCCTTCCGCGGCGCTTTGCCCTGCTTCGCGATGAGGTACGCCAGCGTCGCGGAGAGCAGAGCGATCGTATCGATCCGCTCGCCGGAGGCTTTCTCGAGCAGCGGGCCTTTCAGCACGATCATGAACCGGTCCCGCTCTGCACCTTCACCCTCTTCGCCGCTGCCGCCTATCACTTCCTCCTCGACCCGTTTCACGGCCATGCCGAGCTTATCGAGCGCGGCATCCAGGACCGCGATCACGTCGAGGTAATCCTCGCCCAGGGCGCGTTTCAGCTCCCAGCCTTTGACGCCCGGGTTCCGGTGCTGCCGGAAGAAGAGCAGCTGGGCCGCCTTCTTCAGCTTACGCTCTGCTCTCGCTCGTAATTCCTCAGCTGGTTCTTCCATGTTTCCCAGGCCTCATAGCTCACGGCGAGCGGGATCGACCGGCTCGCGGCAAGCCGTGCATCAGCTGTTCCATCGCTCTCGCGCGGCGCGATAAACACCGTCTCTTCCAGCGGGTTGAGCTCGAGCTCAGCCCTTCCCTCGGTCACCAGATAGCTCGTCAGATACGCCCGCTTCACGCTCTCGGCGAATGTATCGCTGAAGATGAACTCATAGTACTCGAGGCGGCCGCGTTCCTCGAGCTCGCGCAGCACTGCCTGGAGCGCGTCATCGAACTCCTGGCCCGCTAAGAGGTTCAACGCGATCAGCTCCTCGAGCTCGAAGGGCGCTTCCGCGAGCGAAGGTATCGGAAATTCAGTGCCTCGCTCGCCCAAGGGCAGCAGCGCGTGCCAGTATTCGAGCCCCTCCTGTAACCGCTCAGGGGTCAACCGATCGAGCCCGGCAATGGGGTGCCATGCACTCATCAACGCGGCGGCGAGCCGCTGCGGCTCGAGCAGCTTGAGCTTCAGGTCCAGCAGCGCGGGATCAATATAGAATGAATGCGAGCGATCCCGGATCCACTGCTCCTGCAACTCGATGATCCGTACAAGTTCCGCGAGCGTCTCAGCGTCCAAAAGGAGCTCGTCCCGCGAGTGCCACTTCGGCTGGTACCGCCTCAGCGTCGCCAGGAACTTCTTCACGTCCACGTCAAACGGGTCGGTCCCCCCAGTTTCGACCGTCCGGCAGAAGTTGAGCACGCGGAAGAGCTCGTCGAATCGCAGCTGCTTGCCGGGTGCTCGGTTCTGGTTCGTGGTGACGCCGTGCATTGCTTGTTGCTTATACCATTCCACTTTCGCCCTTAATAAGCTGCAAATCGCTCCACAGCGATGCTTCTTGCTTCCCTGCTGGTCGACGCAGAGCACCAGAAGTAGAGTATGCAGAGGGAATCGTGGAACCCACCAAAGGTGAAGGGTGCCTTTCAAGATACGAATAAAGAGAGAGAGAGAACAGGAAATTTTAAATAGCACCTCGCACTTTACTTTTTATTAGTATGACGACCTTACGGGGTGCCTTGCGTGAGGAAGCTGGTAAGAGGCGATCAACCGTGGCGAGTCGCGGTGGAGGAGCTGGCAGGCGGGCAAAAGGTCTTTCGCTGCGAAGAGCGGGTTATATGGGTTTCGCGGTCTTACTGGCGCTCTCGGTCTTCTTTGCGCTCTCGCTGGGCTCGCCTGGCGTCGAGGTCTCCGTCACGGCCCCAGCAACGGTCAATGTCTGTGAGAACGGCACCTACCAGGTCGTCATCGCGAATTCGGGGCCGAATAACGTCTCTGACGTGCGGCTCAATGTGACCATGCCCGCCAATTTCTCGTACCAAGCGAACACGACCGTTATCAACTTCCCGAATGGCACGTCAGCACAGGAACCAGCTGGAAACGGGCAGTATCTCACCTGGAATTTGAGCGCAGTCATGGTCACCGCAGGTCAAAGTGGCACGCTGAACGTCTCTGAGAATATTACCGTCACCTTCAATCTGACCACCAATTGCGGCGCGCTGAGCGGGCAGCGACTGGAAGCTTTCGTCTCCTATCTCGGTGGCTCTTCGGATAAGAAATCGCGGTCGATCGTCGTGCAAGAGGGCCATCTAAACATCCTCAAACAGCCGATCGTGGTGGAGGCGCACCTGGGCGAGGTCGTCAACTGGACGATCACCATTGAGAATACCGGTACCGGGCCCGCGTATAATGTTGTGCTCAATGATACGCTCGGCGCGGGGCTCGAACTCCTGAGCATCGATTCGCCCACTAACAGCACGAACTGGAGCTATGCGAAGATCGACCCGGGTGGGATCAAGACCGTGAATGTCTCAGCGCGCGTAATCGCCTGTGTGGAGCTCGAGAATCTGGTGGAGGGCCGCTGGGGTTGCGGCAATGGCACGTCCTGCCAGGTGCCGGAACCCTACGCGAAGGGCAGTGTGAAGTTCATCTATCGCGAGCCGCGACTCGATTATCTCATCACCCCTGATCCGATCTCCGTGCCCTATTGCGGCAATACAACCGTGAACATCTCGTTTACCAACTCGGGCGAGGGAAATGCGACCAACGTGACCCTGGTGCTGATCGGTATGCCGGGGGATTACAACGTGACCAACGTATCCGGGGCCACCTACGACCCGATCAACGCTTCTTTCTTCGTTGCCTGCGTTGAAAATAACTCGGTATGCTCGGTCCTCTTTGATTTCGGGCTCCCCTTTGGGACCTGCAGTGCCTCCAGTGGTGTGATGGCGCTCTTGCCGACCTATGAGGATGAGTGCAAGAACGTCTGGGCACCGCCGACGAAGCTCATCTCGTATTCACTCAACTCGACAACCGTGCCCGGGATATCGGTAAGCAAATCGGGCCCGAGCCAGTTGTACCTCGGTGAGACGGGCACCTATAACCTCTCCGTCACCTACACGAACGGGAGCTGCCCGAATTTGAGTATCACCACGAATATCACCGATACGTATTCTGCTGACTTCAATGTGACCGATGACGGCGGCGGTACCCGGAATACCAGTGCCCGCACCATCACCTGGGCAGCTCAAGTTCTTCAGGCCGGCGTGGCCTGGAACAAGACAATCCAGCTGACGGCATCGGACGACCCCTGCGACTGCGGCCACGAGTTTACCAATACGCTGACCGTGGAGCCGGTGACCGACTGCTGCGGCTGTAATCTCTCGGGCAGCGGCTCCGTAGCGGTCCTCGTGGAGTGCTACAACGGCACGATCTTCACCTCACATAAGATCGCCGTCCCCAATCCGCAGGAGAACTGCCGGAACATCACCTACACTACCTACTACAATTTCACGAACGTCGGCTCGCTCACCTGGAGCGATATCAACTTCACTGAAGGAGGTGGAAACGGGCAGACCTTCCCCGGTGGCTCGAGCACGGGCACCGCGACCTTTACGGTGAATAGCACCTGCATAAACGATACAGCCATAACGCTCGGTTCGCCCACCAACCTCGGCTTCCTCACTGACTGCGGCAATCTCTCCGATGGCACTACCCTCACCATTACGTATACGCTTTATCAATGGAACACCGGGAGTTACATCGATTGGTCTGATCTGAACCTCACCGGCGCTCCTTCGGAGTGCGGCGCGGATACCAGCTTCCACGAGGCGGTGGACGTGACCGTGGGGCGCTCAGATTTCTCGATCGGGATGACGTTCCCCAACAAGATGGACACGTGCGGCATCTACAATTTCACCCTCACGCTGAGCAAGAACGGCCTGTATAACGGCTATGAGATGAATATCACGTACGATGATACTGATTTCCGCTACCTTGGCCCGGCCACGATCAGCGGCATCGTGAACGAATCGGGCACGGTACCATCGTTCGAGCCGAACCGGACGGGGAACAATCTCACCTGGTATCTCGGGAACAACGTCAGCAGCGGTGGCATCATACGATTCACGGTGGAGAAGACGTGCGCGCAGAACAAAAGTGTCCGTGCATTCCTCGATTACCGGGATAACTGCGGCACGCCGCTGAACGATAGCTATTCTGGCGCGCCGCTCCTGCTCGACAAGGGTGATATCGTCATCTTCAAGACGCCGGAGGTCGTTTACACGATCACGAAGAACGCGAGCTGGAAGATCTACGTCACCAATAAGGGCGACGGGACGGCGTACAACGTTACGGTCGTTGATACGCTCGAGTCCGATCTGGGTTACGTCAGCTCGGTGATCGATGGGAGCGCCGATCCGGGGAATACGACGAACGTCACGGTGGGCAGCCAGGATATCATTACCTGGCAGCTCCATAACATGACCCCGAACCAGCAGCACATCATCGAGTTGAACGCGACCCTGCGGGGCTGCGAGAACCGGAACAATAGCGTGGTCACGAGCTGGGGCTGCTGCGGTGAGGAGTGCCAGAACGTGAGTGACACCGCGCGGGTTGAGCTTCCCCGAACATGGATCGGGGTGACGCGCCACGAAGCGGATCTGGTGGACGAATGCGGCGCGAATGCGAGTTTCTTCATCGAGGTGCGGAATCGCGGCAAGACGTACGCCTACGATATCAACGTCTCTGAGCTTCTGCCTGCTGGACTTCAGTACGTGGCGGGCTCGGCAATCGTTACGGGTGCCAACACGTCGTCTGAGAACCTGAGCGGTAACCCCCTGATCTGGTACTTTAACGAGTGGGAGCCGGGCACCCTCGTTACCATCACGTTCAATGCGACGGTCACGGGCCCCTGCGCGTTCACCGGTGGTACGGCGAAGGTACGCGTGAACTATACGAAGCCGTGCGGTGATTTCGGGCTCGAACGTGAGAGCAACCTGGCTGTGGAGCTGGCGAGCCCGCGGCTGAGCATCACGAAGACGCCTGCGTTCACCATCGCGGAGAACAGCAGCATTGTCAACTGGACCATTACGGTTACGAGCATCGGCGATTACGAGGCGAGGAATATTACGCTTCGCGACGTGCTCCCGACTAATACCGTACTTGATGCTGGGAATACCACTCCTGGCTACAATGGCACGGGCACGGCCGGCGACCCGCTCGTCTGGCAGCTCGCGAACATGAGCGTGGGGACCGTCACCCGGGTGAACGTATCGGCGCGCGTTACGTCCTGCACCGATGATACCATGAATAACGCGACTGTCTTCTGGGACTGCTGTCCCCCGCAAGAGAGCGCCATCGCGGTCGCTGAGTTGCGCACGCAGCCGGTTCTGGTGCTCGGTAAGACGTATTATCTTGATACCTGCGGCGGTTGGATCAACCTCACCATCGAGAACGAGGGCGCCACCGCCACCATTCTGAATATCACCGAGTACCTGCCGGAGGGCTATGAGTACCTGCCGAACTTTGTGGCCATTTCTAGCAACAATGGGAGCCACACGATCACGAACCCCGTGCCGGTGGTCGTGGCTCCGGCGTACATCCAGTGGAACGCGACGAACATCGACCGCATCTATCCCAACGAGATTATTACCATTTGGTTCATCGTGAATAATACCGACTGTAACGAAACTTACTGCAAGAAGGTCTACCACACGAACGAGACGCTCGTGGTCAATTATACTGATTCGTGCTCGATCCCGCACTCCATCAACGGGACGTGGGACGTTGACCCGGTCATCATCGAGATCCGCGTCCATAAGGAGCCGCCGACGCAGGTGGTCGGCTTCGCGAGCTGGACGATCAACATCAGCAGCTTCAACCAGACGGCCTACAATGTCACCGTCGAGGATGTGCTCGGCACGGCATTCCACAGCATCCAGACGTATTACCCGAACGGAACGACCGATGGCTCGAGCACGAACACGACGCTCGGCGATCAGACGAAGCAAGTGCTCTGGACGGGTCAGTTTGTGCCTCTGGGCACGGATACCTGGGTGCGGCGGGTTACCGCTTCGGTGAACGAAAGTGGCACGGTGGATAACAACGTTACGGTCACGGGCTACTGCCTCTGCGGCTGCATCTACAGTATGCACGGCGATCTCGTCTATGCCTCGCGGCTCAACTTCACGAAGAAGCCGAACGAGACGCTCACGATCGGTGAGTACGCGAACTTCACACTCACTGCGGAATACTGGGGCCAGGAGAACTATAGTAATGTCACGATCACCGATGCACTCCCCCGGAACCTGGCGTATATTACTTCAAACATCACGGATAATTACGGTGTCTCCTACGATTCGAACCTCACGGTGACGACGAACAACATCACGTACCTCATTTGGAACCTCGGGAACTTCACGGGCCCGAAGATCTTCACGATCAACCTCACCACGATCGTGGCGGATATCATGGGTAATCAGAACGGCACGACCGTCTGGAATAACGCCTATTCGGTCCACCAGAACGATTACAACCAGACCTTTCAGGCTTATGACAGCGCGTGGGTCAAAGTGATCGAGCCGGATCTGTCCGTGACCAAATCGGTCAACAGGACTATCGTGGTGGCGGGCGATGTGGTGCAGTATACGATCAGAGTGAATCACACGGCGACTAGCACGCACGATGCGTACGATGTCTGGATCAATGATACCGTTCCCGCGAAGCTGGACATCCTTGCGAATACCTCGACGCCCGCTGCGGACTCGGTGAGTCAGGTCGGCCGGAACTTCAGCTGGTACTACCGCTACGTGCCGCTCTCCTACAATGCCACCAATCCGATTAACATCACGTATCTCGTGCGGGTGAACGAGAGCGTCGTTATCGGCGAGGTCTTGCGGAACAACGCCACGTTGACATGGACGAGTGTCAACGAGACGACGGGTAACGAGAGCTATGAGCGGTTCGGCAACTGGACTGCGCTGGATGATTATAACCGGGCCGATAATAAAACGGTAACGGCGAGCAGCACGACGTCAATCCGGAAACTACCATCGGAGATACGGTACCGGACGATCGGTGAAAGCGTGAACTTTACCATTGTCATTACCCTCCCGCGGACCCAGGTGCTCGATGTCTGGGTGAACGATACGATCCCCCGCGGCTTGATCTACAATAGCACGACCTTCCAGATCACCGCGAAGAACGACTCCTTCAGCGAGACAATCGTCGGACCCAATAACGGCTCACAGCCAACCGTGGTGCGCTGGTACCTGGGCACCGTGAACAACACCGACGGGACGAACATCAGCATCAACTTCAGCACGATCGTCGCGGACGTTTTGAGCAATCAAAACGGTACGAGGCTCAACAACAGCGTGAACTTCTCCTGGCGGTACGCGAACGGAACCAGGGGTACCTCGCCGACCGTCATATCGGGCAATATCGACCTTCGTGAACCTGAGCTGCAGATCACCAAGCAGTTCAATGTCTCACGGGTCGAAGCGGGCGATATCATCAACTTCACGATCCGCGTCAATCATACGAGTGCGAGCGCCTGGGACGCCTATGACCTCTGGATCAACGATACGATCCCGGCGAAGCTCGAGGAGATCAGCTGCGTGGCCACGCCCACGGCGGATCAAACGGTTGACCATTCCTGGTATTATGCGCGGCTCAATCGCTCGGATAAT
>Ga0172366_10003908_pt1 | contig 11752 bp, 9 predicted proteins | sample LakKivSesite69cm_FD_114533 | JGI IMG/M metagenome (GOLD analysis project Ga0172366, IMG submission 114533) | Sediment microbial communities from Lake Kivu, Rwanda - Sediment site 69cm | ecosystem: Environmental > Aquatic > Freshwater > Lake > Sediment | place: Rwanda: Western Province, Lake Kivu... | reverse complement strand
CGGTTCCGTCCTCGGTGACGGATCGCTCATTGCCGGTTGCGCTCATCAGCTTCACCGGTCAGGCTCAGGTGCAGGGCATTGTGCTCGTGTGGGTCACGGAGAGCGAGGTTGACAACGCAGGCTTCACGATCTATCGCGCAGAGGACGAGGCTGGGCCCTTCCAGAAGCACAGCCAGCTCATACCCGGACATGGCTCCACGACACAACGGTCGGAATATACCTGGACCGACGTGAGCGCAGTGCCGGGGACACGGTACTACTACAAGATCGAGTCGCAGGACTACGACGGCACGACGCACATGAAGGACCTCATCGTGAGCGTCGAAGCACTGCGTCCGCTCCGTTGGGCGCTCCATCCCAATGTCCCGAACCCGTTCAATCCCAGGACGACCCTCACCTTCGAGGTGGCGTATCCCGGTGAGGTGTCGCTTCTCGTCTACGACATGAACGGGCGGCTGGTCAAGACGCTCGTCTCCGAGTCCCTTCAGCCTGGGCTTCACCACGCGATATGGGATGGCACCGACGCAAAGGATCTCCCCGTCGGCAGCGGCGTGTATCTGGTGCGCTTTGCCGCCGATCAGGGCAGGGTGACCCACGTTCAACGGGTGCTCCTATTGCGGTAGAGGGTGCAGCGCATATCCTGACGAACGGGGCGGATGATCACGGGTCATTGGGAAATTCGCCCTGCCGGACCGTCGCTCCTGACGGGCGCGCTGCCGATACCGCCTCCGCGATACGTTCTGGCAGCGCAGGACACCATATCCGCGATGTGGCTCGCTACCGGTCGAAGCGCACGACGTAGACGCGCTGCCGACGCTTTGTGCGACACGGAAGCAGGCGGATAGACACCATCCCCACGACGAAGCCGCCGATGTGCGCCCACCACGCAACGCCTCCCGCATCCGCCGCCGCGCTGATCGCTGCCGTCCCACTGAATAACTGCACGACGAACCAGAGGCCGAGCACGACCATCGCCGGGAACTCGAATATAAGCGGCAGGAAGAAGACCGGCACGAGCGTGGCGACCCGCGCACGGGGAAAGCAGATGAGATACGCGCCGAGCACACCGGCAATCGCTCCGCTCGCGCCGATGGTGGGCGTGAGCGAGTCCGGGTTCATCATGATGTGGAAGAAGGACCCAGCAAACCCACAGCCCAGATAGAACAGCAGGTAACCGACGTGCCCTAGGCGGTCCTCGATGTTATCCCCGAAAATCCAGAGATACCACATGTTGCCGATGAGGTGGACCCAGCCGCTGTGCAGGAACATCGTCGAGACGAGGCGCTGCGCGCTATCGGCCATGCCGGTGCGCCGGACGAGGCCCTCTCCCGTGACGAGCGCGGGGATGAGGCCGTGCTTCAGGATGAAGCCCTCAAGCTGCGTCCCCAGGCTCAACTCGTACAGGAAGACCGCCGTATTGACGACGATGATGCCGACTGTGACGACGGGCAGAGTGCCGGAAGGGTTGCTGTCACGAAAAGGGATCATGCCGCGCTCCCGCACGTGGGGGTAATCGCGACGGGTTCACTTTTGGCAGGCAGGAATGCCTGCCCCACCCTTGGAGAGGGTTTTTGTCGGTGGGGGCAGGCATTCTTGCCTGCCCAAGACACTCCTGTCTGCCCAACCAGAGCCGGGGCATTTCTGTCTTGACACTCCACTACCCTCGCAGGCTATCCGACTCATACGCGTTCCAGATAATAACACTTCATCACGGACTACAGGGCGACTCGCGAGTCGCCCCTACAAGGCGCGTCGAAACAATATCTTGTAGGGGCGAGGCATGCCTCGCCCCTACGTCCCAACATGCACAGTTCCTCACCGAAAAGCGTATCAGTCGAGCGCGTGCGCGATGATGTCGGGAGCCTTCGCGAGGAGTTCGGGCAGCTTCGCCGGATCGCCGCCGCCCGCCTGCGCCATGTGAGGCCGTCCGCCTCCGCGTGCGCCGATGAGACCAGCGAGCGCGCCGACGAGTTTGCCCGCCTGCACCTTCTTCACGAGGTTATCCGTCACGAGCACCATGAGCGAGAGCTTGTCGTCCTCGCGGCTGATGAGCAGCGCCACGCCGTCGCGTAGCCTCTCGCGCACCGCATCGCCGAGCGCGCGGAATGCCTTCGCGTCGGGCATGGACACTTCCCGGACCAAGAGCTTCGATGCGCCCACACGCCCGGCCTCGGCGACCCAGCGATCCACGTCCGAACCCGCCATCGCCGTGCGCGTCCTCTCCAGTTCGCGCTCCAGTTCGCGGATGCGCTCGACAAGGGAGGTGACCCGCGTCTCCAGTTCCTCCGGGCCAGCCTTGAGCAGCGCACCGATCCGCTCCAGGCGTTCGTGCTCCGCCCGCGCAAGAGCCTCCGCCCCGGCTCCGGTGACGGCTTCGATCCGGCGCGTTCCAGCAGCGATCCCACTTTCGCAGACGATGCGGAAGAGGCCGATCTGCCCGGTGGCGCGGACGTGTGTCCCGCCGCACAACTCCATCGAGTAATCGCCCATCTTCACCACGCGGACGATGTCGCCGTACTTCTCGCCGAAAAGCGCCATCGCGCCCGCCGCCTTCGCCTCCTCGATGGGGGCGTACGTGGCCATCACCGGCAGATCGTCCCGGATGCGGGCGTTGACGAGGGATTCGATCTTTTCCAGTTCATCCCGCCTCACCGCCTGCCCGTAGGTGAAGTCGAAGCGGAGCCGATCCGGCGCGACGAGCGACCCGGCCTGATGCACCTGCTCGCCGAGCACTTCGCGCAGCGCGGCTTGCAAAAGGTGCGTGGCGGAGTGGTTGCGGATCGTGCGGGCGCGCTGCTCCGGGTCCACCGCCGCCATGACGGACATGCCGACCGCAGGCGCGCCCCGCGTCACCTTGCCCAGATGGACGATGGCTCCGGCCTGCTTCTGAACGTCGCTCACCGCAAACTCGAACTCGTCGTTCGAGATCGTCCCATGGTCGCCGATCTGCCCGCCTGACTCGCCGTAGAAAGGCGTCTGATCGAGCACGAGCGCGCCTTCCCCGACGCCGACGATCTGCGCCTCGACGGCAAGCGCGTCGTACCCGACGAACTCGCTCGTGAGGTTTTCGCCCACCAACGCGGCAGCCTGATCGAACTTCGCCTGCGCCCGCGAACGCTCCCGTTGCTCCTCCATGAGCCGGTTGTAGCCTTCCATGTCGAGCGTGAGCTTCCGTTCTTCCGCCATGAGCGCGGTCAGGTCCACCGGTACGCCGTAGGTGTCGTAGAGCTGGAAAATCCTGTCGCCGGGCAGCTCGCGCTCGTCTTTCCTCGCAAGCTCTTCCGCCATCGCCTCGAACTGGTCAATGCCGCGATGGAGCGTGCGCCCGAATTGCTCCTCTTCGCGCCGGATGACCGTTGCGACGTGTTCGCGTCGCTGGCGCAGCTCCGGGTAGGCATCGCCCATCGTCTCCACGACGGCCCCGGAAAGCTCGAAGAGAAACGGATCGGTGAGGCCCAGTTGCCGCCCAGCACGGCTGGCGCGCCGGAGGATGCGCCGGAGGACGTACCCCCGCCCAATGTTCGATGGGAAGCCTCCGTCGGTGATGGCGAGTGCCAGCGAGCGCAGGTGATCGGCGATGATGCGGAACGGCGCGCCTTCCGGCGTCAGACCGCCCGGATACTCCCGCCCGGCCTTCTCCTCGATGGCGCGGATGATGGGCATGAACACGTCGGTGTCGTAGTTTGACGACTTCCCCTGCACGACCGACACAAGCCGCTCGAAGCCCGCGCCGGTATCCACGTGCTTTTCCGGCAGGGGCGTGAGCGCACCGCTCTCGTCGCGGTAGTACTGCATGAACACGAGGTTCCAGAGTTCCGTGTACCGCGAATCGTGCAGCGCGTCGCAATACGCGCAGTTCGGGCCGCAATCGGGCCTGCCGCAGCCCCGGCTCGCCCCCATGTCGAGGTGGATTTCCGAGCAGGGGCCACACGGACCGACATCGGCCATTTCCCAGAAATTGTCCTTGTCGTGCCGCGAGACGTGGCTTTTCGGCATCCCGGCGATCTTCAGCCAGAGACCTTCCGCCTCGTCGTCGCTCTGGTGCACCGTCGCCCGCAGGCGTTCCTTCGGCAGGCCGAGAACGCGGGTGAGATAATCCCACGCCCACTCGATGGCTTCGGCCTTGTAGTAGTCGCCAAAGGACCAGTTGCCGAGCATCTCGAAAAACGTCTGGTGCGTGCCATCCTTGCCCACGTCTTCCAGATCGTTGTGCTTGCCGCCCGCACGGATGCACTTCTGCGAGGACGCCACGCGCCGGAATTCAGGCATGCGCCGTCCCAGGAAGATGTCCTTGAACTGGTTCATCCCGGCGTTGGCGAAGAGGAGCGTCGGGTCGTCGTGCGGGATAAGCGGCGAAGAGGGGACGATGCGATGCCCGCGCTCGACGAAGAACTGCAAGAATCCGCTGCGTAGCTCGTTTCCTGTCATGGGTACATCCAAGTTGGTTGAAAGTAGTTTTCGACAAGTAGTGCAGTCCGAAGTAGAAAATATCGCAGGTTCGAGGTATCTTGCGTAGGTGTAGCGAACGGCGGCGTAAACAGAATCACACCCCCACGTGCAGATTCGCGATTGTGCACTTGGGGGGCGGGTAACTTGGCATGATCACCCAAGCATGTCGCTTCAGTCGTTGAGACGAGTCAACGTACCAATCGAGAATACAAGCTGTCTTATTCTTGAGAGAAGTTCGTGGCAAATCGATTGTGGTCCCTGCTGTAGGAAGTGCGTACTTCGTTTTTAGGGTGGTAAGCTGATCGGAAAAAGCACCTGCCACGAGGTCAGGAATCGAGACCAAATCCTCGTACCAGAGCAAAAGGTCCCGTTGTCTTCTTGGATCGTCGTCCGGATTCCTAGCCGTGGTCATGACGTGCAAGTGTCCCAGTCGGTGTGGAAGGTACTGGGACATGATTTCTCTCAACTTCTGAGTCATCATACTGATCCGCTCATCAGTCGCTACGATGTCATCGTAATCAGAACACCACCAAACGCTCTGTCCAGACCTGGAAAGTCCGGCAATGAAGAAACCGAAGAAGTGTATTATCCACAGCATCTTCTCGCGTATTTCCGGCTTAACGCTACGGAACGTTTCCTGCTCTTTCTCAGGAATCAGCTCCAAAATGCTGGTGACCTCCTTGTGGATGGCAATCGTCACTACCATGCCGTCTATAGTGTTCACTGCGCTCAGGTACGGTGACAATGCTCTGTCTCTCACCTGATCGTGGTCCAAATCCTTGTACGTCATTCGTCGTCCGTCGGGCAGAAAGTTCCTGCGCCAACAGAGACGACTACTGTACCAATCGGAGCTGTGGGTGATTGTTAGATCCGCAAACAGGAAGGAATAGACGTAAAACCTTTCGCTCTTCTCCTGCCCACTATAGTCAGACGCAACGGTGATACAGTCCATATTGCGGAGATCAGGAAACACCGGCACACCGTATTCCTCTGCGTACTTCTTGATTCTCTCGCCAAGTTCAGCGAGCAGACCTCGTGGCGGTGTCCACAGATCGGAGTTCTTCACACATTTACTCCCTCGTACACGTCCGCAACTGGAAGTAGCTTCCCATCGGCCTCTAACCCATATCCTGCCCCACCCGCTTCAACGCCTTGCGGATGGTGTCGAACTCAAACCCCCGACGCTCAAGGAAGGCGATCATGCGTCGCCGTGCGACCTCAGGCTCCAGCCGCGCATACGACTTCCGCTTGGAGGCAAGCGCGGCAACGGCCCGTTCGACGAGCGACGGCTCCTCCCCGGCGACCTGTTTCCGGACCGATTCGCCGAGCGCCGGGTCTAATCCCCGCTCGCGCAACTGCCGCTTGATCCGCGCCGGGCCGAGGTGCTTGAGTTCGATGCCGTCGCTCACGAGCCGTTCGGCGAGGCGGCGGTCGTCGAGATAGCCCCAGCCCCGGCACTTCTTCAGGATCGCCTCGACGACCTCCGCGCCATGCCCGGCAGAGGCGAGCGCACGCCTCAATTCCGCCTCGGAGCGGTCCTTGCGCCTGAGCAGCGCGAGCGCGTCCTCCTCGGCGCGTCTGAGCGCGTCCTCCTTCTGCGCCTTCCGCACCGCCGCCCGGCTCACCGTCCTGCCCGGCAGAAGCCCCGCCGCACACGCGACCTCCAGCGAAAGCTCCACCGTCGGCGCATCGGCGAAGACGACGTGCCGCCGCTTCCGATTTTCCGGTATCTCTTCGAGCGAGGTCACTTTCGGCATCGGTCATCCTCAGAATCCAAACAGCAGAGAGAGCAGGAATAGGTCAGGTGTTATCGCACCTCGGTGGCTGGCAGAAACTCCTGTGCAAACCACGCCTCGCCTTAGCCGCTTGGTTAAACACCTACCTACTTCCACTCCATGTCCGGCTGACTTTCCTTGATACGATCCATGATGTCCTTTCGCAGCTTGGTATCTTTGTCGCCAGGAAGGTCGCTGGGAAACAGGACATATAGGCGTATAGTATAGAGAGCGTAGTTTGCCAATATGTACATCAAAGATTGCTGCACTTCTACTATTGGGGCTGAAGTGCTGCCTGTTGTGCTTTGGATTTTCACTAGCTTTTCATATTCTTCCTTGTCCTCCAAATTGGGTTCCACTGTTGCAGAGACTGGGAGAGATGATCCCATTTTCGTCAACGCCATGCTCTGATCCCAGATGTACCATAGCTCAGGGTCCATATTGAACTCATTTGCCCATTTCTCCTTTGCCCCCCTTAGGACTTGCTTCTGCAATTGGTGAGATCTTATCGTGGATCTGTCTCTATCTCCCACAAACTCAATCTCACCAACCAGCTTGGGTGGCGTTCGCTCAAGTACTGCTTGGATCTTGGTTTTCAGTGGGCCAGGCCCCAGGGTTCCATAGAATTCTCGTATCTTACTCCAGATGTGTAGGTCGTCGAACCCATACCACGTGCCCTCTTTAACTGCCTTCATCACCCACTCGGGCGAGCATTCGATAACGCCGTGCTGAAGTAAGGCCTTGAGGACGTCTTTCAAGACAAGTTCCAGTCCGACTACCGTCTTATGAAACTCCACCTGTTGATAGTCAAAATAGCGTGATAACAGAAAATGGTCCACCGTGCGGAGTGCCTTAGCGGTCAGGCAGATACGGTTAGCACCGTCTACACGAATCTGGCTCAGCAAGTAGTCCAGGTCGACCGAACCGTACGGTAGACCCGTATGGTGAGCAGTTCTCAGAAGGTAGTCAATTCGGTCTGCGTCAAGATCAGAGTTTACGAGATTGGCGAATCGAGGGTGCTCTTCCTCTTGGATGAAAATCGAATATATCCGTCTTGGCTCCACACGGCTGTCCAAGAGCAACTTGGAGAGTTCCGGGTCCGCTGTAAGAATCTCTTTGCCAACGCGCTCGTGGTTGAACGATGAGATTATTCGACCTATGTCGCTCGCCGCAGCTGTTGGCTTTGGGCTATCAGACTGCGATCCCTTCTTTACCATCAACTCATTCTTGTAATGATCCTCAACGGCCACTTCCATGGGGTGAGAGAATGGGTAGTGACCAATGTCGTGGAGCAGGCCAGCGAGTCTGTAGCACTGGATTTCCCTCTCGCTGATCTTGCGGCCAGTGTTCTGTTGTAGGGCTGACAGAATTCTGCCAGTGACATTGCACACACCTATGGAGTGAGAGAATCTTGAGTAGTCTGCACTTGGAAAAACATAGTGGACCAAGCCGAGCTGCTTTATGTTCCGCAGCCGTTGAAAAGCTCGCGAGCTAATCACACGGACTTCAAGCTCGCTGAGCCCGATTGTGCCATGAACTGGGTCGGATATGCGTTTCCAGTCGAAGTCGGTCATGGGCGTCCACTATCGGGATTTCAACACATCACGAAGCTTCGCTTGGGCTTGGTTCGCATACGAGTGCAGGTGAGGTTTTTCGCTTGCAAGAATTTTGAGCGCATCTGTCCAAGTGTGGTTTCTAACCCGTAGCAGATAATGCAAAGACGCCACAAGCTCCAGCCAGCCCTCTTTGGTCAGAGGGATTTCATTTGGCACTTCGAGAAGAGGACGTATCTCCCTCAACCGACTTCGAATAGGCTCTCGCAGTTCCTTTTCTCTATAGTCCGTGTCACCGGAAGCAATGGCCTCTGCCAAACTATAGTAGTCTCTTGCAAGTGCAGGGCTATAGGGACCGCGAACATACCATCCGAACCGGTAGCCGAGGTCTACACCGGACGACTGGCCCAAGTACACAGCTTTTTGCACCCTTACCCGATCATCGACTGTGTCGATGTTGTCTGGTATCCCTAGCTCGTCTAGGAACAGCTTCAGCACGATCAGCCGAGTTTCCATTTTGGTCCTACCTCCCTCCTCAGAGACAGGGACTATGTAGCACAATATAGTACCGAGTGCCAGCCAAGCAAACACCATGACCTGCCCGGCTGGAGAATGGGGCTGATGAGGGGTCAGAATGGTCCTCTAACGTCCGGTCAGCCCTCGTCGGAAGAGGAAGCATCCTCGTCGCCGGAGGCTTTGACGATACGGCTTTTCACTCTCGCGCTTTCCTCCGAGCTTTGCGGCGGCGGCAGGAGGACCCCGTCCGAGCCGACGATCGGCAATCCCAGCGCCTCGCGCACCTGATTGGTGAGCGCGTCCATGATCTCCGGATGCTCGCGCAGGTAGAGCTTCGCGTTCTCGCGTCCCTGGCCGATGCGGTCGTCGCCGAGGGAATACCACGTGCCCGACTTCTTCACGATGCCCAGGTCGGCGCCGAGGTCAATGAGTTCGCCTGCGCGGCTGATCCCTTCGCCGTGCATGAGGTCGAACTCCGCGCTGCGGAAGGGCGGGGCGACCTTGTTCTTCACCACGCGCACGCGGGTGCGGCTGCCGACGACGGTCTCGCCGTCCTTGATCGTCGAAGTGCGGCGGATGTCCATGCGGACAGCGGCGTAGAACTTGAGCGCGTTGCCGCCGGTCGTCGTCTCCGGATTGCCGAACATCACGCCGATCTTCATGCGAATCTGGTTGATGAACAGCACGCACGTATGGCTCTTGGAGATGCTTCCGGTGAGCTTCCTGAGCGCCTGCGACATGAGCCGCGCCTGAAGGCCGACGTGCTGATCGCCCATCTCTCCGTCGAGCTCCGCACGCGGCACGAGCGCGGCCACCGAGTCAATCACGATCACGTCAATCGCCGCGCTGCGGACGAGCGTATCGGTGATGCCGAGGGCGTCCTCGCCGCAATCGGGCTGGGAGATGAGGAGATTGTCAACGTCCACGCCGATTGACTTGGCGTAGGTGGGGTCGAAGGCGTGCTCCGCGTCTATGAACGCGCAGATGCCGCCCATCTTCTGCGCTTCCGCGACGACCTGCATCGCCAGCGTGGTCTTGCCGGAGGCTTCGGGGCCGTACAATTCGATGATCCGGCCACGCGGCACACCGCCCACACCGAGCGCAACGTCGAGCGCGATGGAGCCGGACGGGATGACGTTCACGCTGGTGGGGGTCTGGTCGCCGAGCTTCATGATCGCGTCGTCGCCGAACTGCTTTTTGATCTGAGTGAGGGCAAGGTCTACGTCTTTGTCCTTCTTCTCCCGCGTCGTCTGCGATGTCGTTGCCATCGTAAGGTACTCCTTATCCAACATTATCCTGCGGGGATTCCCCCGACCGAACATACAGCCAAAGGATGATAGCGCGCTCCTCCCCGGTCAAGGATGCTGCGAAAGACCACGAGGTGCTCCACGCGGAAGGTTTCCGGCGGAAGGGCGTGCGTGCGAAGACGCTCGAAGGCGTCGCTGGCCGCAGGAGCTTCGTTCACGCGGGCGATGGTGAGATGCGGGTGAAACGCCTTCTCCTCCGGGGGGAAGCCCGCCTCAGCGAGGTTCCTATCGAGCGCGGAGGCGGCATTCACCAGTTCCTCCGCGCCGGTTGTCGCGCCCACCCAGAGCACGCGAGGCCGCCCAGGCGAAGGGAACGCGCCCCATCCGCCGAGCGCGACCTCGAACGGCTTCAGGCGCGATGCGGTCACCTCTGTCGCCCCGATCACGCGCTCCACCTCTTCGCGGGAGAGTTCGCCGAGGAACTTGAGCGTCAGATGCCACCCCGTCGGTGCGGTCCACCGCAGGCGTATCTGCCGCTTCACCGGCTCAACCGCTTCGGAAATGCGCCCTTTGATGCCCGGAGGCACTTCCACCGCCACGAACGTACGGATCAGTTCATCAGCCATCGTCACATGCCCCGGAAAGAGACGGCTTCTTCAATTGCTCTGCGATGCGCGCAGGCGAAACCCGGCACATTACCCACAATATTACGGGTATATCTGAGTATACCGGTTTTTCCCCGCAGAGACAAGGTAACGGTTCGGCCCGGAAAGGAGAAATCTCGGAAAAGAGGAGACCGGACGCGCCGGAATCCTTCAAGCCGCACGTCGCACGACATACAAAGGGCGGCCCGTCCTGAAAACACGGAAGGCCGCCCCTGCACTCTGTGAGTGAGCGACCTACCCGATGTATCCCTTCTGGAAGAGGTACTCGGCCACGAGCGTCGCGCCCTTCGCCGCGCCCATCTTCGTGTTATGGCTCAGCAGCACGTACTTGATGCCGTTCGGCAGGAGCTTGTCCTCGCGGATGCGCCCGACGACGGTCGTCATGCCGCCCTCCAGGTCCCGGTCGGCGCGCGGCTGCGGGTGATAGGGGTCGGATACGACGGTGATGAGCTGCTTGGGGCTGGAAGGTAGGTTCATCGCCACGAAGTCCTTCCCGAACTCCGTCATTGCCTGCGCGACCTCTTCCACGCTCGCCTTCTTCTTCAGACCGACGTACGCCGCCTCGGTGTGGCCGTCGCGCACGTTCACGCGGATGCACGTCGCGGAGACGGTGAAATTCGCCGGAACGACCTCGCCGTCCTTCAGAAAGCCGAGGATCTTCTGCGTTTCGCGCTCCACCTTATCCTCTTCCTTCGGGATGTACGGGATCACGTTGTCGAGGATGTCGAGACCGAGCACGCCGGGGCTTCGGCCCGCGCCGGAGATCGCCTGAAGCGAAGTCATCACGACGCCGGAAATGCCGAACGTGCGGTGAAGTGGCGCGAGCGACATCGCAAGGCCGGTGGTCGTGCAGTTGGGGATGGGGGTGATGAATCCCTTCCAGCCGCGCCGCTTCTTCTGTACGCCGATGAGCGCGGTGTGGTCAAGGTTGACGCCGGGGATGAAGATCGGCACGTCCGGCTCGTAGCGGAACGCGCTCGTCGTGCTCACCACCGGGGTGGTCTCGGCGTACTTCGGCTCAAGCACTTTCGCAGAGTCGCTATCGGTGGCGGCGAAAATGAGATCAATGCCCTTCGTGGACATCTCGGATGCTTCTTGCACCACCATGTCGTTCGACCAGGCGGGGATGGGTTCCTGGCAGCCCCACCTCACCTGGCCGCTTCCGGGAGTCGTGATGGCATCACGATACCGCTTGCCCGCGCTCCTCGACGATGCGGCGAGCGCGGCCACCTCAAACCACGGGTGTCCGTCCAGCGATACCAGTGCCTGTTGGCCCGCCACTCCCGTAGCGCCAACCACTGCGACCCGCAGTGAGCGACTCATTGCCTTTCCCTCCTGTTGAGCGTGGGATGTGGTGATCTCAGAACCCCGGCAAAGCCCTGCGCCGCGCCGAAAGTTCCTTCCCGGTTTCCGGTAAGCAATGATAGTACGGCTACGGATGCTCCGGCGTCAAGCAGGCCCTTCAAGGAGAGTGAGCACGCATACGCGGACGAATGCGTTTCACACGTGGAACGGATGTTACATGAATCTGTTTCATGAAACACATT
>Ga0172366_10003906_pt1 | contig 11755 bp, 11 predicted proteins | sample LakKivSesite69cm_FD_114533 | JGI IMG/M metagenome (GOLD analysis project Ga0172366, IMG submission 114533) | Sediment microbial communities from Lake Kivu, Rwanda - Sediment site 69cm | ecosystem: Environmental > Aquatic > Freshwater > Lake > Sediment | place: Rwanda: Western Province, Lake... | reverse complement strand
GGCGAGGCATGCGTGATAAGATGTTCCGCATGCCACAAGGAAGACTTCTCCTGCGCGGTCAAGGAAAGTAGCCATAAGGTCAAGGTATAAATCCTGTAGCCTAAGAGTATTTCCAAGGCATAGAGGCTGCTCATGAATCTCTTTTATCATAAAATGAGGATAACCCTGCTTCGCCGCCATCTCAGGGGTCCAATCGATAATTTTGATCTCCCTAGATATGGGTTGCCAATCACGGATTCTCCTGATTTCATATCCATCAGGACGGAGAATGGCTAATTCTCCATTCTCCATCATTACGGACTTATTCGTTAGGGGAAGAAAGGCAGGTATATCTGAGGCTCATTTTTCAGCATTTTCGGCGCCTCCGAGAACTAGTGGGCTCTCGTTTCTGACGCATATGATTTTATCTGGTTCTAAGGTTGAGACGATGGCGAGGGCGTAGGAACCATCCAGACGCTTCACCGCTTCACGTACAGCTTCTACGAGGGATAAACCCTCTTTCATCTTTTCTTCGATGAGATGAGGAACGACCTCTGTATCAGTCTTTGATATAAAATGATGGCCAAGTTCCTCTAGCTCCATCTTGAGCTCAGAGAAGTTCTCAATGATTCCATTATGGACTACCGCTATCTCTTCCTTGCAGTCAGTATGTGGATGAGCATTCACTTGGTAAGGAGCACCGTGAGTAGCCCATCGAGTATGTCCAACACCTAGGGATCCAGGAAGGTCATCTAGGTTATGTCTCCTATGGACATCGTCAATCTTTCCTTTATCTTTCTTTATATGCAGTCTGCCTTCATGAACTGTTGCTTCGCCTACTGAGTCGTAGCCCCGGTATTCGAGCCTCTTCAAAGATGCATGAATGATGGAAGCAGCCTCCTCTTCATTTGAGATGCAACCAAATATACCGCACATGAGACTTCCTCAAGAACTATATACTAATGGATTGGATGGCGATAAATATTCCCTCGTCCTCCATTTGTTCTTAAATCTCCACAACATCCCATCCGCAGAAAGGAGATAGATTTTTCTCACTATTTATGTTTTATTTAGTTTAATTCTATACATTTGATCCATACTCGGAAACCTTTAAAGGGATGAGAGGACTAGACGTGTAGAGTTTACGTCGACCTCAACTATTCTACAATTCCTGTATTCCTTAGACTTTCCCAGGATGTCTCTGAGGAGGACCTTGCCGTTTTCCTCTTTTGCATAGACAACATCTGTAAACACGATTCTCTCGTTCAAAAGGACCTTAAATTCACACATCCTACCTTCCTCGCTTATAGTTAATAAAGGCCCGTTATAAATCCCTTTCTAGGGTCTTTCTCAATTTTTCGATGAGAGTCCTAGTCTTCAACTGTTGATGGTTGCCCCAATTTTTCTGTTGCGAATTGAGCTCATTTTGAGCCAAATTGAGCCTTAAGAAAAGATTGGGACTCAGTCCTTTTCTGAATCTAAACCCATTTCAAAAATATTTGGAGCCGCAAATTGAACCGACCTATATATAAGGGGGGTCTAGAGCCCTTAGAGGCGATACCACTTATAATAAAGGCACTAGATTCTCCACTGGTTCGTTGATTATCTTCTTATCAGTTAAGATTACTCCAGAAATTCTTATTTGACCCCATGTGAATGATCTACGCGTAAAGTATTTAAGAAGTTGATTTACCTATATGGCAAAGGCTGAGATTGAGATATGAAGCTAGGCGTCGGCTTGATCGGTTGCGGTGCTATCGGAACAGTGATAGCTGAAACCATCGATAAAGGATTAGCAGGCGATGTTCAGTTAATAATGGTCTATGATATAGTAAGAGAGCAGTCAGAGAATCTTGTAAAAAAATTGCTAAATAAACCCGGCGTAGCCACGAATGCAGACGATTTGATAAAGAGGAATGACGTCCATCTCGTTGTAGAGGCAGCCTCTCAAGAAGCCGTAAGGCAATATTCTGCGAAGGTACTAAAAGAGCATAAGGACCTCATGATAATGAGCACCGGAGCACTTATTGACGATGAGCTCTATCGAGAAATATCTACTCTGGCTAAGAGCAAGGAAAGGAAGATTTATATTCCCTCTGGCGCGATAGTTGGTCTGGACAATATAAAGTCAGCTGCAATAGAGAAGATAGAGAAAGTAACGCTGTCAACGAGAAAACCGCCCATAAGCTTTGAAGGTGCACCCTTCATTAAGAAAAAGAAGATCGACCTCCATTCGATTAAGAAGGCAACAGTGCTTTATGAAGGGTCGGCTAGAAAAGCCGTAGAGCTCTTTCCACAGAATGTTAATGTTGCCGCCTCACTTAGTCTAGCTGGCATTGGCGCTGACAAAACAAGGGTTAGAATTATAGCCGACCCCGAGGTAAAAGAGATAACCCATGAGATTCACGTTAAGGGCGATTTTGGAGAACTCGAAACGAAGACCATTAATAAGCCATTTCCAAGCAATCCGAAAACAAGTTACATAGCAGCCCTTTCAGCCATCGCTACTTTAAGAAAGATCACTGGAAACATCATGGTCGGAACATAACATCATTGCCCCATTATTAATTAGATCATCTCTTAAAGAGGCGAGGCATCTGGTAACCATATTGGAAGATGCGGCAAAACATATGTCGGTCCTTAGAAAGAATGTTCGAAGTTTATTATTTGAAGGGAAAACCCCTTAAGAACGCCAAAAGTAATTATTATAGTTAAGTATCTTTCGAAGGGGGATTCCGATTGGAGATTCCAAGATTAATGCTTCGTGAGAAGCTCTTAGAGTTTCTTAAGGAAGATGTGGGTGAAGGCGACATAACCACTAACGCGCTCATTCCACCTAAAATAGAAGTGCAAGCTCAAATAATCGTCAAAGAGCCAGCTGTAATCGCTGGAGTATCTGAGATGAGAACGTTCTTTGAGATGTTAGGCATCAAGATTATCAATTCTGTTGAGGATGGAGATGAATTACGCCGAGGCTCCATTGTAGCTGAAATCCTTGGCGACGGACGTTCAATATTGACGGCGGAGAGAACCGTATTGAATATTCTTATGCGGATGAGCGGAATTGCAACTGCAACCAGAAAGCTTGTTAAAAGGATTAGAGATGCTGGATTGAATGTACGTATAGCTGCAACTAGGAAGACCGCCCCCGGACTTCGATACTTCGACAAGAGAGCCATAGTCATAGGCGGCGGGGACACTCATCGTTTCGGTCTCAACGATGCCGTCCTCATCAAGGATAATCACATTAGGATTGCGAACGGAATCGATGAAGCCATAAAAAGGGCACGTTCAGCTATTAGTTTCTCGAAAAAAATTGAGGTCGAAGCTAGGACTGCTGATGAAGCAGTGAAAGCCGCCGAATTGGGTGTCGACATAATTATGCTGGATAATATGACAATAGAAGAAGCGAGGCAGTCGATGGAGACCCTAACAAAGAAGAATCTACGAGACAAGGTTTTAATCGAGATCTCTGGCGAGATAACTGAGGAAAACATACTTCAATATGCTAGGCTGAAGCCCAACATCATATCTCTAGGCGCTTTAACACATTCAGTGAAAGCTATCGATATGAGCCTTGAGATCACAGAGGTTAAAAGATAAAAAAAGTCAATTGGAAACCTTCAAGATTATTTCCTTCATTATCTCTGCAGGGGCATTCGTCCTAAAACCGCTATTATTGAAATGGGTCGGGACCACCTGAAAACCCGCTTTTCTCAGCTCGTCCATCACATCTTTCAATGGTGGCACTGGCAAATCAAATTTATCACATATCCTATCTAATACATAATAAGTGGAAGGACCGTCGGATTCCCCTTTGATCAGAGATATTAACTTTAGGATTCTCCTCTTATTTCTAAGATTTCTTGTGAGGTTTTCTTGTTCCATCGACTCGCAGAGATCCCTATCGCAGATCTTATCAAGCCACAGAGGACCCGCAACTTTCAGATGGGAGCCGCATATTTTACATTCTCCCTTTAAATACGGGGCTATATCCATATGTGCTTCTCTGTGGAGGCAGATGAAGCAGTGAAGTATATAGCCCATCTTTCGAATACTTTCCTCAGCCCTTTTTGCACCATGATTGAGTGCCGCATAGATACGAATGTAGTGGTCAGTGCTGTGACTGAACAAGATTTTTACTCCGGCATTATATTTTGCCGCCATCCTTGCCAGATAGCCAGCCAGCAACCTAACAGCAAGTTCATGGCAGTATTCAGTCCTTAAGGAGATTCCACCGTACTTTCTGAGAGAGACATTCGGATAAACCCCGCATAGGGGAGCCATATCGGTTGCTGTTAACGCTATTAAACCGCCATCACGTAGAGCTCTAATGGCTGAGTCTACATACGCCACTGGAGAGCCGAAGGGGTCTATATCGATAAAGTCGAATCTTTTATGAGGAGCCGCATATCTGCTCAAGAATAGGTTTGCATCTTCATTCGTAACAGAAACAATGCCATCTAGATGATTTATAGTAATAACATTATACTGAGTCAACTTGACTGCTTCAGGGTTTATATCATTCAAAAAAATCTTTTGTATACATTTGATCTCACTTGCGAACCTTATACCTCGGATACCACAACCTGCCAAGGGCTCAGAGACAACGAGATCTCGTTTGACGACCCTTTGATAGGATTGAAGCGCAAGTACTGCCAAATCTCTGTTAATCTCCATCAAGGGATTGTAGAAGACTGGTGCTTTAGAGGGAGCATAATCCCCGGGGGCATTTATGAAAGCCTCAAGCTTAGGTACTGCAACCCTAACATCTCCTTCATTAACGATCTCTGTTGGAAAGTCGAAGATCTGCTTTTGTTTATCACTAGGCACTATAGATTCTCCCTTGAGCATTTACTTTATCTTTAAACATAAAGATAAAGTTGCGAAAAAATGTTTTGGATTTTCACTACTTCTTAAGGAGGTTTTTATTAATGAATACTAATAATATTATAATGTTTAGAGATTTGAGGATCTCCGGAGGATTAACTGTTGAAGTATAAAGAATTCGGCTGGAATGACTTTGTTTTAGAGGTTCCTAAGGATATGCGTTTTGCAAGTGAGGGGGGAAGCATAAAGTCTGGATATATGAGACTTGAGGCCGAAGATTTTTCCTTTGAGTTTAAATGGGAACCATTTCAGACAAAAAAAACTAAGCCCATATCCGAGGTTGCAGATGGATTTATTAGGGAATTAGAGAAGAACCAGAAGTTAAAAATCTCTGTCCGAAAGAAAGGGTCAACCCATCTTTTCCAACATAAAGCATTATTCATTAATTTCAAGTCTACAATTGAGGAACGCGTTTTCCTCTGGTACTGTGAGGAAAGCAACAGGATTATTATCTCTCGATTCGCTTTCAAATCAATAGATAATACTTCTCAAAGAATAATAAAACGAGTACTCAGTTCATTCAAGTGTCATGGTCAAGATGCGGCTCTCTGGTCAGTGCTTGGATTCAGTTTTAAGGCTCCAACCTCTTTTCAGCTAACAGATAGGAAGATGACTGTGGGAAGAGCTTACTTCCTACTTCTCGAACAGAAGGCAACCCCATTTGCAGAAAGAAGGAGGGAGATCCTCTTCGAATACTTCTCGATGGCAAATATAACGTTTGAAGAAGATTATATGAATTTTGACAAATGGATGGAGAAACACTACTTTAAGGATCTAAAGAAGCGTTATCGAAAAATTAAGTTTCAGAGCTCTACATCTGAGAAGGTAATAGGTCATAAGGCACTAGTCAAAGAGGGTTTCAGTATCTCAGGTTTCACAACGCGAAAGTCATCCCTCTACAACAATATAGTCTGGTACTGCCCAGATTCAAATCGAATCTATTCAATCACCATCTCGACTCATGTTACCAGACCCTTACCTCTCAAGCGAGAGATAGATAGAGAAGACTTCAAAAAATTTGTTCAAGAGACCCTTTCATCAGTTGAATGTCATTAATTGGAAGAAAGAATATTTTATTTCTTCTTATCTTTATCCTTTCCACCCTTTTCTTTAAAGAATTGCTCGTAACGTACACGTGTTTCTTCTGGAAAGATGAATCCAATCAGTCCACGTTTAGAAAGCTGGTCGAGATAGGTATTCAGCGAGATCTCAGCTTCTGCTATCATGAGCTTATATTCTTCATGAAGGAAATCAGCAAGATCTTTTACTGTCCTATTTCCGTCACAGAGTTCCCAGACCATCGAACCGATTTTATCTAATTCTATCTTCCTCTCTCTTGGAGTAGGCATAAGCTTCGAGAAAAGACCCGTGGTTTGTTGTAAAGGAATTTTTATGCAGATATCTCCCTTATCATTTTTCTCCCATTTCAAATAAGGATTTCTCACGGGCTTTGTGCTAAGAATCTCGCTTCTTGAAACCGTCGGACCTTCCGCCTTCTTCTTTCTCAATCTCAATTTATCTAATATCATAACTCGTAAACATCCTCAATAAGCATCTACTTCTAGCTTTTTAAATACTTATTCTTCGTTTCTATTCTGCCAGAGTAGAAGAACGGAAAGAGGTAGAAATAAGTATTTCCTTACAAAATCGGGAAGCACAAAGGATTATTAGCCAAAGATCGTAATACGTCCTATAGAATAGGAAGCGGATATACATTGGATCTAAAAGAGTCTCTAAAAATTAACCCAGAGGAAACTACAAATAGAATTTTAGAATTTATAAGGAGAACAGTCGAGGCGTCAAAGACCTCTGGCGTAGTAATTGGATTGAGTGGAGGGGTAGACAGCAGCTTAGTTGCAGCTTTATGCGTCAAGACATTAGGTAAAGATAAAGTTTTAGGCGTATTGATTCCCACAAACTTTACGCCTAAAGAAGACATTAAGGATGCACTTGAACTTGCTGAGAACATGGGTATAAGAACGGAAACTATTAACATATATAAGAGCGGCGAGGCTATTTTTAGGGCTCTGAGGGTTAACAAAGAGGAGCCTAAAATGAGGATTCCGACGGCGAATATCTTAGCCCGAATTCGTATGACCATTCTTTATTACTATGCGAATATAAACAACTATCTAGTGGTTGGAACCGGTGATCGAAGTGAATCTTTAATCGGATATTTCACAAAGTATGGGGATGGAGGAGCGGACCTTCTTCCGATCCGCCATCTCTATAAGACTCAAGTTAGAGAACTTGCCAGATATCTCGGCATACTGGAAAAGATCGTGTCAAAGTCCAGCAGTCCACAGCTCTACCCCGGCCATAAGGCAACTGATGAGATACCTATAGATTACGACAAACTCGACCTGATACTGGCTGGATTGTTTGATTGCAATCTATCACCGGAAGACGTTAGCCAGATAACTGGTTTCCCCCTAAAAACCATAAGAGAAGTTCAAGAACGCTTCCACAGAACTAAACATAAAAGAGAATACCCGCTTATGATCACTTACGGCTAACTTAAAATATACATTTTTTAGTTTAAGGTTAAGGGCGGAAAACATGTTAGGCGGTGAATGATGACTAAGGCTTCACTAATCTTTCAGCCGTATGGGAAAAAGCTTGATGTAACTATTGGAGAGACTATCTTTGAAGCTGCGAAGGAGATGGGGATCAGATTAGAGTCATTCTGCGGAGGCCATGGAACATGTGGGAAATGTAGAGTTATCATTCGAAGAGGAAAAGAATCGCTCTCCTCGCTCTCAGGCGCGGAGGAATTTTTCCTCTCTAAGGATGAATTGGATGATGGATTCAGATTAGCGTGCCAAGCAGCCATCAACAAAAGGGGCATTATTATCGTTGAGATTCCATACTGGAGCCAACTTGACCAGCAGAGACTGTTATTGGAAGGACTAGAAAGGCTAGTGAAGCTGAAGCCGTCCGTTAAAAACTTCATAGTTCACCTAAGAGAGCCGTCTCTCCTAGATGTGAGATCCGACATAGATAGACTTCTCGATGCGGTGAAGAATCAAATCAGATTAAGGCCGAGAATTGATTATGAATGCCTTAAAAAGATTCCCCTTGTTCTTCGAGAGGGCCACTGGACTGTCACTGCTACCTTATGGATGAATAGTGAAATCATATCGGTAAAGCCCGAATCTCCTCGAGGAGGTGTTTATGGCGTTGCTGTAGATATCGGAACTACGAAGCTTGCTTTATATCTCGTAAACTTAGAAACCAGCGAAACCCTTATGTCAACTTCCATGGTTAACCCTCAAATCTCCTATGGAGAGGACGTTATCTCACGCATCTCATACATCATGGCGGATGATGAGAACCTTGAAAGATTACACAGAGTCATTATTGAGGGGATTAATAGACTCATCGATGAATCTTGCGTAAAAATAGGGATCACAGCGGAAGAAATCTATGATATGACAGTTGTAGGCAACACGGCTATGCATCACATATTCTTGAATATCTATCCAAAGTATGTTGCCTTGAACCCGTATCCAGCGGCTCTGCAGTCCTCAATAAATATCAAAGCCAGAGAATTAGGCATCACAGCGAATCGTGGCGCCTATGTTTATATGTTACCAACCGTCGCAGGTTTTGTTGGAGGAGATGCCATAGGTGATATTATTGCAACGGAGATTTACAAGTCGGACAAGTTAATGATGGTGATCGATATCGGAACAAACACTGAGATAATTTTAGGTAACAGAAATAGGCTTATAGCATGTTCATGCGCATCTGGACCAGTCTTCGAAGGCGCCCATATAACATATGGAATGAGGGCTGCAACTGGAGCCATAGAACGCATATGGATTGATCCCAAAACTCTAGAAGTTAGATATCAGACAATCGATAATGCGAAACCTCGTGGATTATGCGGATCTGCTGAAGTTGATATTTTAGCTGAGATGATAAAAGCAAAGATAATAACCTCTAATGGGAGGTTTAACCCAAAATTGGAGACGGAACGGCTCAGAAAGAACAGAGACCCTATTGAATTTGTTATCGTGCGGAAGGATGAAACAGCGATCAATAATGACATCGTTGTTACACAGAAGGACATAAGAGAAGTTCAGCTTGCCAAGGCGGCAATATACACAGGCACAAGCATCTTAATGAGACAGATGAACATAACGCCAACCGAGATTCAAAAAATCATGATCGCTGGGGCCTTTGGGAACTATATAGATCCTCTTAATGCCAGAACGATAGGGATGTATCCAGATGTACCTCTCAGACGCGTCGGATTGGTAGGGAACACCGCGGGATCCGGCGCTAGAATGGCTCTCCTTTCAACTAAAGTTCGGCGATTAGCTGAGAAGGTTGCGAGAGAGGTACAATACATAGAGTTAGGAGCAGATCCAATGTTCCAAGAAGAATTCTTGAAAGCTACTTACCTTCCTCATAAAGAGATTGAACGCTTCCCAAGCATAATGCAGTTAATGAAGAATAATTAAAATATTTATGAGCAGATTTGAATAACTTTTTACGTACTTGTTGAGATGTTGGTGAGGAATGATGATTGCAGAAAGAATGAATGCGCTTAAACCTTCTGGAACCATGTCCATGTCGGAAAAAGCTCGAGCGTTAGAAAGGAGCGGAAGAAGGGTTCTTAACCTCGCAGTCGGCGAGCCCGATTTCGACACTCCTGATCACATTAAGGAAGCTGCATATGAATCTATTAGAAACGGCTTCACCCACTATACCTCGAGCAGAGGCATACCTGAACTGAGGAAAGCCATATCTGAGGACCTCAAGTGGAGAGGAATTGAGGCAAACCCTGAAGAAGAGATCATTGTAACTCCAGGAGCGAAACATGCCATATACTGCGCCTGCCTTGCAACCCTTAATCCCGGCGATGAGGTTCTTGTTCTCTCGCCGACATGGCCAACACATTTCACATGTATCGAATCCGCTGAGGCTGGGGTTATCGAGGTTCCCTCTGGAGAGACTTATAGCCTTAATGAGGAGGAGCTAAAGGAAAAGATAACGAATAAGGCAAAAATGATTCTGTTGTCATCACCTAACAACCCCACGGGTGGAGTTCTAAGCCAGAGTGAGATCAGAGTCATTGCAGATATCGCCGAGGATCACGGCCTTCTAGTTCTTTCAGATGAAATATATGATAGAATAGTCTATGACCAGATTAGAATTAAGAGCGTAGCTTCCTTCGAGAACATAAGGCAACAAGTCATTGTTGTGAATGGATTCAGCAAGACTTATGCCATGACCGGCTGGAGATTAGGATACGTCTTTGCGAATAAAGTAATTGCCGAAGCAATCAGCAGAATACAAGAGACAACTACAACGTGCCCTGTAAGTTTTATTCAAAAAGCGGGTCTCGTTGCCTTGAAGGGACCCCAGACCTCCGTGGACGAGATGATTAAGGAATATGATGAGCGAAGAAGATTCATAGTGAAGAGACTTAACGAAATTCCAGGAATTCGTTGTCCCATGCCAAAAGGAGCCTTCTATGCCTTCCCAGACTTTTCAAGGTTAAACCTTCCCAGCGAAGAAATTAGTGACAGACTGCTTGACGAGGAGGCCGTCTGCTCTACCCCCGGAAGCGTCTTCGGCAGATATGGGGAAGGACATATCCGCCTCTCCTACGCAACAAGTTTAGAAGTCATATCAGAAGCAATGAATAGGATCAAGAATTTTGTTAAAACCCATTCCTAACATAACGCCCCTGTGAGGTTTAGTGATTCCATGTTCAGTAGAGCTGAAACCTTGAGGACCCCGCGTTCTTGCAAGCCTTCAAGTCTATTCTTGACTCCCATGCTGATGTAGCCAATAAGTTCTCCTAACTCTTTGAGAGTTGTTCGACCGTCCAGCTGGAGCCTTGATATGAGCTTCTGATCAACTTCATCCAAACAGTTTACCTCATTTAGTTTATTTTCTAAACACCATTAACAACACACTCATATAAACTAAATAAGCCAGCGCTTCCTTACTTGTTAATGGGGTTATTGATGGTCTCTCTAAGCCAAATTCAAGAGGTACCATCCAAAAACATGCTTCTTATAGTTGGTCCCCCCGGATCAGGGAAATCCACTTTCTGCGAACAGATAGTTCTCCAGAACTTAGCGATTGATAGGCCTGTCATTTATGTGACGACTGAGTATGATCCGTCTAAGGCTGAAGCATCATTAAGAGAAAAAGGGACAGGTAAGATTGAGCCGGGTTTAATTAGCTTTGTTGATGCTTACAACGAAACTGTAGGAATCTCAGTCTCGGAAAGACCAGACACAGTTCATGCAGACTGTGCGAACCTTTCCGGCATAGGCATAGCCATCTCGAAGCTCCAAGAGAGAATAGGGAAGAAAGATGTTTTGCTTGTCTTTGACTCCTTGGTCTCGCCATACCTTTTGAGTGGACCTGAAGTTGTGCGGTTCATGAGGCTGACCCTATCCAAGTTTGCGGCTGAGGGAAACAGTGTTTTAGCTTGCATGGACGAGGGCTGCAGCAAGCAGGAAGACCTCGGGGCCATGATGAGTATATCAGACGGCGTCATAAAGATGGAGACGAGGGAAGGCAAGCAGTTCCTGAACATTGTGAAGCACCCCAAGCTGAAGCTGACAAGAATTCAGGCGCTCCTGGAGCCCGAACCGATAGGATTGGAAGAGCTTGTCTTCAATCCCGATGTGCTGGCACGGTACATTCGGGGAGGAGAAGCAGTGATAAGAAGGGAAGTCGGAGACTTCGTGAACCTGTTCTGGCCAAACCTTGCCCACTGGAGCGGGATGCTCTGGGACCCCAAAAGGTTCCCCATGATGGTGTACGAGATGAATAAGGGGGACGCGCCCAATATGATCAAGCTGACGAGGGAGAATGAAGCGGTCAAACGCGCCATCTTTCCTTGGCCTAAAAGCCT
>Ga0172366_10003903_pt1 | contig 11756 bp, 12 predicted proteins | sample LakKivSesite69cm_FD_114533 | JGI IMG/M metagenome (GOLD analysis project Ga0172366, IMG submission 114533) | Sediment microbial communities from Lake Kivu, Rwanda - Sediment site 69cm | ecosystem: Environmental > Aquatic > Freshwater > Lake > Sediment | place: Rwanda: Western Province, Lake... | reverse complement strand
CCATGCTGTCATTACGGTCGCACTCCGCCGTGCACTCAGGCAATTATTACTGCCGGTATCGCTGAGGTTCACATGGCTATGCTTGATGCCAATCCCTTAGTTTCCGGGCGAGGCAAAGATGAACTGGAGAGAGAAGGCATTAGGGTATATCTGGGCGAGCATGAGGAGGAAGTTAAAAAGATTAATGAGGCCTATACTAAGTTTATTACTACCGGCATGCCCTTTATTACGGCCAAATTTGCGGTAAGCTTGGATGGGAAGATTGCTACTAGGAGTGGTGATTCTAAATGGATTAGCGGTGACGAGGCGAGGAAGTATGTTCATAACCTGCGTTATACTTCGGATGCCATTATGGTGGGGGTGAATACGGTTCTGGTTGATGACCCTCACCTTACCGCTAGGAGTTGTGGTGGCAAAGGGGGAGCCGGTAGGAGGCAACCACTTCGGGTAATTGTGGATGGTAAAGGGCGCATGCCATTAACTGCTCAGTTGCTTAGGGAGCCGGGCAAGACACTTCTGGTGTTGGGCAAGTTGGTTACGCCAGAGGAGAAAGCAACTTTTGCCCGAGTTGGTGTTGAACTACTAGAATTGCCTTTAGGAGAGGGGCTGGTCGATTTGGGGAAATTGTTAAAAGCATTAGGTGAGCGGCAAATTACCAGCGTTTTAGTGGAGGGTGGTAGTATCCTGCTCGGTTCCCTGTTTGACGGTAAGCTTGTTGATAAGGTGATTGCTTTTATTGCTCCTATTATCATTGGGGGGAAAGAGGCAAAGACGGCGGTTAGTGGTAAAGGGGTGGATAAAGTGGTAGACTCACTTAAACTGGAGCGTCTTAGCCTAGAAAAGCTTGGTGAAGATTTGATGGTTAGCGGGTATGTTAGGGAGCGAGAATGTTTACTGGGATTGTAGAAGAAGTAGGTAGAGTTACTTCAGCGCCATCGGGAAAGCTCGTTATCTCTGCCAGCGAGGTTCTTCGGGGAGTAGAGCTGGGGGGCAGTATGGCGGTCAATGGCGTATGCCTGACCATAACCAGTTTTAATACTAGCTCGTTCTCGGTTGACATAATGCTAGAGACATTAAAGCGGACTAACCTTGGTCTACTGAGTGCTGGGGATGAAGTTAATCTGGAACGCCCTCTAACTCTGGGAAAGCCGCTAGGCGGGCACTTAGTCCAGGGTCATGTGGATGATACGGGCAGGGTGGCTTCCATTACCTGGGAGGGTGAGGCAATGCTCTTTAGATTTGAAGCCCCTCATGAAGTGATGCGCTATGTCGTGGAGAAAGGTTTTATTGCCGTTGACGGTGTTAGTTTGACTATCGTAGCTAAAGATGCCAACTCATTTCAGGTTTCTGTTGTTGACTTTACCCGGAAACATACTACTCTGGGTACCCGGCGAGTGGGCGACTTGGTTAATCTTGAGGTAGATATTATGGCCAAATATGTGGAACAAGTTAGTCAGCCTCGCCGTTCAGGCATAACGGTTGGTTTTTTGCAGGAGCATGGCTTTTTAGTCGGCTAATTATGGCTTCATTTATCAGGGGGGTTAATAGATAGTTTATTCTGTTTTCGATTGAGGAGGGGTATACATGGGCTTATCAACCATTCCTGAAGCTATTGAGGATATAAAGGCAGGCAAATTTCTTATTATAGTTGATGATGAGAGCCGGGAAAACGAAGGCGACCTGATTATGGCTGCCGAGAAGGTTACTGCTGAAGCGATTAATTTTATGACCCTGCATGCCAGGGGATTGATTTGCTTGCCTATCATAGGTAAGCGGTTAGACGAATTGAGAATTCCTTTGATGGTGAGTGAGAATACCTCAAGATTTTCTACCGCTTTTACTGTCTCTGTTGAGGCTAAGCACGGGGTAAGCACTGGTATCTCAGCGGCGGACAGGGCAGCGACAATAAAGGCAATAATTAACCCGGCTACCCAACCTGATGACTTAGCCTTGCCGGGGCATATGTTTCCCCTGCGTGCCCGGGAGGGTGGTGTTCTAGTGCGGGCCGGACATACTGAGGCCGTGGTTGATTTAGCTAGGCTGGCAGGCCTCTATCCGGCCGGGGTTCTCTGTGAAATTATGAACGAAGATGGTTCGATGGCACGGCTGCCTCAGTTAGAGGTGATGGCGGAGCAGCACGGGATTAAGATTGTGTCTATAGCTGACCTTATTACCTATCGCCGCCGCCATGAAAGGTTGGTGCACCGGATAGCTGAGGCTAAGTTACCCACAAAATACGGTGAGTTTACGGCTATTGCCTATAAAAGTGATATAGACCCTGATGAACACTTGGCCTTAGTAATGGGAGATATATCCACTGAGGAGCCGGTGTTAGTCCGCGTTCATAGTGAGTGTGTTACTGGCGACGTGTTTGGTAGCCTTCGCTGTGATTGTGGTGAGCAGATTGCTCTAGCCATGCAAAGTATTGCTCGGGAAAGCCGAGGAGTTTTTCTCTATATGAGGCAGGAGGGGCGAGGCATTGGCTTTCATAACAAGATTCGTGCCTATGCTCTTCAAGATAAAGGGCTGGATACAGTGGAAGCTAATCTTTCTCTGGGCTTTGCCCCGGACCTGCGGGACTATGGCGTTGGTGCCCAAATCCTGGCTGAACTGGGTTTGCACGGCATCCGGCTGCTCACCAATAATCCCAAAAAGGTGGTAGGTTTGGAGGGTTATGGACTCAAGGTGGTGGAGACAGTCCCTATTATCACCCCTCCCAATCCATATAACCGTGATTATCTGGAGGTAAAACGGAAAAAATTAGGTCATCTCTTAAAACGACCCGATACTGATAGTTAGCCTCCCTTTTGGTAGGGGGTAGGGCTAGTTAAAAAATATCATAATAAGGGGGAAGTAATGAACAAGCATTTTGAAGGTGTACTGCTGGGGAAGGGGCTAAAGTTTGGGCTGGTTGTCTCCCGCTTTAACGAGTTTATCACTAGTAAACTACTTGAGGGGGCACAGGATGCCTTGCTCCGCCATGGTGTTAACCGGGAAGATATAGAGGTTGCCTGGGTGCCCGGCTCGTTTGAAATTCCGCTAATAGCTCAAAAGTTAGCTCAGACTAAGCGGTATGATGCTGTTATCTGTCTTGGTGCTGTGATTCGTGGTGGGACACCTCACTTTGAATATATTGCCGCTGAGGTAAGTAAGGGCATCGCTAAAGTAAGTTTAGAGACCGGGTTGCCGGTTATTTATGGCGTAATCACCGCTGATACCCTAGAGCAAGCTATTGAGCGGGCAGGAACTAAAATGGGAAATAGAGGCTTTGATGCAGCGGTGACCGCTATTGAGATGGCTAATCTACTCAAAAGCATAAGCTAGCGGCTGGAAATGAGTCTTTAAAGTTATAGAGGGGGGAAATAACTCAGTCAGTAACTTTGTAGACTATATCGCCTCTTCTTACCCGTTCACTGACCTTGACACCAATGGCGTCTCCCGTTTTAGCCTGTTTAACATCTACATTGTTAATCTGCATTGAGTCAACAGTGAGTTCCATATCAGTGGTGTGACCCTTAATATGGATTTTGTCACCTAGTTTCAGGGTTGCTGTTAGCTCAATACCAGCTACTACAGGGCGGGAAAAGAAGTCAGTCACCTTGCCGATTGCCTTCTCAGGCATTTGGCACCTCCTTTTAGTTTAATGCCAGCTATTCTGTTGCCTTTAGATTAGTATACGCTATCTGCTTGGGGTAAATCAATATTTGAAATCTTTGACATAATTACACCTGCCACATATAATTAATCTAATAATGGTCTGCCGGAGGGTGGAGCCTTGGCGGAGAATAATAAAGCTGATGTAGTCAACCAGGAACAAGCGCTGGATATTGAACGTCTTAAACGGCGTCTAGATATGTTAGACCAGCGTTTAGATAATATCGACTCGATGGTTACCGCAGTTGCTGAACGGGTAATGAATCAACCTATCACTCTTAATATAACCTGCCCCTACTGTGGTAAGGATATAGAAATCACAGTTCTAGGTAATGAGAAGCCAAGGGCATAACCTAGGGATATGAAGTCCTAGAGCATAGGTAAGTATCTTTTCAGTTCATACTCGGTTACTTGGATGCGGTATTGGTCCCATTCAATTTTTTTGTTTTTGATAAAGCTATCAAAAACATGGTCGCTGAGGGTTTGCCTCACCAATTGGCTATTTTCGGTTAAGCTTATTGCCTCAGACAGGTTCCCGGGCAGGCTGCCTATACCCCTTTGCTCCCGCTGCTCACTAGTCATCTCAAAAACATTCTCTTCGATGGGGTCGGCCAGTTCATATTTCTTCTCAATGCCTTCCATGCCAGCAGCCAGCATCACGCTGAAGGCTAGGTAGGGGTTGCAGGCTGGGTCGGGAACCCTAAACTCAACTCTCGTCGAGTTTTCCTTTCCCAGCTGATACTCAGGAACTCTAATCATGTCTGACCTATTTCTTCTTGCCCAGGAAAGGTATACTGGTGCCTCATAGCCCGGGACCAGGCGCTTATAGGAGTTAACCCATTGACTGACTACAGCGGTGATTTCCGGGGCATGCTTTAATAGTCCCGCAATGTAGTGCTTGGCTATTTTTGATAGATAATCGGGGTCATTTTTATCAAAGAAGGCGTTTCGGTTGCCTTTAAACAGTGACTGGTGCACATGCATGCCACTGCCGCAAATGCCGAAGACAGGCTTAGGCATAAAGGTGGCATAGAGGCCATGTTTTTGAGCCACCTCTTTAACCACCAGTCGGCAAGTCATGATATTGTCGGCCATAGTCAAGGCATCAGTATAGTGTAGGTCTAGCTCATGCTGACTTGCCGCCACTTCGTGGTGGCTATATTGAACGCTGATACCCATCTGTTCCAGGATGAGGATGGTTTCCATCCTTAAGTCGCTAGCTATGTCAGGAGGGGTCAAATCAAAGTAGCCTCCTTCATCCAGAGGGTGTGTTACCCCGGCCTTTTGGAAGTAGAAATATTCTAATTCTGGGCCGACATTGAAGGTATAACCGTGGTCAGTTGCCTTCTTGAGGTTTCTCTTTAGCACATATCGGGGGTCACTTTCAAAAGGTTGCCCACCGGGTCTCAGGATGTCACAGAACATTCGGGCTACAGGATGCTCTGGTAGACTCCAGGGTAGGATTTGGAAGGTGGAGGGGTCGGGGAGGGCTAACATATCACTCTCGTCAATTCTGGCAAAGCCTTCAATGGAAGAGCCGTCAAAGCCGATACCATCCTCTAAGGCTGTTTCTAATTCCTTCGGGGCAATGGAGACACTTTTAAGAAAACCCAAAATATCAGTGAACCATAGACTTACTAACTTGATATCCTTGTCCCTAGTTGTTTTAATGGCATATTCTTTAGCTTTCTCCTTCCCATCGGGCATTTTACAATCCCTCCTTATTGATTATTTGTCTGCTTATCTGGTAAGATAGCCGGTAAATCTTGGCTTATATTCTCTATTCCTGCTTAGTTATTTAGTAGATAACATTTTATAAAGTATACACTGGATTACGCCAAAATTCTAGGGTATTATTCAAATTTGGCACCCAATAATTTGGTAAGGGAGGGCAAATATGGAGATAGCTGCCAGAATCGACCGGGCTAAATACGATGTCTTTCGCTGGAGGTATGAGCTTAGTATACCCAAGAAGTTAGCTCTGGCACTTGGTATGGCTTGTCTTACTGGCTTACTGGCTCAGATTAGAATCGGGAATCCGGTGCCAGTGACGGGGCAAACCTTTGCGGTGCTCCTCGCTGGCGTGCTATTAGGGAGGTGGTGGGGAGGCATAAGCTTGGCTACCTATGCCGGACTCGGCGCTGCAGGAATTCCTTGGTTTGCTGGCTGGGGTAGTGGCTTGGGTTACCTTGCTGGCCCCACGGGGGGATATATCATCGGTTTTATCCTGGCGGCTCTTTTTCTGGGTTACTTTACTGATACCTACATTAGGTCAAGAAGTTTTTTGAGCATGCTGGCGCTTATGCTCTTTGCCAACTTTATCCTCATTTATGTTCCCGGGCTTCTTCAACTTGGGTTATGGCTCAGCTTGGTGAAAGGAGAATCAGCCGCTTTTACCACCCTCCTCGGCATGGGAGTTTTTCCCTTCATAATCGGTGATGTTACTAAGGCTATTATCGCCGCTGCTATCGCTAGGGGAATAACACCTAAATCAGCCTACAACGGGGAGGTAGATAAAGGCAAGTGGGCGAACTGGCGTATCCCTTGAGATTGGAGTGTGTCATTCCGCACAGATTTGGTAGGAAGGAGCTAGTCTGGGGCGTTATTAACGGTAGATATAATCAAGCCGTTCGAACTTTCATTTAGCTAGGGGAAGGTCTTGACTCTTTCCCGCTGGGGAATCGAGGTTTTGGGGGCGAGTTCTTTAATTCTGGTTTAGCCCTAGTTTTTCATCAAAAAACCTTTAGAAGCTGGGCAATATAGAGTATAATATAGATGAAAGAAGATGGCTTCACAGGTCTTTTATCGTAAGTGGCGTCCCCAGACCTTGGCTGAGGTAGTCGGGCAAGAACCGGTAACACAAACACTACTCAATGCCCTTGGCTGTGGTCGGGTATCTCATGCCTACCTTTTTTGTGGCCCGCGAGGAACGGGTAAGACCAGCACCGGCCGCATCCTGGCTAAAGCAGTGAATTGCCTCACCAACGGCAAGGGGGAACCTTGTAATACTTGCTCTATGTGCCAGGCAATAACTGAGGGTCGGGCTCTGGATATGATTGAGATTGATGCTGCCAGCAATCGTGGTATTGATGATATCCGAGACCTCCGTGAGCGGGTTAACTATGCTCCCAGTCAAGCTCGTTACAAGGTCTATATCATAGATGAGGTCCATATGCTGACTAAAGAAGCCTCTAATGCCTTACTCAAGACACTTGAGGAACCGCCATCTCACGTTATCTTTATCTTGGCTACCACTGAAGCCTATAAAGTTATACCTACCATTCTGTCACGATGCCAGCGGTTTGATTTCCGACGCATCCCCCAAACAGATGTAATTTCAGTGCTAACCCGCATTTGTAGTGGAGAGGGCATTCACATGGAGCCAGAGGCGCTACGGCTTATTGCTAAGGCGGCCACAGGTAGTTTGCGAGATGCCGAGAACTTGCTGGAGCAGCTGGCTACTTACTATGGCGCTGATATCGGGCTACATCAGGTTCAGGCTATTCTGGGTATCACCGGTGACTGTCGAACCAAAGAGCTGGTAAAGCACATTATAAATAATGATGTTTCTGCCGGGGTGACAACTATAAACAGCGTCAATGGCGATGGACTGGACTTAAAGCAATTCAACCGGGAGCTTGTGGAATATCTTAGAGGATTACTGCTAATAAAGACCGGCTCTAGTGAAGCTGTGGACTTCACTGCCGAGGACATAGCTGAACTGAAGGACCTAGCCGCTAAAGCCTCCCTCTCTCAGATATTGAAGGCAGTCAAACTCTTTGGTCAACTTGAGCTTGGTTTTGATAATTACTCTACCTTGCCCCTGGAGCTAGCTCTGGTTGATTGTGTCCTATCCTCAGAAGAGGAGGAAGGAAGGCCTACCAGTCAAGCTGAATACGAATCTCGTCAGCCGGTAAAAGCGGCTACACCATCTTATCCTAAACAACCAAAAACCAGACCCAGGCCGGCTATTGTTTCCCCACCGGTAGTGCCGGAGGCAGCCACTACTGTCACCCTACCAGAGCCCGGCAGTGAACTGGAACAGCTGAGGCTAAACTGGAAACAGGTTGTTGCTCAAGCTCCAGAAGATACCAAAAGAACGCCGGCTATTGCCATTCTTAGAAGCGCTGGTGTTAAACCAGTGGCTTTTGATGATAATACTGTAGTCTTAGCCTTTAGGTATCCCCTTCATAAGGAGAAGATGGAAGAACTGGAAAATCAACGGGTAGCTGAAAAAATCGTCAGCAACTTTCTCGGGCATCCCTGCCGTGTGCGCTGTATTTATGAGCCAGAGGATAATCACCTGGTGCAGGAAGCACAAAGAATGGGTGCCCAGGTTACCAGTGTGGAGGAAAAATGAATTTATCTATTTTAAATCAAGCTCGGGAACTCAAATCAAAACTGGACAAGGCTCAAAAAGAGTTAAACAACACTATTGTAGAGGCAGACTCAGGTAAAGGCGCAGTTAAGGTTGTCATTAATGGTCAGCAAAAGATACAGTCGATAAAAATATCACCCGAAGTGATAGACCCGGATAAGGCAGAGCACTTGGAAAAATTGGTGTTAGAGGCGGTAAGTGAAGCCATTGCCAAATCTCAAAAACTGGCGGCCAAGCAGCTAAGAGGGCTAACTGGTGGTTTTAAAATCCCCGGGCTGACCTAATTCTAGGAGAGCTGATATTGAACCAAGGTTTCATACCTACCGCCGAAGCGGTATATAAACTTATTCAGGAGTTAAATAAACTACCTGGCATTGGTCCCAAGAGTGCTCAGCGTCTTGCCTACTATTTGCTACGTGCCCCTGAAGAGCAAGCCAAGCTATTAGCTGAAGCCATCTTGTCACTAAAACAGAAGGTTACACTATGCTCCGTTTGTTTTAATGTTACCGAGTCTGACCCCTGTCTCATCTGTCGCAGTGACCATCGCGACCGTAGTCGGATTTGCGTTGTGGAACAGCCACAGGATATTTTGGCTCTGGAGCGTACCAGGGTTTATGAGGGTCTGTATCATGTGCTTCATGGTGCTATCTCACCCACCGAGGGAGTGGGAACTGGCGATATAAAAATCAACGAGCTTATGAAGCGGTTGCAGGACGGCGCGGTGAAGGAGGTTGTCTTAGCTACTAACCCCAATCTTGAGGGAGAGCAAACTGCGATGTATCTCAATAAGCTGATTTCGCCCTTGGGCATTAAGGTTACTCGCCTTGCCCGGGGGCTACCCTTCGGCACTGAACTGGAATACGCCGATGATGTTACCCTGACCCGCGCTATAGAAGGCAGGCAGGAGTTTTAGCAAATAGGGAGGGAATAGTTATGAACAAACTATATGAGCAATCAGAAACCGGGTGCTGCCCGAGATTTAATCCTGAGCCGTGGCAGGAAAAGGAAATAACCTGGCAGAATAAACTTTTTATTAAAGACCACATCCGGAGTTTTCTCCACATCCCTTTGGGCTTCGGTAAAATGATGGTCAGAAATATGGAAAGGATTAAGTCAGCCGATGCTCTTACTCCCGAGCCACTTATGCTTTCGGATGAGAAGTCTCTCTGGGGGAGTGATGTCTATATTGCCGTCAGCAAGGAAGTGCCGCAGGCGGAGAACGTAACAATATCCGGGACTTTTCTGACAAAGGTTTTTGAGGGGCCATACAAGGATGCGGGCAAATGGGTCAAAGAAATGCTGGCCTTTGTCAAAGCCAAAGGTAAAGAGACGAAAAAGCTGTATTTCTTCTATACCACCTGCCCGAAGTGCGCCAAGTATTACGGCAAAAACTACACGGTTCTCCTGGCTGAGGTTTAGGCGAGATTTGAACTATTTTTGTTGACTTTTTAAGCCCGAAATTAAAAGAAGCGGTAAAAATGCCTAAACCACGAACCTATCAGACTGAAGCCATTATCATCAAGAAGGTCAAGCTGGGTGAGGCGGATAGAATCCTTACCCTCTACACCCCCCACTTGGGCAAGATTCAGGCCGTAGCCAAGGGGGTGAGGCGCCCCAGAAGTAAGCTGGCGGGGCACCTTGAGCTGCTCACCTATAGTCAGGTCTCACTGGCTCGTGGACGAAATCTGGATACCATAATCGGCAGCCAGACCATTGATAGCTTCCTGACGCTGAAGGGTGACCTGTGGCTTACCTCCTGTGCCCTCTATGTTACCGAGCTGGTTAACCAGTTTACCGCTGAACATGATGAGAATTACCCCCTGTTCCAGCTACTGCTGGCGACAATGCATCAGCTGTGCCAAACTGGCGATAATGAACTGGTCCTGCATTATTTTGAACTGCACCTCCTGGGTGAAGTGGGCTACCGTCCTCAACTTCAGCAGTGTGTCTCCTGTCACTCGCCACTAAAACTGGTTACTAACGCATTCTCCCCCAGTTCTGGTGGCGTGCTGTGTTCCAGGTGCAGCCAGAGGCAGTCTTTGACCTATCCCCTGTCGGTTAACGTGCTAGAAGTGTTGAGATGGTTGCAGAGTAGTGACTACGATACTGCCCGCAAGCTAGAAATGAATCCGGAATCTTCTCGTGAGTTAGATAAGGTGATGTCACATTATCTTGAATATCTTCTGGAGCGTAAGGTGAAGTCAGCCGCCTGGCTTGATGTCTTAAGGAAACAGGCCAAGCAAACAGTACCCAGCTAAGAGGTGACTTTACTCTGGGGTACAATAAGGTAGATAATATAAGACTGAGAGTGTGGAACTCCCAGTCTTTTTGCTATATTATAGGGGAGTAGGAGAGAGATGACATCCAGATTAGAACGTATAGCTCAACAGCGACAGCAAAAGCTTGACCGGATTCGGGCTGGTGGCGTTAATCCGTATCCCAATAGCTATCACCGCAGCCATACTACTGAGCAAGCTGTAGCTCTACTCAAGCAGAAAGAAGACGGCTTGGCCAAGGAAGAAGAGGTCAGCGTTGCCGGGCGCATTACGGCAATAAGACGAATGGGCAGAAGTTCTTTCTTTGACATCCGTGATGGCTCGGGGAAGATTCAACTATTATTCCAAGACTTAGACCGGTTTGATGAAGAACTCCGTGAGCTGTTTAAGGACTTGGATATCGGCGATATTATTGGGGCCAGTGGCAAGCTCTTCCGAACCAGAAGCGGAGAGCCTACCCTTGGGGTAAAAAAATTCGTCCTGCTGGCTAAGTCACTGCAACCCCTACCGGAGAAGTGGCACGGCCTGAGTGATGTTGATACCCGGTATCGGCAGCGCTACCTGGACCTTATCGCCAATACCGAGGTTAAGGAAACCTTTCGGGTACGCAGCCAGGTTATCACCGCAATAAGGCAGTTCCTCGACCAGCGCGGCTTTCTAGAGGTAGAAACGCCGGTGCTCCAGCCATCGGCCGGGGGTGCCTTAGCTCTGCCTTTTACCACGCATCACAATGCCCTTAACCAGGATTTCTACCTGCGCATTGCCCTTGAGCTTCACCTCAAGCGGCTGATTATCGGTGGTTTTGACCGGGTCTATGAAATAGGACGTACCTTTCGCAACGAAGGCGTCTCGACGCAGCACAACCCGGAGTTCACCATGCTGGAGAGTTATGAAGCCTATGCCGACTACAATGATGTCATGAAGATGCTGGAGGAGATGGTCTTTAATACCTATCGGCAAGTCAAGGGCGCGGGAGAGGTCAAGTTTGGTGATAGCACCATAGACTTCAAGCCACCGTGGCGACGGCTCAGCCTGCGTGATGCCGTTAAGGAATACAGCGGCATTGATTTTGTCAAATATCCCACAGTTGATGGGCTACGGGGTAAGATGCAGTCACTTAATATTGAGTTTGACTTAAATAAGAACTGGGCTAAGCTGGTTGATGAGCTTCTTAAGACCTTTGTCAAACCTCAGCTTGTTCAGCCGACTGTCATCTTTGATTACCCGCTTTCTATGTCGCCGCTGGCCAAGACAAAGCCGGGCGAAGAGCGGGTGGCAGAACGCTTCCAAGCCTTTGCTGGAGGGTTGGAGATTGCCAATGCCTACTCTGAACTTAATGACCCCATAGAGCAAAGGCAGCGCTTCATCGAGCAACTGAAAGAGCGGCAGGGAGAAGATGAGGAAAGATGGGCTATTGATGAAGACTTCCTGCTGGCGCTGGAGTATGG
>Ga0172366_10003902_pt1 | contig 11757 bp, 11 predicted proteins | sample LakKivSesite69cm_FD_114533 | JGI IMG/M metagenome (GOLD analysis project Ga0172366, IMG submission 114533) | Sediment microbial communities from Lake Kivu, Rwanda - Sediment site 69cm | ecosystem: Environmental > Aquatic > Freshwater > Lake > Sediment | place: Rwanda: Western Province, Lake... | reverse complement strand
GTTTTAAACCAGCTTTCCGCCTTCTGGTTCGAGAAGACATCCCACATAGTGCCCAATCACGTGGTCGAGGTAGTGAACGATGTCGACTGGCTTAATCGTGTCTATGGCGAACGGGTCTGCATTTCCTATTATTCATATCCCGCCTATGTGGAACGTCGTTCCATGATTGTGAAGAAAGCAGAGCGCATCGATATCGAGTGCGTGGTTCGAGGTTACCTTTCAGGTTCGGCCTGGGCCGAGTATAAACAGGGCGGCACAGTTTCGGGTATGCCTTTGCCTAAAGGCCTCAAGGAATCTGAGAAATTCCCCCAGTCTATCTTTACTCCTACCACCAAAGAGGCTGCCGGCCATGACCGGCCGCTCACCATCAAGCAGATGGAGAAACTGGTGGGCAAGTCGCTGACCAGGGAGATTACGGAGAAAAGCATTGCTATCTACGATTATGCTGCGCAGTATGCTGGCAGCCGGGGCATAATTATCGCTGATACCAAGATGGAGTTCGGCATGATTAACGGCAAGCTTTCTTTGATAGACGAACTGCTCACGCCCGACTCCAGCCGCTTCTGGGATGCGAAGAAATACGCGCCGGGCAAATCACAGCCCAGCTTCGACAAGCAGCCTCTTCGAGACTGGCTCATCGAGTCGGGCTGGAATAAAGAGCCCCCCGCTCCGGAGCTTCCTGCAAAGATAGTTAAGGAGACATCGGAGAGGTACCGTGAGGCCTATCGCAGGCTCACGGGGAAGACAATATAAAACTAATCTTTTGTGCTATTTCGTAGTTCGTTCTTAGTCACTCCTATCTCAGAGCGTTTCTGCATGAACAAGCTTAATTACCCTTCCCTTTGTCTCCCTCCCTCAAGGGGAGGAAGACTCTCTGTCAAACCTTGTTACAATTTAGATAAGGCTTCTTCTTTGAGATATATTACGCGAATCTGCAAAATCCCTCTCCCTTGATGGGAGAGGCTAGGTGAGGGTGCAAACCTTATCGTAAGGATTCGCTTGTCTTTTATCAGTTGCCGAATTGACAACCTCGTGTCCCCGTGCTATAAACGTAGCCGCCGTCTTTCAGGGACGATATTGTTAAATTGACATGCAGCGGCGGTTTATTTTTGAATGAAGGAGGCTGTTAAGTGGCCAAAACTGCTGAGCAGAGAAGCAAAGTAAAGATACGCGAGATGAGAGTGGAAGACCTCGAAGGTGTCCTGGCTATTGAGAGGGAGACTAAAGGGGGTAGCCGGGCTGTGACATACGCTCCGGTGCCTGACAGTTGTATCGGCGGCGAGATGGGTTCCAGCGTAGTGGCTGAGGTGGGGGACAAAATAGTTGGCTTTGTACTGGGGAGGGTGGTTGGTTCACCGACCGAGCTGCGCGATGTTGCCTGGATCGAATTGATCGGTATCTTACCTGAGTATCAGCACAAGGGTATTGGCAGGAAAATGGCCGAAGCCTGGAAGGAGCGTTGTAGCAAGAAAGGTATTAAGAAGGTACATGTCATGGTGAACTGGCGCGATTGGTGGATGCTAGCTTTCTTCGAATCGCTGGGCTTTTGCCGGGGGGAATTGACAGATTTGCAGGCGGAGCTTTAGGTCAGGCTTCAGGGGGCGTCCGCCTTGGGCGGACGCCATTGATAGATTAAGCCTGAGGCTTATCCTTTTACATCCTCAATTCGGTAGCGAAATGTCCCCACGGGCGCAGTGACCTCTACTACAGTGCCGACCTCTTGGTCCAGCAAAGCTTTGCCCGTAGGTGACGCAATGGAGAGCTTGCCTTTGGTAGGGTTGGATTCACTGGGACTAACCAGAGTGTAGAGCAAATGCTCACCGGAGCCAAGGTCGCACAGGCTTACTGTGCATCCGATATCTACTCTCAGTGCGTCACTTGTCCTCTCCTTAAGGATTGTAGCCCCTTTGATGGTAGACTCCAGTTCCCTGATGCGGGCTTCCAGTTGCCCCTGGTGTTCCCTGGCAGCCTCGAGTGGTGCGTTCTCCCGGAAGTCCTTGTCCGCTGCAGCGTGGCGTATTTGCTCGACAATGCGCGGGCGTTCCTCTTTCAGGGCCTCCAATTGCGATTTCATGGCAGCATGTCCCTCTGAAGTGAGATGGACCTGTGCAGTCTCCTGGGGTCTGCGCTTCACCACCGGGCCCTTTTTAGTTTTGCTGACTCTAAGATTCGGGGCGAGATTTATCTCGGTCAGTTTTTTCTTCTTGGCGAAACCGAGGAAACTTCTTACCGGCTCGATCTTCTCGGAGGGGTCGGTTACCGAGGACCTTATGCTTTTACTTACACTTTCGCCGTATTCTCCGACCTCCCGGGCACTGAGTTCGCTTATCAAGCGGTCTCCGCCATACCACCGAACGAATCTGTTCAGCTCCTGCTGGCTTTCCTGCCTCTGCTCCGGCGTGAGCGTGGCAAGATACATGGTTACAGTGTCATTGAGGCTCAGGTTACGCTCTTCAGCCATCTATTTTATTTTCATCTCCCTTCCACTGATAATTTTAAACATCGGCTCAGGCCCTTGTCAATTGACCCTGGGCCTGGTCGAGACAGCGATTAGCTTCAGAGGAAACCACCTGCCATTTGTTGTCTCCAGTTACTTTTTAGAATAGATTTCCGCCTGCTTAAACTAGTCTATAGTCCTGAATTTCTCTTTGGGAGCGCCGCATATCGGGCATTGGTCGGGCAGTTCACCGTCCGAGACATAGCCGCAGACGCCGCAGACATAGTATTTGGTGTCTGTCTCCTGTACCATGTGGTCTAAAGCCTTCTTATAGAGCTTGGCATGGCCTGCCTCCACATCACGGGAATAGCTAAAGATTTTCGCCACGCCTGTATTGCCCTCCTCATTTGCCTCTTTGATGAACTCAGGGTAGGACCTGCTTGCCAGGTTTTCTCTCTCGAAAGCGGCCTCCAGGTTCTCCTGGGTATCTGACACTCCCCCGAGGAGGCGCAGATGGTTGAAGGCATGGATTCCTTCAGCTTCGGCAACAGCCCGGAAAAGTTTGGCCACCTGGGTGAAGTTTTCCTGCTCGGCTTTAAGGGCAAAGGCCAGGTTTCTCTGATGAGCCTGGGACTCAGCGATGAAGCCAGTTTTCAGGTTCCCCAGGGTCTTGGTTCCTTTTATACCCGGGACCTCATGCGGGATGAGCTTCTCAGCATCCGCACCGCATACGGGACAATGTAAAGGTCTCTCTTCGGCGATTTCTACATGGTGGCAGTTGGTGCACTTCCACATGGCTGCGTCTCCTTCCTTTCATGCCGGTTTTATTGCGTACTGCAATAGCACATCACATCTTTCGCCCAGCAGAATCGAGAGTATAGACATCATAATAAGCATCAGGGGATAAAGAAGTCATAAAAGCGGGAGGAAAAAGGTTAAGAAATTATCACATTTTGGGGAAATACCGCGCATTACAGGACGGTGATGAGACAACATGAATGCAAATCATAGTTCAGAGTACTTTAGACTTTCTGTGAGGGTGTACTAAAGTAAGCAACGAAATAGTGATATAGCGGTATTGCCCTTTTCGTTTAGTAACCGCAAAATCTAAGGTGAAAGTATGGCTGTGGGGCATCTCAGTTGATGAAGAGCAGGGAGGTTCAGTTATGGTAATGTCGCAGCAGACAATAGATACGATTGTTGGTATATTGACGATACCTTTGATAAACAAAATACTCGAAAATGCCCCCAACGGTAAACCCCGGCCCAGCGATTATCAAAAAATAGTGGAAAGCTACTTTGATATGAAGCTATTTTTTGAGCACAAGTATTTGAACGATACTAAATGCTAGGTCGTAAGAGCTGACATACCGAGCTTAGCAAGAACACAATATGCGTTGGCCCCGCAAGTGAACTGCGGGGCCAATTCTATATATCCGGTGGTCAAATTGTTAAAGTATCTCATAGAATGGTGCCGAGGGCGGGATTTGAACCCGCACCGGAGTTGCCTCCGAACGGATTTTAAGTCCGTCGCGTCTGCCGATTCCGCCACCTCGGCTTTTACAGACCTATCAGTAGCTTATGCAGGATAACGTGAGAGCGATATACTCTAATGCTGTGTCAGCCTCAGCACTATGACGATGGCGATCTCAATTGCAGTCAATGTTATGCCAAACCAAAGCAGACCCATAGCCTTGGCCGGGTCTCTGTATCGGATAAGCGACCAGGCTATCAGGCCGCCTACCCAGGCAAAGCCGAAGAACCCTAATACCAAGGGCAATAGCCACCAGGCCGGGGAGGTACGCTCTACAACAACAGCGTCTCTTTGCTCCTTAGAAATAGGTGCTCCACACTCAGAGCAGAACAGGGCACTTCGGGATATCCTGGCGCCGCAGGCTGGACAGGCGTGCAGCGCCTTGCCGCAATACTGACAGTAGGTTGCATCGGGCGTATACCTTCCACAGCGGGGGCATTTGATATTCTGTGCCATCGCCATATCAAGATACAATCAGAGACAGTCAATGTCAATGGGGTGACACCTTCCCCGGAAGGGGCCCAAGCGGGTTGAGAGGGCTGACGGATGCAGTTTAAGTACATCCTCATTCTACTCGGAAGTCGCTTTCTGTGTTACAATTGCGTGAGATTATTTGCGCTCCGCTGCCAGAGCGCAGGGAGTTCTATGTGGAGGTTTTTACTGTGACAGAGGCTGCAAAGGCATACCCCATCAACCTGTCCGTAGATTACCCGGACAAAAAGATGAACCGCATAACCACTTTTTTCAGGCTGCTTACGGCAATACCAATTTTCATAATCTTCATTCTGCTTAGCGGCGGCGTAATCGCCACAGGCGGATTTGTCTTCGTTGCCACGGTGTTGATGCTTCTGTTTCTGCAAAAGTACCCCAGATGGTGGTTCGACTGGTATCAGGCCCTAACTAAGTTCGGTACACGTGTCTGGGCCTATCTGGCACTGTTGAGGGATGAGTATCCCTCGACTGACGACGAGCGGCTGTATCATATCGAAATCCCTTATCCGAAGGCCGAGGAGGAGCTGCATCGCTGGCTGCCGCTGATAAAATGGCTGCTGGCCTTTCCCCACTATATTGTGCTCTTCTTCCTGAGCATTGCCGCTCTGGTAATGGTGAGGGCTGCCTGGTATAGCATCTTGTTTACGGGACACTATCCCAGAGTCATGTTCGGTTTCGTGGAAGGCGTGCTCCGATGGGCGTTAAGAGTGGATGCTTACGCTTTCCTGTTGGCTACAGACCGCTATCCTCCTTTCAGGCTGAGCGCCTGACCCGAGAGCAGAATGGACTGCATTATAGGCCTGTCCGCCGCATCGGGTCAGGCAGCTTCCAAAATGTAACAAATTTTTATCTTTTCCCCGTCCAATTTCATTGACTTCTTATGCCGCAGGGTATATACTTTACCCATGAAACAGTTGCAAGAAGAAACTATTTCTCCGAGTCCTGAACTCGAAGGCGCTTCCCTTTTGATGGAGATAGTTCCCCGGGTGATGCACCGCATCCGCATGGAGATGCGCAGCCATCGCGCACCGGGTCTTACTGTGCCCCAGTTGCGAACCCTCATATATCTCTATCGAAATGAGGGCGTCTCGCTGTCGGAGGTGGCGGAACACATCGGGCTGAAGCTGCCCTCCATGTCTAAAACGGTGGATGCCTTAGTAGCGAGAAAGCTGGTCGTACGCAAGATAGTTGCCGATGACCGCCGGTACGTTAGCCTGAGGCTGAGTGCGCACGGTCTCGCTGAGCTTAAGCGAACGCGTAGAATGACCGAGGCACGCCTGGCTGAGGCGCTGGGACCGCTTCTGCCTGAGCAGCAGGCCAGGGTGGTAGAAGCATTGAAAATGTTGGGCCGTGTCTTTGCGCCGGAGGGGATGCCTGCGAGCAAGGGAAGGGAGTCTGTTTAATGACTGCTCCAATTATAGAAACCAATGCGCTCACCCGCTCCTTCGGGGAGCTGGTTGCAGTAAATGCGATGACCATTTCGGTGCAGCCTGGGGAGACATTCGGATTGCTGGGCCCGAACGGCGCCGGCAAGACTACAGCAATTAAGATGCTGATTACCCTGCTGCCGCCTACTTCGGGCGACGCCAGTGTGGCAGGATACAGCATTCTCAGCCGTGCCGGCGATGTGCGTCGTATGATAGGTTATGTACCACAGATGCTCTCCACTGAGGGGGCGCTTACAGGTTATGAAAATCTGCTAATATTTGCCAGGCTCTACGATATACCGCGGGGCGAAAGGAAGACGCGGATACACAATGCCCTTAAGTTTATGGGGCTGGAGGAGGAGTCGGACAGACTCGTGCGCACGTACTCCGGCGGTATGGTGCGGCGTCTGGAGATCGCTCAGTCCATATTGCATCGTCCTCCGGTGCTTTTCTTAGACGAGCCAACTGTGGGTCTGGACCCACTGGCGCGGAAAGCTGTCTGGGAACATATCGAGCAATTGCGTAATGACTATGGGACAACCATATTGATGACTACACATCTTATGGAGGAGGCCGACAGCATGTGCGACCGGGTGGCTATTATGCACCGGGGCAAGGTGGCTGTAACAGGTAAGCCGGATGACCTTAAGGCATCTATAGGGCGTGAGGGTGCAACATTGGAGGATGTGTTTATCTATCATACAGGTAGCGAACTAGAATCAGGAGGAAGCTATCGTGATGTTTCAAGGACGAGGCGCACCGCCCGGCGGCTCGGCTGAGGCAGCTCTGCCCGGACCCAGAAATCCTTTATCTGTAATCAGCGGCTTCTTGGACAAGACGCTGGCCATGTCCGAATTCGAGGTGCGTAAAATACGCCATGACCCGACCGAGATAATCATGCGCGCCGTGCAACCAGTTATCTGGCTCCTGGTATTCGGAGAGGTGTTCACCCATATCAGAGCTATACCGACAGGGGATGTGCCTTATATAGACTTTCTGACTCCCGGTGTCCTGGCCCAGAGCACGCTGTTTATCGCCATTTTCAGTGGCATAGCTCTTATCTGGGAGCGGGACCTGGGCATAGTTCACAAGTTTCTGGTCAGTCCCACCTCACGCGGCGCCCTGGCACTGGGCAAAGCGCTCTCTGGAGGCGTGCGCGGCTTGCCGCAAGCGGTGCTCATATTTATCCTTGCTGTAATTCTCAAGGTGCAGATTGACTGGAACCCGCTGAATCTATTGGGCGTGCTGGCTGTCGTTCTCATCGGAGCCACTGCTTTCTCCTCGATTTCCATGATTGTGGCGTTCCTGGTCAAGACGCGTGAACGTTTCATGGGTATCGGCCAGGTCTTGACGATGCCGCTCTTCTTTGCCAGCAGCGCAATCTACCCGATCTCGGTGATGCCGCGCTGGCTGCAGGTAATTGCGCATATAAACCCGCTGACCTATCAGGTAGATGCGTTGCGGAGACTGATGTTAGTTCATGGAGAAAGCACTTACAATTTAGGGTTGGATTTCGGCGTCTTGATTTTCGCGACGGTGGTATTAGTTATTATATCAGCACGCTTGTATCCTAACATCGCAAGGTAGATAATAGGGCTGTCAAATTAAATCTCCCGGCTGAAGGGCAGAAGTATGAGTGCTCAGGGAAAATTATATTAAGGATATGGAGAGATGACACTTAAAGAGCAGTTGGATAGCATGTTCAATCCTCGCTCGGTGGCCTTAATCGGTGCTTCCGCTACATTCGGCAAGTGGGGCTTCAATATTCTTAGCCTGATGCTGAGCGATAAAAGCAGGGACATATATGCTGTGAACAATAAAGAAACTGAGGTGCTGGGGTTGAAGGCATATCGGAGCATACTCGACGTGCCTGCCCCCGTAGATTTGGCGGTCATCACAGTGCCCTTCCAGTATGTTCCGGCGGCCATGGAGGACTGTATCCGGAAGAAAGTAAAAGGCATTGTAGTTATCTCAGGGGGACTTGCCGAGACCGGCGAAGAAGGGGCAAAAGTCCAGGCCCAGATAGTTGAAATCGCGAAGCGCGTGGGGATACGCTTCACGGGGCCAAACTGCATGGGGCTTTTCGATACTTCCTCCAATTTCAACACTGTTATTTTTCTGCCGCCGTTGAGAAAGGGGCCGGTGGCGCTCATATCTCAGAGCGGAAACTCCGGTCAATCGATTATTATCTCGGGCATGGAAGACGGTCTGGGATTCAGCAAATATGTCAGCAGCGGGAACGAGGCCGACCTGCACTTCGAGGACTACCTCGAGTACATGGCCAGGGAAGAAGAAACCAAGGTCATTCTGGGCTATATTGAGGGTCTCAGGGAAGGGCGGCGCTTTTTCGAACTGGCGAAACAGATAACAAAGGGAAAGCCGATTGTTGTGGTGAAGTCAGGGAGAACGCAGGCCGGGGCCAGCGCAGCACGTTCGCACACTGCTGCTCTCGCCGGAGCGGATGTGGTCAGCGATGCAGCATTCAAGCAGGCCGGTGTAATCAGGGTAGACGAGATAAACGAGCTTATTGATGTGGCGCTGCTTCTATTGAGCCAGCCGCTGCCTCGAGGAAGACGGGTAGGCGTGCTGTCGATAGGCGGAGGCATGGCGGTGATGACTGCGGACATTGTGGAAAAACAAGGCCTGGAGATGGCACCGCTGTCGCCGGCAACAATGGAAAAGCTGGATACGGTCCTGTCACGCCGCTGGTCTCACCGGAACCCTGTTGATATGGGCGGTGACCGCTTTAACTATAGCTGCCTCTGGCCGCTGATGGAGGATGAGGGTATAGATGCTATCCTGGTGATAGGTTCTCCGGCGGCGACACGCAGCTTCATCGAGTGGTTTTCCATACACGCGCCCTGGATCACCAACATTAAAGAAATGAGGAAGATGGCGGAGGATAAAGACCTGGAGGAACTGAACAAAGTCAAGGAAATGATGTGCAAGTACGGTAAGCCCGTAATATTCTGTTCCATGGGTGTCCGTATCGTGAAACAGGGAGAGGTCTACAAGTGGATGGAAGAGAATCATCTTATCCCGTTCCACACTCCGGAGCGGGCGGCCAAGGCGCTCTCTCGTCTGGCTGCGTACAGTGAGTACCTGGGCGTATTAAAATCTTAAAAGGGTTCAGAAAGGTGTACCAAACGGGGCTCGCGGCTAATAAATAACCCTTTCGTCTACCAGTTGGCTGATCTCGCTGCTTGATAAGCCCAGGAGTTCACGGAAGACGTAATCGTTACTCTCGCCCATAATCGGAGCGGCCTTGGTAATCTTAACCGGGGTCTTGGAAAAGCGCCAGGGCACGCCGAAGACGGCCACCTTGCCCATAGCCGGATGTTCCACAGTAGAGGACACTCCTCGCTGCTTGAAATGGGGGTCATTGGTGATCTCCTCGTTGCTTAACGAGGGCATGGCCGCAACGCCCGCTTTCTGCAACATATCGGTCACTTCATAGTGCGTATAATTGAGTGTCCATGCCGTCACCAGTCTGTCCAGCTCCTCCTGGTTTTTCCAGCGCTCATACGCATCAGCGAATTTTTCATCCCTGGTCCACGATGGGTTGCCTAATATTTCGCAGAAGGAATTCCATTCCTCGGGAGTCGATATCGCAATGCTAACCCACTTATCCTCGCCACGACAGCGGTAGCAGTTATGGGGCGCCATTATTCTGTTCCGATTGCCGTCACGGTACTGTACCCTGCCGTTCATAAGGTAATCCATGATTGCATCCCCGGCCAGAACCGCCTGACTCTCGACAGAGGACAAATCTATGTATTGCCCCAGGCCTGTATGCTGCTTGTAGTTTAGAGCCGTAATCAGGGCAAATGCGCCGGTTATCGCTGCCATAAGGTCAGTCGAGCCCGTCATCGGGTTGGGTGTTCTGTCTCTGTATCCGGTCAGATTAGCCAGGCCGCTGGCACATGCGAAGCTCGGAGCATAACCTCCGTAGGCTCCCAGGGGCCCTTTGCCACCGAAAGCTGATGAAGAAAGCATGATGATGTCGGGCTTTAGCTCCTTGAGCACGTTGTAACCCAGTCCGAGGCGCTCCATGGTACCGGGCCGCATATTCTCGGCAACTACATCGCTAATCTGTACTATCCTCTTGGCTAAATCAACCGCTTGCGGCTTTTTCAGATTAAGCTTCACGGAAAGCTTGTTCAAGTTGATGGCGTTGAACACGTAGGAACTCTCCACACCTTCGAACGCCTTTCCGATGGTAAAGCTCATTACCCGGGTCTGGTCAACGGCGGTCATGCTCTCGATTTTTATGACCTCGGCTCCCATAAGTGACAGCAGCCCGGTTGCATATGCTCCCGCCCACAACCAGGTGAAGTCGGCTACTCTTATTCCCTGCAAGGCAGTCCTGTTCATGTTGGCTGAAACCCTCTCTATATCACTCCCGCCTCTCGAAGTTTTGTCAGTTGATTTTTGCTGAATCCCAGACGCTCGCAATAGACCAGCTCGTTATGTTGGCCCAGAAGGGGCGCGGGACGCATGGCTTTCCAGGGAGTCCTGCTGAACTGATATGCTGCCGTAGGATACCGAAGTGTGCCCGCCAGGTCATGATGAATATCAGCGAAGAATCCCCGTTCCTGCAGTTGAGCGGACTGCGCCAGGTCTTCGGCAGTGTTAACAGGCGTAGCCGCCACACCTTTGGCCTGCAGCTTGTGGAAAAGCTCTTCTTTCTTGAACTGACGCACCCAGTCTTGCACTCTGGGGTTTATTTCATAGGAATACCAGTGCCGATTCGCCCATGATAAATACTTTTCATCGAGGGCCCACTGTGGGCTTCCCATGCACTCCACGAGGCTGCGCCATTCGCGCTCGTTTACTATTGTTATCATGATGTAACCGTCCTGGCATTCCATCGGCAGTACCGTCAACATACCTTTCAATAATCTGCTGTGCACCTCGCCCAGATTTGCGAAGGTGCAAACATGGTGCTGGACAAGTGACATCAGCACATCCTGCTTCGACACATCTATGTGTTGCCCTATGCCTGTCTCAGCCATGGTATATGCTGCCGTCAGAGTCGCCAGGGCGGCACTGAGACCGCATACGCAATCCCCCACAATGCCTCCCGGCTTGACCGGCTCCCGGTCGGGGTCATCGGAATGAATGGGCAGGAGGTAGCCTTCCCCACCGGCGTGATGCAAATTGAGTTCATAACCTTTATAGTCGCGATAAGGGCCTATCTGCCCGAAAGGAGTGATTGACGTCATTATGAGCCGCGGGTTCAATACCTCGAGGTCGCTGTAAGTCAATCCTTGCTTCTGCATCACGAGGGGAGGATTATCTTCGATAAAAATGTCAGCCTGCTTTATCAGTTCTTTTAAGATAACTTTCCCTGTTTTCGTCGTAACATCCAGGGTGATACTCAACTTGTTGGTGTTCAAGTGCAAAAAAAGGCCGCTCAACTCCGGGTCCGGTGTATCATGCAGGAAGGGGCCCTGTCTTCGAGCGCAATCGCCGATGACAGGAGGCTCAATCTTGATTACCTCGGCCCCGAAATCAGCCAGCAGCTTGGTGCAATAGGGGCCGGTTACAAGGTTGCAAAGTTCAATAACCTTCAGGTGCCGCAGCGCCTGCCCGGGCATCGCTCTAGTCTCTCTCTTTTTCAACAAAAAAATTTGCGAGAGCCAGAAAAATCAGGCTTTCGCAAAAGCCTCCTGTTCATTATAGTAACACATTTCGAATATTGCTGCATAGCTGTAAGGTTGAACTTGAGGTAGCAGCGGTTGGAGGAAGGTTTGGGGTCAGCAGCGGGCGAAGTGTGAAAAACTGATTTAGAAAGGATTTGCGAGGCGACGACCGGATTCGAACCGGTGAATAGGGGTTTTGCAGACCCCCGCCTTGCCACTTGG
>Ga0172366_10003898_pt1 | contig 11763 bp, 5 predicted proteins | sample LakKivSesite69cm_FD_114533 | JGI IMG/M metagenome (GOLD analysis project Ga0172366, IMG submission 114533) | Sediment microbial communities from Lake Kivu, Rwanda - Sediment site 69cm | ecosystem: Environmental > Aquatic > Freshwater > Lake > Sediment | place: Rwanda: Western Province, Lake Kivu... | reverse complement strand
TGTTGCGCTCGAAAACGACGCCCGCGCCGGCCGGTCCGAAGCCGACGATGGTGCCTTTCTCGGCGAGCGTTTCCGCTTTCCCGGTCGTCGCGTCGACGGCGAAGAGCGACGTCTGGCCGACGTTGGGCGCGGAGGCGAGGAGCTTCGTCCCGTCCGCGGACCAGCAGAACGAGGCGACCGAGCGGTCCCAGGCCTCCGTCAGCACTCGAGCCGCCCCGTCCGGCCAGGGCTTGAGCACGATGCGGAAGCGGTCGGCCTCGTAGCGCGGGCGGGACATGGCCAGGTAGGCCAGGGTCTTGCCGTCCGGCGAGAAGGCAGGCATCGTGTCCCAGGCCTGGTTCGCCTCGGTCAGGCAGCGGGGGGCCGCCGAGCCGTCGACGGGGACGTAATAGAGGTCGAAGTCCGTGGACCAGGCCTCTTCCCGGCCGACATCCCTGGCCGTGAAGACGAGGCCCTTCCCGTCGGGCGTGAACGCGATCTCTTCCGGCCCGCCGAAGGGCTTGCTCGGCGTGTCGGCGTCCATCCCCGGCATCAGGTCCTTGGCTTCCCTCCCTCCGCCGTGCATCGGCATGTGGAAAAGGTGAGACCGGCGGCCGTCGGACCAGGTGTCCCAATGGCGGACGAAGAGTTTCTCGTAAATGCGGCCCGACGCCTTGTCTTTCCCGATCTCCTCGAGCTTGGCCGCCGTCTGCTCAGCGGTCATTCCCGGGAAGACGTCCATGGTGAACGCCAGCTGGCCTTTGGCCAGAACAAGGTTGGCGATGTCGAGCGGCAGATGGCTGATCTGCTCGGCTTCGCCGCCGTCGACCTTGATCCGCCAGATCTGTGACGATCCGGACCGTGTCGACAGGAAGAAGATCCACTGGCCGCAGGGCGTCCAGCGGCCGTTGAAATCGGCGGCGGGGTGATTGGTCAGGCGGCGGAGCCCCTGCCCGTCGGTCCCGACGAGCCAGATGTCTGTCCGGCCGCGGTTCGTCCCGAGGTCCGTCTCCCGGACGTTGAAGGCGATCCACTTGCCGTCCGGCGAGACCTGGGAGTCCGAGATCCGGTCCATGGCCAGCATGTCGTGGACGGTCAGGGGATGGGTCTCGGCCGGCGCCTGGGCCGCTGCCAACAGCGGGAAGACGGCCAGCAGGGCCAGGGAAAGGACGATGCTCGGGATCCGACGCATGGGTCACCTCTCTGCGGGTTGGAGACTCGGGTCCCCCCGGGGGGACTTCAAGCCTAGCATATAGCATACCGCTCTCGAGGCCGTCAAACGGCCCTTCGCCGGTCCGCCGGACCGCGGGATCTATTTCACCCCGACGATCCGGACCGGGCCGAGCAGGCCGGAAGGGAGCAACGGCGAGTCGGCTCTGTAGAACTCGACCGCCGTGTAGGTGTAGGTCTTCGTCACGCCCGGCTGCTTGTCGCCGATGAGACGGTTGACCCAGAGGTTGGCCACCTTGATCTCGAGCGTGTTGGGGCCGGGCTTCAGGGCCTCGGTCGCATCGACCCGGAAAGGCGTCTTCCAGACGATCCCCAGGTCCTTGCCGTTGATCGTGACCTCGGCTAGGTTCTTGACGTCGCCCAGGTCGAGCCAGTACCGGGTCCCGGAGACGAACCAGTGGGCCGGGACGTCGAAGCTCGCTTTGTAGGTCGCCGTGCCGGAGAAATACTTGATGCCCGAGTCGTCGCTCTCACTCCAGGAGCGCAAAGCGTCGAAGCGGGCCGTAGCCGGGGCGCCGCGGCCGGGTTGGAAAGCGACCTCCCAAGGGCCCGGGATCTTCGCCAGCTCCGTTTCGACCGGATCGGGCAGGGCCCGGGCCGGTGCGGCGGCCGGCTTTCGGAAGACCACGAACACGGCGTCATCGGGCGCGAGTCGCAGCGGCACGGCGGTCCGGCCGTTAGCGACGAGATAGGACGCGGGCTCGATGGCGCCGGTCTCGGCGTGCCAGAGCTCGGGCTCCTTGCCGGCGACGCGGAAGCTCGTCTCGACCGTCTCGTAGCGGGGGTTGCGGTTGACGACCCAATAGATGTCGCCGTCGGCGAGGGCCCGATGGACGAAGGCCAGCTCCGTGTCCGGCCTGTGTTTCGCATAAGCGAAGTCGGGCGCCGCCCCGACCGAGGCCAGGGCCTCGGCGACCGTCGCGGAGCCGAAGACCCGGCCTTGGCCGCGGTTGCCGCCCCAGAGCTCCGCGGCGATGGACTGGAACTCGGCCTGGTCGTCGGCCAGGCTGGGGCTGTCGACCGGCTTGGCCCCGACGACGACGGCGCCGGCGCCAACCAGGTCGCGGATCTTACGCAGGACGGCGAGCGGCATGTGGCGGGTGTTGGCGTCGAGGGCGAGCAGACGGTAGCTCATCCCGGTCGAGGTGACGAGCCGCCCGTCCTTGACAGCCAGCCGGCTCAGGACGACATCCGAGCTGGCGAAGTCGAGGCGGTAGCCGGCCGGGATGTCGGGCATCTTCTCGCCGAACAGGGCCGTGACGTTGGAATCCTCGCCGTAATAATAAAGGACGTCGGCGACGAAGCGGCCCTGCTGGAGCATGAAGGAGCTGCGGGCGAGATAGGTCGTCCAGGGCCGGGCCATCTCGGCCCAGGTCTCGTGGCGGTTGAACCACTGGCCGAACGGCCCCAGGCCGAGGCCGGGGATCTTGTCGTCGACGGGCTGGTGGACCGAGGTGTGGATGATGAACCGGTTCAGGCCGTTGGTCATCATCCGGTCGGCGGTCGATTTCAGGGTCTCGGGCGAGTAGGCCCAGGCGTTGCGATAGACGGTCAGGGACTCGGCCGCGACCAGGTTCTGGCCGTAGATGTGGGCGACCGAGGCCGATTCATGGACATCGGAGTCGTAATGGAAGCTGGCCTTGCCCGGCCGTTCGAGCCAGGTCGCGCTCATGGGGATGTCGGCCCGGCGCTTGACGTCCATGCCGTCGCCGATGAAGGCCCGGCCGCCCTCGTGCGATTCCGTGTAGCGGCCCATGCCCCGGGCGTGAAGAATGTCGGTCAATTGATCGTAGTGATTCTCGGCGGTGAGGTCGCCGAGGGTCTTGCGGAAGTCCCAGAGGAAGCGGTCGCTCGCCTCGGCGCTCTCGACGATCCGGCCGGCCAGGACCGGGAGCCAGGGTTGCATGTCATAGCCGCGGCGCTTGGCGAACTCGGCGAACATCCTGTCCGTCCAGTTGGCGACGCCCGCCTCCCAGCTGTCGGTGATGACGTACTGTAGGCCCCGTTTGCCCATCAGCCCGCCGGTGGCGTTCTTGTACTGATCGAGGTAATTCTCGAAGTAGGCCTTGACGTAGGTCTTGTCGAGCTTGTCGACCTCGAGGCCGGTCGCTTCGGGTGAGGCCGGAGAGTTGCGGGCCCCGGTGAGCGAATACCCGAAGCGGAGAACGAGCCAGAGGCCCGCGGGCGGCGTCCAGTCGAGGCGGCCGTTCGGGCGCATCTTGGACGTGAGATCGATGACGTCGGCCTTAGCGACGACGTCGCCGGCCGCGGCCGCGGGCGTGGCCAGGTCGTAGATGCCGGTCGCGGCATCGAATGCGGCCTTTTGCTGGAACATGTTGACGGGCGAGGCCGTATGGAGGACGAGCTCGGCCACAAGGGTCCCTGCGGGCTCGGCCGGCTGATCCTGCGGGCCCCGCGGCGGCCCGGGCTGCGGGGCCAAGGTCCGGACGGCGACGCGGAAATACCTGGCCGTGACCGGAGCGAAGGCGACGGTGCGGGCCTCGGTCGGGAGCTTGAGGACGGAACGGAAGCTCTTCCCGTCGTCGCTCGCCTGGAGCTCCGGATCGCCGTAGCGGCCGCGACGGTCGGACCTGCGGGCGAACAAGGTGAGACCGTGAACGCTCTGCGGACGGGGAAATTCGATCTGGACCCAGGCCGCGGCGTCGACGGGCGCGGCCGGCAAGAGCGTCGAGGCGGCCAGATCGCCGTCCGTGAGAGCGGCGAGGTCGAAAGCCCCGCCGCTCGAGGTCGCTTTCGCCCCGAGCTCGGCGAGCGAATGGTCGTTCTCCGGGACGCGGAAGGCCACGACGGCGCTGTCGGCATAGAACTCCGGCGCCTTATCCCGGCCGCTGGGCATGTTTTGATAGGGGCCGGTCGTCGACGGGGGCTTGGGCAGAAGGCCGCTGAACGGCTGCCCGCCCTCGAGGCGCGTCTCGCTCCAAACGTACTTCTTCATCGCTTGGGCCGGCGGCACCCAGGGCCCGCCGCTTTCGCTCCAGCCCGGCGAGCCGGCGATGGCCATCTCCAGGCCCAGCTGGTCGGCCAGTGTCGCGGTGAATCTGAAGGCGTCCTTCCAGGCGGGGGTCATGTAGACGAGGCGCTTCTCGACGATCTGGGGCGTGTCGAGGCCGGCGTCGAAGTTCTGGAAGCCGGCCACCCCGGCCCGTTTCATCCACTCGAGATCGGCCTTGATCCCCGCCTTGGTGATGTTGCCGCTCATCCAATGCCACCAGACCCGGGGCCTGGCGCCCGAGGGAGGGTCGGCGAAGCCCTTGGCCAGGGCATCATCGGGGCCCTGGGCGGGGACGGTCCCGGCGGCGAGCAGGGCCGCGAGGGCGGCGGCAAGGATGATGAAGGTCGTTCTTCCGGTCGGCTGACGCATGGTCTCCTCCCTTTTCTGCAGGATGAAGGATCGCGCCCGAAGCATAGGACGGGCCGCGACGGGTTGTCAACCGGGCCGTTTGACACCCGTCCCGGCCGGGCATATCATAGCGTCCTCAGGCAGGGTGTCAGGCATCCCTGTTCCTGGACGAGGTTGTATGAAGAACACAGGCAAGATCATCGGATTGGCCCTGGCCTCCGCCGCCCTGCTCGTTTCCTGCGAGAAGAAGAACGACGGCACGACCCCGACGACGCTCCTCGAATGGACTTGGGTCGCCGGCAACGACAAGGTCGATCAGGCCGGCACCTACGGCACGAAGGGCGCCCCGGCCACGACGAACGTCCCCGGGGCCCGCGAGGACGCCGCGTCCTGGGTCGGGGCCGACGGGCGGCTCTGGCTCTTCGGCGGCTACGCCTACGATTCGACGGGTTATCCGGGCCGGGCCAACGACCTTTGGGCTTACGATACGGCGGCCTCGACCTGGACCTGGGTCTCCGGCAGCGATCTCCGGAGCCAGCCGGGGAATTACGGCACCTTGGGGGTCGCCGACCCGGCCAACGTGCCCGGGGCGCGCAACGGCTCGGTCGCCTGGGTGGACGCGGTCGGCGGGCTCTGGCTCTTCGGCGGGCTCGGCCTCGATTCGACAGGGGAGATCGGCCAACTGAACGACCTGTGGCGGTTCGAGCCGGCGACCGGCGAGTGGACGTGGGTCTCCGGGAGCTCGATCCGCTACCAGCCGGGGGTCTACGGGACGCTGGGCGCCGCGGATCCGGCCAATATCCCCGGCGCTCGGGTCGGCGCCACGGGCTGGATCGATGGTGGCGGCGGGCTCTGGCTCTTCGGCGGTCTAGGATACGACGCGGCCGGGGGCAAGGGCCGCCTGAACGATCTCTGGAAGTATATACCATCAACCGGGCACTGGATCTGGGTCTCCGGCAGCGATACGATGGAGGTCTACGGCACATACGGCACCAAGGGCACGGCCGCCGCGGAGAACGTCCCCGGGTCACGCACGACAGCCTTGTCCTGGGCCGACGGGGACGGGCCCTTCTGGATCTTCGGCGGCAGCGGCCTGGGCAGCGTGGAAACGGAGACCGAGGGCCGTCTCAACGATCTCTGGAAGTACGATCCCTCGACCTCCGAATGGACCTGGGTCTCGGGCAGCTACCTCACCAACATCTCCGGCAACTACGGCACCCAGGCCACGAGCGCGGTCGACTACTATCCGGGGAGCCGTTACGGCGCCATCCGCTGGATCGATGCCGACGGGAACCTCTGGCTTTTCGGCGGCTATTCCATGGATACGGCGGGAAGCGAAGGCTGGCTTAACGACCTGTGGAAGTTCAACCCCTCGACCCTGGAATGGATGTGGGTCTCGGGCAGCAGCTACCATGGCCAGGGCGGCGCCTACGGCACGAAGGGCACGGCTTCGACGGCGAACGTCCCGGGGGCCCGCTACTTCGCCACGGGCTGGCTCGACTCCCAAGGCCGGCGCTGGATCTTCGGCGGCACGGGGCTGGATTCCGAAAAGGCCGGCGGCCGCCTCAACGACCTCTGGCGCTGAGCCGCGCCTGGAACGCCGGCAAGGAGAAGACCATGGCCAAGCTCCAAGCCTATTGCGGACTCGACTGCGGGGAGTGCGAGGCCTATATCGCCACACAGTCGAACGACCGGGCCAGGCTCGAGGAGACGGCCCAGAAGTGGGCTAAACAGTTCGGCGGCGGCATCGGCTCCTGGGAGGCCTGTGTTTGCGACGGGTGCTCGTCGGGGAAGCGCATCAGCACGGCCCACGCCGCGACGTGCGGGATCCGGCTCTGCGCCTCCAAGCGCGGCGTCGTGACCTGCGCCCACTGCGCCGACTACGGCTGCGCGACGCTGCAGCAGTTCTTCGCTTTTGCCCCGGTCCTCAAGGAGAAGCTCGAAGGCATCCGTAAAGAGCTGGGCAAGTAGGCCGCGGGCCGAGCGATGTATTTCGTCAGGACGGACGACGGCGGAAACGTCTTCCTGGCCCGGCGGGAATACGCCATATCCTCCATGAAATAAGGCCATGACGATCACAAGAATAACCTTCGTTCGAAGGCTGCCGGCGATCGTCCTCCTGGCCTTCGTCCTCGTCCCCGCGTCGAGCACGGAAACGAGGAGAGCCGAGGTCACGGCGGCCGGAGGGATGGTCGCCTCGGCCCATCCGTTGGCCTCGGAGGCCGGCGCGGAGATGCTCAAGGCGGGCGGCAACGCCGTCGACGCGGCCGTGGCCGCGGCCTTCGCCGTCGGCGTCGCCGAGCCGAACTCGAACGGCCTCGGCGGGGAAGGGATGATGGTCATCTACCTGGCCAAGGCGCGCAAGGCCGTGGCCATCGATTACCGGTCGGCCGCGCCGGCCGGGGCCGCGATCGCCGGAAAGCTCGCCGACACCGGTCCCACTTCGGTGGCCGTTCCGGGCACGGTCGCCGGTCTGTGCCTGGCCCTCGAGAAATACGGGACCCTGCCGCTGGAGCGTGTGCTCGAGCCGGCCGTCCGCATCGCCGCCGAAGGCTTCACCGTGAGCCCGACGCTGGCCGGGATCATCCTCGACAGCTTCGAGAGGCTCTCGCTGGACGAGGGCCTGGCCCGGGTCTTCTGCCCCGACGGGCTGCCGCTCGAGGCCGGGGCGACGCTCAAGAACCCGGAGCTGGCCGCGAGCCTGCGCCGGATCGCCGCCGGCGGCCGCGATGTCTTCTACCGCGGCGAGCTGGCCGAGGCGATCGCCGCCGACATCGCCGCCCGCGGCGGGTTCCTTTCGAAAGAGGACCTGGCCGGCTATCGGGCCATCGAGCGCGAGCCGGTCCGGGGGACCTACCGGGGCTATCGCATCATCTCGGCGCCTCCGCCCGTCGGCGGCCTGGCCGTCATCGAGACGCTCCAGATCCTCGACCGGTTCGGTCTCGACCGCTATGGGCCCCTCTCGCCCGAGCGCATCCACATCATGGCCGAGGCGATGAAGCGGGCCATGACGGACTGGCGCGCCTTCGTCGGGGATCCGGGATTCGGGAGCGTTCCGGTCGCCGGCCTGCTGGACCCGGCCTACGCCAAGGCCCGGGCGGCCGAGATCCGGTCAGACCGGATGAGCGAAAAGGTCGCTCCGGGCGACCCGGCCAAGGGCCATAGCCCCAGCACGACCTCTCTCTCCGTGGTCGATCAGATCGGCAACATGGTCGCCCTGACCCAGACGATCTCGGACTTCTTCGGGTCCAAGGTCATGGCCGCCGGGACCGGCATCATCCTCAACAATGAGATGGGCAACTTCTCGGGCCAAGGCCCCAACATCCTGGCTCCGGGGAAGCGGATGAGGACGACGATCGCTCCGACGATCATCCTCCGGAAGAAGAAGCCCTTCGCCGCCGTCGGCACGCCGGGCGCGGCCCGCATCCTGACGACGATGCCGCTCCTCGTCTCCAACCTGATCGACTACGGCATGGGGATCCAGGAGGCCATCGAGGCCCCCCGCTTCTTCCCGGCCGACAAGGAGCTCCTGGTCGAGCCGCGCCTGCCCGAAGCGACGGTCGCGGCGCTCGAGAAGCTGGGCTACACCGTGACCCGCCGGGAGCCGTATGACCTCTATTTCGGCGGCGCCCAGGGCCTCATCATCGACCCGGCGACGAAGCTCAGGAGCGGTGGGGCCGACCCGCGGCGCGACGGGGCCGTCGCCGGCGTCGCCCGTCTCCCGGCGGCCTCGGCCCGGGTCAGGATCCCAAGAGCCCGGCCGGCGGTCCACGACGTCCGCCCCGGACCCGGTGTGCGGGTCACGCGGCTGTCGGACTACCTTCCCGGGCTGGCCCGGACGGCCGGCGACACGACGGTCTACGTCATCGAAGGCCGGGAACCGGGCGGGACCGTGTTCGTGGCCGGCGGCACGCACGCCGGCGAGATCTCCGGGGAGATCGCGGCCGTCGGCCTCGTCGAACGGGCGGTCGTGCGCCGCGGTCGCCTCGTCGTCGTGCCCTACGCGAACAACTCCGCGGTCACCTATCCCGACCCCAGGCGCCCCCGAAGCCCGCGGGATTTCCGCGTTCGCGGGGCCGGCGGCCTGAGGACATTTAAGATCGGCGCGCGGCTGACGAACCCCCGGCACCAGGGGGAACCGGACCCGCCGGGCGAGACCGCGCCCTCGCCGGAATACGCGGCCGACAATCTCTCCCGCAACCTCGACCGCCAATACCCCGGGGAGGCCGATGGGAGCCTGACCGAGCGGATCGCCTACGCCATAACCTCGCTCCTGAGGAAGGAGAACATCGACCTCGCCTTCGACCTGCATGAAGCGCCGCCCGGCAGCCGGCTGGCCATGATGATCGTGGCCAACCCGAAGAACGTCGACCTGACCGCCGAGGCCGTCCTGGCGCTCGAGGCCGAGGGTCTCGCGATGAAGCTCGAGGAGTCGTCCTCGGAATTCAAGGGGCTGTCGCACCGGGAGTGGGGTGACGCGACCGCGGCCCGGGCGTTCCTGGTCGAGACGCCCAACCCGGCCTTCCTGAAGGACAGACCCGGCGATCCGGTCAAGGACGCGGAGTGGCCGCTCGAGGAGCGCGTGGCCATCCACCTCGAGACCCTGCGGGCGATCGTCGAGGCCTACAACAGCGGAGTCCCCGAGTCCCGGCGCGTGGTCATCGAAGGCCTGCCGGGCTTCGGCGAGCTCGTCAGGGACGGCTTCGCCCGCCTTTTACGCTGAGGGCTCCGACCCGGGTTGACAGCGGCGGGCGCCACGGAATATCCTCGTCCCGCAAAAGACCGACGAGGAGGTGCCCGTGAAACCGATCCGCTTCATCCTGCCCGGAGCCCTGCTCTTTCTCCTCCTGGCTATCCTGACCGCGGGCCCAGCGGTCTCGACGGCTCAGGGCCAACCCTGCCCGACCTGCGGCGCGGCCGCCGACCGAGAAGGCTGCACGGTCATCATGGTCGGCAAGGCCGCCTCGACCGACGGCTCGGTCATGACCACGCACACCTGCGACTGCGGCGAATGCGACTGGACCTGGCGCTTCATCCCCGCCGCCGACCACAAGCCCGGTGACACCCGCAAGATCTACCACATCAGCCAGTTCGGCAACTGGGCGCCCGATCAGGGCCTGAAGTGGGAGGACATCAAGCGGACAATTGTCATGGAGCTGCCCGAGCTCCCGCACACGCGGGCCTACATCCACGGCGACTTCGGCTACATGAACGACGCCCAGGTGGCCATCGGCGAGTCGACGATCGGCTGCCGGGAGAGGATGGAGAACCCGACGCCGGCGGCCAAGTTCGACATCACCATGCTGACGCTCATCGCCATGGAGCGCGCGGGGACGGCCCGCGAGGCGATCAGGATCATGGGCGAGCTCGGCGAGAAGTACGGCTACGGGTTCACCGACACCGGCGAGATGCTGGCCGTGGCCGACCCGAACGAGGTCTGGACCTTCGAGATCATGCCGGTCGGCCCGCTCTGGACGCCCCAGAGCGGCAAGCCCGGCGCGGTCTGGTGCGCCGAGCGCGTCCCCGACGACCACGTCGCCGTCACGCCGAACGAATCGCGCATCGGCGAGATCGACCTCAAGAAGCCCGATTATTTCGTGGCCTCGCCCAACGTCATCCAACTCGCCGTAGACATGAAGTTCTTCGATCCCAAGTCCGGCCGGCCGTTCAACTGGAAGAAGGCCTACAACCCGACGGACGTCAGCGCCGCGGGAACGAAAGGGGCCCGGGTCCGGCTGTGGCGCTTCCTCGACCTCGTCGCGCCGTCCCAGAAATTCAGCGCCGCGACCCGCAACGAGGACTTCCCGTTCTCGGTCAAGCCGGAGAAGAAGCTCTCCGTCCGCGACGTCATGAGGATGACCCGCGACAAGACTGAGGGCACGCCCTACTGGCCGGCCCGCGGCATCCAGGGCGGCCCGTTCCAGAACCCGAACTACCTGCCCTACGGCTTCGAGCTCGACGGCAAGCGCTACAGCACGCCGCGGGTCATCGGCGTCAACCGGGCCGAGTACGTCACCGTGACCCAGAGCCGGGGCTGGCTGCCGCACCCGGTCGGCGGAATCGTCTGGCTGGCGTGGGGCGCCCAGGACACCTCCTGCTTCATGCCCCTTTACGCGGCGGCCCTGGACCGGATCCCGCGCTCGTTCGAGATCGGCGACCACTGGAACTTCGACCGCGACTCGGCTCGCTGGGCCTTCGACTATGTGGATTTCCACACCCAGGTCGCCTACAACCTGGCCATCGAGGACGTCCGGGCCGCGCAGAAGCTCTACGAGGACCCGGCCGTCGAACGGACGGAGGCGATCGACAAAGCGGCGCTCGATCTCTATAAGAAGGACCCGGCCCTGGCTGCGAAGTTCCTGACCGAATACTGCCTGGCGAACGTCGACCACGTCCTGGCCGCCTGGTGGCAGCTCGGCGACGACCTGCTGGTCAAGTACAACCACATGTGGGTCTACGACAAGGCCACCCGTAAGCGCGGCCCGCTCAAATTCCCCGACTGGTGGCTCAAGCTCCTGGTCGAGTACAACCAGCTGACGCCGGAGCCGGCCGCAAAAAGATAGGCCCATCAACCTTTCGGCGGCGCTGGGCGTTGTTTATGGTAAGATGCCCGGAAAGGGTGTGCCCACCATGCTCGAGATCAAGAACCTGACCAAGTCCTATGGCGACGTCCTGGCCCTCGACCGCTTCTCCCTGGACCTCAAGAAAGGGGAAGTGCTCGGGCTCCTCGGCCCGAACGGCGCCGGCAAGACGACGCTCATCTCCATCCTGTCCGGGACGCTCGGCGATTTCACCGGGACGGTCAACTTCCTGGGAAGGAACATCTTCGCCGACCGCTCGCTGAAGAACCGGCTCGGCATCGTGCCCCAGGACATGGCCTTCTATGACGAGCTCAACGCCATGGACAACCTGCTCTTCTGGGGCGGCCTCTACGACGTTCCGCGGGCCGACTTGAAGAAGCGGGCCGCGGAGCTCCTCGATCTCGTCGAGCTCTCCGCCCGGGCTAAGGAGCCGGTCAAGAACTTCTCGGGCGGCATGAAGCGCCGCCTCAACACCGCGATCGGCCTGCTCCACAAGCCCGACCTGCTGCTCCTCGACGAGCCGACGGTCGGCATCGACGTTCAGGCCAAGGTCAGCATCCTCGACATCATCCGCGGCGTCGGCGCGGCCGGCACGGCGGTCATCTTCACCAC
>Ga0172366_10003897_pt1 | contig 11763 bp, 13 predicted proteins | sample LakKivSesite69cm_FD_114533 | JGI IMG/M metagenome (GOLD analysis project Ga0172366, IMG submission 114533) | Sediment microbial communities from Lake Kivu, Rwanda - Sediment site 69cm | ecosystem: Environmental > Aquatic > Freshwater > Lake > Sediment | place: Rwanda: Western Province, Lake... | reverse complement strand
CATATATTCTTTCCAAAATACAATTGAATTTGTTAAAGGGATTATAATATCCTTTACAATATCATGAACACCTGATTTTGAAAATTTAAGTGATTCTGCTTTGGTTGCTTGTGACGATAACAAGCAACCAAAGCAGAATCAAAGTCTAATGGTCTTGAACTACCATTTGTCCCATATCTGTCATAACCCCATCTATCTGTTTCTAATATATTTTTAATTGGAACCAATAATGGTTTATCACGTAAACATCCACAAAATTCTTTTATTAAATATTCTTTTACAACCAAATAATTTTTATCCATAATATCATTATTTACAATATCTTGAAATACTTCATTAAAATAATCATTTGAATCTTCAATGATTCCATTTAATAACATTTTTTTAATAAGTTTATAATTGGATTCTGTTATTTGTGATAAAAGATTTTTTAATAAAATCTGAATTCCAATTGATGCAGAAGCTATTTCACATTTACCCATTATAAAAGTATATATAATATTATTTAATATTATATAGTATTTTCATTTTTTTCATAAACTGAAATAACTTTAAAATATATACCATATAAAAATAATCATACTAATGAATATGTGTATTTTGATATCATTTTTATTGAATACAATATAACAATAAAACAGATAACAAAAACAAATTACAAATTACAAATTACAAATTATAAAAATGCATTTTATAAAAAAAAATTGATATAATTTTTATATGAATATGGAATAATCTATAATAATAAATTTGAACTAAATAATGTTAAAATTTATAGAATCAACAGAATTAACAGTGTGGAAAGAAATAATAGAACCAAATCAATACAATGGACTTGTTAATTTTATAAATTTATGTGGACAAAAACAAAAAATACATCATAAATTATTATTTTTGCATGGGAATATTCAAAAAGGAGTAAAACTTGCTATTGATATAGAAAATTTAATAGGAATTGATAATTGTGAATATATACAATTTTCAGAATTATTGTATAAAGATGAAGATGAAGATGAAGATGAAGATGAAGATGAAGATGAAGATGAAGATGAAGATGAAGATGAAGATAAACTAAATAAACTTTTTTCAGTTGAAATGTCACTTTATAATATTATGGATAAAAAATGTGTAATTATTGAAAATAATATACCAAATTGGGAAGAAAAATTTGGCATAATTAAGGAGTTTGTAGGTGGTGATAAATTTCTGGTATTCAATAAACAAAATAAAAATTTAGAACAACATTTAATGAATTTTAATATAATTTTTATTTCATCTAAATTACCGACAGAATTAGCAATTATAAAAAGATGTGATTTTGTTAATTTGTAATTTGTGAAAAAGTTTATATTTATTTGATAATTTCAGTTTTATTTTTATAAGTGATAACTCTCATAGTACAGCAATATCTTTTTAATTGAAGTGATTCAACTAATTTTTGTTTAAGTTCTAATTTTTTTTCTTCATCATTATTTGGATTAGATTCAATTTCTTCAAGACTTTGTTCATAAATTTTTTGTCTATTACCAAGTAGATAACCGCAAGTTGGACATTTAAGATAAATCATTTTATTATAATACTAATATAATATTAATATATATTTAATATTATTTTCAAATTTTTATTAAAATATACTAATATTTTAATAAAAATATACTAATATTTTAATAAAAATATATTTATATACTGATTATAAATATATATAAAAATGAATAATTATAATGATTTTGATGAAACAATAACAACAGCACCATATAACACATTAAATTTATCAGAAGGTATTCAACCAAATTTATCTAATCCTCAAACAATATCAAATTCTAAATATGAAGTTCCTAATCCAAGACAATCTCATAGAGTACCTTTAGGTACCGAAACAAATTATTATGACCCAACAAAAAAAATGGTTGAGAATTATTTGAAAACTAATGAATCAATGTATGATAATAGGGGTAAATATTTTGATACATATTTGTTTAATCAAAAATTTGATGAATATATTAAAAAAAAAACAGAAAATAGAAAATTAAAAGAACAAGTTCAATTATATGATTTGGATAATATTGATAATATTCAAGTTCAACCGTACGAACTACCATTAAACAAATTATTAATTAATTTTAAAAATGTATGGTTTCAATTATTTGACGATTTAATGAATGGTAAAAATCCATCAGAAATGTTTACTACCATAAATTTTTTTTATTTTGGAATAACATTTATTGTAATTTTTTTACTTTATATAATGTTATCATATATTTTTGAATAAAAATATAAAGATATTTTATATTTTTATTGACAATTAATTATTGTTTAGCAATTCACTTTGACATTGATTAATTTCATTTCCTGTTGGGGGATTTGTAAAATTAAAATTATAAACAGGATAAAATTTATACATAAGTTTAAATTTGGAATTATTATTTTTTTTTTGTTTATCTAGATATCTAACAAATTTATCAATTTTTCTTTTGGATAATTGATAGTCATTTATTTCAACCATTTTATAATCAAAAAAACAAGCTCCTTGTGATGTTGTTCCTTTAAATAAAAATGATCTTATGGCACATTTACTAAATTCATCAAACATTGCTAATTGGTAATATCTCACGGTTATTTCACGAACTAAATTTTTATCAGGAATTTCATAAATAGATTTATGAAAATCACTTCCTTTAACTAATTGAATATCTTTACCAGCAAGTAATCCTTGTTCAGAAGTAATTTTTAAATTTTTATAATCGGTTGTTTTAAAATATTCATCTAATCCATTTGAATTTTGACTATACATTTTATTTTAATATTATTAATTATATTGTATATAAAAAAATTAATAAAAAATATCAATAATAATAAAATTTTTTATTAAATATTGATTAAATTAGTAATATTATATTTGTTAATGTCACTATATTTTTTTGTATAAAAAATATTATATGGTAATATATTTGTGTAATCTATAAGTGATGTTTTATTATTATATCCATCATAATATATTTTTTTCTTATTAATAATTACTAAATTATTAAGTAATTGATTAATTATTTTTTCTGCTGCTTGTTGTTGTTTAATTATTATTATTTCATATTTTGTACTTGAATACATAAAAATAAAATTGTTGATTTGACTTAATATTTTATCTTTCAAATCAACTAAATTTTGATAATATTTGTATATTAGATTATAATCTATTAAACAATATTCATATATTTTGCAAAAGTTTTGAAATGAATCAATGATATCATTATAATTTTGAATGTCTTTATATTTAAAATTTTCCATATAAAATAATAAATCAACAATTTTAGGATATTTATTTAATATATTATTTTTTGTACATATGTTATTAAATTTTTCTTTAAATTTTTGATTATCTGAAAGAACATTATATTTATTATATGTGTATAAATAACATATTATTAAGGAACAAAAAACTAATCCAATAAGTATATTTGTGTTGTATATTATTTTTGTTGAAACAAATGTGATTCCAATAATTATTAAACCATATAAAAATAATTGTTCTGGATATTGAGAATTAATTATATTATATAATGTATTATTAGTTTCTTCATTTATTTTTAAACTTGTACTAAAATAACTGTCCATATTTATTTTACTTATATTAAACAAATAAAAATAATTTAAAAAATACCATTGTTTATATTTTTATTATTATATATAATATTTATGAATTGTACAAATAACATAATAAATAATATGGATATGAATGAATTAAAAATAATTGAATCAATAATGAATGAATCAAAAATAAATGATATTAATGATAAATCAGAAATTAAATATAAACAAAAAAATTGTAAGCTTTTAAATAAACAAAAAGTAATTATGAATAATTATAAAGAAACTAAAATAATTAATAATAATTTAATTTTAAATAATATTTATTCATTAGATGAAGACATATATTTACAAATATACAATCATATAGATAATCCATATCAAAAAAGATTAAATATAATGAGTATGTTATTAAAGTCTGATTTGGTAATTCCTATGAAAAATTCGATTGAAATTATTCGTTTTTTTAATTGGTTAAGTCCATTTAATAATGAATTTAATTTGAGTTCAAAAGATTGGGCAATTAAAACAATTAAGTATGGTAATAAGGAAAAAATTTTACTGCAAAATTCAATTTCTAAAAGTGATATGGGTAGAACTTTTTATTCTAATTATATTGATCCAATTAAAAATAAATTAGAATTGGGAAAAGTTGAATATTGTTATTTTGAATTTAAGTCAAAAAGATTTAATAAAGTTAAAGATATTATTTGGGCATTTGACAATTATTAAATTTATTAAATTGCTATATATGAACGTTTATAGTTAATACGTTTTTTTTTTAAATTATTTTTATGTTTTTTAATTATTTCTTTATAATTAAAGAAAATACTTTTATTATCTGAACCAATATCTTTTTTAATTATTTCTTCGTAATTAAAGAAATTATTTGAACTTGAATCAGTATATAAATTGTTATTATTATAATAATTATTTGAACTTAAATCAGTATATAAATTGGTATTATAATAAATATTTGAACTTGAATCAGTATATAAATTGTTATTATTATAATAATTATTTGAATCTAAATTTAACAATTTGGCAATTTGTGGGTCAATATTTTTATTGTTATAATTTGAATTTGTATTTATATTTATATGGTAACTTGAACTTGAATCACTATTTATATTTATATGATAATTTGAACTTGAATCAATATTTATATTTATATATTTATTGTAATTTGAATTTGAATTAGTATTTATATTGTTATAATAATTGGAACTTGAATCAGTGTATAAATTGTTATTGTAATAATTATTTGAACTAAGATAATTATTTGAACTAAGATAATTATTTGAACTAAGATAATTATTTGAACTAAGATAATTATTTGAACTAATATAATTATTTGAACTGACATATCCATTTGAAATAGCAATATTATCGTGATTGATATTTCCATTTAATGTTAAATTATTTGGATTAATAATAAGTTCATTATTTATTATTGAATTATTTGAATGTTCTTTATTATTTTTTTGGCTTGACATTTTATTAATTTTTTATATACATATATTTTTATATACAATTACAAAAAAATTGAAAATTATAAATTCTATATATTAATGATATAGTCAATAAATATAATCAATTATATAAATTTGGTAAAATGAATGTTTATAAAATAATAAAAACTGATGAAGATTATGTTTCAGATACTGATGAACAAAAAATAGAATTGACAGATTTATGTGAAAATGGAACGGTTAATGATTGTGCAATATGTTTAGAAAAAAATGATTTAGAATCAATTCAATTAAATTGTGGTTGTAAAAATAAATTTCACTCCAAATGTATTGAATCATTAAATAAATCTAAAATTAATAAATGTCCAATCTGTAGAAAAAATATTAACTCAAAATCATATGAAAATTATTCAAATGAATGTGGTTTTATGTGTAAAAATCTTATTGGAATTTTTATCATTATACATGCTATATCTTTATTTTTAAATTTGGGTTTATTAATTTTAATGATATTACATCCATCAGAATTAAAATATTGCGACAATAATTATATAAAATGTGAATATTTACCAATACAAGGAGAATTATATCTAAATAAAATAAATAAAAAATATAATGATTTTGTTGTTGAATATGAATTAACAAGTTCATATAATTATACAATAAATTCACAAATTTATAGATGTGAAGATATAGAAATACATAAATATAATTCATATGAGGAAGCATTTGAAGTATCTAGAGAAAGTATTGGTGTGACAAAACAAATATATTATAATAGAAACACAATGGAAAAATGTTTACTAGAGTATAGATGGTATAATCTAGATAATTTTCATTTTATAAGTTTAGGTCTTATAATATTAGGATTAAATTTATTTTTAATCCTAACAGCTAGTCTTATTGGTTATTTAGAATCATCCAATACAAATTTAAAAAGTATTAAATTGTTTATTGGATTAGTTCATACTTTAGGAATCGCAAGTATTCAATTGTTATCTATATTACAACTTTGTTTGTTTTATTTTATATTAAATTACAATTTAATGTAAAAAAACAATAAATTAAATAACTTTAACACCACCAGATGTTTTGGTTAATCCTGTTATGGTAAAATTTCCCGAATGTAAATTATCATGACATTCAGAGCATAGTACAACAATGTTTGCTTTTGAATCTTTTAAAATATGTTTTTTCTTTATGTTAATTTGACCATTGGGAGTAGAGATAAAATCTTTTTGCATATTTATATGATGTGATTCTAATTTTTCCTTTCCCCCACAAACAGCACACGAATCCATATATATTTCTTTATTATAAAGTGATTTTTTATCAGATAATAATTTTGTATTAATACCATCTTTTTCTAATATAGAATTTTTTATTTCTACTGCTTTTTTAATAAATAAAGGGTCATCTAATATATATTGGGCTACTGTAATACCATAAATTTGTTCACCAGTTCCATCTTTTAATTGGCGGTTAAATATCAATTCATCTCCTTTCTTTTCAACAGAAAGATGGTAAAATTTAATTGTGTTAAGTAATTTAATATCATTTACTTGTGCTAATTCATGTAAATGAGTAGCGAATAAGAATTTTGCATCCATATTAGATAATTTAAGAATAGCAGAAGCAACAATTGCATTAGCACTAAGATATTCAGTACCTCTACAAATTTCATCTCCAATAACAAGAGATTTAGAATTTGCTTTTTTAAGGATATTTCTTAATTCATTCATCTCAATAATAAAAGAACTATGACCCTTAAATAAATTATCATTACCAGAAATTCTTGTATATAGAGATTCAAATACACCATATTCAAATGAGTCAGCTCCCACATACATACCACATTGAGCCATAATTAAATTTAATCCAATACCTTTCATAATTGATGATTTACCTACTCCATTATAACCATATATCAAATTACCTTTAGTCTCTGAATCTAATTTAACATTGTGTGGTACATATTCATAATCAATAATTCTTTCAATAATTGGATGTCTTAAATTTGTTGAATGGATATATGAATCAGATTCTTTATTAATAGTTGGTTTGGTATAATGATATTTAGTGGAAGTATACGCATTATTTGTAATCAAGTCCAAATGAACTAACATTCCAATTAATTTGGTAAGTAATAAAGAATTTTTCCCATACCATTCTACACAATCTGAAATAAAATAATTTTTAATCTTTTCGCCAAATAACACATAAAGTTCATCAATTTCATCTGAATGTGTAGCTAATCCAGGATAAGATATTTTACAAGTATGTTTGAGATATTTAAATTCTAATTCAGAATATGTAATTTCTTTTGAACCTAACTTAAAAGTTTTCTTTTGTTTTGTAAGTTCTTTTTCTAATTTTTCACCTCTTATTTTGGATGTGGTTAAATAATATCCATCAGCATCATTACGTTTTATGCTTAGGGTTACATCTGGACATAATTCCTCAAGTACTTTTGACAATTTTTCAACCATCCCAATCCCACTTTCAATTTGTTCTGCCAATTCATCCAAATCAGGATAAATTGCATTTTGATAAAATGATATTTTAATTTCATTAAGGTTTGATAGTTTAAGTTGTTCAATCTCAAATTTATTTTCTATTAAATTGAGTGCTTTTTCTAATAATTTAATATCAGATTTTGAAAATATTTCAAATAAATCTTTTTTAAAATTAGAACCAATACACAGCTCAATAATTTTAACGGTATTTTGTAGAGATTTATAAATTGAAAATAATTCATAAGGTTGAATATATTTGACCGACATTTTTCTAAATAATTTATCCAAATCTGATATCTCTTTTAAATATCCTCTAATATTTTCCCAAATTTCTAAATTTAACATTTTTTCTGTTTGGTCATAATAAGATTGGATAGTGCTGGAATTTGTGAATGGGGCACATAATCTATTTCTTAGGGTTCTTTTTCCCATAGGGGTACAACAATTATTGACTACCGAATTAAGTGAATGAAATTTTGAATCAATTTTATCCCAATTATAATAATCAATCACATTCAATTGATATTGAGCATTATTACCTAAAATCATATATTTATGTTCGTTAAAATATTTTGGAGTTTTTAATTCATTAATAAGATTAGGATTATGTTGGTAAATATAATCAAAAGCATTGGTTAAAGCAATTGTTGCATATGAATATTTTTCCAAATTCAAAAAATCAATTGGTGAATCCATTCCACATTCGGTATATATTTTTTTAAGCAATTTATTTTGAAATGATAATTTGGTATATTCTGGATTAATTTTAAAATATTCCAAAAGAATTTGATTTGGAATAATATCAATTTTTTCTCCAATGTTTATTTTTATTCCGTTTGATTCTGTATTGTCAATTTTATAAACAATTAATTCAATAGGTCTATAAAAATGATAAAATCTCATTGCTTCTTCCCAACATTCATTCTCATTAACTAAACCTGAACCATGTGTCTCATACCAAAAAACTTCTCCAACCGATGAATCAATTGCACACATTCCAACAGAAATATTTGGTTTGGAAGAATTAATTGAATTATTAATTTCAAAATATAATACCATTAAATATTTATTTTCTGTAGTGATATTGTCAATATAAGTGCTTGGTGAAAAAATATTAGTTACTTCTCTTTTTGGTTTAGGTGGGGGAGTTGTTTGGTCAACAGTTACAACTGTATAATTATTATCAATAAGTAATTTAAGAAATTTACTTGTTGCTGAACAATTAAAACCTAACATATAAGGATTTTTTTCATCAATTGTTTTAATTGATTTATCTTTACGAGTACAAATAATATTTAAAACATCAGACAATTCAAATAAGTTTGGTCCTCTAGTTTCTGTTGAGTAACATTCATAGAAAGAACCAACTTGCATCAATACAATTGATTTTTGTCCATATTTATTAACATATTTTTCGTGATAGTTCAAATACTCTTCATAAATATTTAAAGAATTATTATTAGTTTGCTTAATATCTTTTTTCATTTTACTAATTTAATATATAATTATTTATTTAAGTTATTTTATTTTTATTAGGTTTATATGTAAAATGAATATATAAATGTGAAAACATAATAAAAACATATGAAAAAAATAATATAAAATCGCAAAAATCTTTTAATGTTAACATTTTTATATTTATACAAATATAAAAATAAAGAAAATTTAAATTAAAATATTATTTTATTCTTTGTTACCGTATTTTTTGATTGAATCTTTTAATTTGTCTAATAAATAATTATAAAAAACTGTTTTAATTTTTTTTTCATTTTTATCCAAATCATACCAATTAATTCCATTTTCTGAGCAAATTTTTTTAAGTACGTGTCTAACCATATCTTTTGTTATTAAAACTTTTTCCAAATAATTAATTTTTTTTTCAATTTGGTCAGAAGAATTGGAAACTAATTTTTCCACATTATATTCACTGAGAGATTTAATTAATTGAGGTTTATCTCCAGAAATATCAACAAATGCTAATAATGGCATTAATTCTTTATATATCCATTTATCAAGAATTTTATAAAAATAATATTTTGTTAAATTTTTTTGAACTGATTTATCTTTATTTAAATCTTTATAAAATCCACTAGAAATAACATTTGAAGTTAGTGGGTTTATTCCGACATAAGGAGTATAAGATTTTGAACTATAAACTTGGGGTTGTGTTAAAATTACAGGAAATGATTTAATTTGGTCAGAATCAGGATTTATTGCTTCAGCATAAGCCTTATTCCATTGTCTAATGTTGTTAGCAGTAAAACTAGCAAATGTACTCATTTATTTATATATTATATATTTATAAAAATAAATTATTTTTAATAAAAAAAACTATATAAATCTGCTTTATTATCAGGCTCAATTAAATTAAGTTTATTTAATATTTTGTTTTCATCAAGCCCATCAATTTTATAAATATTTTTAAGAACATATAATAATTTTTTACAAAATAAAATTTTAGGAAATTCAATGAACTTATAATAAGAATCATAAATAGCACCTAATAATCTCCTTTGTGAATAAATTGGTAAATTATCAATTGAATTTGATAAAAAATAAACTATGTCTGTTATATTATTTAAATTATAAATTTCTGATAAAAAATTTTCAGAAGATGTTGAAATTTGTATATAATCACTAAAAATATCAAAATATAAATTTCCTTTATTTATGTCTTCATCAAAACATTTATCAAATTTTTTTTTATGCATTTTACCGTCTGAACCTTTAACATTTTTTTCTTTAATCGGACAAGATGGAAATGGTGTGGAAATTAAACTTAAATCTAATGGATTATAATAATATGTATTAGGTGAATAACACGGACCTATACATTCAAATCCTTCAACCGATTTAATTTTTTCATTTTTGTTATCTTTGTGATTATTATTTATACTGTATTTTTTTTTTGTATTAATATTATCTTTATCCATATTTTTTATTTAATGTTTTAATATATTATTTGAATATAAAATTAAATAATAATATTTAAAAAATTTATAAATGTTTTTTTATATTATATTATATATATAAAACCTATATGGATTTTAATAAACAAATATTAGACAAAATCGATAATTTAATTAATCTGAGTAGTAATTTTGATTCTGCATTTAAAATTGTTTTTAATTTAGAAACAGAAACTTTGAGTGAAGAAAATGCAGATACATTATATTCGATGACAAAAAATTATATTTTAATTAGAAAAGAACATGGAGAAATAATATTAATGTTAAATAAATTAACGAATTCGATAAGTTATGATGATGTTTTTTCCGATTCAACTAAAAAAACAAAAAAAAATAAAGATAAAGAAAATTTAAATACAAAAAGTGATAATTTAAAATTATTATATGATATTTCTACATTCAGCACATTAGTAAATAATATAAATGATTTAATAAATAATGTTGATTATGAATATAAAAAAATTGCAGTAAAATATCCAAAATTTATTAATAAAAAACAAATTACAGTTATTTTAATTACTTCATCAAATTCTGATAAAAAATATATTAATATGATTGAGGAATTAAAAAAAGAATATCCTGAACACAAATATAAAGTAATTGTATGTCAAAATGAAAATGATATTTCAAAATGTCAAGAAGAATTAGAAGAATATGAAATAGAAGTTAAATCATTAAAATCGTTACCAGAAATTTACATCCTAAATGATTCAACAATTAATAAAATACCCATATCAAAGTTAGATAACGCCGAACCACTTAAAAAATTATTATTATAATTATTTTTATAAATATTGTATAAATAACATTGTTAATTTATATAATTTATTGATTTTTATATAAAAAAAAAATATCATTATCAATATTATATATTAAAATATAATAATGAATATAACAGATAATAATATAAAAATACCTAAAAAAAATAATACACAAATTATTTTTAATAAAATATCAGAATTAATAGATGATTATTTTGTGAAGTTGAATGTATTGCATAAAAAAATATTAAAAAAATATTTATACAGAGTTGTATTGGTATCATATTTTTATTTTTATGATGATAATTTTATTGAACAATTATATTTAAATAATTATCAAGATATTTTTAGTTTTTTAGTTTTATTATTGCCATATTATGAATTAAATAATTCAAAAAATATATCATCACTTGATGAGTTATTTTTAAATACCAATTCCAAAGCAAAGAGTTTATCTTCAAGT
>Ga0172366_10003894_pt1 | contig 11773 bp, 7 predicted proteins | sample LakKivSesite69cm_FD_114533 | JGI IMG/M metagenome (GOLD analysis project Ga0172366, IMG submission 114533) | Sediment microbial communities from Lake Kivu, Rwanda - Sediment site 69cm | ecosystem: Environmental > Aquatic > Freshwater > Lake > Sediment | place: Rwanda: Western Province, Lake Kivu... | reverse complement strand
TGGCCTACAACGCGTGGGTGTTCACCACCAACCCGGTATATGCGACCTGGGCGGCGCAGAATCGGATTTTGTCGCCGCATCCGTTGCACTATCTGGCAGCGTATGGGATCCCGTTGGTGCTGGCGGCCTTTGCCGTGCGGAGTGCCTGGCGGGAGAAAGGAATGGGGTGGCTGGCACTGGCGTGGGTGGGGGTAGTGCCGGTGTTGGCCTACCTGCCCTTCAACCTGCAGCGGCGCCTGGTGGCCGGAGTGCAGGTGCCACTCAGCCTGCTGGCGGCCTGGGGAGCGGTGCAGTTGTGGCGCTCGAGGCAGCGCTGGCTAGTCTCCGCACTGCTGGCGACTATGCTTCCGACCGGCCTCATCCTCGTGGCCGGTAGCAGCGCCTGGATGTTTACCCAACCCCCGCCTGTATTCCACGACGCGGCTGAAATCGCCGCCTTGGACTGGCTGGCCGGGCACGTTCAGGCAGACGACGTGATTCTGACCGCGTATGATACTGGCAACTACCTGCCGGTACGTGTGAGGGCAAGGGTCTTCCTGGGCCATGGCCTGGAGACAGTGGACGCCGATCAGAAAGCGGAATCAGTAAGGCGCTTTTTCGACGTTGCCACCGACGACACCTGGCGACAGCAACTGCTGGCACACTACAGTGTGGACTATGTCTTCTGGGGACCGGCAGAGCGTGCACTGGGAGACTTGGACCCCCGTCAGGCACCATATCTGAGGCAGGCCTACGACGCAGGGGAATACACCGTCTTCGAGGTTGAACTATGATTCGCCATTCGCCATTCGCCATTCGCCATTTGCCATTTGCCATTCGCCATTTGCCATTCGCAATTTCCCATTGTTCATTGATCCTTTTCCCCCTTCTCCTGCTCTGGCGTCCGCTCTTCGCAGGCGAGGCCTTCTTTTGGGGCACACCACTTCTGCAATTTGTGCCCTGGCAGCGATTGGCAGCGGAGATGTGGCGCGCGGGACACCTGCCGCTATGGAACCCGCTGGTGGGTTGTGGTGCGCCGCTGGCAGCCAACTACCAGACGGCGGCTTTCTACCCGTTGAACGTGCTGTACCTGGTACTGCCGGCCGAGGTCGCACTGAGCTGGACGACGGCGCTTCACCTGGCATTAGCTGGTTGGGGGATGTACAACTGGAGCCGGGCCATAGGATTGGATCGCTTTCCGGCGTGGGTCGGGGCGCTTGCGCTTATGGGCAGCGGTTTCCTGGCGGCGCGGGCGGCGCTGTTTCCCAGCATGGCCTCCACCTTCCCCTGGCTGGCGATCTGGCTGTGGCGCGCCGAGGGTTTGGTACAACGCAGGCAGTTGCGCGATGCGCTGTGGTTGGGGCTATCGCTCGGCCTGGGGCTCCTCGCCGGCCACGCGCAACTTGCTTTCTACGGCGGGCTACTGCTGGCAGCATACCTGATCTTCCGCACGCTTCAAGAAGCAAGACGCAGGATGCAGGATGCAGGAAGCACGAAACGCGAAACACGAAACACGAAACCCGGGAATCAGCAGCCTGCGATTTGCAATTTGCAATTTGCCGATTTGCTGATTTGCAATTTGCCATTTGCCATTTGCTCACTCGCCATCGGATTGGGGCTGGCAGCGGTGCAACTCCTGCCAACCGCTGAATTGATGAGCCAGTCGCAGCGGGCCGCGGGCGTGGATTACGACTTTGCGATGACCTACTCGCTATGGCCCTGGCGCTTGATCACCTTTGCAGCCCCCGATTTTTTCGGCAACCCAGGCCGGGGTGACTACTGGGGCTACGCCACCTATTGGGAAGACGCAGGGTACGTGGGTGTGTTGCCGTTGCTCCTGGCACTGGAAGCCGTACTGAGCAGGAAGCGCGCCAGAGAAGCAGGCAAACTTGGGCTGGTTCGATTCTGGGCGGCCTGTGTCGGGGTCTCGTTGGTCCTGGCGCTGGGCAAGAATACGCCAGTGTTCCCATTCCTGTTCCGGTACGTCCCCGGCTTCGACCTGTTTCAGGCTCCAGCCCGCTGGCTGGTGGTCACGACCATCGGATTGGCGGCGCTGGCGGCGCTGGGCGCGCAGTGGTGGCCGCTCGGCCGTCGTGGAGAGCGGCGAGGCGCATTCGGGGTCGTCGTGGGTATCGCGCTGCTTATCGGCGGACTGGCTGCGCCGCTTCTGGTCCCTGGCATACGGCCCACTTTTGGCCCGGCGGTCGCTCGCCTGGGCGGGACCCTGGCCGTAGCAGGATTGCTGACGTTTTTGCGACGCGATGTGCCGTGGTGGCGAGTAGCGGTCGGCGGCTTCGTCGTGCTGGACCTGCTGCTTTTCGGCTGGCCGCTCGTGCCGGCAGTTGACCGGTCATTGTATCGTAGCAACACAGAGGCGGCCGCCTTGCGCGACGAACCCGGCCCGGTGCGGGTCTACTGGCTCACCGATCCGACCCACCGCAATCGCGACTACGACGCCGAGCAACGGGTCAAGTTCACTTATCTGACCTTCGATAGCTTTGGCCCGCGCGACGTAGCCCATTGGCAGGAGGTGCGCCAGGCTCTCTTGCCCAACGCGGGGATGCTGGACGGCGTAGCGACTGCCAACAACTTCGACCCGCTGCTGGTAGGACGGTACGCCGATCTGTTGGAGGCCGCCGTCGAAACTCCAGCCCTGCTGCGGGTGATGGGCGTGACGCACGTCGCCAGCGACCGGCCGCGGCCGGAGGGAGAGCCTGTCTATACCAGCACCTCGATGACGCTGTACCACCTGCCCAATGCTCCCGGCCGCGCCTGGATCGTACCGGCCGCCCGCCAGGTCTCCACCAGCCAGATACTGGCCGCACTCGCCGCCCCCACCTTCGACCCCACCGCCAAAGTATTAGTCGAGCATTTGCCGTCCAATCTCCATCCTCCATCCTCCATTCTCCATCCTTCATTCTCCATCCTCCATTCTCCATCCTTCATCCTCCAACCCCCAACGTTGCACGATACCCCCAACCGGGTTACAATACGCGCCGTCCTGGACGCGCCAGGCTACCTGGTGCTGGCCGATACCTGGTATCCAGGCTGGCGCGCGACGGTGGATGGCAGGCCGGCCGAACTCTTGCGAGCCAACTACGCTTTTCGGGCAGTCTACCTGGGGGCCGGCGAGCACACAGTGGAGATGGTCTACCGCCCGGCTTCAGTGCTCATAGGGGAGGGAATCAGCTTGGCGACATTGATTCTGTTCGTTGTCGGACTGGCTATGCGCCACTTTGGCCGAGAGGTGTCTAATGCACAAGAATCCACTACCACGCCTGGATAAACACCCGGAGTTGAGAGAGAGACTACTTCCATACTGCCGATTATCTTACGGTGATATCTGGAATGACCCACAAGGGCAGCATCGCGTCGGCTGCCTCAATGCTGCAAATAGAGACGATGTTCGTGCATTGATGAATGAGCAGCGAGCTTCTCTCGCTATTCAAGACCCCCCTTATAACCTGGTGGCTTTTGAAACAAGGACCACATCTGAATACATTGCCTGGTGTCGAAAGTGGGTTGATAACACCTTGAAATCGTTGCAAGAGAATAGCTCTCTGTACGTCTGGTTAGGCGCCAACCAAGATGATCATTTTCAACCTTTGCCTGAGTTCATGATCATGATGCGAGAGTTTCCAGTCTCTTCGCGGAGTTTCATCACACTCAGAAACCAAAGGGGTTATGGGACACAAAACAACTGGATGGCGGTCAGACAAGAGTTGCTATACTACACAATGGGCCATCCCGTGTTCAACGCGCAATATACCGACATTCCTAAAACCCTGCGCGGTTATTACAAGGAAGTGGGGGGCGTTATCCAAGAAAATCTCGAACGCGGCCATTCCGATACGATCAGACCTGGCAACGTATGGATAGATATTCAGCAGGTATTCTACCGTATGGAAGAAAATGTCTCCGGTTGCTACGTGCAGAAGCCCCTTAAGGCAATTAAAAGGATCATTGAAGCCAGCTCGGAGGCAGGGAATCTGGTCATAGACTTTTTTTCACATTCGGGCACAACGCTCTTGGCAGCAGAAATTCACAAGCGGCAATGCTATACGATGGACATTGACCCTGTATTCTGTGAAATAACGATACGGCGGCTGGAGAGATTTCGGCAATGTGGGAAAACTGGTTGGCAACATGGCAATCCTTTCGAATCTGAGATTGTCATTGAGACTCCAGATGCAATGTTGATTCAGAGTAGTATCCCAACAATGCCTGAACAGACGCAATTCACACTATTCGATTGAGGAGCATTGACATGGAGAAACTACGCAAGGAGCTAGAGCACCTCATTGATCGTCTTGAAGATGCCGAAGACTTTCGGGCCAGGCTAGATGACCTTATCTCGGTTTATCCATTCAATGAATACGAGTACGTCATTTCCACATTATTGGGCCGAGATAAGCTGACGTTAGATGAGTATATCGAATTGAGAGATGCGTATATTGACCGCAATCTCTACCTCTATATTTTCGAGATATCTGCTCCTCGTGGTTTCGGTGATCGGTGGGCTTTGGGGCATCTAAAAGAGCTGGTTCCAGCCTTTAAGCGACCATCGAAGAAATTCGATCCGAACTACTCGGGAGAATACGACCTGTGGTTAGATCCCGGCATCGGAGTTGAAGTAAAGGCGTCTAGAGCTGTAGACTTTGGTAGTGATGAGCCTCTGTACATCAAAGCGTTATCTTCAGACTCGCGCCGTCCTTTCGACATGAACTTCCAACAGCTCAAGCCCTAAGCTGTGACGTTTTCCTCTGGATCGCTGTCTGGCGGGACAAGATCAGGTATTGGGTCCTGAGTTCTGACGAGGTGGAGAACAACCGATACTATTCAGCAGGTCAGCATCGAGGTGGCAGTGAAGGTCAGCTCCACCTCAACCAGGATAACATAACCGAGTTTGATGAGTATGAAGTATCCTCCATAGAAATCGAAGAAGCTATCAGGCGAGCGAATGAGAGACACTATGGTGGGTGAGGTTGCGGAGGATATAAATCAATGGGACAAAAGTGGCAGCCGATACGTCGGTTCACAGGCCTGGTTTTGCTCTCTGCCACTGTGTTGACGTTAGAAGTATTACTGACTCGCGTCATCTCAGTACTATACTATCCGGTAGGCGTCTACTTTGTCATCAGCCTGGCCTTGTTGGGCTCGGCCGCCGGTGGCGTCTTCGTTGCGCTTGCGGCACGTCGCCTGGGACAGCGTATGGTTCTCATTCCTTCTCTGGCTTGTCTGGGACTGGCGTTGGGAACGGTGGTGGCGCTGTTCGGCATAGTTAACGCCAGCGCGAAGCCGCTGTACATGGTTCCCCTGGCACTGGCGATTGCTCTGCCGTTTCTAGGAGGAGGTCTGGCGATCTCGGTGCTCTTCAATACCCACCCTGATCTGGCCCACTGGTTGTACCTGGCCGATCTGGGTGGAGCTGGATTGGGCGCGGTACTGGCTTCTGTAGTTCTGCTTTGGACGTCGGCCCAGCACGCAGCAATCCTGGTGATTTGCGCGGGCGCTCTGGCTGCTGTGCTGCTGAGTTCACACTGGCGACCCTGGCAACAGTTTCTCGTACTGGTAGTGGTCGTTGGGATCACTGTGGTCTCTCCACTGCTGGCCGCACGATTTTCCATCCCTGCCTTGCCGCCTAAGGAGATGGGCGTGTTGCTCTCCGTCCGCGATGACGTGCGGGTCGCATACCAGGCCTGGAGCCCGGTGGCACGGGTGGATGTGGTAGCTATACCTGGTAACCGCATAGAATTGCCAGATGCGTTGGATTACAGGCTGGTCACACAGGATGGGGGTGCCCCTTCTATGATCCTGGGCGAGGAAGCATTGAGGCCGGGAGTTGACTTTGTGGAGCACACGATCTTGGGTGTCCCATACTGGATAAAGCCCTACCCGGAAGTACTGATCATCGGGCTGGGAGGCGGGCCTGACGTCGTCACGGCCTTGCGCTACAATGCCCGGCGCATTGTAGGAGTGGAGATCAATAGCCGGATGATCGAGGTTGTCTCAGATACCTTCGCTGCTTTTGCTGGTGCTCCTTATGCCGATCCGCGCGTTGAGGTGATCCTGGGCGATGGGCGGCACGTGATCGAAGCCAGCACTGATCGGTTCGACATTATCCAACTCACTGGCGTAGATACAGCCGTTGCGTCGGTGGGCACCAGCCCCAACCTGGCCGAGAACTATCTGTACACCGTCGAAGCTTTCAAGGCTTACTATGCACATCTCAAGCCAGGGGGACTCTTGTCCATCTCGTTCCCCAACGTCGAGGGATTGGGGGTGCGGATGTTCGCCATAGGGCTGCAGGCGTTAGATGACATGGGGATAGAGCAACCTCTGGACTCGATGATTGTTTCCGAGACGGGGGGCTTCGTCCACCTGCTGGTGAAGTGGCAGCAGCCCTTTACAGCCGACGAGATTCAAGTATTGCAGCAGCACTTTGATCAGGAGATGTTCGGGATCTATTTTCCCCTCTATTATAGATTGATGGGAATGGGCTCCCCGGCCTTTTTTTCGTCCCATCGGCTGTTGCATGCTCCATATATGGGGTTGAGGAGCATCTACCTTGACTACTACGACGGTTGGAGGACAGGAAACGGTATAGCATGGATGGCTCGACAACCTGTCGAGGCTCGGCCCACTACTGACGACTGGCCCTACTTTTTCATCCGGGACCGTTGGTTTACCTACATGCCGACGTATTCTCTGATACTCTTCGTACTGGGCGTTCTGGCGTTCTTTGCATTGCTCTTCCTGATCGTGCCCCTGGTGGTCTTCCGCCATCGGGGCATACGTATGGCTGGCACGTTGCGGCTGATGAGCTATTTTGTCTGCCTGGGTCTGGCTTACATGTTCGTCGAGGTCTTTTTCATCCAGAAAATGTCGCTATTACTGGGACACCCTGCTTACTCGATTGCCGTCACACTAGGAGGTATGTTGCTGGCCTCGGGCGTGGGCAGTGCACTCTCTTCCCGTCTGCCGTGGCAGGCCATCACACGCGTGACGGTAGTCGCTGCCGTACTGGTGCTCCTATTGAGCGCTAATGCCTGGCTGCTGGATGATGTAGTTCGAGGCGCGCTGGCGTGGCCCATTGTATCCCGTATCCTCCTGGCACTGCTCGTAGTTGGCATAGTGGGAGCGCTGATGGGAGTGCCGTTTCCAACCGGTCTGAGCATGCTGGCAGGTAAGGGGGAGGGGATGGTTGCCTGGGCGTGGGGCATGAACGGCGTCGCCTCGGTCATGGCTCCGTTGGTGAACTTGATGATCTCGGTCACCTTTGGTTTGCGTGTGGCACTGCTTTCTGCTGCAGTACTCTACCTGCTGGCGCTGTTGGCTTTTCGTAGTTGGGTTGGCCACTCTGACGATGCCTGACTATTTGCCCGAAAGCTTGAGCCTTTGGAAACGGTAACTGTCCAGCCGCTCCCGCCGGATCACCAGATCCGGCGGCTCGGGAAATAAAATTAACGCCGAGCGGGTCACTTGGAGCCTGGATTTGGCAATCCAGGCCGAGCGGCTGAGCAGCCACTGGAAACGTGAGGGAGGTAATCTTGCAGGTCACGGTTATCGTACCGACGTACAACGAGAGAGAGAACATCGAAGCACTGGTAACGCAGTTGCTCGCGCTGCCAACGGGCGTGCGCGTCATCGTCGTGGACGACAACTCGCCCGACGGCACCGGCGCGATCGCCGACCGTTTGGCGATGGAAAACGATGGGCGGGTCGGCGTCATCCACCGCGCAGGTAAACTGGGACTGGGCACGGCCTACATCGCCGGCTTCAAGCGCGCCCTGGCCGAGGGAGCTGACCTCATCTGTACGATGGATGCCGACTTCTCCCACAATCCGTGCTACGTCCCAGCGCTGGTGGACAAAATCGGCCAGGGCTATGACCTGGTCATCGGCTCGCGCTACGTGCGGGGCGGCGGGAGTAGCGGCTGCACCTTCGACCGCAAACTGCTCAGTTGGGGAGCCAATGCGTTCGCCCGCACGATGCTCGGGCTGCGCGCCCACGACACGACGGCCGGCTTCCGCTGCTACCGCCGCGCAGTGCTGGCAGAGATGGATCTGGACGGGATCAAGGCCAGTGGCTATTCCTTCTTGATTGAAATGCTCTGCGGCGTGCAGCGGCGCGGCTGGCGGGTGGGCGAGGTTCCTATCATTTTCGAGAACCGCCGCCTGGGTGCGTCAAAGGTCTCCAGGAACGAGATCGCCAGGGCACTGGGAACAGTGCTGCGCTTGGGTTGGACGCGCCTGACAAGAAAGCCGGTTTGATGGAACACGTACGTTGCAACTTGTGTGGAGCCGAAAACGGCGTCGTGCGTTACCCCTCCACGATCGAGCAGGAAGAAAGCAGTGACTGGCGGGCGTTTCGCTGTACCTATAGTGGGTATGGACGGCACCACACTATCGTCCGGTGCGGGCAGTGTGGACTGGTCTACACCGACCCACGGCCGGACGGCCACGACATCGTCGAGACGTATCAGGCGGTCGAGGATCCGCTCTACGTGGAGGAGCGAGAAGGACGGGTGTTGACCTTCGAGCACCACCTGAAGCCCCTGGAACGGCTCACTGGTCCACCGCACGGTCGCCCGCTGCTGGACGTGGGTTGCTACACGGGCGTCTTCGTCGAGATCGCAACCCGCCACGGCTGGGACGCCTGGGGAATCGAACCTTCCCGTTGGGCAGTCGAGCAAGCACGTGCACGGGGGCTCCGCGTGGTACAAGGAACACTGGAAACGGCAGACCTGCCGGAGACTACCTTCGACGTGGTGACGATGTGGGACGTCATCGAGCACCTGACCGACCCTAAGGGAGCGCTTCAGCACACGTACCGCTTGCTCAAGCCGGGCGGATTGGTGGTCGTGCACACGATTGACATTGAGAGCCTGTTTGCGCGGCTGATGGATGCGCACTGGCCATGGCTGATGGAGATGCACATGGTTTACTTCTCGCGGCGCACGCTGCGGAAAATGCTGGAGCAGTGTGGCTTCCAGGTGCTCAGCGACCGGCCCCAGGGGCGCTACCTGCGGCTGGGTTACCTGATGAACCGGGTGAGCGCGTTGGCGCCGCCCGTGGGCCGGCCTGCCGAGTGGCTGGTGACGAAGTTGGGGTTGCGGGGGTTGGCGGCGCCGGTGAACCTGGGGGATCTCTTCACAGCGTATGCGCGGAAGGGTGTTTCACCGCCGGGTGAAGATTAACATCCCATCGGACCCGTAGACGTCCGTTTCGATTTTTTCTAATCGCTGATACCGTGCCTGGAAGCGCGGATCAGGCAAGAGCCCTTGCCGTCCATAGACCTCGAGAATGACAACGTAGTCTGGATCGAGTGCCAGCATCAGGTCGGCCGGGATGGCATAGTTGATGATGTAGATACCTGGGTCAGCCGGGTAGTAGTGCCTGGACTCTGGCGTCACCAGCCCGACAGTGTCGAGCACGTGCAGGTCCGTGCGGTAGCCGAGCACACCGATGTCGCCGGCGCACAGCGTATCGCCAGGCGCAGCGCGAGCGCGCACGACGTCGGCAGCCTGGGCGTAGAGCAGTTCCAGCTTGAACCAGGCCATCTCCGGCGCGGGCCGCTCTGGGCCGTGATCGGAGTGCAGGTCCCAGGCGTTGAGCGTACAGGCGAGTGCAGCGGCGGTGAAGAGGATAATGGTAGATTGGTAGATTGGTAGATTGGTAGATTGGTTACCAGTTCCCCAATTTACCAATTTCCCAGTTCCCAATCTACCAATATCTTGAGCCAACGTCCCGACGCCGGTGAGGATAAACAGAAAATAGAATGGCAACGGAGGTGAGAGATACCAGCGGAACAAAAGTGGATTGGCGATGGCAAATACCGCCAGGTAGAGATAGGGATAGGCCAGCAACGGCCACATGCGGCGGTCGCGCCGGATGGCCCGTAGCCCGCCCAAGGCACACAACAGGAGGTAGACTGCGGAGCCGGCCAGTCGCCAGCGAGCGCCGAGGAGCGCATCCTCGAAGAAGGGCGTGCTGTAGTGCTGGATCAGCCGCACCAGGTCGGCCCACGGCGAGAGCCGGTAAGTGACCGACTTGGCAGCGACAGAACTGGTGAGGGGGCTGCCAAAGTAGAGCGTGCCGAAGATCAACCATGGGGCCAGGATGCCCAGCGCGAGCATGCCCTCCTGCCAGGGAACCCACCGCCCCCTCCCTCCCTTCCTTCCCTTCCCTCCCTTCCCTGCCAGAACCAGGTCCAGCCACAGTAGCCCTAACAGGATGGCCGTATCTGGCCGGGCCAGGAGTGCCAAAGCCGAGAAGATAGCCATCGCGCGGGTGCGGCCGGTCACGTGGGCATAAGAAGTGGCAAGCAGCAGTGCTATCGTCAGGTCGGTCTCCATCCCGCCTATGGCGAAGGTCACGCTGTAGGAAGCCATGGCCCAGAGGAGGGCAGCCGCTGCGGCGGGGGCCCGGTGGCCTGCGACCCGTCTGCCCAGGCCATAGAGCAGCCCGACCGAGGCAGCGCCGGCCAGCGCATTGACCGCCAGCGCCAGCGCGGGAAAGTCGCGGGAGCCGCTCGCCAGCGCCAGCCCGGCCATTAGCAGCGTGTAGAGCGGCGTGGTCGTGCCCAGCACGCGCTCACCGGGGTTGTAGACGAAGCCGTGGCCCTCGACGAGATTGCGGGCGTAGCGGAAAGTGATGTAGGCGTCGTCCACCATCCGCTCGCCAGGCACAAGACGCGCCAGCAATGCCAGGAGCATCAGGCCCGCGATCAACAACCATTCCAGGCGAATCCTGTGCATTTCACATCTTATTCTGCAACACGTAACACGTAACACGCAACACGCAACACGTTTCACGTTTCACGCATCATTATACCTTCCGATAGTCCAATGGCAAAATCTCACTTCTGGCTCCTGCTCGTGATCCTGATCGGGGCCATCGCACTCAAGGCGATATTGCTTGCGCTTGGCGCGGTCCCATTCAACGCCGACGAGGCGGTCGTGGCGCTGATGGCGCGCCACATCCTGCAAGGGGAGCGCCCGTGGTTCTTCTACGGCCAGGCCTACATGGGCAGCCTCGACGCCTACCTGGTCGCCGCTGCCTTCCGGGTGTTCGGCGAGCGCGTGCTCGCGGTCCGCTTCGTCCAGATCGCGCTTTTTGCCGCCGTCCTCGTGACCGGTTACCGCGTGGCCCTCCGTTTTACCGGTTCCCGGCGTACTGCGCTGGTCGTCGTGCTGCTGCTGGCTTTTCCCCCCTTGCTGCTGACGCTCTACACGACCGTGACACTGGGCGGCTACGGCGAGGCATTGCTGGCGGGCAATCTCCTGCTCTGGTGGGGCCACCAGCTTAGCTGCGAGGATGTACAGCGGCGGGGATTGTGGCTGGCGTGGGGGCTGGTGGCGGGCCTGGGGTTCTGGGCGTTTGGACTGGTGCTGGTCTACCTGGCGCCCGTGGCGCTGTGGCTCCTGTGGCGGCTGCGCGCCCGCGCCTGGCGGGGATACCTGTTGGCGGTGCTGGGTTTTGTCGTGGGCAGCCTGCCCTGGTGGCTGGGCAACCTGGGCCGCGTAGGTATCGGCGTGGCGGAACTGACGGGCGCAGCGATACAAAGCACGGCCACAGCGGGCAGTTTTCTGGGCAACGTCGGCGCGCGCATCTTCAATTTCTTCGTCCTGGGGCTCCCCGTCCTCTTCGGCCTGCGCTTCCCCTGGAGCGTCCAGGGACCGTCGCTGTGGCTGGCCGTCCCCACGCTGGCGCTCTACCTGGGCGCCCTGGCCTACAGCATGCGCAGGTCGCAAATCCGCAAATCAGCAAATCAGCAAATCGCCCATTCTCCT
>Ga0172366_10003892_pt1 | contig 11776 bp, 11 predicted proteins | sample LakKivSesite69cm_FD_114533 | JGI IMG/M metagenome (GOLD analysis project Ga0172366, IMG submission 114533) | Sediment microbial communities from Lake Kivu, Rwanda - Sediment site 69cm | ecosystem: Environmental > Aquatic > Freshwater > Lake > Sediment | place: Rwanda: Western Province, Lake... | reverse complement strand
CAGCAGTTATAAGTGAAAGATAACAAATGGGATGCACACATTCTCTTTAACTTCTCTGGACAATTTCGCTTTCATATCTGTTTTCTACACATCTATAGATAGGGCAGATGCTCAAAGAAATAGGCGTCTATGCCGAGAGAATTGCAGAACAGGAATTGCGTCAACTATCGCATCTTAAAAAATGGATTTACGAAAAGCAGATATTGACAAAATGACTTTATAATAGCAATTGCTAATGTCAGACAACAATACCGTGTAATTCATGTAATACCGTTGCTACCAAATCTCTAAAGTTTTCAATATCAGAATCTGTGACCTCTGGCGAGGCTGTTTCATGGTACAGTGAACACCTAAGATCATAAAAGAAATTTATAGATTTCCATATGTCATCCGAAAGATTAGCTTTAGATTTTACAGTCGATTGCAGATTTTCTCTACTTAATTGCCTTTGCTGTTCTTTGGTAAACTTAAGGCCAAGAACCCGAAAGAGGTAATCTCTAAATGCAACTTCGAGGCATGTATCCAACAGCAGCAACGCAAAACGGTTCTTGTTTTCTAGCTTAAACTTTTTTCGAATTAAATCGACAACATAGATGTTTTCAATCAAGGCACGTGTCCAGGGAGATTTTTTGATCTGTAATCTATTCTGGTTGAGCAGAACTTCGGCTTGAGACTTTTTTCCTGGTGGAAGCTGAGGTATATTGTTTGGAGCAAGCCACAACTCCTCATGTGATGTTAGGTCTACTTCCTCTGTTTTTCCAGATTTATAAGGTGCGATTTGTTGTTTGCTATCCCCCGCAAGCCGTCGCGAAAGTTGGACGTAAGGTTTAGCTAATTTCAACAACTTGGATTTGAGCGGTGAAACAAGGGGATTTGAAAAATCTATCCCAGATTTGGTACTGTTCCACGGCATGTCCATATTCGCTCCGGTAATTCGTACGATACCTTTGAACCAAGCAATTGAAGGGTGTGGATATCCAAGGAGACCAGTCATGAAGCCAATCTCCGGGTCCTTATAATTCTTAAGAATTAGTCTATCGTTACAAAAAATATCGAAGCCATATTCGCCTGTTTGACTTGACTCAAGCATTAGACCGACCGTAACATCAACCATAACCCTCCTTCCATCCACACTAATGAACGTCTTATAGGTTCGTGGATGCCTACCGTAAGGTGGGAAAGTCCAATTGCAGAAAATAGTCGGTTCAATATTTTCGCCGTTTAGCAACAATGTGAAATTCTTTGATACCTGAAAGCAATATGTCTCGGACAGAAGACGCTTAACTTCAGATAAAATGTCTAAATTAAGATCGAACTTAATTCTCTTAAAATTGATAATCGTGCTTCCAGGCTGTATAGGGTCGGTCTTATACTTCGGGATTTTCCATGACTTTGAAGTCACCCAAGAATCGTCGACAGCTATTTTAAAAGTTTCATTAGATTCAAATCGTGTGATAACCTCCGCTTCTTTAGACAAGGCTACGATTGCGCGCTTGAGACCGATGCCAAACTCACCTATCGAAATCTCTTCAGGTCTTCTTATTGTTCCGCCTGGCTGAATTACCATGTTCAGATTTTCTTCTTTAATTCCTCCAGCATTATCCGCGTATGAAAGACTTTTATCACTCACATTGAGTGTTAATTCAACATTCAGGTTTGGCTTTCTTCGGAGTCTCCATTCATCAATTGCGTTATCAACCAGCTCAAGTACTCCCTTTTTCAAATCTATATCTGAAGAAATTGATTGTAGGATTTTTTTGTCAGGTGTTACATCCATTTCTTCGATGAATATATCGCCCATAATTTGGCCTCATATATTCCGATTATGAGAACGGGTATATCTATGTCAGCAACTTAATTAGCACTTTCGTTTTTAACCTAAAATATACAATTCAATAAATACTTAGTCGAAAGGCATGGTAAAACCCACGCTGGCGTCATATCAAAGGAAATTGAAAAGGCAATTCTTCTTCTTATCAAGAATTAAGACAGTTGAAAATCAAGACATTATTTTCCATTTTTCTGTATATTCTCTAGGTTCTGCACTGCAGTGGTTGCGTGTTTAGAATCGTCGTATGTATCATGTGCTGACGCTTGAGGTTGCCAAATCGTCTAAACTAGCTTTCCATTTATCGCGTCCGCCATGTCCCCAATATTTGATGTCCTCATCTATGAAAAGCCATTTCGCTATCTTTAACGCGTTTTCTACAGGCAATCCAACAGAGTCTAGCTTTGATAGTTCATCGTGACTCTTCAGGACCTCATCGGGGTCACACCCAGCGTGCACCTTTAAATAGAGACTCGTTAAGCAGCTGACAAGACTCTGGAAAAGCTTCTTTTTTCCGACAGATGTCTCTTTCCAATTCATCGAATCGTGGGCCTCTATCACTACGCGTACAGAGTGGAACAAATGTCAGATGGCTCCGCCATCTACCTAATGCGGCCGACGTGGAAGTGGGGTCTGAACTACTTTGTTGTTCTTCAGAATCCAGACAGTAGCATTGAAGGCCTGTGCCCTTTTGCTCGTTGAAAAACAAACTAACAGTATATTTCCTCCATTCCGCTGGTGTACGGTTTCCGGAAGTATCGCAGGGAACGAACTCCTTGACCTTCTTCCAGTTGCTAATCGTCTTGGGTCTCATGACAGATCCTTCTAACTTTCCTGCCAAAAACGCAAGATCTCTTAGCGCGTTGACACCAATTGTTCATTCTCCACTCAGACGGACACGCACTTTGTCTTGCTGGGTTAAGGGGTTTCCTTGCGCAATTGGTTGGTCAGCATGAGCTACACTTTTCTATAGCCTTTTCCCTTTTGATATTTTAGCGTAAAGCTATGCTTTCCATTCTTTGTGTATTCTCTAAATTCTGCACCGCAATTGCCACACCTGTAGAATTGAGCAGTAAACATCCTATATTTCCATGTTTTGTTAGGTTTCGTTAATTCTTTTTTGCAATCGGGACATTTGACCATAATGATCAAATGTAATATTATATATCTGAGTTTAAAACATTTTATAAGTATGGCATACTGTGAGGTTCTAAAAACAAAACTTCAAGGTTCACGTACACGCCCGGTTTGGGAAGACAAAAGAAGAAAACGAATTCAAGAAGCAATGAGTTGGGAAAGCGGGACGGAAGAAAATCCTTGTAAACATGTTGTTGCGATACTTCCTAATAACATTGAAATATTCTTCTTGAAGCCAGGGAAAGAAGTGTTCAACAGAAGAAGACCTAATCCTTATGATATGTTTCCTGTCGTAGGAAGACCTGATATAAAATTGAAATTTGAGGATGTGTGGAGCTCTCTATCAAAAATATCTCTAGTAGATTTTGATAGCTTCAAAGCGGTTCTCACTTTGGTTTACAGAAATGCATACTTATTAGACCATGTTGAAAAAAGCAATGGCATTATTAGGTATCAACCCAGAGAAGAGATAATTACATGTATAACCAATGTAAACCATGAAATAGGCGACTTGGAACCGTTCGGATTATTAGGGCTTCTACATTTTTTGGATATTTTAGGCTGGAATGAAGATATGAAGTATCATGTAGAAGACAATAGGCCTACTTTTTCTGGAAAATACGATTTCAAGGTTGGCAGGATTAACACTCTACTTACTTGCGTTCGGGTACCATACCAAGCCTCCTTATTCGTAACGCATTGTCTCAGCAAGATCAACGAGAGGAAGAACATTAATTTCTCATTACTCTATACCATAATGCAGCAATTTGCCAAGTCCAGAGGCACATGCACGCCGACACAACAGCAGCTAATAGATTGGTTATCGCCATATATTATCAAAGAAAAGATCTTTACATCTTGATTTTGGAACTGAGAAGTGCATCGGTTTCAATGATTCATCAGTTCAAAGGCTTTTCTAAGATAAGAATAGATTCGTATCGTATCATGCCCGCTTGAGTTTTTTCGATATCTCTAATAATGGTTTTGTCCTCTCTAAAACCTAATGATAGGGCAATTTCCCTCAATACTTCGTCGTTTTTGACTTCTACATATTCTCCATCCAGCTTAAAATGATTGTTACCGATTATAATCACGCATTTTGCACCTTTCTTCATTACCCGATGCATTTCTTGGAGAGAAAGGTACATGTCTTTAAAGAATTTGTAGGTTCGTAATGCTTCTTTCACTCTTCTACATCGTATCAGCGAAGACATAACTTCTTTAGCATCGTTTGGCAACCGCGCATATTCTAAATTGCTATCTTTCATTTCGTCAAGAAGGGTTAACGGGTAAACTCTAAACTTAGGATTTCCTATCATATTTGATTCCAAAGACGGGATATCTGCCAATTCAAGCAATACAAGTTGCGGATAGTCATTTTTGATATAATCCAATGCAGTACTGTAGGGTGGCGAGTTTACTATAGCATCAATACTTTCATTCGGAATCGTTTTCATGTCCCTTGTATCTGCAGCATGTGTTTTTGACTTTCCCAGCTTGATTTTCAATACTTCATTCATTTTGTCGAAGATGTAAATTCGTAAGTAAAGATTCCTGAGTCTGTTTTGCAGTATTTCCAAAAATTCGCCGTGCCGTCTTCTAGTTAAATCTGATATCGTTCCACTGAGAGCCAACAAAAGGAAATCACGGATTTTCTCACGCTCCACTCTCTTGATCAGTTCATGTGCTACAAGAATCCGGTCAACAACTTTTGAATCCTTAAAAAGAGAGAAAATCGAAGCTGGAATGTTTTTTATCCTTTTCTCTATAACCTCTTTGTTATACTTTGGAGCGAAAAGCAAAGCCGAACCTGAGAATTGTTTTTCATAGCTAAGAAGACTACTGTTGAGCTCCTGCAAATAATCATCAACACCTTTTCTCAATTCTTCTATTGGAATACCCAAAGAATCACATTTCACGTTAGACATTAAAGCCGAAAGTGGATTAATCTCGACACCAATACTGTCGAGTTCCATCCATGTTGCTTCAACAAGCAGAGTCCCACAACCAGCAAAATTATCCATAACTGTTCCGGCATGTTCTGGAAAAATATAATTCAAAAGAGCTCTGACCATCTTTGGATGAAACTTGCCCTTGTATGGGTGCATATAATGAGTCAGGTATAAAGATGGTTCTTCTCTTATCGTAAAATAATCTTCTAGTCTTTTTCCTATTTGCATTGTCTCGGTTGCTGGTATTCTGTAAAGCTTTTCAGTCAAGAATGAGAACAGAAATTCAATATTCTTGAGGGCCTCTTGTTCGTTTCTGCTAAGCTTTGAAATATATTGGGATTTTTCAAGAAAGTACTGGTTAGTGATGAATCTTAGCAAAATATAGCCGTTATTTTCAAAATATTCAACATTTTTTCTTCTCTCTCCTGCTGGAAAAGTCCTTTGTAAAATGCTCTGAAGATCTACAGATTGTGTAACGACGAAAAATTCTCTGATATACGCTAAGCGTTTAACCAAATGTGACACATCATGTATGTCATTCGTTTTTGCAAAAAATCCATGACATTCTCCATACGGAAGCTCGTGAGCAAGGAAATCCTGCACTCTACCTACTTTTCTAAAGTTATTAAAAGGACTAGTGTCTGAAATGTCAGCGAAATTTCTTACGAGCTCGATGTTTCCAAACAAACTAGTCAGTTCAAGCTGGGCAAAAGTAACTTCGCTTTTTTCTTTTATGCTGTTGAACAGCTTAAAGTACCAGTATGTTTGGGACATTATTGCTCTCGCACTCTTTAGCATGAAATTGAACGATTTTTCCGCATGACTATTACAGCTTGTCTAATATAAAATTCATTGTTTGCCAAGAGGCTGCATTTCACCTAGAAGCTCTTTTCATTTTCTTTGGTAGCAATGCAGGTTTGTCTTGAGACTTAATTTCCGCATTAAGAGCCGGCTTGATTTCATCAATCTCTTTGACTGCTTCTCTTATTCGACGTTGAAGCTCGTTTAGGCACATTTTCAGTTGAACATCCAATTCATCAGAGTCCTCGGTTATCTTTTTTGCATTTGAGACTATTTTCGTGACTCTGACCCTGATTTTTCTCAAATATTCCTGATAGTGCATGGCATCTTTCACAACATCTTCAATTTTCTTCTCTTCAAGCAACCTCCTAAGGTCAGCCACGTTGATTTTGAGTGGATAGGTGGCGATAAAGGCTGACCTTAGCGCTGCATAAGCAATGTGGATGTCTCTTCGGCTGGTGACGAATATTACGCCTTCATGGAAATGCTCTACCAGAAAACCTTTGGCGCCTTTGGGCATGACTTCAACAGCCAGTATGGCAAACTGGTTAGAACGAGCCTGCATGTGCTTTCGCACGCCTTCCAAAAAATCTCTGTCCCAGCCACTATCGTTCTTCTTGGATTCGATGAGTATTCTTTGATTCAAGTGAATGTCGCCATATTTAGGCGTTGCAATTATGTCTGTGTCTCCAGATCCGCCGACATGCTCATAGTCGTCTTCGGGAAAGCAATCTTTCAACTCATTCAGTAGCTCTAGCTCTCCTGCTTTTCCTTTTTCACCGGGAATCTTTTGCAACATCAACAATTGCTGAAGTAGAGCTACAACGACAGGAACCATGTTGCTTAACAATTTCATTTGTTCTGGTTCTGGAAAACCCATGTTGTTCATTGTTCCTTTGAACTCCTTGACTAGCATATCCTTTATCACTTCAATCCTCGTGTCCAAGTTCTTGTCTAATTCGAGTGGCAACTTGTAGACAAGTTCAGGAAATTTCTCAGCAAGCAATACGGCAGGTTTGAGTGCTTCATTCACTTGTGCCTCCAAGGCTTTGAGCATATTGGATGAAATGCCTTCAATAAGAAATTGAGAATTGATGTTTCTTCCAATTTCTGGAAAACTAGCCCAGGCGATACGTGAAAGTGAAATCACCTCGTTGATATTGCCCTGTTTTGCGCATGCTCTCAAGAAATCAAGATTCGCATCATCAATTGAGTATTGACTAGGAAAGCCACCGCAAACAGGGCATTTTTCATCAGTCATATTTTTCACCTTACCGACTCTTCGAACCTCGTGCACTCTGGAAGAAAATACAGCAGGAATAGGTCATCTTCCATTTCTAAGCCTGCTAGAAACCTGTAGTTTTGGCCCAGACGCAAATTTAATAACACGTTTACTTCTTCTCCCCAAAACATCATTGTTCCCATTTTGAGATGTATGCCAAACGATACCAAGAACATGGCTTTACTGAATCTAACGGAATTTTCATCTATGCATGCTTCTCTGATGCCGTCTATCGCTAACAGACGTCCTTCCACAGTCGCTAGCAGAGCCATATATCATTCACTAAATGAATGAATCACACCGCTTGTCTTATAAACTTTTTCATTTACTAAATGAGTGAGGACAAATGAGAAAAAGGTCTATAATCTTCAGCCAAGAATATGCCAAAATCCTGACAAATGCCTGGCAGAGAGACAATCTAGTTACGTCTGAGGATGCAGCGTCGGTCTTATATTATGGAGGAAAGCGCATCCCTAATAGCGAAAGATCCAGGGCGATCAGAAATGCGCTCATGACTCTAACGCGAATGGTAGACGATGGGCTGATTACAGCTGTTGTCAAAGATGAAAAGAAACGAATGAGGAGGTTCAAGGTAATAAGCAGAGAAGAGCTAAGAGTTCGAATTTCAAAAGAACTCAGAGATTTATTTGGAGAGGACTTCTAGCTTATCATAATCAGCTTTAATCGATGTCTGTGCGCGCACATTTTCCATGCACACTCATGACATGTGTTCGTGAGTATTCTTCCTCACAATATACTCACCGTCAGAGAGTTCTTTCACAAAGTCCCATCCATCCTCAAGTAGTCGAATTAGCTCATCCTTAGCCGCCACGGTCCTCACTTGATACATCATACTTTCGCGCTTATTCGCAGGTAAGCACGCCTCTGCATTTAGATAACAGAGAATATCTGGGCTCTTCCTGATTTTCTCAGTTGCAAGTGTCTTGTCTCGCTTATCGTCGTTTAGAGAATTATTGTTTGTGTCTACAGACCGCGTTTGTATCGAAACAGAGTTCAAATAGGGGCTTAAACTTTGTTGCACCTCTTGTCTTTTCTCAAGTAGCCCCTTAATTTCTTGTTCCGTCAATCTATCGAGAGGCTTTGTTTCAATCCTCTCACTTTTGCTTATTTGACCATTTGTCGTCTCGTTTGCAGTTTTCAAGCCCGCTACATCATCAGCAGGAGTCACTAACACATCGCCCGGCGGTGTCAATCTAAGTGTTAGGTACGACTCCGCTTTTGCGTATGCAGCCCGAAGTTGTTCCACTGTCGGCTTCGAGTAATGTTTTCCTTGCGCGCCCCTAGGCCTATGCCCCATGATGTGGTCAATCCAATTTTGGGGAATCATCTTGGAGTCTTCCAAAGCTGTCTCGGTCGATCTCCTTACTCCGTGAGGAGTGATCGTTTCCTCTTCCTCAAAACCGACTCTTCTACTTAAAGAAACAAACCAACTGGTAAGCCCTGTTTCATCACAAGGTTCGACGACAGCCGTATTCTCCTTTCTGAGTAGCGGTGACTCATCCCTAATCACTTCTGGAGGAATTTTTCTGGTTCCTCTCTTCCGCCGTTCCAGCGATAAACGGAGATCTTCAACAGCTTGCCTCCCAAGGAACGTGTCATAGCCGAAATACTGACCTTTCACATCTGCGCTATCAAAATGAATATGAAGTGGAATTATCCCTGCTTCAAAATCCTTCTTGATGTGCCTGTATTTTGCGCGTGCCACAGTTCCCCGCCTAGCTCCGCATGCACGAATGAACGAAATACGTGATCTTTCCCACCCAGGATTCGCCAACTGGTAGAGCTTCTCAAGGGCTTCCGTTGTTGGAGTATAAGTCTCTGGGTCCTTGGTTCTGGGCGCTTTGTATGTGAGAGGCACGTTGTTGTAAAAGAAGAAAGATTTCAAGCTAGTTGCAGCAAGATGGGCAACAGAGTAACCATTTTCGTTCTTAAGTTTTCCAACAAACCCTTTAACTAAATACTCAAACCTGTTACGGACACGCGGATCGCAACTCATTGAATCCTGGATTCTTGTGTTTATAATCTCGTCTGGATTCATGCCGACGTTTTCGCAGAATTTAATCAGATAGTTCAAGTGTGCCTCTTTTGTCTTGGAAGATCCAGAGTAATCGGCGTCGACGCCGCTTGTCCATCGCTTGACTGATTCAAACTTGGCTTCGTACAAAGCTCTCTTCTTCTTCAGTTTCTCTTTCTTCCTTCGCTTTAAGTCAGGTCTAGTTCTGTGCGTAACACCAATCTCCTATTCACTCATTATATGAGTGAGTGATTACATTTAAGGGTTTCTGAAAAGTGAGTTCTGGAACAAATCTTTTGTTTGAAAGATTAGGTCTGGACACGTTTTTCGCCCTCGGCGTGCACTTTTCTGATGAGAACCCGATTACCAATCCGAAAGACACCCCTTGCTTTATTCTTGGGTAAGATGTCAAAATCATTTTGACATGATGACTGATCAGTTGACGTCGCCTCCTCTGAGCATGCTGAGGTGGAGCCATTGTGGCAGTCTTGCTAAGAAAACGGAAATGCTCAACTCGTCTTCTTCTAAAAGGAGAATCGTGCGTAAAGGCCAATTCTTGGGTAGTTCAGTGAACGCAAAGTCTTTTAGTCTTCGGATGTTTATCTTGGTTTTAGTCATATTTTGCCCTAGGTTTAATATACAGAGCTGTTTTTAAAAGCCTTTTTGTATAATCTCTGCATAAACAGGCTCTACACATAAATAGAGCCATTTTGTTGACTTTTATCTCTAGTGGCTACACAAAAACATCTTGCGAGAGCACATGCTATCACCTTAGACATCGGGTGTCCCTCTACAAATACGCGTAGTCCGATTCAGTATTTCAACGCGAAAGTTTATACATAGGTTCTCTCAAAATAATATACGGAGCACCATAACAGGCTATATTAGGAAAACCGTGAAAGCGGTAATTACATTTTGATACAATAATTAATGGTTCTCCAAAAAACCATATCGTCCTTAGAGGAGGTGAAACAGATGCCACATCACCACACTCCAAACGATGACAGATCAAACTCGAAGAACCCAAACAACCCAGCCTACCACGCAGCTATAGTCAACCGCGACGATCAGCTAAACCCAAACAACGCTGAATTCAAAGGCAACAACAAGATCACCGAGTGCAAAGTGAACACTGGAAAAGGCGAAAACGAGAAAGACAAAACTGAGAAATAGCTACATTATAGTTACATTATAAAATCATGTTACAAACTGTTATGAACCCAATTTCCCTTTTTTGTTATCATCATCCGACTGGTTAGCGTGTTTCAAGAGTTTAGTTTGATTACAACTTTCTTGTCGGGCAGGTTTGCAACGTATTCCCAACCTTGAGAAAGATAACCTTCAACTTCGTCAATAGCCACTACCTTCTGTTTTGCACAGTCTTCTGCGCCAGTGCCTAGAAGTCTCTTTCTCACGATTTCCTGAAGTTCCTCATCACTTATTAAGGACAGATCCATCTTGTCCAACTCTTCTTGACTGAAACCAGCCACCAACAAAAGCTGCCTCCTGAAACTACCCCTAAGCTTCTCCTCACTAGTTTCCTCTTTCACCTTAGTCTGCAAAAACTCCTCGCTCCTCGCGTAAGCCGCCCGCATATCCTCCACAACAGATTCGGGCAGTTTCTGCTTGTTAGTCGTATACCGGTTTTCGATGTCGCCTTTATGGCCCATCCAAAACTGCCTATAATCCCTAAGCATCAAACCTTTAGATTCAGCAAGCATTAACATCGTGTCAAAATAACACCTTAAAACGTACGGTCGCCAAGGAAGCCCAGCGCCTCTGATGGCTAGCCTCATCATGTCTCCAATGTTTACGGTGCGTATGAAAGGTTTCTGAGCCACCTTCGGCTTAACAACAGCGGAGTCCGGCGTCAATTGTTCGCCGTCCCTCAGGCGCTCTTCCAAGTAGTCTTTCAGGTAACCGCTGGCTTCTTCTGTCAGAAAAGTGAAGTACTGATGGCGGGCCTTGCTTAGGGCCGAGCGAACAACAACCATTGTGGGGGTCTTCTCAAAGCTTACCTCGGATCCTTTGATCTTGAGCTCGGGTAAGTCGCGCATTCTCAGACCGTCATAACCGGTATAGTTGCCGAGGCCTTGCAGTCTTAGGCCTGCATGGGCGACTATGGCACAGGCTGTGCGCGCCTGCTTGCTTCCTGACAAGAAAATGCGTTTCAGCTCTTCTTTCGTGGGGACGCGTTCGTCCTTGAGGGTCGGCGTCTCGTGGGCACCCGTGATCTTTATCTTGCGTTTAAGCTGGATTCCGTTGTGGACAAGCCAGGACTTGACGACCTTGGTCGTGTTGTGGATATAGCTACCCGCATGCTTCTTCTGGGCGGAGGTGACGTAGTCCATGAGTAAGTCTTCTATTTCTGTGACCGGCTTTCGCGCGAGCTGCCCTGGCGTTATGCCCATGAGCCCGCAGAAGTTCCCAAGGTTGCGCAGGTAAATTTCGGCGCAGGCTGGCGAACCGCGGACGAGATTCTCGTACCAGCGCCTCAAATCCTTATCATCGAGCAGATGCCGATACTTTGAGCGTGGATGAGGAGAATCAGACAAGTTTTCTCGCCACAAGTAGTGTAACATGTGGCGCGGCATAAAAGATTTGTGGTTTTGAACCCAAATTATGGTGCGGTCGCCGGGATTTGAACCCGGGATCGCAAGCTTGGAAGGCTTGTGTCCTAACCAGGCTAGACGACGACCGCTCTCTTGCTCAATGCACTGCGCTATTCTCTATTTTAAAGT
>Ga0172366_10003891_pt1 | contig 11778 bp, 9 predicted proteins | sample LakKivSesite69cm_FD_114533 | JGI IMG/M metagenome (GOLD analysis project Ga0172366, IMG submission 114533) | Sediment microbial communities from Lake Kivu, Rwanda - Sediment site 69cm | ecosystem: Environmental > Aquatic > Freshwater > Lake > Sediment | place: Rwanda: Western Province, Lake Kivu... | reverse complement strand
TTCGATGTAATATGGTGCGAGGGGGCAGCCTTTGTTATGGGGTTTAGCAATTCTCTCAAGGCATGGAGGCCGCTGCTGCGCCCCCAAGGACATCTGGCGGTGAGCGAGCTGGTATGGTTCAAAAAAAGGGCGCCACAGGAGATAAGAGACTTTTTTGCCAGAGAGTATCCGGATATGAAGCACTACAAGGATATTTTCTCTCTTATCGAGTCATCCAGGTATAAGCTCACAGACTATTTCAACCTGCCCTCTCAATCGTGGTGGACTCATTACTATACGCCGATGGAGGTAAAGCTCGTCTCTATGAGGCGCAAGTACAAGGGTGACAAGAACGCCCAATCGATATTCGATTCGTTTCAGTTGGAAATCGATATGTACCGGAAATACTCAGATTACTACGGGTATGGTTTCTACATCATGCAGAAAGCGTAATCATGAAGAGCTCAACAGGTAAGATAAATCTCGAAGAGCTGTCGTCTAAAGACCCGAAGGTAAAGTACGGTTGCGCCAAGCGGGCCATCGCCGTTTCCCGGGAAAACCCCGAGGACCTTTACCCTGATTTCGGTATTTTCCTGAAGCTGCTCGAAGGCGATAATAAAATACTCAAATGGGGCGCAATTCAGATAATCGGCAATCTCTCGAAAGTCGATTCTCAAAAGAAGGTTGACGCACTTATCCCCCGTCTCATCGCTCTGCTTTCCGATAAAACCATGGTTACGGCAGCTAACGCCATCGGGGCACTGAGCGAAATCGCTAAAAACAAGGCAGAACATCAGGAAATGATTCTAGGCGCATTATTGAAAGTGGAGAAGGCTAAATATTACCATAAAGGCGAGCTTTCCCCGGAATGCACCAATGTAGCTATCGGGCATGTGATTCAGTGTCTGGAGCAATTTGGGAGGCCTGTTTGCCAAAGGAACGATGTCAAGAATTTCCTGAAAAGGCAAACTAGAAATACCCGGCCCAAAGTGAAGCTAATGGCCCAACAATTACTGGATAAAAACTCGCAGGAAAAACCCAGCAGGAAGGACTGAAGGTAAAGGAGGAGCGGGTTTTCCCTTTGTATCTTCAGACGGGCAAAAACTTCCTGATAGAGAAGTCAAAAAGGACTATGGTTGCCGAAGATATAAGAAATGCCTTTAAGCTCTTAGAAAAATAGGGGCGGAAGCAATATAAGCGGCATCGGAATTTTTAATGCCAGTGTCGATGAAGTGAAAAGGATAATGGACGAGGACCCGGGCGTAAAAGAAGGGGTCTTTGTCTATGAAATTCATGTGTGTCGCAGCTTTCCTGGAGACAGTTTGCCAAGGTGATAACTCTGTGCTAACATCAGAGGCTGTGCCCAGAGCCTAGAGAAACTGAAAGAGGGTTAACATGCCAGCAATCGCAGTCATCGGTGGACAATGGGGAGACGAAGGAAAAGGGAAGATAGTAGACATGCTCGCCGAGAAGGCTAAGTTCGTGGTGAGGTTTTCCGGCGGGAATAATGCCGGACATACCGTCATCAATCAATTAGGCGAGTTCAGGATGCACCTCATTCCCTCGGGCATCTTCTATCCCGGCGTGACCTGCCTCATCGCCAACGGTGTGGTCATCGACCCTGAGGCCCTACTGGAAGAAATTGGAACGCTTAAAAAGGCCGGCATCAGCGTGAACAACCTGTTTATCAGCGACCGCGCCCACGTTGTTATGCCCTATCACTTCCTCCTCGATGGCCTGGAAGAGAAATCGCGCGGCAAGGGAGCCATCGGGACCACCCTCAAGGGCATCGGCCCTGCATTCGTAGATAAGATAGCGCGCACCGGGATACGCATTTGCGACCTGATGGACAAAGAGAGCTTCCGGAAGAGACTCAGCACTGTGCTCGAATCTAAGAATAAGTTACTGGTCAAGCTGTACGGTGCCGAACCCCTCTCGCTGGACGAGGTATACGAGAAATACTGCAAATACGCCAAAAAGCTGGCTCCTTTCGTCCGGGAGACCGATGTGATAATACGAGAAGCGCTCAAAAAAGGCGAGATGGTCTTGCTTGAGGGGGCGCAGGGGAGTATGCTCGACCTGGACTTCGGCACCTATCCCTATGTAACTTCGACGGCGATGGGTGCGGCCTCTATGTCCATGGGGCTGGGCATAGGCTCCAAGAAAATCGATGGCGTTATCGCAGTATTCAAGGCTTACACCACCAGGGTAGGCGGAGGCGCTTTCCCCACAGAGCTCAAGGATGAGTGCGGTAACCAGATTCGGGAACGGGCCCACGAATACGGCACGACCACGGGGCGACCGCGCAGGTGCGGCTGGTTCGATGGCGTGGTGGCCCGCTTCAGCTCCGAGATTAACGGCCTGACCTCAGCCGCCATCACCCGTTTCGACATCCTGGACACCTTCCCTACCATCAAGGTGTGCACGGCCTATAAGATAGGCCGCACTACCTATCACAGACCTCCGGCAAATCAGGCGCTGTTTGAAAAGTGCCAGCCTGTCTACGAGGAGTTGGAAGGGTGGCAGACCCCGACCAGCGATATACGCAGCTTTAAGAAGCTCCCGCCGCAGGCCCGGGCCTACGTGAAGAAGCTGGAGGAGCTGCTCGGCTGCCCGGTCAGCCTGGTCTCCGTCGGCCCGGCGCGAGAGCAGACAATCGTGGTCAGGCCTATCCCGTGACATTCGCAGGCATCAGTGTGGCTGTCAAGCCGGACACAGGTAGTGGGTCAATTTGAAAATAGTCATCTTTCATAGAACTGAAGAGATTTACAATTAGTACCAGCAAGATGTGTCAATTCAATAACCTGAGCCTACCGCAAAACCTCCCGAACAAACCGCTACATTTAAGAAGTTCACCCTCCACTAAAGCCCCGTACAAGCAATAGAAAAACAACAAGAAGAATAATAAGCGCCACACCGACTATAAAAATTAAGACCCCAGGACTGATGACTTCTCCTGTCGCATAAGTTAACCGATTGCCTTTAGTACTCCTATACCACTTGATGAATAGAAAGGTAGCGCCAGCAAAAGCTAGAACCGCTCCCACACTAAATAAAAAGGCTGAAGAATCAAAACCGTTGTGATGAAGCTCCTTATCCGTGCTGTACAAACCCTGCGCAAATATTGCACATACTATACTGATGAGCCCTAGAACTACTCCAAAAAAGGCAGCCACAATTATCTCCTCGACGATTATAGTTTACCCGTTACTTGAATTATGGCGAAGGGGTAGTGTCACAACAATCACCATAAGGTACTTCCGTGCTTGGTACTTAATGCCTATTGAGATACTCTATTACGATTTAATGATATTAGGCTTCGTTTGTTGCACCGCCTCTGTTTTCAAATTACCCCACTACCCAAACACAGAGCGATTTGGCAAACCTCGTTTGTTCGTGTTATAATTCTTATTTGGTTGTGTCCATATAATCAAGGAGGGAGATTAAAGGATGGCAACGACAGAGAAGCCGCAAGTGACCTTCGGCAAGATTACTGATGAAGCCCTGGCCGCTATGCGGGCCAAATTCGGTGCGCCCTATTACATGATCCGGCAGAACGAAGCAGCCTCAAAGGATGCCATCAGGCAGTTCTGCAACGGCATAGGTGACGACAATCCACTGTATCGCAACCCCGAGTACGCCACGAGGACCAGGTGGGGACATATCTTAGCGCCGCCCACGTTCCTCTACGCCGTGGCTTGCCCCCAGGGCATGGAGGGCCTGCCCGGAGTGCACGCCTTCTACTGCGGCTGCAACTGGGAATGGTTCAAGCCCATACATATCAACGACGAGCTCACCTGCGTGGACTACCCCATCGACCTCATAGAGAAGCATGGCAAGATGGGCGGACGTCAGTTCCTGCAAATAGGCAGGACGGTATACTACAACCAGAGAGGCGAGGTCGTAGGCACCCAGAAAAGGGAGACCATGCGGGTCGAGAGACAGCAGGCCAAGGAGAGAGGCAAGTACGCGGGCGTGACGAAATACGTATATACGCAAGAGGAATTGCGGAAAATCGATCAGTCATATGAGGATGAGGAGGTCAGGGGAGCGAATCCCCGCTTCTGGGAGGATGTCAACGTTGGCGACCCGGTACGCCCGGTCACCAAAGGGCCGCTGGGGCAGACCGACATGGTGGAGTTCTGGGTCGGCATCGGCGGCGGACAGGGCGCGCACCGCATACGCCGCACGTACATGAAGCGCCATCCCAAGTGGGGCATCAAAGACGCCAAAACAGGCATACTCGAGCCGATGGCGGATGTCCACTATGAGTCGGACAAGTCAGATGCCATAGGTGTGCCCGTGGCTTACGACCTGGGCATGCAGAGGTTCTGCTGGGCCGGACACGTCATCACCAACTGGATGGGCGACGAGGGCTTCCTGAAGAAGCTGAGTGCTCGCTGCATCCTGTTCAATGTGTTCGGAGATACACAGTTTGTCGGCGGCGCTGTGGCTAAGAAGTGGACGGAAGGCGACGAGTACCTGGTAGAGATCGCGATAAAGACCGTGAACCAGAGGGGCGAGGAGACCATGCCCGGCAAGGCGGTGGTATCGCTGCCCTCAAAGGTAAGGTGGGTCTAAAGCAAGAGATGTAGGGGCGCATGGCCATGCGCCCTCTTATCAGCGCCCGCCTGCGGCGGGCGCTGCCATTTTATCCCATAATATATCGCCGAACTCGAACACCGGGCCGTCTTTGCATACCAGCTTGCGGCCACTATTAGTTTCGATGGAGCAGCCCAGACAGGCACCGACCCCGCAGCCCATCACAGTCTCCAGAAGCACCTGAGTAGGCCTACCGCCCAGCTTTCTTCCCATTTTCGCTATCGCCCGGTACATGGGCAGCGGGCCGCAGATAAACACCTGGTCAGCCTGAGATACAAATTGGGGGAAGACATCGGTCACCATGCCCTTTTGCCCCAGCGAGCCATCTTCAGTAGTGATAACCGGCTTTATTCCCGATGGAAGCAGATGTTCCGGGTAAATCTTGGCTGCGTTTTTCTCTCCTACTACCAGCCTGACCTTGAAGCCCCTGGCGATAGCGTGCTCAGCGAGCGCTACGAGAGGCGCAATGCCCACACCTCCGGCGACCAGAAGCAGGTTCCGCGACGAAGGGTAAACCTCGAAACCTTTACCCAGAGGCCCGAAGAGGTCTACATGCTCACCTGTTTTGCGCTGCGAGAGCCATGCCGTGCCCCGTCCTACAACTGAGTAAAGCAGCGAAATGCCCTCCCTGGAGATACGGTGGATGCCCAGAGGCCGCCTTAAAGGCATATCGTACCCTTCGCCGCAGCGCACCATAACATACTGGCCGGGATGCGTAATGGCGGCTATCTCAGGCGCCTTAACGCTCATAAGGTAAATATTGGGCAATATTTTTCTATTTTGGATTACAGGAGCATTGACCAGCTTCATATCGCCACCTGTTATTCTTTATGATTTCCCCTGTATTCAGGCAACGGCTCGACGCTGATAAGCTGATTTCCCGCAATGAGCGCATCCACAGCTACCTTAATTGTGTCCAGGGATGTGAAACAGGGGATGCGCCGCTCGGCGGCAGCGCGCCGTATCTCGAAGCCATCCCGCATGGGGACACGCCCCCCGGTGGGGGTATTCACTACCGCATTGACAGTGCCATCCCTGATAATATCGATTACGTTGGGGTGTCCTTCACTGATTTTTTTGCTGATCATGGTCACCGGCAGGCCTGCTGCCCAGAGCATGGCTGAGGTCCCCTCTGTAGCATAGAGCTTATACCCGATTTCGCAGAGCTTTTTTATCAGAGGGAGCGCGACCGCTTTATCCCTGTCTGCGATGCTGACCAATATCGACCCTGCAGGCGGCAGCGCCAAACCTGCTGCCAGCAAGGCCTTAGCCAGAGCTGCGTTAAAATTATGGTCAATCCCCATCACCTCGCCGGTCGATTTCATCTCCGGGCCCAGGTAGGTATCCACTCCCGTTAGCTTGGACATGGAGAACACCGGCGCTTTAATCCCCACCAGCTTCTGCCTTTTCCACAGACCCGTGGAATAGCCCTGTTCTTTAAGGCTGATGCCCAGCATCACCTTGGTCGCCACCCGTACCATAGGCACGCCGGTGACCTTGGAGATAAAGGGAACCGTCCGGCTGGAGCGGGGGTTCACCTCCAGGATATAGACGGTCGAGCCCGAGCCCTCGCCGTTGCGCATAATCACGTACTGGACATTCATCAGCCCTTTCACACCCAGCGCCAGGCCGATGCGCACGGCATAGTCTACCATCCTGTCAACCTCTTGCTCCGTGAGGTTCACCCCCGGATATACCGCCATGGAATCGCCGCTGTGCACCCCGGCGCGCTCTATGTGCTCCATGATGCCGGGGATGAGCACAGTTTCGCCGTCGCATATGGCGTCGACCTCCGCTTCCTTGCCCTCAAGGTATTTATCTATGAGCACCGGACGCTTCCGGTCGAGCTCCGCAGCCAACTTCATAAAAAGGGCAAGCTCTGCGGGACTGTGAACTATCTCCATTGCCCTGCCCCCGAGCACATAGCTAGGGCGCACCAGCACAGGATAGCCTATGTGCTGAGCAGTGGCCAGCGCATCTTCCAGGGAGAACACCCCCGCCCCGGGGGGCTGGGGTATGCCCATCCTGCTCAGGAAATCTTCAAAACGTTTGCGGTCCTCAGCAAGGTCAATGGCCTCGGCGCTGGAGCCGATTATGGGCAGGTTAGCGCGGGCGATAGGCTGCGCCAGGTTTATCGCAGTCTGCCCGCCGAACTGCACAATCGAAGGTGGAGGAGCTTCGCCGTTATCGTCGCCCGTCTCGTTCTCCAGAAGGTCTCTCAGGCTTTCCTCATCGAGAGGCTCGAAATAGAGACGGGTGCTGGTATCGAAATCGGTGGATACTGTCTCGGGATTGGAATTTACCATTATACTCTTGACCCCTGCCTCTTCGAGAGCCCAGGCCGAGTGTACGCTGCAGTAGTCAAACTCGATGCCCTGCCCGATGCGGATAGGGCCCGAGCCGATGACTACAGCCTTGCGTCCCGGTAGAGGTTCAGCCTCATTCTCGACTCCATAGGCGCTGTAGAAATAAGGGGTCTCGGCAGCGAACTCGGCGGCGCAGGTATCCACCATCTTGTATATGGGACGTATCTTCCAGGTCCGGCGCAGTTCCCTCACCTGCTCAGGCAGCCTGTCAGCCAGAGTCCCTATCTGTTCATCGGAGAAGCCCAGCCGCTTGGCCTCCCGCAGCAATGCCGGCGTCAATTTTTCAGAGAGGAGACTCTTCTCCATATCGACGATATTCTGGAACTTCTCCATGAACCAAGGGTCGATGCCGGTGCGGCGGCACAGGTCTTCTACGCTCGCCCCGCGCCTCAGCGACGCCATCAGTGCCCACAGTCTGAGGTCATTGGGCTCGAGAGGATAGGAGCCTCCGTCCTTCCAGCGCGGGTCTTCCCACATCAGCGACTTGCCGCCTATTTCGAGCGACCTCACCGCCTTTTGCAGCGCCGCCTCGAAGCAGCGGTCTATAGCCATCGCCTCGCCGGTGGACTTCATCTGGGTCCCGATGATGCGGTCTCCCGAGGCGAATTTATCGAAGGGCCAGCGCGGCATTTTGACCACGCAGTAGTCTATGGTAGGCTCGAAGGCGGCGGTGGTTTTCCCCGTCGCTTTATTCGCTATCTCGTCCAGCCGCCTGCCCACGGCTATCTTGGCCGAAACACGGGCAATAGGATAGCCGGTAGCCTTGCTTGCCAGTGCCGAGCTGCGGCTCACGCGGGGATTGACCTCGATAACATAGTAGGGATTCTCCTTGCCCTGTCTCGGCTCAATAATAGGATGAGGCTTCAGCGCAAACTGGATGTTACACCCGCCCTCAATGCCCAGAGCCCTGATAATCTTGATGCTGGCGGAACGCAGCATCTGGTATTCCTTGTCGTTCAAGGTCTGGCTGGGAGCCACCACTATGCTCTCGCCGGTGTGGATACCCATAGGGTCTATATTCTCCATGCAGCAAATAGTAATGCAGTTATCGGCGGCGTCCCTCATTACCTCGAACTCTATTTCCTTCCATCCCGTGAGGCATTTCTCCACAAGCACCTGGTGAATGCGGCTGGCAGCAAGCCCCGAGGCAACAATCTCGTCCAGCTCCTGCCACGTCCGGGCGATGCCACCGCCTGTCCCCCCCAGGGTATAGCCCGGGCGAATCACCAGGGGCAGGCCAATCCTGTTAGCCACCTGATGCGCCTCTTCGAGGGTGTTTACCGTGGCGCTGTCGGGCACAGGTTCGCCGACACTGATGAGCAGCCTCTTAAACAGCTCGCGGTCCTCCGCCTTGCGGATAGTATCTATGGAAGTGCCGAGGGAACGCACGTTGTATTTGTCGAGTATTCCCGCCTCGGCGATTTCCACAGCGAGGTTGAGCCCGGTCTGCCCGCCGATAGTGGGGAGCAGGCCATCGGGTCGCTCGCGGGCAATTATGCGTTCCACAATCTCCACCGTGAGCGGCTCGATATAGATTATGTCGGCGATGCCCTCATCGGTCATAATAGTAGCGGGGTTGGAGTTCACCAGAACCGAGGTAACGCCCTCCTCGCGCAGAGCGCGGCACGCCTGGGTGCCGGAGTAGTCGAACTCCGCCGCCTGCCCGATGATGATGGGTCCCGAGCCGATTACCAGAACTTTCTTAACCTTGTTCATGCCGTTCCTATATTTTATTGACGGCCTGTTTCATACAGGCTATGATACTGAAAAGCCATGAAGAAAGAGACCAAGTACTGGCTGGAAACAGCCGAATACGATTTTGATACTGCGAAAGCTATGTTTCGCACCCGGCGGTATCTCTATGTTATCTTCATGTGTCATCTTTGTCTTGAAAAAATGCTCAAAGGATGTGTTGCGGAGTTCACCAATATTTTCCCTCCCCGAACCCATAATCTTGATATGCTTGTGGAGGTGACCAAGCTTGAACTGCCCGATGAGATGGGCGATTTTATCCGCAAGCTCTCCACTCAGAGCGTGCCTACCAGATACCCGAAAGACCTCAAGCAATTTACCAGATCTCAAGCTCAAGATTACCTCCAACAAACCGAGGGGGTATTGTTATGGTTACGACAAAAATTGACATCAAAAGAACGGTAAAAGAATTTGTAGCCAAGCTCGAACCCGAGGTAAGTGTAAAAAAGGTCATACTATACGGCTCCTATGCCCACGGTCGGGCTGACGAATGGAGCGATATTGACATCGCTGTAATCTCCGACGATTTCAAGAAAATAAATCCTTTCAAACAAGCCGAATTCCTGGCGCTTCGCAAGAAAGGTTGCGACCCGCGCCTTGAGCCTCTCGCTTTTACCCTCAAAGAGTACAAAACCGCCTCTCATCTCACCTTCCTCGGTGAGATAAAAAGAACCGGCAAGGTTATCTACGAGGCCAAGTAGTCCTGATTTCATTTTCCCCCCACCATCTCCAAAAACTGCTGGAACAGGTAGACGTTGTCGCGGGGGCCGGGGGAGGCCTCGGAGTGGTACTGGATAGAGAATATGGGCAGCTCGCGGTGCCGCAGCCCCTCCACGGTCTGGTCGTTCAGGTTGATCTGGCTCACCTCCATGCCGTCCCTTAAGCCGTCTCCATCCACGGCGTAGCCGTGGTTCTGCGCCGTTATGTAAACTCTGCCTGTTCTCAGGTCGCGCACGGGATGGTTCGCGCCTCGATGCCCGAACTTGAGCTTGAAGGTATCTGCGCCGAAGGCGCGCCCCAGCAGTTGGTGCCCCAGACATATCCCCATAATGGGCTTGCGCCCTGCCAGATTCTTCACTGTCTTCACCATATAGTCTAAAAGCGCGGGGTCGCCCGGCCCCGGCGACAGCACTATGCCGTCGGGCTTGAGTGCAAGTATATCGTCTGCCGACATCTTGCAGGGAACGGCGGTTACCCTGCAGTCCATGCTCCGCAGTATGCGCAGTATGTTGTATTTCAGGCCGCCGTCAACCACGACTATGTGATACTTGCCCGCTATATCGCTCTGAGACTGAGGACTCCAGATGTAGGAGGATTCAGTGCTCACTTCTTTAACAAAGTCTATATCATCGTAACGCCTTACACTTCTAAGTCGCTTGCATGCCCCCTCTTCGCTTTCATCCGATGTAATCGTGCCCATCATCACTCCCGCTGTGCGGAGATGGCGGGTAATGGCGCGGGTATCTACTCCGCCGATGCCCGGGATGCCAGCCTGCGCCAGATACTCGCTAATTGTGCCGGTGCTCTGCCAGTGGCTGGGCTTATCGCAGTCCTCGCATACCACGAAGCCGCGCACCTGGATGCGCCGGGACTCGATATCATCGGGATTTATGCCATAGTTGCCAATGAGGGGATAGGTGAGCACTACAATCTGCCCGGCATAGGACGGGTCAGTCAGCATTTCCTGATAGCCGGTCATGCTGGTGTTGAATACTACTTCGCCATTGCCCCGCACCGCTGCACCAAAGGCGTATCCCTGATAGGCCGAGCCATCTTCCAGAACCAGAATCGCCCTTTTTCGTTCGCCCATCACACCCATCAAATTCTCAGCAACCTACCGCACACTTGAACCGCGCAATATGTCTGCATGGTATTCCTGAAGGCTTTTGACCTTACCGTGTCCTTTTCTGTATGCTTCGATGCCTTCGGCAGCAGCAACTGCTGCCCTGGTAGTGGTGATATAGGTCACACCGTACTTTATCGCTGCCTTCCGTATATAGGAGTCATCAATAGCACTCAGCCTGCCGCTGGGTGTATTGACCACTAACTGTATCTCGCCGTTCTTTATTGCGTCGGTAATGTTGGGGCGTCCCTCGTGTTGTTTCAGAATCAATTCGGAGTCGATGCCGTGCGTCGCCAGATACTCTCTTGTACCTCTGGTCGCCTTGATACCGAACCCCAGTTTGGAGAAAGCCCGGGCAGCTTCGAGCGCCCCGGCACGGTCTGGCTCGGCCACCGTGATGAGGACAATGCCTTTCTCAGGCAGTCGTTGTTTCGCTGCCTCCTGTGCCTTGTAAAATGAGAGACCGGGGTTATCCGCCATGCCCAAGACTTCCCCTGTGGAACGCATTTCAGGGCCCAGCACCGGGTCCACCTCGGGGAACATATTAAAAGGGAACACCGCTTCTTTGACGCCGTAATGCGGAATCGGCCTGCGCCGCACCCCCAGCTCCTTCAGCTTTCGTCCCAACGCCAACTGTGTGGCTATCCGCGCCATCGGTATATTGCAGACCTTGCTCACCAGCGGCACGGTGCGGCTGGCGCGCGGGTTTGCCTCCAAGATGTATACAATGTCCTTACAAATGGCATACTGAATATTTATCAGCCCCACAACGTTCAGGTGGAGCGCAATCTTCCTGGTATATTCCTCGATGGTGTCAACATGCCTTTGGGGAATGTGCACGGGCGGGATCACGCAGGCTGCGTCGCCGGAATGAACGCCGGCGAGCTCGATATGCTCCATGACGGCTGGAATGAAGGCATCGGTCCCGTCAGAGAGAGCGTCAGCCTCTGTCTCGATGGCATTCTCCAGGAATTTATCGATTAGAATGGGACGCTCGGGGGATATATCCACCGCCGCTTCGACATATTTTCTCAGCATATCATCATCGTGGACTACCTCCATAGCCCGTCCGCCCAGCACATAGGACGGGCGAACCATTAGCGGGTAACCGATTCTTCTGGCAATGACAAGAGCTTCGTCAATATTGCTGGCCATACCGGATTCAGGCTCAGGTATGCCCATCACCTCCATCACCTTGCGGAACCGGTCGCGGTCCTCGGCAAGGTCGATGGCCTC
>Ga0172366_10003890_pt1 | contig 11778 bp, 10 predicted proteins | sample LakKivSesite69cm_FD_114533 | JGI IMG/M metagenome (GOLD analysis project Ga0172366, IMG submission 114533) | Sediment microbial communities from Lake Kivu, Rwanda - Sediment site 69cm | ecosystem: Environmental > Aquatic > Freshwater > Lake > Sediment | place: Rwanda: Western Province, Lake... | reverse complement strand
CAATTTTTTCAACAGCACTTTTATTAAAATTATTTTATCAGGTTTTAATTAACAAAACTTATATTTTTATAAACACAAGCACAATTATCCAAATAACTTCTGCTTGTGTTGCAGGCTCTGCTTATTTATTATTATTAATATTAAACTTATCAACATTATTGTATATGTTTTATTCAATATTGACATGAAAAATATCATCCATAATGTCATCAAACTTATCATATATATATCATTTATTGATATCCTCACATCTCCTATTTTATCTACCCACATACTCATTGATGACATTATTCCACTTGGAACCATTATATAAATCATTTCTAAATAATCCATCATCTTTTATTATTATATATATATATTTATATCCATATATATAATATTTTAATTTATTTTTTTATAAATCGCATAATATGGTAAATCTAATTTATATTTATTCTCTTTACTCCTCAATTTTTTGAAACCTTTTTTATTTAATTCTATTTCCAATTCTCTCATACTCATATAATATGTTTTATATTTTTTAACCCATCTAAAGTCTTTTACTAATATTGATTCATAATATCTATGTATAAAATCTACATATTTTTTATAATCTCCATCTTGTGAATTATGTTCTTTTATTATAAATAATCCTCCCTTCTCCAATACTCTATTTATACTATTTAATAATTTTTCTCTACTTATTGGATCTATATGATGTAAAACCATTATTGAACTTATTACACTTATTGATTCCGATTCATATTCTAAATCTGTTCCATTATAATATCTAAAATTACATTTTCCCATATTACTTTTATCTATATTATATGAACTCTCCCAATCTCTTATATTTACACAATTTATATCTTTTATTCCTAATATATTCCCCATATCTATTGGAAAATAACATTCCTCACAACCCACATCTAAATACTTTTCTTTTCTCCATTCTAATCCTTTTAATAATTTATTTATTTCATTTGATTTTATTTTTGATCTTATCCTTGCCTCTTCTAATTTATTATTATCTTTTCTATCTTTCCAATAATACGAATGTAATATTCTAAATATTAAATAATCTGAATAATCCTTCTCTATATAATTACTTATTATCTCATTCGTTAATTTATTATCATTTTTAAATATTATTGAAAATAATTTTATTACACTTTCCTTATATTTACTTTTATATAATTCCTTTATTGAACTCATTTATATTTTATAATCTGATTATTTTTTATTATTTTATAAATTTATATGTTTGTTTATTTATATTAAATAAATTCCTTCCACAATGACTTAATTCTTGTGTTATATACATTGATAAAACTTCTACTTTATATTTTTTAAATACTGTTTCTACTTTTGCTTTCCTTAAATATTTTTCTAATATCATTAACTCACATGTGCAATCATAACAATGATCCATTCCCATTATATCATAATTATGTTTATATTTTTGACATCTTGTTACTCTATTAAAATAATATAATTGACCTTCATACTTTCTTATATCATATTCTTTTTCTTTTGTTTTTTTACCTATTATTAATCTTGTTTCTGTTGATTCATTTTTCTCCCATACTTGAAATCGTATCTCTCCATCTAAATATTTCATCTTATTTTCTCCAAATGGAAAACGTAATTTTAACATACTTTTTCTTGCTTTTATTAATTTATGCCATCTTGCTTGTGCTTCCATATTCTCTATTATATCTTTATCTACTGCTTCTGTTCTAATATCTGATATGAATAATATATTTTTATATTTTTTTGAAAAATCTTTTGCCATATCATCTGTAAAATATCCTTTTATTAATGTTAATTTTATTCTATTATCTTTACTCTTTTCTTGTAATTCTTCTGAAAAATCTCTTGGATCTACTCCTATATATTCATATTCTGGAAACATATCTATTAATGTTACTATATGTTCTCCTGTTGCTGCTCCTGCATATATTATTACATCCCCTTTCTTCCCAAAATCTGTTAAAAAATCTATTTCTGATAATAATAATTTCCTTTGTCCCCAATAGATTGTGCTCTTTAATAATTCTCCTATTTCTATATAATCTAATCTTTTTGAATCTTCTTTCAATTCTCTCTCTATTTTTTCATTCTCATAATTTTTTATTGTAAATTCATTTTTATATGGTTCTTCTCCCTTTATCTTCTCTTTTAAATATTTTTTATATCTTATATTTCCATTATTTTTACTTACTGTTCCATAATGACAAAAAAATTGAGTTGTATGTGGATTCTCTTTTACTAATTCTAATTCTTCTTTTTCTAATTTACAATATAATGTTTCTTCCATCTTTTTTATTATCTTATATATCTTACTATCTAATATATTTTATAAAAATATAAATTTATATATTTTTATTTATCTATTTTATTATTTTTATATTTTTATGATTTACCTATTGTATTATAATTATCTGTTCTACTTTGTAATAATGCATTGTCTAATACTGTAACTCTTTCATAGATATTCATTACTATTACTATATCTATTTCTTCACATGGATGTTGATTCTTTAATCTTATTATTTTACCAAACTCATTCAATAATGTTACTTTTAATTCATAAAATTTATTTAATGGTTTTTCGTAAAATTCTATATCTCCTACTACATCTATTTCATTATTCTGTCTCCTACGTGCATAACCAAATGTTGTATTTGCTAATATAACTTCTGCTTGTAATTTTTCATCACATTTTTGATCTGGACATACTTCTGTAAATGAATCATCACGAATTTCATAATAATTTGGATTTGGTTGATCATAATTATAACAAGGTTGGCAATTATTGAATGGACATAATATATTTTCATCATACATTAATGGATATTGAACTGAAAAACTTGATCCTAATATATCTGGATTCTTATATGGTATTGATAAATTTATCATAACTACTCTCCTACCTTCTTCTGCATAATTATCCCAAAACTCTTTAGCATCTCTTAATACTATAAAATCTACTAATTCTATTCTTGATACATTATTATATTCTCTTCCAAATACTACCCAAAAATTTGTATTTGATGTTCTACATTGCATATTCCTTTTTCTATTTGCACTTGATATCATTAATGTTCTCTTATATTCTTTAAAATATTGATTACCTCTATCATCTGGTTTATTTATTATATTTTGTATTATTGGTTGTCTATCTACTTTTAATAAATATTTATCATATGTATTTCTTACTCTATTATCTGTCTCTATTTTAAATTTATTATCCTGCTTTGATCCATATTTCTTTTCTAAATCTTCATTATATATTTTATCTCTTTTATCACTAAAATCATTATATAAATCAGTATCTTTATTCTTTATATATCCAAATGCACTATCTATGCCATTTGTTGATAATAAATCATCTGACATTTTTACTATATTATTATATCTTTTTATATAATTATATTTTTTTATTTGTATATTTATTTTTTATCTTTTTATCTATTTTTATTTATTTTTATAAATTTATTGTAATTTTATTTTATTGTTGTAATAAAGATCTTGCATCCATTTCTGGAGTAAATAATTGTTTTATCCATTGATATTCATTATCTAATCCTAAAAAGAAATTCATAGTCTCTGCTTTTTCATGAGTATTTGATGTTATTTGACTACTTTGTTTTTTTGGAACTCTATCCTTTCTTAATGGTATAGATTTTATATTATTATTATATATTATTATTCTTTTTACTATTTCTTCTGGTGATAATTCTTTATGATATTCTTCTAATTCTTCATTTACTATTCTATATTCTGTTGAAAATTTTTGAAAATCTAAATAGGGTCTTCTTAATGTTTTCCATATATTTATTTTATTATATTTCTTATCTAATAATTTTTTTATATATATTAATTTTTCCTGAAGTAATTTTTTTCTATTTATTTGCAAACTTTTATTTATTTTATCAAATAATTCTAAAAAATGTTCTTCTGAATTTATATCATGGATTGACATTATTATTTTTTGTATCGGTATATCCTCTATTTTTATCAATCTTTTATATGCTTCTATTCTATGTTGTCCATCCAATATAAAATATGGATTATCATCTTCATCATTTGAATATTTTTTATATCCTATATGAATTGGATTATAGACGTCTAATTCATTATTTTTTTTAAACGAATCTAACATATTTTTAAATAATTCTTCAACATGATCATTATTTATTTCTCTTTGTAATGCCCAGGGTTTTAATAAATGTAATCCTGATGATGAAAATAATACATATTTTGTATGTTTATTCAATTTATGTAATGGTGTTACATAATTTTCAAATAAATCTTCATCATTATTTGTTTCTTCTGATTGCTTTGCATATGATTGCTTTGCATATTCATTGTCAGAATCTGATTCAATTTCATGAAATTCTTCTTCTATCTTTTTTTCTTGTTTTTTATGAATTTTACTCATTCTTTTACAATGTTATATATATATATTTATTTCTTTTGTTCTAAATATTTTTCAATTTTTTACATATCTAATGGTGCTCCTGGAATATCCTTAGGTATATTTAATAATTTTTGTGTTTCTATTTCAAAATAACATGGATAATTTATTAAAGGAGTTCTATTATTATTTTCTATTAAATTTGCTCCTGTATTACAATCTATACCACAAGCTACTCTTGGACATTCATATCTTCCTGGTTTCATCCATGGATTTAAATGATCATCTTTTTGCCATGCACAATATCCTCCTCTTCCTAAATCATCATATTGACACTTACATTTTTTATATTCTTGATTCTCGATTCCTCTCTTAACCATATCTGATTTTTGATATCCTTCTACATCTCCATTAAATATTTCAGAACTTAACCATGCTGGATCACTTATTTTACCTACTTCTTTATATTCTGCATGAGGAGGTATTATTTCATGTTTTATAATATTTGAATTCATTTCTTTTCTTAAATCTTCTCTATTTGGTATAAAATATATTTTATTATTTTTTGAAAATCTTACTCTTCTATCATTTTTATTTATTTTTCTAAATATCAATATTAATATTATTATTGCTAAAATTACTATCAACCAATTTATATTTTTCATAACTATAATCAAATATATATTTATTAAATATATATTTTTTTTATTTATTATAATGTTGATAATTCATTTATTAACTCTTGTCTAGTTCTTACTTCTCTATTATATTCTCTCATATTATCTTCACTTTCTCTATTCATTTCTTTAGCTTCTCTTTGTATATCTGATTTTTCTACTGTATTTTCCCATTCATCTTCATCATCTTTCCTCATTTTTCTACCTCTTAAGACTTGTCTATCCATTTGTCTATTATCTTCTTTACTCATATCTTTTTTTTCTGTTCCTTTTAAATTATCATCTTTTTCACATACTGGACATGCTGGACATGGGGGACAATAATCTAAAACTTGTCTATCTTCTATTCTTCCAGATTTTCTATAGTTTAATGGTGTTTCTGATTCTGGATATTTTAATGATTTTTGAGACTCTTCTGTCATTTTTTTATCGAAATTTCTGTAGATTTTTTTATTTTCTAAATCACTTAATCTATCAGAATCATATACATCTTCATTACCTTGTATTTTTGCTAATTCTTGTTTTGATATTACATCATCCATTCTCTGATGATAAACTGTATCATGTTCAGGATTAGGATCATATTTTATATCTCCTTCTTTTGTTATTATTGGTTTTGTATAAAACATTTCCCAATTCATTATCTTATTTTTTGATAACATATACATTTGTGTTACTAATATTATTACCAACAATAGTATTATAACTAATAATAATTTATTTATCAATAACATTATCTATTATATATCTTTATATAATAAATATTTTTATTATTTTATATATTATTTTTATTATTTTATATATTATTTTTTATTATTTTAGTTTATTATATTTTTATAAACATTGATCACATGTTCCAGTTCGTGAAAATGATGGATATTCTAATGATCCGCCAAAATTGCCTCTACCATCTTTACAAAATAATTGGTATTGTCCTGGATTATTAAAATTCTCTCTTTTTTTTTCTATTAATTTATATAATATTGATAAAATTATTAATACTACTAAGAGAACTAAAACTTTATTTAACATTCTTTTTATACTGTAATATATATTTATTAAATATATATTTTTTTTATTATAGTTGTATATATTATTTTTTTTATTTTTTATAATTAAATTAAGATATTTATAGAAATTTTATAGAAATTTATTACAATAGTTTATCAATTACATCAAGATCTATTTTCCATAAATCTTTAGGTGTTTTCTTTTGTAAAGTTTTATATTCTGCTTCTTTTTTTTCTTGTAAATTTTTTAGTTCTTCTATTCTTTTTTTAGTTAAACTTCTTATTTGCATTGTTATTAAATAATCGTATGAATCTTCAACTTTAACAAATATTGTTATATCAGAGTCTTCATTTATTTTATTTAGTTGTTCTATAATTTTTTCTTCATCTATATTTAATATTTTTAGTTCTCCTGAAACAAATCGTTGAATAAATTCTACTTTTGATCGGATTATATCTAATTCTTCTTTTAATTTTTCTAAATTATATTCTCTTCTTTTTACATAATAATTTAATCGAATATCATAGAATATTTTTAATATTTCTAATGGATCTTCAAATTTCTGAATTGATCCACTTTCATTATAGAAATGAATATTTGACATACTCGTATTCTTTGAATCTATTAAACCAAATTTCTTTAATAATTGTGGAATATCTTCTATTAAATCATCATAATTATCTTCTGTAAATTTCAATGTAAAATTTACTTTATTTTCTGTGCTATCATTTTTAAATGATGATAATATCTGTTTCTTTGCTCCAGATTTTTCACTTGTATTTCCGACTAACATTTTATCTAAATCTTCTTTAAATTTATCTGTCCAATAACCGATAGGTAGTTCAGATATATGGATACTATTTTTATTTTCATCTAATTTGTATATACCTTTACTAAAGTATTTTCCATTTTCTGAATAAATATCTCCTTCAAATCCTTTATACCATGGTTTCATTTCTTTTGGATCATTTCCTTTAATTAATTCTTTTAAATTATATATGATATCTTTAGGATTAAAACATGGAAGACTGGTGCTAAAACCAGTTCCTATTCCAGTTGCTCCATTTACTAATATCATAGGTATTACGGGAACATAATAATATGGTTCTATTGTTGAACCATCATCATCTCTATATTCCAATAATGGATAATCTTCTGGATGATAGATTGCTTTCGTTAGTTTCGATAATTTTGTAAATATATATCTGGGTGATGCTGCATCTTTTCCACCTTGTAAGCGTGTTCCAAAATTTCCGATAGGTTCTAATAAATTTATATTATTTGATCCTACAAAATTTTGAGCCATACCTATTATAGTTTCATTTAAACTTTGCTCACCATGATGATAAGCACTATGCTCACTAATATAACCACTTAATTGGGCTACTTTTATTTCACTTGATACTATATTTTTCTTTAAACTACCATATAATACTTTTCGTTGAGATACTTTTAATCCATCTATCATATTTGGAATGGATCTTTCACAATCATAATTAGAAAAATGGATAAAATCTTTATGAAAAAAATCTGTGATTGGTATTATTTTTGCTGTTGTATCCAATATTCTATTTCTATCATATTGCATTAACCAATCTTTTCTATCATCAGAACGATCTTTTTCAAATGCTAATCTTATGATATCTTTATCTTCTTCTTCACCATTATATTGATAGATTAATTGATTTTTTATTAAATCTTTAAAATATTCTTTTGCTTCTGAACTTGTTGATGTTCCTAAACCTTTGTAATATTTTATGAACCATTGTTGTAAATTTGATTCTGTTATTTTCCAATATTCAAAAGCACTTAAACTATAAAATGTTTTTATTTGTTTTCCTTTTGATGCTTTCACAATAGGTGTTCTCATGGATGTTAAAAATCCATCTACTTCTGCTAATGAAGGCCAGAAATTCTCTATCCAATTCATTATTAAACCTTTTATATGTGATCCATCCACATCCTGATCTGTTAAGATCATTAATGAACCATATCTTAAATCTGATAAATTCTCATTATCATATTCTTTTCCATATTGAAGACCCAATATTTTTACTAGATTTGATATTTCTGTATTTTCACTTACTTTTGTCGCTTCTGCATCTCTTACATTTAATAGTTTTCCTTTTAATGGAAAAACACCATATTTATCACGTCCTATTATTTCTAATCCTGCTATTGCAAATGCTTTTGCTGAATCACCTTCTGTTAATATTAAAGTGCATTGTGCTGATTTTTTAGTTCCAGCCCAATTAGCGTCATCTAGTTTTGGTATTCCTCTTAATGTTGTTTGTTTTTTTCCATCTGTTTTTGACAATATTTCAGTTGAATCTTTATATTCACTATATTTTAACGCTTTCTCTAATATTCCTGTTTTGGCTACTTTTTCTATAAATTTTTCACTTACATCAAATGTTGATCCAAATTTATCTGGATTTGTTGTTAAGTATTCTTTAGTTTGACTATCAAACGAAGGATTCTCTATTACAGATCTCAATATAATCATCATATTATCTTGAATAATATTTTGTTTAATTGTTATCTTTTTTCTTTTGATTCCCTTTGTTTTTACATAATTCTGTAATTTCCTACTTATTAACTTTGCCACATAATCTACGTGTTTTCCACCTTTATATGTGCATACTCCATTTACAAATGATATTTGTTCAAATCGATCATCATTTGATGCACTTACTATAATTGACCATCTATCATCTATTTCTTCATATACTCGTGGAGTTTCTGATTTATCTCCCATATATAAATCTGCATATTTCTCAAATGATTTATACTCTAATTTTTTACCATTAAAATATACTATCACTTCAGGACCTGTTGTAGCTGTGCAATCATAAACTCTTTTCTTTATTAATTGAATTATATCTTCATCTAATTCTTTCATACCAAATCTTTCTAAATCTGGATAAAATGTTATTTTTGTGTATGGTTGTCCTTTATATATATTTATTTGAGGATCATCTTTTTCATCCATATTATTTTTAAAAGTTTGAATATATAATAATTGTCTTTTACTATCAACTGTTTCTATTATGAATTTTTTACTAAATATATTTGTTAATTTAGCTCCATATCCATTCTTTCCACCTGTGATTTTTTTTTCATCTTTATCATAATTCGTGCTTGTTAATAAATTTCCAAATATCATTTCTGGAACATAAATACTGTATTCATTATGGATTGCTACATCTATACCTTCTCCATTATTATATACTGATATCATATTCTCTTTTGCATTTATATCTACTTTTATTTGAGTTACTTTTATTGCTGATGTTTTATTCAATCTCGTGTATTGGTCTATAGCATTCACTAATATTTCATCAAATATTTTATATAATCCTGGAACTATATTTATTGTTTTCTTTAATATTTTGTTACTCTCTTCGTCATATACATATGTTTCTATTTCACTCATTTCTACTGAACCAATATATGTATCTGGTAATTCTTTGATATGTTCCAATTGAGATTTCTTCTTATATTTATTCTCGATTGAGTTTTTATCTGAGATCTCTGTAGCTATTTTTTTTGTTGTTTTCTTAATAGACATAGTTACTATAATATTATATAATGACTATTATTTATATACTTTGTTTTCAGTTTTTTTATAAATTAGTTATAATTATGTTATTGGATATCTATTTTTATTAGAAATATTACAATATTACAGTAGCACATTTGAATAGAAAATAGGTAAAAGTTGTAAAAAGGCGTTATCGTTTTTTTATAATAAATTTAGTGGGATAATAGAGTTAATAAATTTACATGCATATCATTTTTATTTAATAATTTAAATTCTTCGCAATTTAGGACAATTATTTCAAATTTGTATCTAAAATAAAAATCATCAAAGAAATTTTCCATATGATTTAATAATTCTAGTGGTGTGTAGAGTTTTTTTAAATTTTTAGGAAATTTTATTATTGTTTCGGTATCTTTTCCATGATTATTTAAAGAAAAATTATAATCTAATATTAATTCTTCAATATTATCAGATAATTTATTAAATATAGATAGATCATTAGAATAATTATTTCTAATATTTAGATATTTTATATTTTTGGGTAAATTATTTATATTTTCTTCTTCAAATCCATTAGGACACATATAGTTAAATAATTTTAAATGAGTTACTGATTCGGGTATTTCTTCATATTTAGTATAGTTAGATATCATAAGATATTTTATAGTTTTAGGAAAATCTTTTATTGAATGGTTATAGTTTTCTGGTAATTCTACATATTCTATTCCTGTTGGTAATATTAATTTATTTATGTTACATTCTCCACTTATTCCTGCTGTTTCTAAAAATACTAATTTTTTTAAATTTTTAGGTAAAGTAGGTATTCTAATAGAGTTATTAAAAATAAGAGTAATATATAATTCTTCTAAATAGTATGAAAAATTATATATAGTTAGTAATTGATATGTTGAAAAATTTATTGATAAAGATTTTAAATTTTCTGGAATTATTATTTTTTTATCATAATTGGTGAATTCTGTTCTAGATGTTCCAATAGAGCATCTTCCTTCTATATTTATTTCTTCTATTGTATCAGGTATTGTAATATTATCATTTATATTTACTTTAAAAATGATTCTTTTTATGTTATTTGGTATTATTTTAAATATAAATTTTAGAGGTATATTAAAAGATGGTTTTATTTTCAATGTATTTATTTCTTGATCTTTTAATTTTACTGATAAATTTGATATATATGATTCTTGATCTGCTTCAACTATAAATTCTTTTAAATAAATAGAATTATTTTGATTATTATCATAAGTATCGTAAATTTTATTTTTTAAAATGGATTCGGATTTTTTTAATAATTCTTTATCAAATAAATAGATTGGTTCATTATTATTTTCATTAAATATAAAATTATTATATATTTTTACTTTATCTAATAATATTTTTTCTTTTTTTTTGATATTTTATTTCTGTTTCATCTTCATTTTTATCTAAAGATTTTATTAATTTCATTTGTTTTCTTAATTCATTTATTTTTTCATCACTGTTTAAGTTATATGATTCTATAATAATATTAATATCTTCTATTATATCAGATAATTTTTTAAATTTTGATAAATTTTTTTTTAAATTTGAATGGATTTTATCAAAATCGTTTATATCTTTTTCAAAATAATCATCTATTATTTTCTTTTTTTTTATGAGATTATAATTATTAAAACTTTTATTAGATCCAAAATAATTTTGAGAATTCATAGAACCGATTGATATGGATTGATTATAATCATCTGATTTAGATGGTGTATTAGTAAAAGATGACATTAATATTCCATTATTTTTTGTATTATCATCATTATATAATTTTGATATGGGTTCTTTACCAAATTCTAATTTTAATTCAGGTGCTGTTCCAATTGTAAATGCTGAACTTGATATTGATATAAAATTATTATAGGTATTCATATTAAATATATAAGAATATATTAAATTTTTTATATATTATATTTATTTTATATATTAAATCATTTTTACTATTATTAAATTTATTTTTTATAATTTTGACATACTAGTCACAAATTTTTAAATACTTTTTTAATATATTTTTATAATTTCATATAAATTTATAAAAATGTTAGATCATTAAATATTAACAAATTGTCTTTAAATACGTTTTTTCATATATTTTTATAATT
>Ga0172366_10003889_pt1 | contig 11779 bp, 7 predicted proteins | sample LakKivSesite69cm_FD_114533 | JGI IMG/M metagenome (GOLD analysis project Ga0172366, IMG submission 114533) | Sediment microbial communities from Lake Kivu, Rwanda - Sediment site 69cm | ecosystem: Environmental > Aquatic > Freshwater > Lake > Sediment | place: Rwanda: Western Province, Lake Kivu... | reverse complement strand
TGGCAGCTCATCATGGAGCTCTCGGCCGGGATCGGGCTGGTCCTGCTCCTGCGCTGGTACTGGTGGCGGATCAACGCCTGGTCGGAGATCGCGGCCCTGAGCGCCTCGGCGGCGACGGCCGTCTTTCTCAAGGCCTTTCCCGCGAACGGGCTCGTCCGCGGGCTCGGCGCGGCCCTGGCCCGGGCCGGTTTCGAGGTCGACGCGTGGGGCGTCGGGATCCTCGTCACCGTGACGGTCACGACGGCGGTCTGGCTCACAGTGACGTTCCTGACGAAGCCGGACGACCCTCAGAAGCTCCTGGCGTTCTATAAGAAGGTGCGGCCGGGCGGGTTCTGGGGCCCGGTCGCGACGATGAACGGCCGGGCCTACCGCCTCCAGGCCGCGCCCTTCGCCGGCTGGGGCCTGGCGGTGCTGATGATCGTCGTCCTGCTCCTCGGCGTGGGCAAGATCGTGTTCATGGAGTGGGCCGCGGGGGCGGCCTATCTCGCGGCGGGAGCGGTCGCCGCGCTCCTTCTTTCGAAGGTCATCGCCAAGATCGATTGGGAGGGACGGGGATGAAGAAAAAAATGGGGACGTTTCTGACTTATTCTTTCATCATCGTCGCCGCGGGCCTAATGACCGCGATGACGGCGGGCTGCGGGAAGAAGGCCCCGGTCGCGGGCGGCGGAGCGGCCGCGGCCGCGGCTGAAGCGGGGGCGGCGGCGGGGCGAGCGGCGCTCACGTTCGGCTACCCGGTCGAGGGCGAGGCCTGGTACCACGTCAAAGGCGCCTTCGTCGTCGCCGACGTCCCGGCCGGCGCCGCGGCGGAGCCGTGGAGCGTCGACCGGGTCACGGTCGACGGCGTCCGGGTCCGGGACTTCACCGTCAGTCAGGCCGGCGGCGAGGTCGACAAGCACGGCCTGAAGGCGGCGGGCGGGACGATCGCGTTCGACGTCAAGGCCCGCTCGGTGTGGCGCCCGGGCGCCGCAGCGTCGATGCGGGTCGACCTCGTCGAGCCCAAATCGGGCGAGCTCGAATACGCCGAGGTCGAGGGGACGGCTCCGGCGGGCAAAGGCTACTGGGACCCGGCCTGGAAGAGCTATCTCTCGCTCGTCGTCTCGGAGGAGCACGGGTTCGAGCGGACGGGCTATCCGGTCCACGCCACCTTCGGCGTCCTGGCCGGCTACCTCGCCTCGCCGGACGAGGTCCGGGTGGTCAAGGCCGAGAGGGCCGGCGCGGACGTCCTCTACCGGGAGGTCCCGAGCCAGGTCTACGACGTCGTCACCTGGAACGACCCGAAGGTCCTGGCCGTCGAGGAGAAGGACGCCGTGACCGGCGAGAAGGTCGTCCGCTACCACCCGACGACGACGTTCAGCGTCGCCTTCCTGGCCGACGTCGGGGCCATGAAGAAGGCGACCTACCTCGTCTTCTACAACGACCCGGGCGCGGCCAAGCCGGCCTACCCGAGCGACCTCGTCGTGACCGGGGGGCCGGGCCTCCGCCGCACGGTCGAGAACAGCTTCTACAAGATCGTCCTCCACGAGAAGAGCGGCGTCGTCGACAAGATCGTCGAGAAGACGACCGGGATCACGCTCGAGCACAAGCTCGAAACGAACGGGGCCATCCACTGGAACCCGGACGTCTACGCCCCGCCACATGCCTGGTACCACATCTCCGACTGGACGGCGCCCGAGAATAAAGAGGTTGTGGGGCCGGTCTTTTATTCGCGCAACCTCAGGGACAAGCTGCCCCAGCCGGACGGGATCGAGGTCGGCATCCGCTACCACTTCTACGCCGGGTCGCCGGTCATCACGGTCGAGTCGGTGACCGAAGTGGCCCGGGACACGTTCGTCCAAGCGCTGCGCAACGCCGAGGTCGTCTTCAACGCGGCGGTCTTCACCAAGGCCGCGTTCAAGCGCGACGGCCGGACGGAGGTCCTCGATTTCGCCGCCACGAAGATGCACCCGGCCCACGCCGCCGTGCTCCGGCCGGACACGCCGTGGGTCAGCTTCTTCGACGAGCCGAAGGGCGTCGGGTTCGCCGCGCTCTACCTCGACCTGGCGACGCCGAACCTCAACGGCGGGCAGGCCTCGCTCCAGCAGCCGTTCATCTACATCCAGCACGGGCTGTGGTTCTACGTGTCGCGGGGCTTCGTCTATTCCTTCGGGACGAACAACCAGACCCGGATGCTGCCGGTCGCGGCCGGGAGCGTCTATTACGACCGCAACGCCTGGATCGCCTTCCCCTATCCGAAGGGCCAGGCGCTCGGCGACTACCTCGACGCGAGGTACAACGCTTTGCGGTGGCCGCTCGCGGTCCACGAGGACATCGAGACCTACGCCGAGAGCCCCGAGGGCTGGGTCGTGCCCATCCTGACCGAGCCGTTCGAGGAGGGCGTGCGCGACGCCAAGGGCGGGAAAGAGAGACGGAAATGAAGGGGGGAACGACGATGAAGGCCAAGACGCGGACGATCGAGGCGATCGTCGAGACGTGGGCGCCGCGGGTCCGGCGCGACCTGCGGATCGGGCGGAAGGAGTACGAGGCGCGCTGGGCCCGGGTCCAGGCGGCGATGCGGAAGAAGGGCTACGACCTGGGCTACGCCTGCGGCAGCGAGCTCGACCGCTCGGACGTGGCCTGGCTGGCCGGCGTCTTCGACCCGATCATCGAGCGCTACGGGATCCTCGTGCCGGCGGCGGGCCGGCCGGTCGTCGTGGCCGGGTCCGAGGGCGGGCACGTGGTCGAGGAGGGCGTGCGGGAGTCGGGGGCGGAGCTGGCGCTGCTGCGGGAGTTCCAGATCTCGGACGAGGACTACCGCTTCGCCAGGTTCGGCAAGCTCGAGGACGTCGTCGGGCGGCTGGTGCCGGCGCGGGCCGGGAAGGCGGTGAGGATCGCCGTCTTCTCGAGCGCCCAGTTCGTCCCCCACGACCACGTGAACATGCTGACGGGACGGTTCGGCGGCGACAACGTCGTCTTCGACACGGACCTGCTGCGGCGGGTCAAGTACGAGAAGTCGCCGGCCGAGCTGGCCCTCGTCGGCTCGGCCAACGCGGCGGCCGACGCGGCCTTCCTCGGCATGCTGGCCTCGCTCGAGCCGGGCGTGCGGGAGCTCGATCTCGCGGCCGTCGGCGACTACATCATGAAGCGGCTCGGGGCCGGGCGGACGGGCTTCCCGACGATCGTGTCGTCGGGCGAGCGGGGCCGGACCGTCCTGGGCCCGGCCACGAACAAGGTCATCAAGCGGGGCGAGGTCGTGTCGATGGGCGTCAGCCCGACGGTCAACGGCTATCACGGCATCATGCGCCGGACGGTGAAGTGCGGGGCCGACTGGACGTTCGCCGAGCGGGTCTTCATGGAAACGCTCGAGGGGCTCTACCACAAGGTCATGCGGGCGACCCAGGCGGCGGCGAAGAAAGGCTTGCCCTCCTCGTCGATCGACCGGGCCGGGAAGGCCTATCTCGAGGGGAGCCAGCTGCGGACGAGGCTCGGCGGGATGATGACGCCGCGCGAGCCGTACACGTTCATCCACAATACCGGGTGCTCGGAGTGCCAGGAAGGTTACGGCGCCGTGACGCCCTATACCGACGATCCGCTCGGCCGCAACGCCGCCCTGATGATCGACGTCGCCTTCATGGGCTTCGACGAGCGCAAGCGCCTGGTCTTCCCGATCGAGTACGCCGTCATCGAGGACTCGTTCTGGAAGCGGGCGAAAGCAGTCGGCGTCTACAACCGCCTGCCCCTGTCGGTCCAGGCGTTCGTTGGCGGCGACCTCGTCGACGTCCCCAAGGCTTCTCTGAATCCCTATTTTGAATAAATGGGGACGTTTCTGACTTTTTGATCCCGGAACGGAACGTAAACAAATTGGGACGTTTCGATGAACAGGGACGTTTCTGATTTTTTATACCTAACGAGAATATCTTCATAGGCACGGCGTCTCCTAAGTGGAGGTGCCTATGCCAAGATGCGCGAGACTCATTTCGACGACGCTGCCGCTGCATATCATGAACAGAGGGAACAATCGGCAGATGATATTTAGAACCAATGATGAAAAATCGTATTTCCTGTATCTGCTCCATGACAAGAAACTGGAAAACGGAGTCTACATTTTTCATTACTGCATCATGGGCAATCATTTTCATCTGATCGTTCGAGTCAGATCAAAAGAGGACCTTTCTCGGTTCCTCAAACAGGTTTTTGTAGCCTATTACCGGTTCTTCGAGAACCACCATGAATATGCCGGGCATCTCTTTCAAGGCCGCTTCAAGAGCATCATCATCGACGCCCGATCATACCTAATCCAGTGTGGGCGGTATATCGAGAATAACGCAGTTAGAGCAAAACTCGTAACCGACCCCTATGACTATCGCTACAGTTCATATCGATACTACGCTTGCGGGACCTTCGACCCTTTGGTCACCCCCGACCCTCTCTATGCGGACCTCGGAAAGACCGAATCCGAAAGACAGGACGCATACCGCCGGCTGGTTATTAACAAGACCGTCGTGAACTCGGCCACCCTGCGGTCTGCCCTCTTTATGGGTTCAGAGGAATTCGTGAAAAAGATGGAGCTGGATTTTGGGATCCGCAACATCGGGGTCAGGAGCGGCAGGCCAAAAAAGGAAAAGTCAGAAACGTCCCCATTTTGTTGACAAAACTCCCTAAAACCATTTTAATTGCTGATGATGTTGAAGATAGCATCCGTCTATTCCGCTTTCCTGTTGTTCCTGTTCGCTCCCGGCCTCTCGGCCCAAGACGAAGCGCAGGTCGTCGAGGTCCGCGGCCTCGTCTCCCGGGACACTGTCGCCCCGGGCGAGATGATCAGGGCCGCCGTCTTCGTCAAGGTCCAGGCGGGCTACCATATCAACGACAACGCCCCCCTCGACGAGTTCATGATCCCGACGTCGCTCGTCGTCGACGAGAACCCCGACTTCGAGGTCGTCGAGGTCCTCTTTCCCAAGGGCCGCCGGGCCCGGTTCGCCTATTCGGAGTCCGAGCTCGTCGTCTACGACGGCGAGGTCGTCCTCGGCGTCCTGCTCAAGGCGAAAGAAGGCGCCGCGCCCGGCCCCAAGGCCCTCAAGGCCTCGGTCGGCTATCAGGCCTGCAACAACGAGTCGTGCCTCCCCCCGAAGGAGATCGGCCTCGAGATCCCGGTCACCGTCGCCGCGGCCGGCGGCCCCGACATCCACCCCGAGGTCTTCGACAAGCTCCGCTTCCGCGCTCTCCAGAAAAAGTAAGAGGCCCCCAGCCGCCGGCGCGACATGACAGACCCGACCAAGGCGACGCGTTTCCGGCAGATCCCGTCGCTCGATTCGCTTCTCGGCGAACCGCGGGTCGGGTCCCTCGTCGACCGGTTCGGCCGCGACGTCGTCGTCGCCGCCGGCCGGGCCGCGCTCGACGAGGCCCGGCGGTCGATCGCCTCGGCCGGCGACGGTCCGGCGGGCGCTCCGGCTCCCGACCTCTCCCCGGACCGTTTGGTCCAGATGATCGAAGACCGCCTCGAGAAGGCCGCCGCCCCGTCCCTCGCCCCCGCCGTCAACGCGACCGGCATCGTCATGCACTCGGGGCTCGGCCGGGCCGTTCTCTCCGAAGCCGCCCGCGCCGCCCTGGCCGCGGTCGCCGCCGGCTACTCCACCCTGGCCCTCGATCCCGAGACCGGCAAGCGCGTCTCCCGCGACCGCCACGTCGAGGACCTTCTCCGCCGCCTCACCGGCGCCGAGGCCGCGACCGTGGCCAACAACAACGCCGCCGCGACCGTGCTCATCCTCAATACGCTCGCCCGCGGCAGGGAGGTCGTCGTCTCGCGCGGCCAGCTCGTCGAGATCGGCGGCTCGTTCCGCATGCCCGATGTCATGACCACGAGCGGCGCCGTCCTGCGCGAGATCGGGACGACCAACAAGACGCATCTTCGCGACTACGAGGCCGCGGTCGGCGGCGCGACCGGAGCCATCCTGCGCGTCCACCACAGCAACTACCGCATCGTCGGCTTCGCCGAAGAGCCCGGCCTCGCGGAGCTCGTCGCCCTCGGCCGGGCCCGCGGCGTTCCGGTCGTCGACGACCTCGGCAGCGGCGCCCTGGTCGACCTCGCTCCCTTCGGCCTGGCCCCCGAGCCGATGGTCCGGGCCAGCATCGAGGCGGGCGCCGACGTCGTCTGCTTCAGCGGCGATAAGCTCATCGGCGGCCCCCAGTGCGGCCTCGTCATCGGCCAGTCCGCCTGGATCCAGAGGATCAAGAAAAACCCCCTGGCCCGGGCCTTCCGCTGCGGCAAGCTGACCCTGGCCGCCCTCGAGGCGACGCTCCGCCTGTTCCTCGCTCCCGAGAAGCTCGTCGAGCGTCACCCGATCTACCGCATGCTGGCCCTGACCCCGGACGAGCTCGGCCGCCGGGCCAAGAAGCTGGCCGCCGCCCTCCGCAAAACGCTCCCCGCCTCCGTCGCCGTTTCGGTCGAGGACGGCGAATCCCAGGTCGGCAGCGGCGCCGTCCCGACCGAGACCCTGCCGACGAAAGTCCTCGCGGTCCGCTCCCCCGCCCTCTCCGCCGAGGACCTGGCCCGCCGGCTCCGCGCCCTCGCCCCGCCCATCTACGCCCGCATCCACAAGGACGCCGTCCTTTTCGACTTCCGGACGATCCAGCCCGCCGAAGACGCCGTCGTCGAACGGGCCCTCGCCGGCCTCCTGAAATGATCGACCACGTCATCGTCGGCACGGCCGGCCACATCGACCACGGCAAGAGCGCCCTCGTCCGGGCCCTGACCGGCACCGACCCCGACGTCCTCCCCGAAGAGAAGGCCCGGGGCATGACCATCGACCTCGGCTTCGTCTTCCTCGACGACCCCGGCTACGACAAGCAGATCGTCTTCATCGACGTCCCCGGCCACGAGAAGTTCGTCAAGACCATGGCCGCCGGCGCCTCGAACGTCGACGCGGCCCTCCTCGTCATCGCGGCCGACGAGGGGATCGCCGTCCAGACCCGCGAGCACTTCGACATCCTCCGCCTCCTCGGCGTCCCGCTCGGCGCCGTGGCCCTGACCAAGTGCGATCTCGTCGACGCGGCCCGCCTGGCCGAGCTCACCGCGACTGTCCGGCATTTCCTTCGCGGCTCGTTCCTGGCCGAGGCGCCGGTCCTCCCGGTCTCCGCGCTCACCGGGGCCGGGCTTCCCGAGCTCAAGGCCGCTCTCCGGGAGATCGGCCGCCGCGTCCGCCCCCGCCCCGACAACGGCATCTTCCGCATGCCGATCGACCGGGTGTTCACGATGCACGGCTTCGGCACCGTCGTCGCCGGGACGATCCTCGGCGGCGCCGTCCGGAGCGGCGACCGCGTCGCCGTCTATCCCGAAGGGCTCGTCACGCGCGTCCGCGGCGTCCAAGTCCACGGCTCCAAGACGGAGGCCTCGGGCGTCGGCCGCCGGACCGCCCTCAACCTCCAGGACGTGGCCAAGGAGGACCTCCGGCGGGGCCAGGTCGCCGCGGCCGAAGGCTCTCTCGTCCCGACGGCCCGTCTCGACGCCCGGCTCGACGTCCTGCCGGGCGCCGGCCGGGCCATCAAGCACCGCGAGCGGGTCCGGCTCCACATCGGCACCGACGAGGTCATGGCCCGACTCGCGGTCATCGGCGCCCAGGCGGTCGAGCCCGGCGCCTCCTCCCCCGTCCAGCTCATCCTCGAACGCCCGTCGGTCGCCTTGCCCGGCGACCGCTTCGTCATCCGCCTCTTTTCGCCTGTCGTGACCGTCGGCGGCGGCCAGGTCCTCGACGCCGCCCCGGCGAAGCACAAGCGCTTCAGCGGCCAGGTCCTCGAAGGCCTCGAGAAGCTCGGCGGCTCGGCCCGCGAGGCCATCGAGCAGCTGTTCGCCCAAGCCGGGGCGACGCCCCGGACGGTCCGCGAGATCGCCCTCAAGGCCGGTCGGAACGAAGCCGAGGCGGCCGACGCCGTCGCCGTCCTCCTCGCCGAGGGCCGGCTCGTCGCCGTCGTCCGGGACAAGCCCGAGAAATACCTCCACGCCGGGATCCACGACCGCCTGGCCGACGGCCTCGTCGCCTCGGCCCGCGACTTCTTCGGCCGGAACCCCGCCCGCGAGACCATGCCCTTCTCCGATCTCCGGTCCGAGTTCCTGGCCGCGAGCGACGCGCCGACGCTCAAATTCATCCTCGACGAGCTCGTTGAAAAGAAGGTCCTCTTCCGCCGCGGGGCTGAGGTCGGCATCGTCGGCCGGGAGGGCCGCAAGGACCCGGCCGAGGAGCGCCTCCGCCGCGAGGTCGAGACCGCTTTCCGGACGGCCCGATTCGCCGCCCCGCTCGAGGACGAGGTCCGGCTGAAGCTGGGCCTGAACCCCTCGATCTTCAATCCGGTCCTCAACGCCCTCGTCCGCGCCGGCACCCTCGTTCGCCTGGCGCCCAAGGTGACCTATCACCGGGAGACGCTCGAGGCGGCCCGGGCGGCCGTCGCCGGGCTCATCGAGCGGCACGGCAGCGTCACCATCGCCGAGCTCAGGGACCGGCTCGACGTCTCCCGCAAGTACGCCCAGGCCGTCCTCGAATACTTCGACCGGACCGGGTTCACCCGGCGGATCGAGGACCGGCACGTCCCGGCCAAAAGCCCCAGCGCCTGACCCGGCCCCCTCCCTCTCATTGACACCGCGGCGCGGGTGGTGATAGGACTAGCCCGATGCGCTTCCTCCGCTCCGGGGACTATCTCGTCATCCTCGCCTACTTCGGGATCCTCGTCGCGATCGGCCTCTATTTCCGGCGCAAGGCCGCGGCCAGCGTCGAGGACTACTTCCTGGCCGGCCGCAAGATGCCGTGGTGGGCCCTCGGCCTGTCCCAGATGACGTTCTGGTTCGACATGACCGGGACGATGATCATCGCCTCGTTCCTGTTCCTCCTCGGCCCCCGCGGCATCTGGATCGAGCTGCGCGGCGGGGCCGGCCTCGTCCTCGTCTTCCTGATGCTCTGGGCCGGCAAGTGGCACCGCCGCTCCGGCGTCATCACCGGGGCCGAGTGGATGATCTTCCGCTTCGGCCGGGACCGCTGGGCCCATTTCGCCCGTCTCATGTCGGTCGTCTCCAACGTGGTCATCAATCTGGCCCTCCTCGCCTACTCCTTCAAGGGCGCCGGCCTGTTCCTGTCGATGTTCCTGCCCTTCTCGCCCCTCGTCTGCTCGCTGATCATGCTCATCGTCACCGGGATCTACACCATCGAGTCGGGCTTCTACGGCGTCATCTTCTCCGACATCTTCCAGTCGGTCTGCATCTGGATCGGCGTCGGGGCCATCGTCGTCGTCGCCGTCAACCGCCTGGCGGGAGTGCCGGACCTCGGCGCGCTGGCCCTGTCGGTCACGGGCAACCCCGACTGGCTGAGCGCCCTGCCGCAGGTCCGGACGCCCATGCCGCCGGGCTACGAGCAGTACAGCTTCCTCCTGATGATGTCCCTCTTCTACCTCGGGAAGACCCTCATTCAGGGCCTGGGCGTGGGGGCCGACCCCCGGTTCTTCGGCGCCCGCTCGGACCGCGACTGCGGCCGGCTGAGCTTCCTCGCCGGCTGGTCGTTCATGCTGCGCTGGCCGCTGATGATGAGCTTCGTCGTCCTGGGCCTCCTCCTCGTCAAGGGCCTCTTCCCCGACCAGACGGTCGTCGCCCAAGCCGCGGACCTCATCAAGACCCACGCCGGGGCTGTGCCGCAGAGCCAGTGGCCGGAGCTCGTCGCCCGTGTCGCCAACCATCCCCAGGCCTTCCCGGCGGCGCTCGCGGCCGGCCTGGCCCAGCTCCTCGGCCCGGACTGGGGCTCGAAGATCGGCCTCATCGGCTTCCACGGCACGATCGACCCGGAGCGCATCCTGCCGGCCGTCCTGCTCATGGGCGTCCCGGCCGGGCTGCGCGGCCTCATCCTCGTGGCCCTCATCGCGGCGGCCATGTCGACCTTCAACGCCATCATCAACGGCACGACGGCCTTCCTGACCCGGGACCTCTACCAGGGCTACCTCCGGCGGAAGGCGGGCACGAAGGAGCTCATCTTCGCCAGCTACGGTTTCGGCCTCCTGGTCATGGCCGCCGGCTTCGCCACCGCCTACTCGACCAAGAACATCAACGACATCTGGGGCTGGCTGACCATGGGCCTCGTCGGCGGGACGATGGTCCCGACCGTGCTGCGCCTCTACTGGTGGCGCTTCAACGCCAGCGGCTTCGCCCTGGGCACCCTGATCGGGCTGGCCGCGGCGCTGGCCCAGCGGGCCCTCCTCCCCGCGATGCCGGAGTGGCAGCAGATCCTCTACATGCTCGGGGCCGGCCTGGCCGGGAGCGTCATCGCCACCTACGTCCGGCCGCCGACCGAGCGGACCGTTCTCGAGCACTTCTACCGGACGACCCGGCCCTTCGGCCTTTGGGGCCCGCTCAAGAGGGCCCTGCCCACAGCTGAAGCCGCGGCCATGACCCGGGAGCACAAGTACGATCTCATCTCGCTGCCCTTCGCCCTCTTCTGGCAGATGAGCATGCTGATGCTGCCGCTCCTGCTCATCGTGCGGCAGTGGCGCGCCTCCGCGATCGCGGCGGGCCTCCTGGCCGCGGCCCTCACCGGGCTTTACTTCTTCTGGTACCGCAAGCTGCCGGGCTGAGCCGCTCTTCGCCCGGATCCGGGAACGCCCTTGGCGCCGGTTCCTTGACTCCCGCCCCCGACGGGGCTATAGTCCGGGCATGACAAAAAGGGGCATACTCGGCTTCGTCGCTCTCTCCCTCCTCCTCCTCGTCTGGCTCCCGGCCCCCCGGCTCGATTCGGCGCCCAAGCTCCGGGTCGTCGACATCGACAGCGGGACGCCCTACCACCAGGGCCTCGTCCACGGCCGGGCCCTCAAGGGCGAGATCCGCGCGCTGGTCAAGCTCTGGAAGCAGGACCTCGAGAGAACCTACGGGGTCCCCGCGGAGGACTTCATCGCGGCGTTCCTCCAAAAGACGGACTTCAAGCCGGCCATCGCCCGCTGGACGCCCGGCCTCCTCGACGAGGTCCGGGGCATCGCCGACGCCGCCGGCATCGACTTCGACACGATGTACGTCTACCAGCTCATCGACGAGCAGTGGGCCATCGGCCCCGACGTGATGCCGGCCAAGTGCACGACGATCGCGGCCCGGAAAAGGGGCGCCAACCCCGCCTGCGTCGCCCAGACCCTGGACCTTCCCGGGTTCTACGAGGGCTACCAGACCGTCCTCCGCATCAAGGACGACAAGGAGGACCTGGAGACGCTCGTCTTCACCATCCCTGGCGTCATCGCCGCCAACGGCCTGAACAGCCGCTCGGTCGGGGTCTGCGTCAACGCCGTGACCCAGCTCGCCTATTCGACCAAGGGACTGCCCGTGGATTTCATCATCCGGGGCCTGCTCCGCCAGAAGAGCTATGAACAGGCGGTGAATTTCCTGGAGAGGATCCAGCCGGCGGCGCCGCAGACCTACGTCATCGGCGGGCCGACGGAGACGGCCGTGTTCGAGCGCTCGGCCGGAAAGATGTCGCTTTTCGTCCCCTTCGCGGGCGCCGAGTTCAGCTACCACACCAACCACCCGAGGGTGAACGACGACTACAACCCGCGCTTCCCGGAGATGCTGAAGGCCAAGGACCTGACGCTGGAAGCCTATCAGGGCCAATGCCAGCGCTTCGCCTATCTGAGCCGGGTCTTCAAGGACAACACCGCCGTGATCGACGTCGAACGCCTCGAGGCGATCTTCAAGGACCGCAACTCAGGGATCAACAACAAGGAGACCTACGGCTGCACGATCATGGTCCTCGGCGAGCGACCTGAGCTCCACATCTCGCCGGGCCGGCCCGACGTG
>Ga0172366_10003886_pt1 | contig 11781 bp, 6 predicted proteins | sample LakKivSesite69cm_FD_114533 | JGI IMG/M metagenome (GOLD analysis project Ga0172366, IMG submission 114533) | Sediment microbial communities from Lake Kivu, Rwanda - Sediment site 69cm | ecosystem: Environmental > Aquatic > Freshwater > Lake > Sediment | place: Rwanda: Western Province, Lake Kivu... | reverse complement strand
GGCGGGATCGCCGGTGTAGGAAAGGGCATTGCGCATCTGCTCCTCGATGGGGCGCACGTCCATCTGCAGATGCGCGGACTGGCTCTCGATCTGCTGAGTGATTTGCGGGCTGAGCCTGGCCCAACGTTGGGCAAGGTCGGCGGCGCGCTCTTCGAGGTCCTTCTCAAAGACATAGCCCGCGCTGCGCAGGTCGCGCACGGCCTGAGGAAGGCCGGTTGCGGTCGTCTCCAGGTTGCCTACCTGGTCACGCAGGCCGTTCAAGCGCACCTTGGCCTGCAGGGCATTCACCTCGCCTTGTAGCGTGCGAAGGTCACTGGTGACTTGAGCAGCTAGAGGCGGTTGAGACATAGGGGCCTCCTCTTCCGTTTACTTTACTGAAGGAAAGCACACTCGTGCCCAGGAAGGCAAAGTCCAGGGACTATCACAAGGGCAACAAGAGACCAAGGGACATTATACGGCCAGGATGGGGAGCGAGGCAAACGGGCAATGACCGCTTCCAGGTTGCCGTATCCCTCTTGTCGCGCGATATGCAACGCCCAGCGTCGGACACGGTCCACGTGCTTCCAGTCATGGGCGATCCACAGGTCATTGGCCACATATACGCCCGTCATCACACCTTGGACGTAACGCTCGATCCTCTGGACTGCGCTCCCTGGCATTTTGGGCCCTCCTTTGAAGTTGGGGAGTACAGTGGGGTCAGCACAACCATTCGATCATGCGTATTATCCCCCGCAACGGACGTCTACGCAAGGCCGGCCCTTGCCTGCTCGCAGAACTGTGCCTACAATGTTAGTTGTAATGACGCTCTACCGAAGATTCGCCGGCCGAGGGAGGAGCGCCCATGCACGGCCCCGATTTCCAACGTCCAAGCCCCGAGACCGTCGCCATCCTGCGCCGGGCCAGCACGGCGACGATCACCACGATCTTTAAGCGCAAGGGGATCAAGAACCTCTGGATGCCGCTCAAGCCCCTCTTCCCGGGGATGGCAACGGCAGGCCCAGCCCTGACCATTCGCACTGTTCCCGGCCGAGATGACCTGCAGGAGCTTGCCTACCAGCCAGGCACTCTTTTCCCCGGCCACCCCGATGAGGCCATCGAGGCCGTCCAGCCGGGGGATGTGGTCGTCGTGGATGGGCGGGGGACCACCGATGAGGGCCTCTTTGGCGACCTGCTCACGCTGCGGATCAAGAAAAAGGGTGCGGCGGGCCTGGTCTGCGATATGGCCGTGCGCGACTCGCCCCACATGGCCGAAAAGGAGATCCCCATCTTCTGTCTCGGCGCGGCCAGCCCCGGGAGCACCGCGTTCAATGTGGATTACAACGTGCCCATCGGCTGCGCGGGGGTCCTGGTCTGCCCAGGCGACATCATCCTGGGCGATGACGATGGCGTCGTGGTCATCCCGCAGGCGTTGGTCCAGAGCGCTTTGGAGGATGTCCTGATGCATGAGGAGCGCGAGGATTTCATCCGCCTGATGCTCTCCCAGGGCGCTCCGCTGGAGGGCCTATATCCCACCGGCCCCGAGATGGAGGCCCGTTTCCAGGAGTGGCGAGCACAGAAGAACAAAACGTGGCCTAGTAAGTAGAGCGCTGTATACTCAGGGGCGTGCAACCTTCTGGCGTGCGCTCAATTGAGGAGCGAGGATGCAACTGACCATCGAAACGGAACGAGAAGAAGATGGGCGCTGGATCGCGGAGGTGCTGGAGCTTCCGGGCGTACTATCCTATGGGGCAACTGAGACTGAGGCCAGGGCGCACGTGCAGGCGCTGGCTCTCCGCGTGCTGGCTGATCGCCTGGAGCATGGGGAGAATGTAGCCATCCCAAATTGACAATTCCTCGCCTCGGTGCTATCCTCTGAGAACCTCTTCCACCCTCGTGAGTGGGGCACTCGCGCGCACACTGGCCGAACGAGATTCTGGGGCCATGCCGCGTCACCCGCTCATCCAGACGGCCCTTTGCTGAGTTGATCCGCCCGTGCTGCGACAAGCGGCCAATGATCGGTCTGACCCGAAAGGATCACTGTGAAGGTACCCTGGAGACGCTATTGGGAGTTGCTCGCCAAACACATCACCCCGCAAAAGGGGCGCTTCGTTGCCCTCAGTGTGCTCTTGCTCACGAGCATCGGCCTGCAAGTGGCCAACCCGCAGATCATGCGCTACTTTGTGGACGCTGCCTCTTCCGGACGCGAGGTGCACGCCCTAGCCCTGGCCGCGCTGGCCTTTATCGGCCTGGCCATCCTGCAACAAGCCATCGGCGTCGGAGCGAGCTACGTGGGGGAAAACGTTGCCTGGACAGCCACCAACGCTCTGCGCGCCGAACTGGCCCGGCATTGCTTGACCCTAGATATGGGCTTTCACAATGACTCCAGCCCTGGCGAGCTGATCGAGCGCATTGACGGCGACGTGTCGGAGCTGGCAAACTTCTTCTCCCAGCTCGTCATCCGCATAGTGGGCAACGTCCTCCTGCTCCTGGGAATCCTCATCGCCTTGGCCCTGGAGGATTGGCGGCTAGGGCTGGGTTACGGCATCTTTGCCACGGGCGCGCTCCTCCTGCTCAACCGGGTGAAGGATATCGCCATCGCCCCGCAAAAGGCGATGCGCGCGGCCAATGCCGACCTCTTCGGCTTCATCGAGGAGCGCCTGGCGGGGACGGAGGACATCCGCTCTTGCGGGGCCGTGGAGTTCTGCATCAGGGGGCTGTACCGCCTGCAGGCCGTCATCTTGAAGCACTGGCGTCAGTCTTCGCGGATGTACTGGGTCATCAATTTCGTCGGCGGCATGATGATGATGGTGGCCCATGCCCTGGCCTTTGTTGGCGGGTTCTACCTTTATCGGCGCGGGATCATCACCCTGGGCACAGCCTACCTGGTGCTCTACTATACCAACATCATCGGCCGGCCGATCCACGAGCTGACGCAACATGTGGAGAGCTTGCAGACCATCGGCGCCAGCACCGAGCGGCTGGCGGATTTGCGCCATATTGCCCCGCAGATCGTGGACGGCCCCGGGGCCGAGTTCCCTGCCGGGGCGCTCTCCCTGGAGCTGGGCGACGTCTCCTTCTCTTACGTAGCCGACGAGCCGGTGCTGGCCGAACTCTCCTTCCGCCTCGAGCCGGGGCGGGTGCTGGGGCTTCTGGGGCGCACCGGCAGCGGCAAGACGACCATCGCCCGCCTTCTCTTTCGCCTCTATGATCCCACGGCGGGGGTTGTGCGCCTGGGGGATGTGGACATTCGCCAGGCCAAGGCGCGCGCGGTGCGCGAGCGGGTGGCCCTGGTCACCCAGGATGTGCAGCTCTTTCAGGCTACCGTGCGCGATAACCTCACCTTCTTCAACCATTCCATCCCCGACGAGCACATTCTGGCCGTGCTCGAGGACTTGGAGTTGGGTGACTGGTTCCGCTCACTCCCGCAGGGGCTGGATACGAAGCTCGAACCCGGCGGCCAGGGGCTTTCCGCTGGCGAGGCACAGCTTCTGGCCTTCACCCGTGTCTTTTTGCGTAACCCCGGCCTGGTGATCTTGGACGAGGCCTCTTCGCGCCTCGACCGCTTGACGGAGCAGCGCATCGAGCGGGCCATTGACAAGCTCCTCCAGCAGCGCACGGCGATCATCATCGCCCACCGCCTGGGGACGGTGCAGCGCGCCGATGACATCCTCATCCTGGAGAAAGGCCGCCTGATGGAGCAAGGGGAGCGGGCACGCCTGGCCGCCGACCCCGACTCGCGCTTCTATCACCTCTTACAGACGGGGCTGGAGGAGGTGCTGGCATGAGTGAGATGGCGACCGCGCCAGCCGAGCTTGCGGAGGAGCCGCGCGTCAAGACCATGCCCACCTGGCGGGTGATCCTGCGCATGGTGCGCTACCGGCTCTGGCTGTGGATCGGCAACTTGCTCTCCATGATCGTGTTGACGGTCTTTTGGCAGTTGCCGGCCCTGCTGATGCGCCAGTTCTTCAACCTGCTCACCGATCAAGCCCCGGCAGGCCCGAACCTGTGGACCCTCGTGGCTCTGCTCTTTGCCTTTGAGCTGGCCCGGGATTTGGGCTTCCTGGGGCTGATCAGCACCAACGTGCCCTTCTTTGTGCACACCATGACCCTCTTGCGCAAGAATCTGCTCCGGCACATCCTCAAGCGCCCGGGGGCCTCGGCTCTGCCCGACTCCCCGGGGGAGGCCGTCAGCCGCTTCCGGGGGGATGTGTTCGAGATCCCCCTCTTTGCCCTGTGGATCAACGATAGCTTGGGGCTGCTCCTCTTTGGGGTGGTGGCCATCGTGATGATGCTGAACATCAACACTTCCATCACCCTGACGGCCCTGGCGCCCTTCCTCTTGGTGGGGATCATCTCCAACGCAGCCATGACGCGCATCGAAAAGTATCGCCGCATGAGCCGCCGCGCCACGGGCATCGTGACGGGCTTCATCGGCGAGATCTTTGGCGCGGTGCAGGCCGTCAAGGTGGCTACGGCAGAGGAGGGGGTGATTGCCCACTTCAAGGGGCTGAACGACGAGCGGCGGCGCGTCTCGCTCAAGGATCGCCTCTTTAACGAGGTGCTCAATGCCCTCTTTCGCAACTCGGTCAACCTGGGCACGGGGGTCATCCTTATCCTCGCTGCCCAGGCCATCCGCAGCGGCACCTTCACCATCGGCGACCTGGCCATGTTCGTCTATTATCTGGACGGCATCAATGAGCTGACCACCTTTGCCGGGCTGCTCGTGGCCCGCTACAAGCAGATCGGGGTCTCGGTGGAGCGCATGGGCCGGCTGATGGAGGGCGCGCCGCCAGAGGCGCTGGCCGAGTTCAGTCCCATCCACCTGGACGGCAACCTGCCCTGCATCCCTTACGCCCTCAAGGGTGAGAACGACCAACTGAGGGTGTTAGAGGCCAACCGCCTGACCTACCACTTCCCAGGTAGCCCTAACGGGATCGAGGACATCTCCTTGAGATTGGAGCGGGGGAGCTTTACCGTGATCACCGGGCGCGTCGGCTCGGGCAAGACGACCCTCTTGCGCGTGCTCTTGGGGCTGTTGCCGATGGATAGTGGGGAAATCTGCTGGAACGGGGAGCGCCTCGAGACGCCAGGAGACTTTTTCGTGCCCCCACGAAGTGCCTATACTGCGCAGGTGCCGCGCCTCTTCAGCGATACCTTGCGCGATAACTTGCTGATGGGCCTGGAGCCGGACGAGGAGCGCCTGCGCGAAGCGGTGCGCCTGGCCGTGCTGGAGACGGACTTGAGCGGCTTCCAGCAGGGCCTGGAGACGATGGTCGGGCCGAAGGGGGTCAAGCTCTCCGGGGGGCAAATCCAGCGCATGGCCGCGGCGCGTATGTTCCTGCGCCAGCCGGAGCTATTGGTCTTTGATGACCTTTCCTCGGCCCTCGACGTGGAGACGGAGCACACCCTCTGGGAGCGGGTCTTTGAGCTGAGAGGGGCAACCTCGCTCGTCGTCTCGCACCGCAAGGCGGCGCTGCGGCGCGCCGACCGCATCATCGTCCTCAAGGATGGGCAGGTGGAGGCCGAGGGCCGGCTGGAGGAGCTTCTGGAGACGTGCGAGGAGATGCAGAGGCTGTGGCGGGGAGAGGGAGAGAAGAGTGATACCCCTCACGCCTGATACACAATCCGCCCCCCCACGATGGTCATGGCGATGGGGATTTGCCATAGCTCGTTGGGCTTGGCTGTGTAAAGGTCCTGCGACCAGAGGGTAAAGTCGGCCAGCTTGCCGGGCTCAATGGAGCCTTTGACCTTCTCCTCATGCAGAGCATAGGCCGAGCCCATCGTATGGGCACGCAGCGCCTCCTGGATGGTCAGAGCCTGCTCGGGGACGTGGCGCTGGTTGCTATAGGTCAGGCGGGTGAGCGCGCCCCAGAGGGTCATCTGCGGCCCATACCAGGGAGTCGTGGGCGCATCGGAGCCAAGGGCCACCACCACGCCTGCGTCCAACCACTCTCGCGTGACGATGGCCCGGCGCGCGCGTTCCTCGCCAAAGAGCCGCACCCAGCCATCACCGCCCAGGCGCAAGAACTGCGGCTGGGTGCTTACCACCACACCCAAATCCTTCATCCGCTTCACGGCTTGGGGCGTACAGAGGATGCAATGCTCGATGCGGTGGCGCGGGTCGGGGCGCGGGTTGGCGTTCATCGCCGCCTCATAAGCATCCAGGGTCAAATCCACCGCAGCATCACCACAGCAGTGAACGCTGATCTGCAAGCCCGTATCGTGCAGGGCGCGCACAGCATCCTTAAAGCTCTTGGGCTCCCAGGTGGGCAAATCCCAGCGCATGCCGTTGTGCGGCTGGTGGCAGTAGGCCATCTGCGCCTGGCCGTCCAGAAGGAACTTGAACCCCGCAAAGCGCAAACCCGCGCCTCCCAAAGTATAGTCCATCTCCTTCAGCGCGCGGTTCAGGTCGCCGGGCCATTCCAGAGTGTAAGAGATCGCGCCGTGCAGGGTCATCTTGCCCTCAGCGCCGATCTCCTGGTAAGCGCGCACATTGTCGAGGCCGCGCACGTTGTTATCATGGAAGCTGGTGATCCCATAGGCGGCAAAGACGGGCAACGAGGTCAGGATGTTGTCTCGCGCCATCTCGGGCGTGATCTGGGGGATGTACTTGCGCAGCAGGTCCATAGCGCGGTGGTTGTAGAACACCCCCGTGGGCTGACCTTTCTCGTCGCGCTCAATCACTCCGCCCTCGGGATCTCTGGTGGCCGAGGTGATCTTGGCCACGCGCAGCGCCATGCTGTTGGCCGAGCCATAATGCCCGCCCTGCTGCACGAGCCAGATGGGGTGATCGGCGGAGGCGGGGTCGAGGTCGTGGCGGTTGGGCAGCCGGCCCTCCGAGACCGCCAGGAAGTAGCCCTGCACCCACTGCCCCTTGGGAGTCCGGCCGCAGGCCTCGGTGAGCTTGGCGCGCAGGGTCTCCATGTCGCGCACCTCGGGCGGCAGCAGGGGCACATAGTATCCGCCGAGCTGCCCCACGATTTGCAGATGGTTATGGGGATCCACCATGCCGGGCGTGAGGGTGCGCCCTTTGAGATCAATGACCTGGGTCTGCGGGCTGGCCAGGGCGCGGATCGTCTCGCTACTCCCCACGGCCTGGATTTGTCCCCCCTTGACCGCCACTGCCTGGGCGATGGTATCCTTGGGGTCCACGGTGATGACCTTGCCATTCATCAGGACCATATCTGCCGCCAGCTCAGGCGGGAGGGGAGTCGCTGTGGGCTGTGGCAGGGGCGTCATGCTGGGTGGCAGCGCCGTGGGAGAGGGGACAACGCGCACGGTGGCTGTGGCGGTGGGCGGAGCAGCCGTCGGAGTGGGCGTGGCAGAGGTCAATGTGGGTGCGGCAGCAGCCTGTGTGGGTGTCGCCGCCAGACGTGATTGGAGGCCCCTACGCCGACCGCAGCCCGCCAATCCCGCAAGCGCGGCACTGGCTGCAGCAGTGACCCAGCCCAGGAAACGACGCCGAGTGCAAGCGATAAGCGACTTGGTTGCCATTGGCCTCCCCTCCTCCCACAACATCACAAAGAGTCAGGCTACCGTAACAATAGAGGTAAGTGCGCGGTGCACTCCAAGAGCACGTTCCCCAGTAGTTTGACTCCGCTGGCCCCCTTGACCTCCAGCTTGTTCAAGCGGAACCCGGCCACGCGCGCATTCGAGCCGGTGATGGTAACGCCGCGCAGATAGGTGCGCGCCGGGCCGGCGAATGCCTCCAGCCGCAGCGCCCGGCTCACTGTGACGGATTCGGCATAGCTGCCTGGGCAGACGATGATCGTGTCGCCGGGATTGGCGGCGGCCAGCGCCTGAGCGACCGTGGCGTAGACGTGGTTGCCATCCGCGCAGGGGCCGCCCGAAGCAGAGACGACGCGCCTTTGCGGCACGGTCGGATCCAGTGCCCGGCGCGATACGCCGCCCGCCTTCTGCGAGATGTAAAGGCGCGAGCCGTCCGAGGCGACCTCGAAGGCATAGATGGAGCCTTCGCGCATCAGCCCTTGGTCGAACGCCGACCAGCTCTGGCCGCCGCTGCGGGTCTCGTACACCTGGCCGGTGTAGGTGCCATAGAACAGGTGCCGCGGGTTGAGCGGGTCCTGTGCCAGTTGGTAGTAGCCATCCTCAAAGCCGGTGCCGTGGGTGCGCCGCTTGCCCACATACAGGCCGTTCGAGCGCTCGTACCAGTGCGCGCCGCCATCGGATGTGCCAAAGACGCCGGCCGGGAAGGCGGCGACGGTCATCTCGGCAGGGTCTTCGGGATTGATGGCAATGCTGGTGACGACCTGCGAGCGTGAGGGAGCATCGGGGGCGGGCGACCAGCTCAGGCGACCGGGCACGGACATCTCGGCGCGCCACAGGCTCTGCACACCGTCATTGGTGCTGGCCCAGAGGTGAGCGCCGTCCCCTTCGACTTGCAGGGCATAGATGTAGCGATTGCCCAGGCCGCTGTTGGCCGCCAGCCAGGTGGCTGCGCCATCGTCGGAGCGGTAAACGCCGTAGCCATAGATCCCCAGGTAGAGGTTGTCGGGATTGGCCGGATTCAGGGCCAGGGCGTAGTAGCCGTTGCGCGCCGGATCAGGTAGGGAGAAGCCGGGCAAGCCAAAGTTGGCCTCCGCCCAGCTTGCACCGCCGTCAGTGGACTTGAACACGCCGCCGGGGAAGGCCGTGGCATAGAGCTCCCCCGCCCTGCCGGGGACGCTGAGCAATTGCAGGGCATGGATTGGCGGCGTTGGGCCGCGGGAGCCGCACCAGGCGAGCGTGTGGTCCGCCTTGAGGGTAGCGGTGTACACCCCACCCCCGAGCGTGCCGGCGTAGAGCTGCTCCCCGCCGATAGCTACCGCCGAGATGCCCAGCGGCGGGCCGCCAGGCTGCGGCGTCCACGTCGCGCCGCCATCGGTGCTCAGATACACGTGGGTATCGGCGGCGGCATAGATGGCTCCCGAAGCAAAGGCGAACCCCTTGCCCACCACCCCGGCCAGGCGCTTTTCCCAGGTGACGCCGCCATCGGTGGAGTGGTATAGACCGGGTTGGTCATCGCCATTGGGAAGGCTCGGCGGGCGCAGATAATCTGGAAAGCTGCCCGAGCAGGCGCCGCCCCAGAGTGTGCCGCTTTCCGGCTCCCAGGCCATAGCGTTAAAGCCGACCTTGGGCAACCCGCCAGCGACGGCTCGCCAGCTCTGTCCATCATCCGTGGAGCGGTAGAGGCCATAGATGTGGGTCGAGGCCAGGATCAGGCCCGGCTGGCGGGGGGAGATGGCCAGGCTGATAACCACGCGGGGCAGGCTGCCCGTCACGTCCACATAACCGCCTGAGGTCAGGCGGAAAAGTGACCCTTCAGCGCCGTAACCGCCCGCCTTGAACGCTGAGACGTACACTGTATCGGGATGGTGGGGATCAACCGCCAGCGCCTGCAGGCGGCTGTATCCTGCCGGGGCGCTAAAGCGTCGCCACCAGCTTTGCCCACCGTCGGCCGATTGCCAAAGCGTAGGCTCGGTGCGGTCGGTGGCGTAGACGATCTGAGGGTTGCCCGGGTCCACGGCCAGGGCAGCCGCCGAGGCGGGAGCCTCGGATAGCAGCGTCCAGCTCGCGCCGCCGTCGGTGGTCTTCCAGGTGCCGCCGCCCCAAGCGCCGGCATAGGCCCCTTCGGGATGAGCCGGATCGGCGGCAAAGGCGTGGATGGTACTGAAGGTGAGGGCATCATTCAGCGGTGTCCACTGGCCGCCGCCATCGGCGCTGGTATAGAGCCGCCCAGGAGCGCCCAACTGGCCCAGATAGAGCCGGTCGCTCTGGTTCGCGTCATAGGCCAATCCCCGCCAGGTAGCTCCGGAGGGCAGGCCCGTGTTGGCGCTTTGCCAGGTGGCCCCCCTGTCCTCGCTGCGCCAGAAACCGCCCTGCCGGGTGACTGCTGCCGCGTGGGTGGGGTCATGGGGATCGAAGGCCAGGTCGGTCACATCGTCAGTGGGGCCAGCAAGCGACAGGTTGGTCGGCTGCCAGGGAGCGATCTGCATGGAAGGAGAGAAGGAGCTGTGGTAGAGCGTCAGCTCGCTCTTATCGTAGGCGAGCAGATGGTCGGCCCCCTCGGCGGAGGTCGCCAGGCGAGTGACATAGCCCAGGGAGTCGCCGGCGCCGATGTAACTGAGATCGGCCCAGAAGGGGGGGTCGCCAGCGCGGGTGAAGAGGCCGCGGCCATTCGTGCTGGCATAAAGGCGCGCGCCGGAGCGAGCGAAGGCGTACACGGTGAGCAGGTTCAACCCAGAAGCGGCGTCACGCCAGGTGAGGCCGCCGTCTCCGGAGCGGAGCAGGAGCGGGCTATCGGGCGACCAGCCGCAGCCGGCGTAGACCGTGCCAGAGATGGTTGGATGAAAGGCCAGGGCATAGACTTCGGCCTGGGAGCCCAGCGCGGGAGCCTGCCAGGTCTGGCCGAAATCATCAGAGCGGAGCAGCGGCGCGTCGGGTGACTTGCTCACCCCCACCAGGACTCGATTGGGGCTGTGCGGGTCCACGGCGATGGCGGGGAACTGAACACCGCCGCCCACCACTACGGCCTTTTGGCCTAACGAGGGCTGGCTGAGCGGAACCGTGGTCCACGTCACGCCGCCGTCCTTGCTGGTGTAGAACGTGCGACTGTCGCCACCCAGGTAGAGGCGCTGCGGGTTTGTGGGGTCTAGTGCGATCTGCCGCAAATGCTGAAAGACCCCCTGGCCAATGAACCGCCAGCTTTCGCCGCCATCCGTCGTCTTGAACACGCCACCGATGGTCGTGGCGTACAGCGTGTCCGGGTCGGTCGGGTCCAGCGCGGTACCGTAGCTGCAGCCCAGCACATCGCCCTGGTGACGCAGGCCGTTGACCTCAAACCAGTTTCTCCCCCCATCAATACTCTTGATGATGCCGCCGGCATAGGTGCCAACATACATCGTGGTAGGGTCGTCCGGGGCAAAGACGTGTTCGTAGAAGAAGGTATACACGGCCGACTTGAATGTCTCGTCCAGCTTCGACCAGTGTGCGCCGCCGTCCTCAGAATAGGAGATGCCGGCATAGCCCAGGGCATAGACCTTCCTCGGGTCGGCGGGATGAAGGGCCAGGCGGGTGACAGGCTGGGTGGGCGAGGCCCCGTCGAGCCGATGCCAGCTCGCTCCGCCGTCGGTGGACTTGAAGACGTTGCCCGCCAGGGCGATGTCATCGTCCACGCAGCCCACGGCGGCGTAGAGCGTCTGCGGATGGGTGGGGTCAATGACCAGGTGGCTGACGGTCAGGTCCTCCAGGCCGTTGTTGACGGGGGACCAGGTATCGCCGCCGTTCACGGACTTCCAGATGCCAAAGCCAACCGGGTTGGGGTCTCCGGGGTTGCCGCCGCCGCACCAGTCGCCTATCCCAGTGGTGACATAGATCGTGGCCGGGTTCATCGGGTCGAAGGTGAGCGAGCTGATAAAGCCGTTATCCCGGTTGTTCGCCGGATCCATATCCAGTACCTTATGCCAGGTCTGGCCCCGATCCTCGGAGCGATAGAGCCGCCCATCGCAACCGGTATAGTCACCCGTCCCGGCAAAGAGCCGGTTCCGGTCGGATGGGTCCACCTCCAGGGTCCAGATGGCATCGTCCACCTCGGTGTACTGCCATAGCAGACGCCATGATGTGCCACCATCCGTCGTCGCGTAGATGCGCCCGTTGGCCGTGCCCGCATAAATCGTATTCTTATCCACCGGGTCCAGCGCCAAACCAAAGACGTTCATCGGGCTGATGCCGTTGGAAATCACATGCCATGTCCGGCCGGCGTCGGTGCTCTTGAGCACGCCGCTGCCGGTGTTGGAGCTGGCG
>Ga0172366_10003883_pt1 | contig 11786 bp, 9 predicted proteins | sample LakKivSesite69cm_FD_114533 | JGI IMG/M metagenome (GOLD analysis project Ga0172366, IMG submission 114533) | Sediment microbial communities from Lake Kivu, Rwanda - Sediment site 69cm | ecosystem: Environmental > Aquatic > Freshwater > Lake > Sediment | place: Rwanda: Western Province, Lake Kivu... | reverse complement strand
GAGGGTGCTCGAGGGGATACAGCCAATGAAATACAAAGTGTTTTTCACTTTCCAGAAGATGATAATGTGAGAAGAGCTTCTTTTGCAAAAATGTTGAACACAATAAACAAAGCTGGTGGCAAATATAAACTCCACACAGCAAACGCAATATGGCTACAGGAAGATTATCCTTTTTTAGAAGAATATAAAGATACAATAAGCACATATTATTTAGGTGAGGTTAAAAATATTGATTTTGTGAACAACCCTAGTCAATCAAGTTCTCAAATAAACAGTTGGGTTTTAGGACATACAAACAACAAGATAAAAGATATTGTTTCTCCGGATATGTTTAATGATTTAACTCGTGCTGTGCTTACCAATGCTATATATTTCAAGGGGAAATGGGAACACCAGTTTGATAGAGATGATACAAAACCAGGGGATTTCACTCTTGAATCTGGTGAAAAGATAAAAGTTGAAATGATGAGTCTTACAGATACAGATTTAGAATTTAATTATGCTGAATCTGATGGGGTGCAGATACTTGAAATGCAATACCAAGGTGACAAAATATCAATGCTGGTCCTTTTGCCAAGAGTGGGTATAGATCCTTATATGACTAATGTAAAATTTGAAAGGGAAAGAATTGAACCTAAATTAAGTAATTTGAGTCATTTAGAATCAATACTAAGTGAGGAAAAACTTCAGGAATGGAGGAGCAAACTCAAGCCTCAATCAGTTTACATATACATGCCTAAATATAAGTTTGAAACTTTCTACTCATTAAATGATTACCTAAAAAGTATGGGGATGAGTTTAGCATTTGGTAATGCAGATTTCTCAGGGATGGATGGAACAAAAATGCTTTACATAGATAAAATATTGCACAAAGCTTACATTGATGTCTATGAAGAGGGTACAGAAGCAGCTGCGTCAACAGCAATAGTTATGACCATGGGAATTAAGATGCCAGATTATATATTTAAAGCAGACCATCCATTTATCTTTATAATTCAAGAAAGAGAAACAGGAAATATACTGTTTATTGGAAGAGTTAATGACCCTAGTGAATAGATTTAAGTCAAAAGGCTTTTGAAGAATAAGATTAATTTAGAGTTCAATTGTTATTTTGCTTTCTTTTTCATCTATGCCTTTTATGATTTTGTGGCCTTTCAATTTTTCTTTTATCTCTTTCCAAGAATATTTCTCCCTGGCCTTTTTAATCCCTTTAAGAATTTCATCAACAAGCTTGTAATGAGAATAAATTAACTCTGCCTTCTCATTATTTGTTTTAATTGAAAGTTCCATCCTTTCAACCTGCTTTTTCTGCTCTTCAATTATCTTGTTCAGCTTTTCAAGCTCTTTTTTATATCTTGATTCAGACTCGTCAGTTTCTTCTTTTTTAACCTGCTTTGTGAAATAGCTGTCCAAGGCAGGATTATAGCTTTTGAACTGCTTTTTTTCAAAATCCTTGTAAAATGCGAGCTCAAAAGGAACAATATCAACAAGCTCTTTTTTATCATAAACAGAGCAAGCATTTATTTTCTTGTTGCACAGGCTTTTAATTGCTTTAACTAAACTGTTTAGGGTATCCTCAGTTATTTTCTTTGGGCTAATTTTCTTATCTACTTTTGCAAGTAAGCATGATTCCTCTGCATAAACACCTCCTAAGCCAAGATCAATTGCAAGGCATGTAACTATTGAGTCTTTTTCAGTGCCTTTCAAAAGCTCTTTTAGTTCTTTTTTCCCTAAATCAAAAAAATTTAGTTCATGCTTTGGAAAAACATATTTAATCCCTCCTCTTATTGTCCTGTTTTTCCATTTTTTTGTTTCCAATGCAGAAATTATTGTGTTATCTTCACTGCATAAAACAATATTTCCAGGGCTGAAAAGCTCAATAAAGAGCTTATGCTTATCTTTTTTCTCAAACAAAAGCTCAACAATCCTCTCGCTGTTAAGCTGTTTTATTGACCTTAGTCTTGACTGCTCTAAATTCTTTCTTAAGACCATGCACAAGCCAGACGGCTTTTCAGGGCTTTTCTCCTTGTAATCAGTAAAATAAATATAATCAGGAACAAAAATCCTTAATATTTTCTTGCCAGTGCCAGTTATATGGAACTGCAGCAAAAGCATTTTTTTATTGGGATGATATATTTTGTCAAGCTTTGCATCTAGCAAAACCCTTAATTCTTTTAAAACATAGCTTAACTCAAGGGCAGTAATATTCTTCTTCATAAAAAAGAAATAAGCTTATTTATATTTAAATCTGTTGCAAAAATGAAATTGTTTCCTTGTCAAGCAGTTCATTTGCCTTTTTTCCGGTTGTGTCAATTATCAGGATTGTGTGGCCTTTCTCAGCAGCCTCACTAAGGCAGATTTCAAATATTTCAGAGTCAAGGTTTTCCCTTATTTTTTCACTGCTATAGCCTTTTTTCCCAAGCCTTTTATTAAGCTCTTTTAAATCGCACTTGGTTATTATACATAAGTCAATGTGTTTTGGGGGAATGTAATGAGCTAAATGTGAATCAATAACAAGGTTATACTTTGATTTTCTAATAAAATCAACAAGAAACCTGGCTAGTTTTTCTGTATCAACTATCCCGCACTTTCTTTTATTGTCATAGCCGTCTGAAAGTGAGTTTTCCTTGATTAGCTTGTTTACATCAACATAGTTATAATTAAGTTTCTTGGCCAATTCTTTTGCAAGCTCTGTCTTGCCTGTTCCAGGAGTGCCGCTTACAATGATTGTTTTCATTTTAATACAGCCTTGCATTTGTTATCAATGCATTTGCATGAGCCCTGGCCGCAGTCCATTGTATTAGGCATGCATTCCATTGTGCACATAATGCCCTCACAACTAGGTGCTTCTGAAGCTGGAACACACTCTGATGCATGACAACAGCTAGCTGGAACACATTCTGAGTCATAAGAGCACTCTGCATCCTTTTGCATAGTGCAGCCGCTAAGCAGAAACGCCAATGTAAAAACCACAAACAACAGGTATTTTTTCATTTTATATCAAACAATAACATAATATTTAAATAATTAACTATGTTCTTGATAAGGATGCAAAAAGAAATAGTAATATCAACACATGCCCATAATGAGCTGATTGACATAACAAAAGAGATTGAAAAAATAGTTTCTGAGTCAAAGGTAAAACATGGCCTCTGCAATGTATTTGCAGCACATGCAACAGCCGCCATACTGATAAATGAGAACCATGACCCAAACTTAAGGGAGGATATCATTAATGCATTAAACAAAATAATCCCATGGCACAATAATTATAAGCATGACAGGATTGACAATAATGCAGCTTCGCATATAAAGGCTGCTATTATAGGACCGTCTGAAACAATACCAATAAGGGATGGAAAGCTTTTGTTGGGAACATGGCAGTCAATTGCCTTTTTTGAGCTGGACGGCCCGAGAAGTCATAGAAAGGTTATTATAACCATAGCCAATGAAAAGATATAAATACATATTAGTATAAAGAATAAAGGGGTGATTTCTTATGCAGTGCGACCTCTGCGGTGCTGAAACAGAAAATATCTTTAGGACAATAATAGAGGGAACAGAGCTTAATGTATGCAAAAACTGCGCTAAGTATGGGAAGGTTATTGAAAAAAAAGTTCCTGTCAAAGAACAACCAAGAAAAGAGCGTGCTAAACCTGCTGAACCAGAAAAAGAGGTAATCCAGGTTATTGTTCCTGATTTTGCACAAAGAATCAAAAACAAAAGAGAATCCCTTGGATTAAAGCAAGAGGAGCTTGCAAAAAAAATCTCAGAAAAAGAATCATTGATTCATAACCTAGAAACAGGCACTTTTGAGCCAAGCATAAGCCTTGCAACAAAAATAGAAAAATTTCTTAAGATAAAATTAATTGAGGAGTATGAGGAAGAGCATAAAAAAGGCTCTAAAACAGAAGCAGATGGGTTCACAATAGGCGATTTGGTAGAGGTAAAGAAATGATTTATCTATTGCAGTAATCAAAATCCTCGCTGTACAAAGGGCATATTGCCTCAATAATCCTGTCTTTTGATACAAAGCCCTCAAAAACATTGCCTTCAATAATCAATGAAGGGTATCTGCTTATGCCATACTGGTCCTTCAGCATTTCAATCATCGGCTCGTCAGTATATGTTGAGTCAAGTGCAAAAATAAGCAGCTTGTCCTTAAACTCATTTTTTAAATAGGTTAAAACAAAAGCCTGTTCCTCACAGTTTGGGCATTCCTTGTCAACAGAATAAAAATAAAGTATGGTAACTAAATCACGGTTGCATATTTCCTTTGTCTTCTGTGCCAAAAGCCAGTAGTTAAGCTGTGCAAGTATGTACTCTCTTTTTAAGATGGTAAACTCCTCTTTGTTGATGTTTGCATTTTTCTGATAGTTTTCCAGCCTTTCGCTTGTTTCAATCAGGCTCTTTACACTTCTTTCAAAGGTTTTTGAAACAGCATCGCAGTTTTTTTCCTGGCTCAGCTGGTCAATATAGGCGTACTGAAGCTGCAAACTGCTGTAGTCAAGTTTCTCTATCCTGTTCACTGATTCAATATATTGAAGCCTTTTGCCCTCAATCACAAGCCCAAGCATTAGGCCAAAAATAAACACAAACAATGTGAGCAGAGCTGCAATAAAATACCTTTTTTTGTTAAGTTCCCTTACCATTTTTTAACCTTTCTAAATACCAAATCCTTTGCTATTCCAAGCCATATTGCCCCCAGCAATAGGTAATAAAACAATATAAATACCAGTAAGGGCGCTATCCCCTGGTTTGTAAGTTTTTCCCTTGTGTATTTATGTGCAAGGGTAAATACTGTTAAAGAAACTGTTAGTATCACAGCTATTATAATAACCTTGTAATAGTTGAAGTCCAATAAATTAAGATTAAGGTTAATGTTAGCTATGAATGAGGATATGTCAAAGCCAACAAGGCTCAGTCTATGCAGACCATTAAACATGGGCTTAAATACATTGTAAAAAAGCACAAGAACTATTATTGCCATTGCAATAAAGCCTGCGCACAGCACCATTGGCATCTGCAGCATGCCAAAGTCGCCATATTTTTTGTTAAACATCATTTTCCTGTAGTCCCAGACATTGAGAATAGAGCCCTTGTTCCACCTGTTTCTCTGGAAGTAAAAATTCCTTAAACTGTCTGGGGCATATGTGTGTACATTTACATTCAGCAGCTGTATTATCTTATACTGGTTTTTCTGCAACCTAAAGGCAATCTCCATATCCTCTGTGTTATGGCCCTGCCTGAAGCCGCCGATTTTATTAAGAACATCTTTTCTGTAAACTCCAAATGGTCCGGGCGTAACATGGATGCAGTTAAGATAGCTCATTACTTTCTTATAGAAGAAGTTCACAATATATTCATAGCACTGTATCTTCTGCAGGATTCCCTTTGGATTCTTAATCTTAATCAAAGGCAGGACAGAGGCCACCTTATTATCAGCGAAATATGGCAGCATTTTCTTAAGCGCAGCTTTCTCTACAGAAGAGTCTGCATCAAGGCATGTAAAAAACTCGCCCCTTGCTGTTTTTAGCGCATTATTCAGTGCAACCCATTTGCCCTGGTTATCCTGGTTTACCAGCTTAATATCATATTCTTTATGTTCATCAATAAATTTCTGCATAATCTCTTTTGTTGAGTCTGTTGAGCCGTCATTTACAAGGATTATGTCTAGTTTATCTTTTGGATAATCAAGCTTAATAACAGATTCAAGGGTTTCCAAAACAACATCTTGTTCGTTGTATGCAGGAACAACAATTGAGACAACTGGAAATTCCTTGATAGCCTTGCTTTTTTCCTGCTTAGTGTCTAAAAAGGTTATAAGCCAGAATATTGTGTAGAATAATGTTATTATATAAATAACCGGCAGGATTAAATTTACCAAATCCATCTTAAACCTCTTTGATTATTTCCCATATCTCTATGCCCTGGTTGTTGTAGATGTTCTTAAATGTTTCGTTGTTTCTGAACAAAAACAAGAGGCCCTGCTGCTTTTTTTCCCAAACCAGGCCATTTTTCATCTCATTGTCAATCCAGATATAGTTTATATTGTATTTTTCCAAAAGGCTTTTTGTATTCTTTAGATTTCTTGAGTAAAATATTTCAAGAGAGTCATTAAATTTTTCTTCTGCATTAGGGTAGTATTCAAGCATTTTGTCTGTTACAACAGGTCTTTCTGCAACAGAACTTATCCAAAACCCTTTTGAATAGTGGGAAAAAACAATCTCATCCTGCCTTGAATACTGATTAAGCCAGTCAAGGCTTTTTATTACCCCATTATCAGGCTGCATATTGCTGACCCTGTTTAAATATGATATGGTTGAGAACAATAACCCGCAGATTATAAGCAGGACAGTAAGATTCTTTATCATCTTAACCTGCCAGTCCATATCCCTTATTTTAACAAATGCGTGCCCGGCAAGGACAGAAAGAATAAATGTTAAATATACACTGACATTTCTTGTATAAAAAAAGAGCATAAGCATGACCAAAAGCAGCAGGAAAATGAATGGATACTCTTTTCTTTTTTTCCAAATCAAGAAAAATCCAACAGCTGCAAGAAGAAGATTAAAAACACCTATTCCTACCAAAGCTCCAAGCTCAGAGATAGAGCCCTGGAGAATATTTTCATCAGGAAGAACCTTTGTCCTCTGCTGGAAATAAAGCGGAAAACACAAGACAGATATTATAAACAGCATAAACAAAAAAACTGCTGCTTTTTTTGATTCAAAGGAAAATCCAGGTTTTTTAGCTCCATTGGAGGCCTTGTCTTTTTGTGTTTCCTTAATAAGATAGGCAATTATTATGGTTATTGCTAGTAAAGCATTAAATATGCCAAAGGGTATTGCTGCAGCAAAAGCAATCAATGACAGGATTGTAAGAAAAATATTTTTTTTGAAGAGAAGGTAAATGCCTAAGATAGTCAGAAATACAGGAACAGAGTAACTGTTTGATAGTGTGGATAAATAGATGAAACTGGGAGATATAATAAGGATTATGGAAATAACAAATCTTTTCTTTATTTCTATTTTAAATTCTTTAAGAATTAAATAAAAAAACAGGACAGAAAGCATGCCCAATAAAAAAGGAATTAGTTTTGATGCAAATTCAACGCCAATTGAATATCCTGCTAAAGCAAGCACAAGATGATATGGGTTAAATACATATTTTGGATCATGGATCAGTGACTTCTGTCCAATAATCTGCTTTGCAATAGTTGCATGATAGTATGATTCCTGACCAATCATAATATTATTGTAGAATAAAAACCTAGCCAGATGAGGTATTAAAAGGACTATAACAGCTGCAAGCATTACATAAACCAATGCATTTTTTTCAGTTAGTTTCATTTTTCTTCCATCCTGCATAATGGCCTGTATATCCTAACCTCTTTATCATAGACTAATTCAAAACATTTTTCATCTGTCCTGTACTTCAAGTCAATTATGCCGTAATCGCTCATTGACCTTTTAGACAATACAATATATTTAATATTATATTTATTCAGCAGGGATATTGCATCTGTCTCATAATATGTGGTGTAAATGATTCTTACATCTTCAAGGCGCTGCTCTGCATCCTTTATTAAAAGGAAGTTTTTATCAATAACATTTTTCCTTTCTGCAACTGCATTTATTAGATAGCCCTGATCAAGGCTTGCAAGGACAACATCATTTTCATCACTATTCTCCTTTAGCCATAAAAAGGCATCTATCTCATTTTTTGAGGGGGCTTCCCTGACAACCTGAGCAGTGTAGCTAATAGTGGGAATGATGGAGTTAAAAATAAAAACCAAGAAAATCAGTGCAATAAAGAGCCTCTTATAGCCAGAAAGCCTTGTCTTTTCTATGAAAAAAAGGAAGTCAGAATAAAACCTGCTGAACAATAAAACAAGGATTACGCCAAAAAAAACAAGGCCTGTCTTCAGCTGTATCAGCTTGAGCCATAATAAAAAGAGACTGGAAAGGGCAAAGCCTATTAAAAGGTATATATTCCTGTTTTTCTTTTTAAGGACATATTTATAGATTATATAGATGCCTGAAACAAAAGGGATTATCCCAATGTAATATAATGCACTAAGAATGCTTAGCTGTGAGAAATACTGGCCAAGCAGGAGTTTTGGTATGTTCTGCCAGATAACAAACTGGCCGTGAATCAGAAACGCATTTTTGTATATGATAAAGTTAAGCCAGACAACAAGGATTGTTGAAAATATGATAAGTTCAAGCTCAGCCTTTCTCTGCTTTAAATGCTCCATCTTGGCAAATAGGACATAAAGCAGCAGCGCTAAAATCAATAAAAAGGAAGACGGGTGCATTAATGCAGTTATTGTAATAGCAACAATAAAACAAATTATATACTTCCCATCCTTGCTGACCATTATCAATGCGTACATCAAAAAAAATATCAAAGGGACAAGAAGGGAATATACAGAAACACTGTTTACTGTTTCAGCAAAGAATACTGGAATAAAGCCAGAGATGAATGATGAAAATATTGCTGCACCAGTGCTTTTTCTTATTTCCCTTGCAATAAGATAAACAATAAAAACAAGGCAAGAGGCAAAGATGTTTGGCAATATCTTGCATACCAGGCTTAATGGCATGAAAAGGTTGAAAAAGGCTAAAATATAATGAAAAAAGGGCTGAAAAACAAAATTTCTCCCCCCATAGCTTAATTCATCCTTAAAAAGGGGCAATCCTGTTTTGGTTATGTGTTCTACCTGCCTTATGTTGAAATAAGCATCCTGGCTAAAGTAAGGCGTCTGAAAGGCAAAATAAAGCCTTACACCAAGCACAAGGCCGAATATTAAAGCCAGCCATATATACTCTTTTTTAAGCATTAAGCCAAGAATAAGATTATATTATTTATATCTTGGGGTTTTAGGTTAACTTCTGGCCAAGGTTTTCATATATTTTCTCAACATAGTTTACTGATTCAGTGTTCCCCCTTTTTAAAAGCTCTTTTCTGATTTCTTCCCAGCTGCTGTCCCAGCCGATCTTGTTCAGAACATCTTTGGTATTTCCAGGCCCATAGTTATAGCCGACCAATATCTGGGGCAGGGTTGAGAATTTCTCTTCGGTTTCAAGAACTGTAAGGTATCTGGCAGCTACTTTAGCGTTAAAGTATGGGTCATTTTTAAGGTTGTCAAGAATATAATCCTCATAACCAATATCACTTCCGCCATGAGACTCTTTATACCTTGAAATGCTGTATTCGCTGAATTCTGAGTAGTATTTTCTCATTACATCAACAAATGCAGGGTATCCTACCTGGCCCAAGCCAACGCGGTCTCCTTCATTCATATAGGGATTGGTTCCAAATGTTGATTCTTGGCTGAATACAGCTATAGCGATTGCCATTTCATCTATGTCTTCAACAACCTGTGCAGCTAAATCATAAATTGAATACTTTCTTCCATTGGAGTAAACAAAATATCCTTGTGATTCCTTCATTAGTCTGCTTAGTTCTTTTGGATAGCCTCCAGAGTCAAAATAATCAAGGGGGACAACCTTGCCCATTACTGTCTTTTTCTTTTCCTCTTCTTCAATTCTGAAAAAAAGCTCCTTTATGTAATCTAATGCTTCTAAATTTGAAAGGTCAGTTAATTCAACCACTCCCTCCCCTATTTTGCCGTTTATCATTATTCTGACAAGCTCTATTGGTTTGCCCTCTGCTTCCTTTATCTCCTCTCTTATTTTTTCTACTTCTTTTTCAGATTTATAAAATGTGAATATGATGTCTTCGTCATTATAATTAAACACTGCATTCCTGCTTAAGTCAATGTATGCAGATAATAGTTGTTGCCTTGAAGTTGGCCTGCCGAGTTTGGCTATCCCATTTTCAAATTTAATAGCATATATCTTAACGCCTTCATTGTATTTTGTTGTTTTGGCGTTACCATTAATTTTCATTTTTTCATAAGCCCCCTCATCAACATATGAAACGCAGTTTCCATTGCATATCTTGTGGTATGCCCCTACGCTAACAATTAATTCTGTCCCTTCATCAATATTCTCAACCTTGAATTTCTCATTATTTTCTGTGTTTATTTCAATACTGCTGTATGTTCCATAAAGCTTTATCTGCAAGGGGCTGGTATCATAATCAACAGAAATCTCTGCTTTTGGGTTTACTAAAACAGGAATTCCGCTTTCATATTTTATTTTTGTTCCATCACTTATTGATTTTATTTTGCCTCTGTCTGGACCTGTCAAAACAGCCCCTTCGCTTAATGTAAAGACACCATCCTCAAATTCAATGACAGCATAGCCCTTATCCGAGGAAAGGCCAAAAATTTCACCATTAATCCCTACATTAATAGGTGTCAAGGGCAATGAGGGAAAATCTATAGTTTCTCCTGCTCTCTGGATTGTTGTGGTTTTTGTAAAGGTTATTTTCGCAGAGCCATCCTCAACAAGAACAGAATCAATATACCCAATACAGCCCTCTATGTTTATGATTCCCTTTTTTGAGTTGATTTCCTTAACACCATAACCCAGGAGCATATCATTGTAGAATGTATAACTTCCCTTTGAATTTGAGACATCAAGATAACCATCTGTCAGGCTTACACCTGTAATTTCTGTTGTCTCCCCATCAATCTTAGATGTAATAATGTCTTCTGGGGCTATTGTAAAATCTTCTGAAGGATTGGTTTTATCACCATTACCTGCATATACTCTAAGAGCAAGGATTATAAAGAGTATATAAGAAAATACCAGAAGTTTCAGTAGGTTTTGTTTGTTTGTTTTTGCGGGCATTTTCTCAAGAATGTATCCAGAAGGAATATTAGCTTTTAAATCTTACAGCTTTATTGATTTGCATTCTTTTTTATATTTTCTACATATTTAATAACAATATTAATCTTCCACCTAAGCTTGGAGCTGGCCTCCTCTTCTGTGTCTGTATCTTTGATGCCGTATGATTTTTTGTATTTTTTAAAAATATCCAATGCCTCATTTGTGTTAAGAAACTCTCTTAGCTCATACCAGCCTCCCCCTCCTTTATTTTTAAATTCAGTTAGGATATCCTTTGTTACAGTGGGGCCGGCATTATAAGCCATTAAGAGAATATCCTCTTCACTGCCAATATACCCATAGTTGGCCTTTACCTCTTCTTGTGAAAGCTTGTACCTTGTTTTTATCAGGTTTAGGTAATCAATTCCTGCCTCTATATTGAAATGCCCATCACTCATCAAAGCACTTACCTTCTCCTCATCTGTATAATCCTTATACTTATAATATTTTTCTGGATTGTTTTTAATAAGGTCATTCAGGGCTATTAAAGACATCTGTGTGAAGCCAAAACAGCCTCCCAGTTCTGCATTTTGGCTCATTGAGGATTCCTGGTTTATCCATGCAAGGATAAGTTCCTCGCTCATAATATATTCCCCTTCTTTTTCTGCTATTTCCTTTATTATATCAACCAAGGTTTTGCCATCAATATAAACTTCATTGGCTTTCTTCTTAAGTTGGTTTGGTATATCTGAGATGGTTTCTGGATAAATCTGTTCTTGTATTGATTCCTCAAGCACTTCTTTTGAAATAATAGCTAGCTGAATATCTTCATCATCATAAAATTCTTTATCAATTATCCCTTTGCCTATGTTTATTCTGCCTTTGTTTATTTCTTCTGCTCTCTTTTCTGAGGTCTCAATAAAGAGGGTTATATCCCCGCTGTCATAGTTGATAACTGTTTTCTTGCTGAATTCTGCATCCTTAAGCTTTGATAAATCCTTGTAGAGCTTAGCTTTTCCCTCCTCAAAGTTGATTGTGTACACT
>Ga0172366_10003882_pt1 | contig 11786 bp, 9 predicted proteins | sample LakKivSesite69cm_FD_114533 | JGI IMG/M metagenome (GOLD analysis project Ga0172366, IMG submission 114533) | Sediment microbial communities from Lake Kivu, Rwanda - Sediment site 69cm | ecosystem: Environmental > Aquatic > Freshwater > Lake > Sediment | place: Rwanda: Western Province, Lake Kivu... | reverse complement strand
TTATGGCCCATAATAAAGAGTATTTCGCTGTTTGAATTAATAAAGAGGCCACATCTCTCCTGTGTGTCTCGGAAATACCGCTTTTCCTTGATTTTACCTTTTTAGCAGAAGAACGGAGATTCTCTGTAAGAAAGAAGGGAGAAATAGATCCCCAGGCAAATCTTCCAGAAATTTCTTCCCAGGCTTTTCGTCTAATGAATATTTCTGGCTCTTCAGAATCCACCGCCACCCCCGAAACAAGATGAGAATTAGCTTCCCGACAAGCTTCAAGCCAATTTCTTTCTTCGGTTTTAAAAGAAGTAAGACAAGTCAAGATTTGTTGGCGTCTGGCCTCAACTTGAGAAATTAATACCGGAGAGAAAAGTTCCTCCTCTGTCCTAACTATATCTCCAAACGGCCACCTCAACTGATTTAGTATTTCCAAAACCCTTCTTGTTTCTTGTTGGGAAATAATGGAAAGTTTCTTGAACCACTCCAGCCCTGAAATAAATCGTTCCACTCCGGAATTAGTAATAAAATCAGTATCCCTTCTACACAAGTCTTCAGGTCTCATCGTTTTGGGGCAGAAGCAAGAATATTATATCACTCAGGCAGATTATATCTTACTAAGCAACTCTCTTACTTTCTTTTCTAAAATTCTTTCTGTTTCTTCCATCATCTTCTTAAGCTCCCTTTTATTAAGTTCAGTGTGGGGTTTGCCAAATTCAACTGGTCCTTGAAGACTACTCATCGGCCAACCAGGAATCCTTATTTTTGAAGATGGATAGAAGAACATCCGATAATGGTCTACTGAAACAATACTAACTTGCCCATCTGATGTGGCAAAACAATAAGCGATATGCCATCGACCAATTCTTTTTTCCTTAGGAACTTTAGCAACGATCTTTTCCCAGTGAGCTAAAAGTCGGTCATCATCAGCCTCATCCTTACCATCAACTCTTCTTATAAAAACCCCGGGTTGTTTGTCTTCTGGTAAAAAATCAACAAATAAAGATTCGTCTTCAGCAAAAACCGGCAAGCCAGTCTTTTTCGCATAAAATTTAGCTTTAATTTCGGCATTCTCTTCAGCGGTCTTTCCTACTTCTTCTGGTTTTTCTTTAATTCCCAAATCCTCTAAGCTTAAAACCTGCTCCACCATTTTTACTAATATCTTTCCATATCTTTCTTTTTTACCAGGATTTCTGGTGGCGATGACAATTTTTTCTATTCTTTTCACCCGATTCTTCTACCCACACCGGATGTGGGATCATATTGACACCTTAGGTATTAATACTTAAATTTAATCGAGTTTATAAAGTATCCCTAAATAATTTTTTTTGCCAATTAACTCTTTAATGCTTTTAAAAGGTTTCTTAAGATATTTTATATCCCTTTTCCAATCCTCATATTCTTTTACCCAAATAATACAAGGTTGGATAATTTCCACTAATGAAAAGCCCCTGTGTTTAATTGCTTGTTTTAAAACTTCGGTAGTTTTATCTAAATCATAAGCCAAAGTTCGGGCTAAAAAGGTCGCCCCGGCGGTGGCGGCTAAATCAATGGCCAAAAGTGGTTCGAAAGGATTACCCTCGGGCGTGGAGCGAGTTTTAACTCCTTTTGGAGTGGCCGCCGAAGCCTGGCCGGTCGTTAAGGCAAAAACATAATTATTGTTGATAATAACGGTAATATCATCATTTCTTTGGGCCGCGTGGATTAAATGGTTTCCTCCTTCAGTCACAATTCCCCCTTCCCCTCCTTGAGCAATCACCGTCAATTTCGGATTGGCCATTTTGACGCCAACCGCCACCGGAATTGACCGGCCATGTAAAGTCGCAAATCCACAAACGTTTAAGTTGTTAAACATGTTGGCGGCACAACCAATGTCATAAGTCACTACCACCTCTTTCGGCTCCAATTTTAACTCACTAATTGCCTTTTTAATCGCCGCCAAAACCAAAAAATTTCCACAACCAGGACACCAGGTTGGTATGGTTCCGGTATTAAGGTTGTTTAATAGATTCATTCTTTAATCACAAAATTTAATATTAAACAAGTGGCTATGTCTAAAGTTTGTGGTCTTTAGTCATGGCGGCCGGTCTGGTCATTAGTCTCAGTCTTTGGGTAAAACTTACTAAGACCATAAACCAAAGACTAAACTGGCTGCCAAGACCAACCACTATGACTTAATACCATTAATTAATCCTTCAATTTCTTCTTTAAAAAACGGTCTTCCATCATCCTTCAGGACCTTTTTTATCTCTATCTCTTTCTCTATCTCTGTCTTAATAAGGTCTGCCATTTGGCCAGAGAAATTATTCTCTACCACTATCACCTTTTTTGCTTTGTTTAAAATCTGCACTGCTTCTTTTGGAAACGGCCACACTCGCCAGAAATGAACTAAATTATAGTCAGAATGTTCTTTAATAAAATCCAATAAGACCCCTTTAGTTGAACCCCAACTCACCAAAATTGTCTTTTTGTTCCATTCTTCCTCTGTCTCTATCTCTGTCTGGGGATAGACTTCAAAACCTCCGCTGAGCTTCTCTAATTTTCTCATTCTCTTTTCCATCATTCTCTTCCGTGTCTCCGCGCCGTCAATAGAAAAACCTCTCTCATCATGCTCATAAGAATTAGTCAAAAAAGCTATTTGCCCAGGAAAAGCTCTTGGTGAAATTCCATCAAGAGTTAGTTGATAGCGACAATAATTTTTATTATTATAATTAAGAAGCTTCCCCCGATTAATCTCCGTCTCTGTCTCTATCTCTGTCTCTGTCTCGGTAAATCGGCTTTCCGCCAAATATTTATCTGTCATTAAAATCACCGGCACTTGGTATTCTTCCGCCAAACTGAAAGCTTCCGCGCCTAATTTTAAACACTCGGCCACGTCTCCCGGTGCTAGAACAATTCTCGGAAATTCTCCTTGACCGGCACTAATGGCAAATTTTAAATCCGCTTGAGAAGAATAAGTCGCAATTCCGGTTGAAGGCCCAGTTCTTTGACCCAAAACAATTACTATTGGAATTTCTGCCATTCCCGCCATTCCCAATCCTTCAACCATTAAGGAAAAACCACCACCTGAAGTCGCCACCATCGCTCTTTTACCAGCATATGAGGCTCCAATGGCTGCCATAATTCCGGCAATTTCATCTTCGGGACGAAAGATAATTACTTCTTTTTCCTTGCTCAATAAACTTAAAATGGAGTTAATTGGAGTCATGGGGTAAATGGCGGCAAAGCCAGATCCAACCGCCAAAATTCCTTTAACCAAAGCTTCATTTCCAGTAAGGTTAAATATTTTTTCTCTCTTCGGCAATTCCCAACTCTGTCTCTGTCTCTCACTCTTATTAAATCCCATCTCTACTGCTTTTTTATTTAATTCAAAAATTTTTTGGTCTTTAAAATCTTGCCTAAGTTGTTCTTGTAAAATTGCCAAAGGAAATCCAAAAACTTTCCACAAAAATCCTAAACCGGCACTGTTTTTAACTAATTCCCTCTCTACTTCTATCCCTAATTTGGCAAAATCAAAAACCAAGCCGGTTTTTTTGACTTCATTTTTATGATTAGTCAAACAACTTTCATTAAAAGCCAAAAGCAAATCAATCTTTTCTTGAGGTGCGCCGACTGGTTGGGAAGAAAAAACAATTTGGATATTATTATCTCCTCCTCTAATTTGCGAGGGATATTCTGGATAAACCAAAGTATAAAAACCTAAGCGGTTTAAGGCCTTTGAGAAGGTTTCCCCTGCTTGCATGATACCAGTACCGGCGGGACCTGATATCTTAATAGCAAATGTGTCTTTCATAAATTTAAGTGTAAAGCGCAAAGTGTAAAAGTTAAAACTAAAGCTAAAAGCGTAAAGCTTAAAGATTTTGAATTTTAAGCTGTAGTTTTGCGCTTTGAGCTTTGCGCCTTGCGCTTACTTTTGTAATCTTCAATTGCTTTCTTCACTGCTTCTTCCGCCAAAACCGAACAATGAATTTTATTTTTTGGCAACCCTCCCAAGGCTTCCATTACTGCTTTATTAGTCAATTTTCCCGCTTCAGCCAAAGGTTTCCCTTTAATCATCTCCGTGGCCATGGAACTAGTGGCTATGGCCGCTCCGCAATTGTGAACAGCAAAACCTCGAACTAAGTATGAGTTTGGCTCAAACCCAACCTGAAAATTATAAACGAATCCCTTAAAATTTCTTGCCTTAATCTTTCTTATAGGAATTAAAAAATATCCATCTCCTTTATGGAAAAATTTGTGCTTCCTTTTAAGCTGAAATCTAATTAAGTATTGAGTTGAATCTTTTAACTTTCTCCCCTCAATCACACAATTAGTTTTAAAAATTTCTCTAATGGGAGCAAATATTCCTCCCCGACAGAGTATTTCTTGAATTTGAATTGCCAGACTTCTTGAAGCAGTGATGATCCTAAACGTTTTGGGGGCTTTCGGTCTCCTCCTATAAAAATCTCCATCTCCTAGAATATAAGTTTTAATCATCTCCCACTGTTTTTTGAATGGTAGAAGAAGAATTCGCAGCGAAAGATTTTTATGCCGAGCCAATCTTCCGGCCAAGGAGCAAAAAAAATCAGCCCATTTTTTTGAACAAAATCTTATTTCACTTACACTTCCCCTAATTCTTTCTGACATTCTTTTACCTGTAAGCTCAAAAGCTAACGCTTTAACCTCTTTAATCTTTTCTCTCTCGTTTTTGTTAAAGGCAAAGTTAACTACACTACCAGCCGTAATGTAACCCTCAGCCAAATAATACCCCAAAAGCCTCATCATTTTTAAGGAGATAATTTGGTTATCTATAACTTTTCGATTATAAGAAAAAACTAAATAATCGCCTTCCTGAAGCTCTTTCGCTTTTATGTACTCTGGGGTAGCAGAGAGTAAGTCCTCCTCGTCTCTTACCTGCAACCAATCACATTTCGGACTACTTTTTCTAGCTCCCTTTACCCGGTCCCTTTTAACACAAAGAACAGGATGTTCTGGGGTAACAGAGAAGGAATTAAAAGGAGAAACAAAAGGAATAATCTTTAAAAGGGGCCCATTATATTCTCTCTTAAAAGTCTTAACAATGGGTGTTTCTTCTCCGACACAATTTAAAACCTCAATTTTGGGGGAAATTTCTCCAATTTTCTCCCAACTTCCCTTACCTAAAACAACCTCTTCTTTAAAGGGTAAACACCCAAGAGTCTGAAACTTCGCATCATCAATATACTCCTCTCCTTTTTTTTTGCCTATTTTAAGGTACATTCGCATAACGTCCCCGCAAATTTTGTTTCCGACCGTCGCCACCCCATCAGGGTTTTTCATTTCTCCCATGTTCCTTGGATGAAAAAAATGATCCAAGACCTTCTTTGAATAGAGTTGATTTAATGACATATTTTGAAACCAAACTCTTAATTATTTAAAAAACTTTTCTCGCGAATCAACACAAATTTTAGCGAATTATCGCGAATTCCCGAAAACATCCCTTAATTACTAATTACTCAATTACTAATTACTAAAGTTTGGGTGCCATTTCCCTTATTTCTTTAATAATTTTTGGTAATTTTTCCAAAACATAGTCTATTTCTTCTTCTGTCGTTTCTCTGCCTAAGGAAAACCTGATTGAACCATGAGCCACCTCTGCCGGAATTCCCATAGCTAAAAGAACATGAGAAGGCTCCAAAGAACCAGAAGTGCAGGCAGAACCCGATGAAGCGGCGATGCCTTCGGCATCTAATCTCAATAGAATTGCCTCTCCTTCCGCGCCATTAAAACAAAAAGAAGCAATATGGGGCGATCTTATGGTCGGATGGCCAGTCAAAATTGTCTCGGGAATTTTCTCTAAAACCCCTTTAATTAATTTATCCCTTAACCTTGTAATTCTTTTAGTTGTTAATTGTTGCATTCCGAAGGAATCCCGCGAAGCGGGCTTGTTAATTGTTAATTGCAGAACTTTCGCTATTCCGACAATATAAGGGACATTCTCTGTTCCCGACCTCAATTCTTTCTCTTGGCCACCCCCATCTTGTTGTCTGACTAATGGCGTTCCCTTTCTTACATATAAACCTCCAATTCCTTTTGGGGCATAAAATTTATGGCCGGTGAAAGAAAGAAAATCTACTCCTAATTTATCAACATCACAATCTAAATATTGAATTGCTTGAGTCGCGTCCGTATGAAAATAAATTGGTGGTTGGTGATTAGTAATTAGTGATTGGTTAACTCTTTTAATTAATTGCCCAATCTCTCTTATCGGTTCAATTGTGCCGACTTCATTGTTAACATACATCACCGAAACCAAAATTGTATCTGGTTTGATGGCTTTTTTAAGATCTTCAATTTTAACTAACCCATATTTATCTACTGGTAAATAAGTCACCTCTGCTACTCCTAACTTTTCTAAATGTTTGCACGTTTCTAAAACCGCCTTATGTTCGATTAAAGTAGTAATGATATGGGGAGTAACTCCTTTCTGGCTCCTTACCGCCTCTACAAACCCTTTATGACATAAATTAATTGACTCGGTGGCACAAGAAGTAAAAATAATTTCTTCGGGTTTTGCTCCTAAAAAGTTGGCAATAATTCTTCGACTTTCTTCAATTGCCATTTTTGCCTCTTGTCCCCATTGATGGGGTTCGGAAGCATTGCCAAACTTCTGGGTAAAATAAGGCAATATTGCCTTTATCACCTCTGGATGAACTGCGGTAGTGGCAGCGTTATCGAGATAGATTTTTTTCATAAGTTTAAAGTTTGTGGTTATTGGTCATAGCAGCCGGTTTGGTTGTTAGTCTTAGTCTACAGGTGGAAATTTACTAATGACCACTGACCTAAGACTAAACTGGCGGCCTAGACCTAAAACCGTAAACTATTAACCTCCAAAACAAACTCCTCCTTCTGGACAGATCAATTTTATTGTGTAAAACACTTCTCTTCCCTTTTTCTTTGAACTCACTAGTCCTTCCTTCTCCATCATTTTCAAATGATAAGAAATCGTCGGTTGCCTTAGTTTTAATTTTTTGGTGATTTCTCCCACTGTTTTATCTCCTTTTAGATAAAGATATTCAAAAATCTTCCTTCTTGAAGGATCGGACATCTGGGGAACAGCGAACGGGCAACAAGAATTAAGAGTCTTCATCGTTAATTGTTAATTGCTGATTGCTAATTGTTAATAGTTGTCAGTCTGGGCAGCCAGTAAGGTTTTCGGTCTTGGTCTTTAGTCTCAAAAAATCGACCAATAACCATAAACCTAAGACCAAACTGGCTGCTATGACCAAATACCTAAAACTAATTACTTTTAAAAGATAATATATTGATGATAATCTATGTAATTATCTATGTCAAGGACTAGTTCACTTCTCTGTGATAGAATTAATTCATGAATTTCAGGGTAGCAGCTGATTATAAATCTGGTTTCGAAAGACCCTCACCTGAAGGAAATTTAGAATGGATTAAAATTGCTGAGGTATCTAAGCTTGAAGATATTTTTCCAGATCTTAAATATTATTGGTCTTACATTTTCAAGAAAGAAGAAAGAATTAGGTATGGCTACATGCTTTATCCCAAGCCCGGAATTATCTCTGAACATAAAATTCTCTAACAGGACCAGCAATTTTTATTTTTAATTTTTAATTTTTTCTTACTCCATCTCTTCAAAAATCTCATTTCTTCTGACAAAGGCTCTCAAAAAATCATAAAAAGAGTTAAGTTGGGATTGATATTGATCCATTGCCTTTAATTTTTTGTTTTCTTCTTCCCAGGAGAGCTCCAAACTTACCCAACCTTTTGAAGTAAAAAGTTTCTTGGGCGGATAAAGAAAATTATTCATCAGTAATTTCTTTTTTGGAGGATATAAAGAATAGTGAACTAAATAAGTAAATAATTTTATATTTTTCTTCTCTTCGGCTAAAGCTTTTTTTAAAAAATGGAAAGAAGCCTGGTGATCCGGATGAGCATCACGAGGGTGAGAAACTAAAATAATTGTTGGCTTAAACTCATCCATAATCTCTTTTAAATCACTAACCACATTCTCTCCGGCATAAATTCTCCCTGGTTTTAAGGTGTTTTGGTAAGGATTGTGATTAAATCTCGTTCCTGAAGCGAATAATGGTCTATCTTCATAATAAAACCTACTTAACATTGGTCTTAATCCTCGATCTGGATAGCCTAAAAAAACGAAATCTTTATCTTTTAGTCCCAAAACCACCATCGCTTTTCTTCCTTCTTCCATTCTTTGTTCTCCTAATTGAATAAACTCTTCTGGGTTAAAACTTAAATTTTTATCTTCTTTAATCACGCCAGCAAGACTATCATCACCATTAGTCATATAAATTATTTTTATCTTTGCCTTCTTTTTTAAGGCTTCTAAGATTAATCCAGCCCCGCTAATTGTCTCATCATCAATATGAGGAGCAACTATTAAAACTTTATCTCTTTCCGTCAAATCAGGAAATTTATCCAAGCCACCTTTGGCCAAAAACCATCCGCCAATCATTCCTAACCCAAAAGTCCAAACCCAGAAAAAGAGCAGTCCAATTACGATCCGACGGTGTTTTAAAATTGTTCTCTTAAAAGAATTAACAAATTTCATAATTTCCTTTCTTTAATGATATAATTTGGCCGATGAGAAATCCACTAATTTCCGCTATCGTTCCCGCTTACAATGAAGAAAATTATTTAAGTTATTGTTTAAGATCTTTAATTAACCAAGACTTCCCTAAAAAAGATTATGAGATTATTGTGATTGATAATAATTCAACTGATAAAACCGCTTCCATTGCTAAAAAATTTGGGGCCAGAGTGGTTAAAGAAGAAAACCAAGGTTTAACTTACGCCAGAATTAGGGGCATTAAAGAAGCTAAAGGAGAAATCATTGCTTTTGTTGATGCCGACACAACTGTCAATAAAGATTGGCTTAAACAAATTCTAAGTCTTTATCAAAAAAATCCAAAAATTGTTGGTCTTGGCTTCATGGCTGATTTCACCCCTAAAAACTTTTGGACTTTCGTTAGCCAGCCAATAGAAGAAATCGCGATAAAACTTTTTAAGATTATGCCAGGATATTGTTTTTCTTTCAAAAAATCCGCTTATCTTAAGTCTGGCGGATATCTTCCTTCAATTAAATTCAGTGAGGATGTTTTTATTTCCAAAAGATTAAAAAGAGTCGGTCAGGTGATGGCCTTAAAAAATCACCAAATTTTAACTTCTTCAAGGAGATTCCATTCTTTAAGAAATTTCTTTCCTTATGTCAGTAAAATTATAATCTCTTTTTTGACTGTTCTTTTTATTAATCATTCATTTTTCCAACTAGGGGTAGTTCGTCAAAAAGAACCGAAACTCTGATAATAAATTAACCAAAATCCGTGGGATAATTCTTTCCTGGAAAGACAACGGCCGTTGCTTGACGAGGAAAGCTTTAGTGTTAACAACTATTGAATTCACCAAATCTAAATCCTTTATCTCCCAAAAACCCATTAACTTCACTTTTAATTATAGAGTTGTTCATCATTATTGCCGGATAAATTGTTAATTCCCCAAAGCGTTTATTAACTTGATCCATCGCTCTTAATAAATTTTCCTTTTTTCCTTCTTCTGGAAAAAGAGCAGCGGTTAATTCTGTTTTAGGCCTCAAATCTCCCAACCAAACTCCTAAAAATCTTACCGACCCATCCCACTTCATTCCTTCAAATAATTTCCAAACTATTTCGAAAATTTCTTTCCCTGAATCAATAAAATAGTTTAAAGTTTTATGGTCAAAATCACTTAGGTAACTTAGGTTACCTAGGATTTCGCCTCGAATAGAAACTCCAACCATTCTCCCCATCATCCCCATCTTCCTAACTTTAAAACCAACTTCTTCACAAAGATTTCTTAAAGTTCCTTTAATCTTTCTCAAATCGCTCGTATTTTCGTATAAAGTATAAGTTCGGGAAACTGATTGCATCTTAGGAACTTCCCCAACGTTGGTCAAAAGCGAATCGTCTTCACCATACGACAATCTTTTTAGTTCCTTTGGCCAATAAGGGCCTAAAGATGCCTCTAAGTATTCAATAGGAATTTTTCTTAAATTCTTAAAATTAGTGATTCCTAAATTGAAAAGTCGAGTTTTCAATCTTTCTCCTAAACCGCAAACATCAGTCAGCTTACTTGAAAAGAGAACTTCATCCCGATTTTCCGGGGTAATTTCAAAAATTCCGTCAGGTTTTCTGATTCCCGAAGCTAATTTAGCCAATAAGCGGTTATAAGAAATACCAATTGAACAAGTAACATGCTTTCCAATTTCATTTTTTATATCTTTTTTAATCTTTCGGCAAATCTCTAAAACTCCTCCAAATAAATTTTTAGTCTCTGTTGCATCCAAAAAAAGCTCATCAATGGAAAAAACTTCCAAATCAGGAGAATAACGGCTGCAGATTTCAATAAACCTTTGGGTAACACTAAAATATTTGTCAAAATCAGCTGGAACTAAAATTATTTTTGGATAAATGGCTTTAGCCTCGTAAACAGAAGTGCCAGTTTTAATCCCTAATTTTTTGGCTTCTTTTGAGGCAGCAATAATACAGGTTCTTCCTGGTCCTTTAATTATTCCCATTGGTTTTCCCACCAAGGTGGGATTTGCCTGTTGTTCAACCGAGGCAAAAAAAGAATCCATGTCGAGATGCAAAATGCTACGCATTTTGAGTAAATAGTAATTTGTAATTAGTAATTAGGAGAGGTTTTAGTAAATTGGCTGGAGCCAACTAATTTTAAAGACATACGCCATCCCGCCCTAGGCGAACATTGAAATTCGTTGGCGCCACGGTGGCGGGATTAGTCTGAGCGAGCCGCTGAAAACTCCTCTGTTTCTTAGAGTATGTCAGCGAGCGTTCTTTTAAAATTAGGTTGGCGAAGGCCAAATACCTAAAAGCTTTTCTCCAAATTCCAGCTAAATTTTTCTCTGTTAAAAGAAAGTTCAAAATTGCCATTCTCAGTTTCAATGGAAAAATAAAAAATTTTCTCTTTGCCAATATTCTTTGAGTAAGAAAAAACCACCTGAAGAATTTTATAAACCCGATTCCGCCATTTAAAAAGAATCGGTTTTATTTGGCCGTTTTCAAAAAAGGAAACCGCCTGGATCTTCTCCCCAATCTCTGTTTCCATAATCCCAATCTACCCAAATAAAACCCGAAAGTCAAGAGCCACCGTCGTTACGCCTTACCTAAGACTGCCAAAAGTAGACCCATTCTAATGTAAAGACCATTTTCCATTTGCCGAAAATAAGCAGCCCTTGGATCAATATCAGTATTGATATGAATCTCATCTACCCTTGGTAAAGGATGCATTACTATCATTTCATTTTTTGCCTTTCTCATTAGTTCTGGCGTAATCACATAACTTCCTTTTAGCCTTTGGTATTCTTTTTCGTCTTTAAACCATTCTTTTTGAACTCTGGTCACGTAAAGAACATCAGCTTTAGGTAAAACTTCATCAAGATTTTCTGTCTCCTCTACTTTTATTCCTCTTAACCCCCTCAATCGGGCAATTAAATCTACTGGAGCCCTCAAAGAAGGAGGAGAAACAAAAGTTATTTCCGCCTCGGAAGCAACAATCGTTAAAAGCTTTGCCAAAGATTTAATCGTTCTTCCGTTTTGCAAGTCGCCTAACATCACTATCCGAAGATTATTTAAAGTGCCTAATTCTTCTTTAATTGTAAAAAGATCTAACATCGCCTGAGTAGGATGCTCTCGCCTTCCTGAACCAGCATTAATAACGGGAACATTGGCGTATTTGGCGGCGATTTCAGAAGAATTATCTTCAGGATGGCGAAGAACAATTACATCCGCTGCCGT
>Ga0172366_10003880_pt1 | contig 11790 bp, 15 predicted proteins | sample LakKivSesite69cm_FD_114533 | JGI IMG/M metagenome (GOLD analysis project Ga0172366, IMG submission 114533) | Sediment microbial communities from Lake Kivu, Rwanda - Sediment site 69cm | ecosystem: Environmental > Aquatic > Freshwater > Lake > Sediment | place: Rwanda: Western Province, Lake... | reverse complement strand
CTATGCTGTCGCTGAATCCCACTATAACCTTTCCGTTGATGAATGTTGTCGGAACTCCTCTGATCTCTGTGTCAAATGCTTTTGCCATCTGCTGGAAAAGCACAAGGTTGTTGTTGTCAAAATATACCTCATTTTTGTAGACATTCAGCTCAGGGTATTTGGTTTCCATATCCTCAAGAAAGATCTCCTCTTTTCCGCAGTGAGGGCATCCCTGGCCGTAGAAGAAATAGAGGTCTACCTCTTCAGCAAAGGCAAAGCTGCTGAAAGCAGATAGCATGATAATCAAGAGCAGTATATTTTTCATCTCAATCGGCACCTCTATTTATTATTATTTAAATCTTGCTATATCATTATGTGAAACAACATATCAATATTTGTATCAGAAAATGAAATCATCTAAATACATCTTTGATATCCTTAGGCAGGACAACCTTGTTTGTCATCCCCTCTTTGGACCTTTTTATTATGCCTCTGCCCTCCATATGCTTAAGATGTCTCGATACCCTTACTCTTGAAAGCCCTGTATCCTTTACCAACTTGCTCTGCGTTGTCTCTCCCATATGCCTTATTATACTTTCAAATATCTTCCTCTGCCCAGGCTCGAGAAACCTATATGTGGAACTTATATCCCTATGTATCTTTCCTATCTCTTTTTCATATTTTTCAGATATGAAATAATATGTTAAGCTTCCCACAAACATTCCAAAAAGAGACATGCCTATCACTGCAATTGTTGCCTCGTTCCTCACCCTGCAGTCAAGGTCACAGAACACCTCATTGTTGAGGTATGCTATTACAAAGAACAGCACAGCTGCGAATCCTGCTATTATTCCGATTATAAGCCAGAGCTGTATGAACTTGTTTTTCTGTATCATAAAGAAAGCATTTCTGGTTATGATATTTAAATATTTTGATAATATTTATTGATGATAGGTAATATTTATATAAGACAGATTTTCACAGCAGCATATGGAAAAAAATCTTAAGCTGGGCATATTGCTTTTTATCATGATTGCTCTGATCAGCCTGTTCTATACCATTCTTGCACAGTATATCCTGTTTTTCTCAGTAAATTTCTGGATACAGACATCACTTATCATATCTGTAATACCCGCCATATTTGGATATTTTTACAGGAAAAGATTCTGGGAATCTATGAAGATAAGTGCAATCGCTGTGTTTGTTTCAGTTATTGTAAGTTACCTTAGCGGAACATTCTTTTATTCTCTCCATATATACTCTTATTTTGTAGAAGGGATTAGAAACTCCTCACCTGTCATGTCTTTTTTCCTTGCTGTATGCAGGCCTTATCTCCTGGCTGAACAGGCTGCCATACTGAATGAAGGAAATATAGCTGTAGGAGCATGTCCTTTATCTGCATTCGACAAGACCTTTCTGATAATCGCCTTTATCCTGATATCTATGTCATTGATAGCAGGCTTTATGGGTTTGGGAAAATTTATTTATAACAGGGAATTTTTCAAACTTAAGAAGAAATAAAAATAAGATTATTGGCTCATACCTACAGCTCTACCTCAGCCCCTATAATCTTCTGATGCTTCACCATGCTGAATCCTCTGTGCCTGAACATGTCTATTATCCTCTGGTTGTCAGGAAGAAGCTCTATATATATCTTCCTTATCTTCCTCTTCTTTGCTATATCAACTATAAAATCTGTCAGCTTTCCTCCTATTCCCTGTTTCTGCCATGGATCAGCAACCACTATTGCAAACTCTGCATTAAGGTTATAGGGGTCAGCTACAAGTCTTGCAACTCCTGCCATCTTTTTCTCTTTTCCCTCGCTGACCTCAGCGATTATTGCTATCTCCCTGTCATAGTCTATCTGCGTGTATCTTACAAGAGTATCATGTGTTATGTTTTTTATGGTCTGGAAGAACCTGTATCTCTGTGTTTCATCTGACATCTGCCTGAACATCTCTGCTTCCATCTCTTCATCCTCTGGCTTTATGGGCCTGAAGAGAGCAGGCTTTCCGTTTCTCATAGCTATCTTTTTGATATATTCTTTAGGATAGGGTGATATAACCATGTGTGAGTACGGCTCTATCTTCCTGTCTTTAAGCGATTCGTCAAGCGCTATCTTAGCATCAAGCACAACCCCTCCTTTTTCATCAACTCCAAAAGGGTTTATATCTATCTCTTTTATCTCAGGGAAATCCATAAGAAGGTATGCAAACTTATAAAGCAGGAACTGGATAGAGGTTATATCAACTCCCTTCATCCCCCTGTATCCTTTCAGAAGCTGATATATCTTTGTCTCTTTTATCATCCTCATCGCCAAAGCCATGTTAAGCGGAGGAAGCCCTATTGTCGTGTCTTTAAAGACTTCAACTGCAACTCCTCCCATCCCAAATATTATCACAGGCCCGAATATCGGATCTTTTTTTCCGCCTATTATCAGCTCATATCTCTTCTGCTCCATCTTCTCTATAAGCACCCCATCTATCTTTGCTTTAGGGGCTTTTTTCTTTGCGCTGCTCACTATCTTCTGGAACGCTTTCCTCGCATCTGCATCATTTTCTATGTAAAGCTCAACCCCTCCGACATCAGTCTTGTGCATTATGTCAGGAGAAAGTATCTTCATAGCTACAGGATATCCTATCTTCTTAGACATCTTTGCAGCTTCCTCTTTTGTCTTTGCAGTCGAGCTTTTGGAGATGGGTATGCCATAATTTGCAAGAAGCTCTTTGGATTCTTTTTCAGTAAGGGTAAATCTTCCTGTGTCCATTATATTATGTATAAGCTCTTTGTTCTTCTTTGTTTTAGGCTCAAATGCATGAGGTATAGATGCTGGTGTTTCATAAAGAAGTTCCTGGTTCCTCGAATACATGTACATATTAAGGAAGCATCTTACTGCTGTCTCAGGTATCTTGTATGTGGGAATCCCTGCCTTTTTGAATATCTCTCTTCCTTCCCTTATGTCATGCTCTCCCATCCATGATGTGAATATAGCCTTCCTGCTCCTGTTGGACATGTCAGATATCTGTCTTGCCACCTCAGAAGGATTTGTCATTGCCTGCGGTGTAAGTATGATAAGGATTCCGTCTGCATTATTGTCTTCCATGACAATCTCAAGCGCTTTCCTGTATTGCTCAGGTGTTGCATCCCCCAATATATCGACAGGATTTGCATGGCTCCAGTCTTCAGGAAGGAATTTGCTTAATTTTTCTATTGTCTCTTTGGAAAGCTTTGCTATCTCTCCTCCATTCTCTATAAGATAATCTGTTGCTATAACTCCTGGACCTCCTGCATTTGTTATTATAGCAAGCCTTTTTCCTGTAGGCCTTTCCTGCGCTGAAAGCGTCTTTGCTGCATCAAACAGCTCGCCTATCGTGTTTACTCTCAGGACTCCTGCTCTCTTGAATGCGGCATCAAAAACAGCATCGTTTCCTGTAAGGCTTCCTGTATGTGACATAGCAGCCCTGCTTCCCTCTGCGCTTCTTCCTACCTTAAGCACTACTATCGGCTTGTTCCTTGCGAATGCCCTGGCAGCGCTGATAAACCTCTTCGCATTGTCCATGGATTCCATATAGATCAGGATGCTGTTTGTGTCAGGATCAGTTCCGAAATAATCTATCAGGTCATTGAATCCTATATCTGCCATTGAGCCTATGGATACAAAATAGCTGAAGCCTATGTTCTGCTTTACGCTCCAGTCCAGTATAGCTGTTCCCAAAGCTCCGCTCTGCGAGATAAAAGCTATCCTCCCCGGCAGAGCCATCTTGTTGGCAAAGCTTGCATTAAGCCTTTTCTTCGGCCTCATGAACCCAAGGCAGTTCGGCCCTATTATCCTCATATTATATTTTTTAGAGATAGATATTACCTGGCTGAATAGCCTGTTTCCTTCATCTCCTGCTTCCTTGAATCCTGCTGATATTATTATCAGTCCTATGACTCCTTTCTTTCCGCACTCTTCTGTTATCGCAGGAACTGTCTTAGCAGGAGTTACTATTATAGCAAGGTCTATCTTGTCAGGAACTTCTGTTATAGAAGGATATGCCTTAACACCCTGTACGCTTTTCCTCTTTATATTGACAGGATAGATTGTTCCCTTAAACCCATTAGAGATAAGGTTGCTCATCAAAGAGTATCCTACTTTTCCTTCTGTATCTGATGCTCCTATGACTGCGATAGTATCAGGGTTGAATATCCTGTCAAGCTTTCTTAATCCCATGGCCTAAGAAAATATATGTTCCCTCTTTAAACTTTTCTGTTTGAAATTATCTTTCATTTTTTCTGCTGACAAGCCACATAATCATTCCTATCAGCGCAACAATGACCAATGATTCAGCTATTATCACAACATCTCTGATATCCTGGACTGATGCAGGCATCTCTAACCTTGCTTTTTTGGTTGCATATTCTGCAAATATATCTATAGATTTACATTTGTCTATCTCATTGCATATTCCATATTTCATGCCTTCTGAAATGCAGCATACAGTTCCCATCTCACATTCTGAATCAGGTGTACACAAAAACTCTACTGACTGGCATGATTCCATGCAAAGCCCCATATTTTCTTCTTGATATATGACGCAGCACTGGTTTTCTGGACAGTCTGAATCAGCTGAGCATATATCTTCATACTCAACGCTTTTCACAAAATACCCTGTCATCGAAGCTCCAAGAAAAAATAATGAACCCAGCGCTGCAACGACCAGTAAAAGAATCATCAGTTTATTTGCCATCTGTAAACACCTCGGGTTGGATATATCCTCTCTATTATTTAAATTTTATTGAATTAATCAAGCCTGTCTGATATTTTTTCTTTTATGCCTTCAAACAGCTTTTCATAAGCTTTTTTATATTTTATTATAGGTATCATCTCAGTCATCGCTTTGACAAATGATATGTCAAAAGGGATCTTAGTTATTATATCTATATTGCTTTTTTTGGCGAAAGATTCGATCTTTTCTGAAAATTTTTTGTTTATATCATATTTATTGATTATTATGCCTTTATTTATTTTGAAGTGGTCTACTATCTCCAAAGCCCTCAGCATATCTGAATATCCTGATGGGGTAGGCTCAATCACCAGCACAGCATAATCATTTCCTGTTACAGAAGCTATGACAGGGCAGCCTATTCCTGCAGCAGCATCGATTATTATCAGCTCAGCTTTTGGTTCGATCTCCCTTGCCTTTTTTTTCACTTCAAAAACAACCTTGCCTGATCCCGAGTTTCCTGGAAGAAGCTGGGCAGACGATATCTTAAAGCCATACCCTGTATCAGCATAACCTATGTATGCATTATCTATATCTTTGAGCTTTATCGCTTTTTTAGGGCATACAAGTTCGCATGCTCCGCAGCCTTCACAGCCGAATTCGCTGACTTTTGGAATATTGTCCTTAAATTCAAGAGCTTTAAAGTAACATTCATCTATGCATTTTTTGCATCCGATGCACTTATTCTTATCAACAACAGCGATCTGGTTTGTAGACAAAGGAGCCCATTCTTTGTACTTATCTGTAGACAAGGAAAACAATAAAGACAGGTTTGAAGCGTCGACATCGCAGTCAGCGCAGACTATCTTCCTGTCTTTTGAGAAAGCGACAGCTAATGAAGCAGCTATGCTGCTTTTTCCGACTCCTCCTTTTCCTGAAAGTATTATTATTGATTTCATTTTATTATAGAACAGATATCCGGGATAAGTATTGGTTCCCCTTTTGAGTATGAAGTGATTACATCTTTTGAGAATTTTATCTCAAATATTATCTTTTTTCCATATTTGTTGGCCAGGGAGACTATCAGATTCTTATCGCCAATATCCGAGCGGTTAATTATTATGCTTCCTTTCTTTTTCATCCTCTCTAGGAGCTGGAGTATTATCTCCAGATCATGCGCTCCTAATGGCGTCGGCTCTGTGACAGCAATTATTTTATCAGCGTTTTCTAAAGCAGCTATCACAGGGCAGTGCGTCCCTGCTGCAGTGTCTATTATTATGTAATCATAGTTTTGCCTGACCTTCTCGGTCTCTTCGTTAAGGTGATCCACTATAAATTCTGATATCGGCTGGCTTGTCTTTAGCTCTCCCGAAAGAAAATCAAGACTGTCCCTTTTACCAGAGAATATCCTGCCTATCCCTTTGGATTCCCACCTTATAGCTCCTGAGGGGCAGACAATCCTGCAGGCTCCGCATCCGTTGCACTGGTTTTCCATAAATATCGGATTGCTGCCTTTTATCGATACTATCGCATTTGTCCTGCATACTTTTCCGCATACTCCGCGTTTGGTGCATTTGCCTGTATCAAAATAAGGGATCCTCTGCCTGACTGTCTTTATCTGCTTTCTTTTTATGCTCAGCAGCAGATGATCGTTAGGGCAGTCAACATCAGCATCTACCAATAAAACTTTATGGTCCTTTGACAGCTCAAAAGCCAAGGCTGTAGCAACTGTGGATTTTCCTGTCCCTCCTTTTCCCCCTGTTATTCCAATTATTTTCATTTTTATCTATATTTCATTTTTTCTCAATTTTTATTGCCTCAACAGGACAGATATCAGCCGCTTCTTTATTGCATCCTAATTCCTTTACTTCTGATTTTTTTGCATAAGCTTTTCCGTCATCGCCAATTTCAAAATTGTCGCATTGGCTGGCGCACGCTCCGCAGCCTATGCATTTTTCCTTGTCTACTCTTATCTTATATACCATCTTTGTTTACCTCCTTTATACCTTTGATTCTTGATCTTGCCGTATCTATATTCTTTATCAAAAACAAATGTGAATAGCAGCTACAGTCAGAGCAGCCGAAACCCTTTACAGGCTTTCCTGCTGAAGCAAGAGAGAAAGCCATCTTGCACTCCTCTTCTTTTCCTGCTTTCTTGTAAAGCGCTTTCTTGATCTTTACTGAAGGGCTTGCAAGCAGATAGTCTATATGCCAGTGCATCTTCTTTTCCATGGAAAAATGACGCTTCAGCCTTTTTTCCAGGCTGTTCTGGCTAGAGCCAACATAAGCATATGTTCCTTTTTTGAAATAAACAATGCCTAATGCTCCAACTTTTATTTTTATGTCCTTCTTTATGCCCATCAAAAGACAGTACACACCTTTCATCTTATTTTATCCTTATAGCCCTCAACAGCTTTTCTGAAAGCCTCAATCGGCAGCCTTGAGCAGTGCATATGCGATAAAGGAAGTCCACCAAGCATATTAGAGATATCTTCCTCAGATATGCTCAAAGCCTTTTTGATTGTCTTCCCTTTTGCTAAGTCTATGAAAGCATCTGTAGTTGATACAGCCCCTGGGCAGCCGAAAACCTTGAATTTAGCGTCTTTTATTATCTCTGATTCAAGCAAAAGATATATCTCTACAACATCTGAGCAGTTCTGATCCCCAAACCTTCCTTTGCAGTTGAAACCCTTGAGCTCTCCAGCGTTTTTCGGATTCTTAAATCTCCTCATGACTTCAGGAGTATAAATATTACCGCCCCCTTAATGTTTATGCCCGCAGCCTTGAGTAAGATTCCTTAATTTGTTCAGATTACTTACTACTTCTTTGACTGTGCTGTAATCCCCTGTCTTCAGTGCTAATCCTTTCTCCGCAATTATTCCTATCGCCCTTCCTCCGATTCCTTTGGCAAATATAGTTGTCGGATGTACAGCTTCCTCTATCTGGTCTATCGGGCTTTTTGAAGGATTTGTATGGTCAAGATTATTTTCTATAATCTCCAGTTTATTTTTTTTGACATCATACATTCCAAAATAAGGGGCATGTCCGAAATGCTCGCTGATCTCAGAGTCCATCCCATTGTTATCCAATAACGGAAAGAATATCCTTTCACCTTGAGAAGTCTTGGTCTTTGAGCTTCCTCCATGTGCTTCTGCAACTTCAGTAATCAAATCCAGGTTACCTTTAACAAAATCAACAAGAACATCTGTTATTATGCCTGAAGCTGAATAAGCTTTTATGCCTAGTTTTTTCAATATGTCTGTTGCATTGGGACCTAAATTGCCTGTAATCACAGCATCAACCTTTAATTCTCCAATCTGTTCTGCTGCCTTGATGCCTGCGCCATGCCCCTGAACTATGCCTTTGTTGGTCACTGCTTCAAATTTACCAACCTGATTTCCTTTTATATTTATGATGAGGAAGTAAGGGCATCTCCCGAATCTTTGGTCTACTTTGCTGTGTAGCTTATCTCCATCCGAACTGATTGCAATTCTCATTTTTAACCTCGCTTAGCTTTCTCCTCTTACCATCTGTGCTCCGCATTTTGGGCATTTCATCTGTGCACATGGAACTCCTCTTCCATGAGCCTGCTGATATCCGCATTTTGGGCACACGCAGTTTCCTCCTGGTCCTGCGGCAAATTGTCCTCCCATCCTTCCTCTGCCTCCAGCCATCCCTCTTCCAGCTCCTTGTCCTCTGCCCATCCCCATGCCTCTTCCAGGCTGCATCTGTTGTACCATTTTAAAATTACCTCCTTCGATTTTAATCGCTTTGCCGTTGACCAAAGCCTCAGCTACCTTTTTCCTTGCTGACAGGACAAGTCTATGAAAAGTCGGCTGCGATATGTTCATCTTTTTTGCAGCTTCCTCTTGCTCCATCCCTTCATGATCCTTCAGCCTTATAGCTTCAAGCTCATCTACAGTCAAAACTATATCAGTCAGTCCAGCCATAGGAACTCCGGCTGGCTTGAAGTAAGTTGTTCCTGGCTGAAACCATACCCTTCTGCATAACCTTGGTCTTGGCATTTTCAAAAATACCTTCGAAACATACTTCTTTTTTTCATTTATCTCATCTTACTGTGTTTTTGAAAATGTTCGGAATTTTCCTTCAATGCAATAACAAACTGGATGGAAAATTCAGACATTTTTCATCTTTATTTCTTCTTTAGCTCTGCTATCCTTTTCTTTATCTCTTCCATCTCTTTATTTAATTCTTTCTGTTCCTGTTCAACCAGTTTCGCTTCATCTTCGAGCATCTGCAGCTCCTGCTCTTTTGTCGGCTGCTGTGCAGGTTGATAGGGCTGTTGCTGGTATACTGGTTGTGCAGGATAGGCTGGCTGCTGCTGCAATACTGGCTGCTGCCATGTCATCCTTCTCCATCCAAAGCCTCTTCCGAATCCGAATCCGGGGTTTGCATATCCGGGTGAATTATACCCGTTGCAAGAGCCCATTCCCCTTCCAGTCCTTGGGCCCATTCCGTTTGGCCCTGTTCCGTCTCCTCTTGGCATATTTATCTCCTCCGGTAGTCTACTACCATTTTGAATACTGATTCATAACTAATAATGAATATATATTCATAATATTATATAAAGATTTCTGTACTACAGGATATAATAGCAAAAGATTAGGGTAATATTTATTTTCTATATAGAACATAATTAAAACAATATATTTCGATTATTATGTAAGTAATAATATATTAATTTGTAATCCAAAGAATTAAATATAGGTTATATAATATTAATATGTAAGATAAATAACTAAAAAACAATCAAAACAATTCTTCAAAAATAGATTCCAACATAATAAACAAAAATACTTAAATTAAAACCAAAAAGAAAACATTTAAATAATAATTGTCTTACATATTAGATATAATGCTAAAAAAAGAGGGAAAACAGCTTATCCTGGATAAGCTTTCTGAGCTTGAGGAGCATGAACTGATAGAATTATATCTCACACACCTGAAAAAACTGAATCTGCTGACCAATATCCCTGTAACCCTGTTCAAATATGATTTATCTCCGTCTGAACTTATCATAAAATACCTTAAGGAAAATCTTGGGTATAATTTTCCGAAGATCGCAAAGCTGCTGAACAGAAACCCCGGAGCTATCTCAAACTCTTACAAGAATGCAAACAGGAAATATCCGCATGGATTATTTCCTAAAGAAACAAATCTTTCTATCCCTGTAAACCTTCTTGCAAACAGGTCATATTCTGTACTGGAAAATACTGCAGTCTACCTTAAAGAAGTTAAAGATCTAAGGATAAAAGATATCGCAGATCTTCTAAACAAGAATCCGAAGACTATCTCTACAGTCTACAGAAGGGCAATGAAAAAAAGAGGAGAAGCCTGGTGATCTATCTCCATCTGCTCCTGTTTGCCTGACGCCCTCTTCCTTGATGCATCCTGTGGCTGTCCCTGTGCCCTTCATTTCTTGCGACCATTATCCTCTCAACATGCGGCATCTGTTCTTTTTTGATTGAGAACTCCCTGTACTGGCTGTATATCTTCGAGAAATTTATGTGGTCATCATCGCTCAGCAGGTTTATCACCTTTCCTGACTCTCCTGCTCTTGCTGTCCTTCCTATCCTGTGCACATAATCCTTCGGATCTTTTGGTATCTCATAGTTATACACATGCGACACATTTTCTATGTGCAGCCCTCTTGCAGCAACATCAGTGCACACCAATACCTCAACCCTGGCTCCGTTGAAAAGCTCCATTGTCTTTGTTCTCTTGTTCTGCGATAATCCTCCATGGATAGCTATCGCGCTTATCTTGTTTGCCCTGAGATTCCTGACTACAAAATCAGTGGTGTCTCTTGTGTTGCAGAATATCATAACAAGTCCGGATTCCTCATGCTGCAACAGATGTGCAAGCAATGATAGTTTCATGTTTCTTGATACATCAAAATATACCTGCTTAAGTTTGCTAGGATCTACCTGTTTTGCTGCAGATATTTTTATCGGATTGTTCATATGCCTGTTTGCAAGTCTTGATATGTCATATGACATTGTCGCAGAGAAGAATAATGTCTGCCTTTTCTTTGGGCATGTTCTTATTATGCTTTCCACATCATCTATAAATCCCATATCAAACATCCTGTCTGCTTCATCTAGCACCAAGATCTTTATCCTTGAAGTGTTGACTGTCCTTCTCTGGAAATGGTCCAAAAACCTTCCTGGTGTTGCAACCACAACATCTGCTTTGGACAGGTCATCGATCTGCGGGTTTATCGAAACTCCTCCGTAGACTGCAATTATCATAAGATGCGGTGAAAGTTTTTTAAGAGAATTCTTCACCTGCTCTGCAAGCTCTCTTGTGGGTGTAAGCACCAATGCCTGGATTCCCTGTTTGTGCACAACCTGCTCTGCTATAGCGCATCCGAACGCAAGCGTCTTTCCTGAACCTGTCGCTGATTCTCCTATCACATCCTCTCCCTTTATTATATGCGGGACGGATAATCTCTGTATCTCTGTCGGCTCATCTAATCCTAATCTTTTTATGGCTGCAAGCAGATGAGGGCTTAAGCCAAGATTTTCAAATATATTCATTCTTTTTACCTCATAATACAAGCACTTACTCAGAAAAAGCGAAATGTCGTGAAACAAGTGCTCTCTCGTCAATATGCTCTCTTATATTATAGGGGAATCTGGTTCTGGTATATAAACCTTTCTATTTTCTAACTACTATGTGGTGATTATTCTAATAATAAGTATTTTTATAAGAAAATAAAATAATACAAACATTTATATATAAGTTAGTATAAAAATAAGTATAAAGAAAAAATGTCGACTGAGATAAAAAGAAAGTTATACAGACGCGGAAGCAGCTACGAAACCACTATTCCTATGCCTCTTCTTTTTGCTGTCAACAAATCAAAGAAGAATGATGTTATCTTCAGGTTTGACTCTAAGCTGAACAGATGGTATATCAAGTTTGAGGAGGAAAAATGATGATGATCACAAATATCACAGATTTCATGTTGGTTTTTTTGGCGAAAAACCTGGCTTTGCTGGTAAGGGGAGTGATAGGGCGAAACCCTTGCCAGCTTTTTATTTTTAATGGTGTTTTTTATCGAAGGTGATTGGATATGCTT
>Ga0172366_10003879_pt1 | contig 11791 bp, 7 predicted proteins | sample LakKivSesite69cm_FD_114533 | JGI IMG/M metagenome (GOLD analysis project Ga0172366, IMG submission 114533) | Sediment microbial communities from Lake Kivu, Rwanda - Sediment site 69cm | ecosystem: Environmental > Aquatic > Freshwater > Lake > Sediment | place: Rwanda: Western Province, Lake Kivu... | reverse complement strand
TGTATTCGTTTTGGCATGGTAGGCCTTCGGTGAGCTGTATTTTCGTTGCTTGGGGGTCGTAGATGTATGATGACCCGGTTTGCGCACGCGAGGGTGAATCACCGTGGCTACAAATGGAGTTTTTACCATTTTGGTGATCTCTTAGGACAGTTTTCAGCGTCTCATGGTCTATTTTGCCCTTCTGCGGTTCGAGCATTTCGAGGATGCGGTCAATCCTCAAGACCGAATCCTTTATGTTCGGAACCATCTTCTTGGTCCACAGAGGCCTCATACCCTCTGAAACGAAAACGTTCACTCCAATCAGTATGCCGTCCTCAGGGTACCTCTCAGCCTGGTGGCTGTGAGTCTTCTCGACCAAGACGACGTTGCCTTTCCTGTCTCCCAAAGTCAAATTAATGCCGCGTATAGCAAATTTGTGGGCGGAGACAAAGTCCAGCGCGTCGTCCACCGTGCTGCACCTTTCCATCATGAGCCTGAACAGCATAACCCTAGGCCAGCCCATGCCTATGTCTCCTATTACGTCAGCGCTTGACTGAGCACAGGAAAGGCCAGTCTCGCTAAGCCCGACAACAGCACCCACCCTCCCCGGAAAAACGGCCGTAATAAACTTATGGCCCTTCTCTGGCGCAATTTTCACATGTACATACTGATCGCGCTCCCACGCCCCTCCATCCTCGTTCTTCCCAATCAACAGCTTGCCGCTGGCAGTGACGTCTCCAGTTACCGCAACCTGAGAGCACCCGCCACGCATGAAAAAACGCATGTCCCCAAGCCTAAGAGGAAGCTCCTCAATCACGTTCAAAAAAAGAATCTTCTCGTAGGGCATTCCAGAACCTTTAGCGATCCCTCTCATCTCCTCCAGAACCTCAGGAGCCTCGCTCTGAAAAAACGCCTCATACCTCGGCACAAGTTTCTTAATTATCTCATCAAACTCCGACCTGTCAATAAGACTAGCTCGACCGCTGTACCAACTCTCGTACAGCCGAACAACCTTATCCCTCAATTCCTTCCCATGCCGAAACCCAATATCGTACGACGAACCACTCCAAAACAACATTTCAAATCATTCTCCAATAGTATTTCATCAATTAAAAATTATTACTATTTAAGCTTTAGTTCTGCGTCTGCTATATTCAGCCTATAGATATGGAATTCACAGACATTAAATAAAAAGAAGCATGATCTAGAAAAGTTCATTTTAAATTTGAAAAATTATTGAGGGGAAAATAAGCACTGCGCCTTAAGCTTCTGAAATAATTCACGTGAATATGAAAAACGGTTTGCTACTAATTATCAAATTTTCTTTCTTTTTCGTCTGTTAATTTGTTAGGAAAAATTTTGTATATATTTTAGTTGTGAAATAATTTTTTACGGAAAAATAATTATGAAATTTGGGCAGCTAAAAATATATTAGTAAGTAAATTTTTAACAGAGAGACTTTGAGGAAATCGGTTTGGTTCGTAAAGAACGTGTTATATCTGCCATAAATCATGAGGAAACAAATATTATTCCATATTACATATGGTGTACGCCACCGGTTGAAAGTCTTCTTCAACAGTACTTTAAAACTGATAATATAAATGAAAAAATAGGTAATCATCTTCTAGTTGTTAAAGGAGAAACTATTCGCCCTATGTATGCTGATCCAAAGACATATGGCGATTATTCAAAAGATGAATTTGGTGTAATTTGGAAAAATTCACCATATGATAGAGGTCATGTTTATAAATACCCATTAACGGAATTCAATTTTAGAAATTACGAGTTTCCTGATCTTAAAAGTTTTAGACGGTACAATCACATCTCTATAGTCCTAAAAGAAAATTTAGATTTTTTTTACTTGGGTTGGATAGGTGAACTTTGGGAAAGGTGTTATTTTATGATGGAATTCCAAAACCTCGTTAAGGCGCTCTTTACAAAGGTAGATTTTATCGAGGAACTTCTTGATCGATTATTAGAATATAATTTGGTTGCTATTGAAGAGCTGAGCCGCTTTCCGATAAATGGTGTCTTGTTGAGTGATGATTATGGACACCAAAAAGGTCTTCAAATGAATCCTAATATGTGGCGTAAACTCATTAAGCCTAGATTAAAACGAATATTCGATTATGCTAAAAATCGTGGATTCTACACTTTTTTACATTCTGATGGTGATATTACATCTATTATACCAGATCTAATAGAGATCGGTCTTGACGTAATTAATCCGGTGCAACCAGAGGCTATGAATCCTTATGAGATAAAAAAGCAATATGGTGATAAACTCTGTCTTTGGGGTGCATTGGGGACTCAACGGCTTCTCAATTATGGAACTCCAGACGATATAGAAAGAGAAGTAAAGCACGCGACCAGAATACTTGGACATGGCGGGGGATATATCTTAGGACCTGCTATAAACCTTCAAAAAGATGTCCCTCTTGAAAATATTTTAGCTCTTATCAATCAAGCTAAAGTGGAAAAAACGAAATAAAGGTGATATAATTCAGGTCAGCCGTAATAAATTGATTTTTCGGTATGATGAATCCTATATTCTTATTTGTCATAACTTTACTTCTTGATTTTCTTATCTTTTAGTGTTAATCACTTGTTACTTATGATATTTTGTGGAAACTTAGTGCGCTTCATTTTTCTCTCAAGTAAACCAGGATATTTATTTATGACTTTTTGGTATTTCAAGATGGACCCAATTGGTATTTCGTCAGGGTCTATAATTACATCTATTATTGCAGGTTTTCCTGAGTCAAAAGCATTCTTGAGTGCATCTTTAAGTTCACCTGGTTTTTCCACCCTTTGACCGTAAGCATGACATGCCTCAGCGAATTTGACAAAGTCCATATCATATAAGCCTGGGCCGCTTGCAGCATAACGGTCTGGTTCCCAAGCTCCATAACCAAACTTACAAACTACTTGCGCAATCATTCCCAAAGCATTATCGTTTAGAATAATCCAAACAACTGGCACACAATATGAACTGGCTGTAACAACTTCTTTACATAACATGTGGAAACCGCCATTGCCTAGAACAGCAACCACTTGTCTATCGGGAAGACCGATCTTGGCGCCAATCGACATGGGTATGCTTGCACCCATAGATGTGTGAGCGCCATCAACTATGAAAGTCCGTGGATGATAGGTCTGGAAATAACGTTCTACCCACACCATGTTGTTCCCGCAATCAGTAAAAACTATAGCGTCCTTGTCCAGGAAGTCTCTAAGTTCTTTCAAAACCCTTTGTGGCTTGATTGGTACAGCATCAGAAAACATCTGTGGCTCAGAATAATAATGTGACTCATTTTTTAGTGCAACAATTCTTTCAACCCTCATACGCTTAGAGTTTTCTAACTGCTTCAGCTCTTCTTGTGGCATTTTCAATAACAGATGCTTCACTTCATCCACGAGGTCCCTTAGGACCATTTTCATGTCGCCGACTATACCGACATCTACAGGATAATTCTTACCTATCTCAGTGGGATCAACATCGACTTGTATTAATTTTTCTCCTCCAAAAGACCTATCCCATCCATAAGTGGCTTTGTCATGAAAAACAGTTCCCAAGGCGAGAAAAACATCAGTTTCTGTTTTTCTCAAAATTTTTGATGGAACATCATGACCGAATGAGCCAGTAACCCCTATTGATAGGGTATGATCCTCGGGGAAGCAACTTTTTCCCATCATTGTTGTAGCAACAGGTATCATCAAAGTCTCGGATAATTCTAAGAGCTCTTGCGAGGCTTGAGAAATTTGTACTCCACCTCCTGCAAGTATTGCGGGTTTTTGGGCTTTAACAAGCATCCTTGCAGCCTTGCTTATGTACTCTGGGTCGCCTCGTGCGCGGCAGATAGGGCGATATTTGTATGGTGGTATAACTTCGTCTGTAACTTCTGGAAAGAATGCATCATAACATATATCTAAAAGGACTGGTCCTGGACGCCCCGAGTACATTATTCTGAAGGCTCTTCTCAAGGCTTCTGGTAAAATCTCAGCATTAGAAACGAGTGTTGACCATTTTGTCACTGATTTTGACATGTCCAATTGCGATATTGTCCGAGGTCCCCATCCGCTTGCATCTTGAGTTGCCATTTTTCCAAAAGTTGTCGATTTGTTATTAGCAATAATTGCCAATACTGGTTGCGAGTTTTGGTATCCTACATGTAATCCTGATATCAGGTTAACCGCTCCCGGTCCAACTGTTCCGGCGCACATTTGCGCCGCACCTGTTACCCAACCATAACCCGTAGCTTCTAGTGAGGCAGCTTGTTCATGCCTTACCATTATAGTAGTAATTTGTGAATCAAGGAGTTCATTGAATAACGGGGAGATGTGACCGCCTGATATGCCAAACATGTATTTTACGCCTTCCATTTGACATTGCTCGATAAGGTATTTGACAGCTTTCAAGGTTATTCCTCAATGTTGTTCTTCGATTGCCTATTTTATAACTTTTTCTGTACGATAAAAAAATGGAAGTAAAATAGAGTGTGTTTTTTGTAAGCCAATTTGGTGTTTAGTATTTTTGATAAAGAAAGAAAGGTCGCCTATGTCCAATTATCTTGCACTCTTTGTAATGAAACCCTTATTGGTTACCTTTTAAATTATCTTACCCTTTTTGTCTGAGAAGTTGACTCATGATAAAAAACTACTTAGGGAATTACACAATATTCTATGATTTATGCAACTTGGTAGAATACTTGAAGAATTCTATACGAGAGACGGACAGAAGGTCATCTTCAGAACGCCTAAATATGAAGATCTTGTTGACATTTTGGAACTCATCAACTCGCTTATAGATGAGAAAACGGGGATTGCGCGCTCTATAAAAGTTACTAAGGGTGAAGCGATCGAGTGGCTAAATAAAATGCTTGCGAAGTTGGATAATGAAGAGGTTTTCTTTCTTGCAGCAGAAGTGAATAACAAGGTTATTTCCTTGTCCGATATCAACATTGTGAGTAGGAATGAGAATTATAATGGGATCATAGGTATAGCCGTCAAGAAAGGCTTTAGAGGGTTAGGCATTGGTACTGAGATTGTTAAGATATTAGTAGAGCAGGCTAAACTTTTAGAGTTAAAAAATTTAGAGTTGCGTATTTTTGCTACGAATGAACGTGAAATTTTCTTCTATAAAAAAAGGGGTTTCATTCAAACTGATATAATTCCGAAGCGTCCTGAATATGATATTTATGTAGATGAATTAGTCTTGACCAAGTCTATTGATTAATCCATTCATTCATAATTAAAGTGGAATTTTAATGTTCACAGTTATTTCTATTGTTGCCTCCAGCGAGGAACTGAGTAAACCTCAAAGTCATACTGACAGGCATAACGTTGTGTAAAATACACCTTTCCCTCAGCCGGAAGAAAAATTGCGGAGCAAGCTGTACCATCGTTGCAGACAGATCCTTTTTCTGAAGGACCACCATCATGACTACGTAACACACGTGCTGCTGCTTCAAAGGTGTGTGGGCCATTACCGCAACGATCAAGTGACTTATATCTAGATATAGAAGAAGCAATTCCCTTGTCTTTAGAAGAATCGTATTTTGAGATATCCTTCAAAAGTAGGTTCCCACATGCAACCCATCCGTTCTGAGCTTCACGTGTGCCATAATGTTCAAAACGCACTTTCTCTACAACCACTGCATGCCCCGACGCATCCACAATTATATGGTTCCCACGTCCAGGCATATCGGGACGGAGTAAAATCTCTATTGCCTCTTTAGTGTTTCTTGCTTCTTGTAAGATTATAGTTTCGACAAGATATCTCATAAGTACCTCGTCCAATGTTGAATTGCCTATCCTCACAATACTACTATTCGGTGTCTCTTCAATCGATCCAGCGGATGAGCCACTTACTGCAAGTCCATACTGGTTCATCCCACTCCAACTGAGAAGAGTACCTGCCCATCTTACAATAGTATAGGCACATCCTTGATCTGGAATGAAAGATACAAGATGAAAGATTGGTGTATCATCACAGTTCCCTGCCAGCAATGGTCCTCTATCTGAATCGGTGAAGACGATGTTTGAACAGCTTGAAATTCCGGGTCTTAATAACCCTCCAAATCCCAAAAAATTAAGGAATGCAACTTTTTCGAATGGGATATCTGCGCCATCAGCAATTCCTCGCATCTCATTAATCGCCCAGGGAAATCTCTCTGCAATTTTTAGCATTTCTGTAAGCTGTTTACAAGGTCCAGGTTTGGAAAGAGGAGCATGAAAAGTAGCATATGATCTGATTGCGTAGTCAATAAGTTCCTTGTGAGTTTTGCCTATTTCGAATCCAAGTTTATAAAACGAACCAGACACTTCATGATATTTCAAGTGATGCCTTCCCTTTTTATGAATAGAGCATGATTCATTCACAAGCTAAATAGATATACATTTTGTGCGTTTTTTTTGTTTGTAGCGCAATATGTTGGTTATACAGGCTCTTAGAGTCTTCTTTTCCGTCCAAAATCTTTAAGCATTCTATAGGTGGTGTCCCATGTTAGTTCGGGGTTATCAGTTGATCTCCAGTGGAACCATCCGCATAAGACGTCTGTTCCATTTTCGGCAGCAAGTTTTCCTGCCTCGTAAATTTCGTGTTCTCGACCAAAAGACGCGTGAAAACCCTGTATTACGACCCACAGAAGCTTGTTGCCCCTGTCGCAGATCTCCCTGTAAGCCTTCGTCATCTCGCCGACCCACGGGACGCCGTGCTTTGAATCGGGACCCAGCCAGTACGGGTCAGGCCCGAAGATGTCAAGGTTCTTTACTTTCGCTAATTTTGAGTGGAAAGGCGCCTCCGGCCTGGACCCTACGACGCACGCGGTGGTCAGCCCCTTCGCCTTCGCAATGTCACATATGAGCGAGGTGTACTCAACCAACGACTCAGCCTGGAACTCGAGGTTCTCCTCGTCAGTCTTCCCAGATATCTTTTTGCCTTTAGCTTCCTTGAACTTCGCTGTGCAGTGCTTGCAGACGCACGGGAACTCGAGAGGCTCATCGAAGCCCACGCCGTCCACGTCGTAGTTATCGAAAAGGTCCGTGTAGAACTTCTTCGTGTACGCGATGAAATCGGGGTTATTAACGCAGCACCTCTCTTTTATTCCTGGTATATTAAAAATATATGAATATGAGATTTCTGTTCCCACGAGATGCTGTTTCGTTGTAGCAGTGTCGGAAGGAAACTTAAGCCACGTTTCAGGATGGGTAAGATGCCAAGGACTGGGTAAGTAGGAGCTAAATCTTCCTCCTGTACCTAAGGAAACGACGACCCTCAAGCCATGATCGTGAATTATTTTAATAGCATCTTTAAAAATTGGCGTATCACCATGCGGCTTTAACTCCGGCTCACTCACGTATTCATAAATAACGTCCGCACATCCAGAAATTTCCCTGACATCCTTTCTAAAAACAGGATGGACCCAAAGTGGTAAACTTCCAGGCTGAATGATCCAATTCTCCTTAACCATTTTCATCACTGTGTCCATTTCTATTTTGTTATCTTTATAAATTTTTTTGTTTTTTTCTTTTTATACGGCTTTATATTCTTTTTTTGGGGATAAGATGTACTAGTTCTCACTTAACAGTTAGCTAAAAAATTGGGTCACTAGACCTCAAAGTGTATCAAATTAAATAATAAAGTGACCGATCAAGAGAAGCCCATGAAACACAAAATTATGGAAAAAATGCATCTCCATTTAAAAAAAAAGTATCAAAATTTTTATGAATTCCTTATTCGAATTAACAGCTGGTGATGTATATTGAATAATCTGGTAATTAAGCCATTAACTCAAAAGAATTTCAGTAAATATGGACGAATATTATTTCCGACCAAAGAAGATGTTGTAATTGTACATAACTCTTCAATGACTTGTTTAGTACTTGAAAAAATTATTTCAAATGGTTATTTAATGTCATACTATTCATTAAAAAGAAGATCCACAAATTCCATGGAAAACCATCCCAACACCAAAGAAGCTTTTGAACCTATCTGCGGAGCATCAATTATAGTCGTAGCCTATGGACCAAAACCTGAAAAACTAGAAGCCTTCGTATTAGATAAACCAATTGTTGTGTATGAAAGTGTATGGCATACTATTATTACTCTCTCACAAATTGTTACAATGAGAATAATTGAAAATACCGAAGTACAAAGCATTCGCCAGAAACTACCCTATACAATCAAAGCTGAATTATGTATAAAAGAAGGATAATACCAATTTGTTAGTTTATTTTATTAAAAATAAATGTATTTTGTATAGCTATTTTAAATAAAAAGATGTTAAATGATAAAAAAAACATTTTTACTCACCTTCAACCATGAATCATGAAAGTTCAGCATGGTAACGGGATAGATTTTCATTAATGATTATTTCTCACGAAATTTTAATGTTCTGATATCTATTCAAAAAAAAGTGTAATCAGCGATAATAATTCATTTAAAGTAAAAAGGAAAATGACAATTCAATTCATATTATAAAAAAAATAAAAAAGGGGAGTTATGTAAGGGAATTTATATTTTTCCTAGTAGGGTAGGTCCGGGTGTTAGGAAGAAGTATATCAGGTTCATAACGAAAGCCATTGAGCCATAGCCCATGCAATAACCAACAGCAGCTGGCATTCCGACTTCATCGTGTAACTTTGATCCACCTAGTTTGAGCAATACCAGTTTAATTACAAATGCGGCCACGTATGATAGAAATGCAAAGGACACAGAAGTGGCATAAGAACAAAAGAACAGCGCCAAAGGATTAAAGTAGAACCACGACCATTGTTGACGAGCCAAAGTAAGAAGAATGGCTGCGATAATGCCGGTTGCTGTATAGCTATATTGCGTAACTGGATCAACATATGCAAACAGAGGGGAACCACTCACTGTCATGCCATTAGACTCAACAATAGCCCAATAATAGTAGCTTATACTATTCTGTCCTGTTAGTCCACCGAATTGGGTTGTCCAAGGAACATAGATTATATGCTGAACTATCACCAGTACCACAGTCGTGATAATGATCGTATAGAATATTTCTTTCCATTTTGTTTTTGTCGTGTCACCAAGCTTGAAGGCATAAATAAGATTCTTCGGTGAATAACCGCCTGTAAAGTTACCAGGAACCATAGATGTTGATAGAATAAAGGTGGATGCAGAACTGACTGATAGCCCTGGAGGCACGGCTGGCCAGCCAGCAGTAAGATGGCCAATATCCCATATAGCACTATCGTAATTCAAAGGAGTATACCAAGCAGCATTTTCGTACATTACTGATGTAAGAAGCATGAAGATCCAATTGGCTACAATCCACCAGAATATTATCGTAATTGCTGGTCCGAATGGTACACCACTAGCTAATTCAAAGATTAACATTAGGAGTGTGAATCCGATCGCGCCTATACCTATGAATCGATAGGATAATCCATCTTCCTCTTGTGAAACACTTTTATTTCCAAATGTCGCTTTGAAAACATCTATGAAATGTTTGCGATATCTATATATGTATATCAATGCTAACCCAGCTCCAACTCCGTATGTTACAAAGAGTCCAACCCGGAAGACGCCGACATTATTAGCGTAGAAACCTGCGTTTGATTCTGGCACTCCTGCTGTATATGGGTTCCAGCCTAGTTTTACACTCATCACAGGATATGCCACATAGAAAATGAGGTAAAGTAGCATGATTGATCCTAGAATATCCAATGGCATAAGGAACGAAGCACCGACAAGTCCGGTATCAAAGGCCATGTTGGTGAAGGCACCTGGAAGAATACTTTGTGTGTAAGGTGTGAGGTCAAATTGGTGTAATCTCAGCTCTGAAAAGTTAATTACTCCAGGTATCCAGAAACGTACGATATCTGGGAAAATCATTAATGCTCCTACTGCGAAGAACACGTAGAAAGATTTGGTGCTAGTCAACTTCCAGTCAAAAATTTTTGTTTTTCCTTCAGATTTTGCAAATTGGTCCGTTGTCCATACTGTAGGCATACCATGTGGAAAGGGTAATCTTTCATCCCGTATGAGAGGCTTTAGCATAAAGAACATCCAGAAATAACTGCACATAAGGTAAATCAAAGACCAGATACACCAGTAAAGCGTAGAAGGCATCCATGCAGCCCATTCAAAAATTCCGCCGTTTTGCCATGCTTGAATAGCAGCAGTGTCTGAGGGAATCATAAATGAAGGTATATATTGTGACATTTCGCCAGCGTAAATATTTGCTTTCATGACCAAAGGTGCAAATTGACCATACCATGGGAAACATGCCATAACGAGTTTCTCACCATAGATGAAGTATATACCACCCGAGATCACTAGACTTGCTGTTAAAAGAAGCACTGTTTCAGATTGATTTAAGCGAAGTTTTGGATGTACCCGTCCTAGAAGATTGAGAGCAAGTAAAAGTACGAAGGGAGGAAGTGGGAACCAACCCCAATAAGTCCACCATTCGCCAAATGCAGTACCCCAAAGCATTACTATTGCAGCAAAAATAGTATATATTGGTAGGATGATGAGCATCCTTAATGTCAAGCCCTTTTCGATAATCCCCTTAACATTAGTTTCTGACGGTAGAACTTTTTCTGACATTTTCATTTCCTTTTCTCGTTTTTATTAGCTTGTGGTATGGTTTTAAAATTAGGTATATATGTTTTTATGTTTTACATGCTTTTTTATGAAGTTGTTCAATCAATTTGTCTACCCTAATTTATCGATGCATTAGTAAAAATGTACTTTTCTTTTTCAGAAGGCGTTAGAGATCTCCATATTAATAACTGTTTTCGAACAGAGTCTATAAACTTATAGACAGAACGAATCCACGCATCTCGCCCTCCTTCTATTTTTTGAAGTGTCAGAATAAATTCATAATTCTTTTTATCTTCCAAATTTTTAGCCCATAAATCTGAACGTTGTAAAATGCCCATTTCAAATGGTCTAAGTAAAGTTATTGCAGTAATTTTTTGTTTTTCCTGTTTGAGTTCATGAACAATAAAACTGGCTGGAGTCTCAACAGTGTGAGCTTTTAAATATTCACTCATAAATGATAAAATTCCTTGTACTTCGTTGATGTTCGTAATAGTAAATGGTAGCGGTATTTCCCATATATTTTCTATCGCTTTAGTTGTAATCTTCCACTTACGCTCCATGAGCGGTGTTATCAGTCTAGATGATATGTATGCTGGGTAAATTGTTGATAGTATGGGAGTAATAAGAGCACAGCACATTGCTATAATTGAGGATGTTGATGAATAATTCAAAATGAAGCTTTCTGGCATTAGTTGTGATAGAAATGAGTTAACGATTATACCACTTGTATATCCTACTACTCCTCCAATGACCGAATATGAACATGCTTCTGCAAAGAAGAATAAAACTATTCCTATGGGAGGGAGACCGAGAGAACTATATGTTGTAATTTCATTTAACCGCTCATTAATAGCACCCAACATACAGTTAAGAATGACAGCACCACCAAGAATCAAAGGAATCATAAAAAAAGTTAATCCCTGAACTTGAGCTGCAGAAGATAAATAAGCATAATATGCTTTACCATCTATGCCAGCATATATTAAAACATTTAAGTTCATAATCATTTCTTTCGCTATCTGTATAATATTCGAAGACGTTGTTTTTACCGCAATAGAAGCTGTACTTCCCCCTATTTTAAGGGCTAATTCAGAGGGGATAAATAAAACTGATTGAGCTGATAAAGGTGTAAATCTATCAGATTGCAGAGTAGTTTGGAAGCTTACGGCTTTTATAAGATTGGGATCAAAAGGAAGCATAGTTTGCCCATCAAGATCATTCATATTATTTATT
>Ga0172366_10003877_pt1 | contig 11792 bp, 22 predicted proteins | sample LakKivSesite69cm_FD_114533 | JGI IMG/M metagenome (GOLD analysis project Ga0172366, IMG submission 114533) | Sediment microbial communities from Lake Kivu, Rwanda - Sediment site 69cm | ecosystem: Environmental > Aquatic > Freshwater > Lake > Sediment | place: Rwanda: Western Province, Lake... | reverse complement strand
TATATCCCCATTCATTTCTATTGCTTTAAATAGTCTACCCATTTCAATTGGCGAATAAATGAAGTCCATACTCTTATCCATCTTCTTTCCTTTCAGTGGAAATAGTTTCCAAAGATGGAAGTAATTTTCCAATTTCTTGAACTTTGTGACATTCATTATAAAATGATGGAGTATTCATCTCTTTTAAAATTTTCATTATTAATGTAATTTGCTTAGCCATTTGTTCAGCACATTTAGTAGATCCTAAATATTGACACTGAGTACAAATTTCTCCATTAGGACATTCCTCAAAAAATTTATTTATATAATCTTTTTTAATAAACTCTCCGTGCTTTCTTCTAACACTATCTCTTAATGGTTCATTTGGTATAAATTCTTCACAAATCATTGTTATTCCTTCCAATAATAATTTGATAGTTTATTATACACTTTATTAGTACTTATTCTCCATATTTTCTAATCATGTATAATTTTTCTGACATACATATAATTCCTTAAGGAATTCTTAAAAATTTAAAGTTGCTTTTACTTCAGCACCATTCTGCTTAGGCAGAATATTCAAGTCTAAATCTGCTTTATCCCAATGCTTTAATGACATTTGTTGTTGTGTCTTGTTGTTATGATGAGAAGTAGAAAGAGGGGTATTATTGTCGCTAAAATACTTATAGTATATAGACCATCGAATAATATCCCTCTTCCAATAGCACCATTATAAAATTGATCTCCTGCAGGTAAGAAAAAGGATAAATACCAAGCAAACAACGGTTCTTTGTGAATAGCATAAGCATTCTCATTGATATCTGCAAACAGGCTTGTGCATAAGAACAGAACTAGAACCAACACTAACATTACTTTCTTCATTTTGTTTTCCTAACTGTTAAAGGATTTTTTCAAAAAACAAATCCTAATCCTATTGCAGGACTTTTAGTAAACGAATGATAAGATACTTCAATACCAATGGTCTTATAATATAATAACAAGCCTGGATTGAGATTTAACCCTGTTTTGCTTTTACCATGATTTGGAACTGCATATTCACCGTTATCACTTAAAATATGATAAGAATCATATTTGATAAAATATGCTGATGACATTGCGTATCCAAGTCCAAAGTAAATTTCTATTCCTTTGATAATTTTTCTTGTTGCTCCTATATTAACCATTAATAATTCCTTGAACTCACCTGTTACGGGGTCTCCAAAACTATACTCATCTAAGTCATCATATTTCTTATACTCCTTACCCATGCTGGCCAGAATATTAGTGTATCCACCAATAGTATTAGCTTCTACTAAATAGAAATTTGCACCTAGAACAGTAGAATAGTCTTTAGTAGACATGTATTCTATTGAAAAACCAAATTTTCCTTCTTGTGTTTCTTCTGCAAATAATTCTGTACATAAGTATAGTATTAATATTAATATTAATATTACTTTCCTCATGTCCTTCCTCCCTTGTTGAACGAGTTAAGATAATTTGATTAAACTTATTTTTTATTTTAATTGAACAAAACAGATACTGAGTTAAATTATATTTGTTCTAAGATATCCTGAATCTGCTTAGTTAAATAATGATCTTTTGTTTCAATTTTAGTTAAATAATGAATAAATGCACAAGCAATTATATCTTTTTCATTAATATCTTTAGTTTTACAGTCAAAATCATATAAATCAACATGTTGATTTATATCATTAATATATGGAGTCATTTCTGTTTCATCATGAGTACAGGCATATTCCCCGATTTCTTGTATATTAATTTCAGCTTCTTCAAATAATATAAATAATATATCAGGATCAGTATCACCAAGAATTTCTGCCTGAAAATTAGCTAAATATTCTAATCCCCATTTTAAGTTACTACATTGATGTTCAAATAATGTATAAAATAATTTATTCCTAATTATTTTATATTCTGGAATATCTTCCAATAATTCTTCTGTAGTCATTTGCAACGGACGATTAATATTAAACATTTTCTTCTCCTAATACTTTAGATTTTAAATCAATTACTGGATTCGATTTCATTGCAATATCAAGAATTTCTTCTTTCGATATAATATTACCATTATATGAAGTTTTTATTCTACTTCCTTCTTTAATTGGCACAAATAATCCATTGAAACAACCTGCATTACGTAGCGAAGTAATACTTTCTACTACAGTAATATTACTACTATTCTTATCAAAGTGCCAGTACCACCAAATTTCAGGTTTTAGTTCTTCATCTCCAAAAGTCATTTCTTCTGATCTACCATGACTTTGATCAGTTTTCATTATAGCTCGACTGCCTCTATAATTTGAAGGAGTTACTGAAAAGTCAAGTTTTTCCAATGTTGATGTAGTCTCTTTAATTTTTATTTGCAAAGTTGTAGCATGTTTTAATGCATTTCCTCCGGGAAAATCTTCTTCTGGTCTGGCATATGGATTAGCAGCTTTCGGTATCCTTAGCTGGTTAATAAAAATAATTGCCGTTTCAGTAGCAGCTAGAAATGGCATTAATATGGTCAGTGCTTCAGCTATTTCTTTAGCATTAACCATCATTGTGTCACCCCAAGATTCTTTCTCAAATTTCTGATTTTCTGCTAATGCAGCTATAGAATCTACTACAATAATGTCTGGTCTTCCTTCAATTCGTTCTGGTTTTAATAAATCAGTTATGTCTTGCATAACATCATTTAATGTTTTTGGTTTTTGCACTACCAGTAATTCTGGATCAACACCAAGGCGTTTTGCAAATTCAACTTGAAATTTATTTTCAGCATCAATCCATAATGTTGTTAAGCCTCTCTTCTGGTTGGCTGCTACCATTGTTAAACACAAACTGCTCTTCCCGGACTCGAAAGGTCCGAATAAAAGAGAAATTCTTCCCGCTGGAAATCCTCCTCCTAGTAGCAGGTCTAGTGCTTTTATGCCTGTTGTTATATAATTGATCGGTGGTGATTCTGAAGCTATATAGATTTCTGCTGGAAGTACGTTTGCTGCGCGATGTTTTGCTCTCTTGCTTTCGTTTTGGGTTGATAATTTCTGTAATGCCTTCACTATTTCTCGGGGATCCTTCTTTTTGAACTCCGATCGAGTTTCCTCTGTAGTTTCTACTTGTGTTTCTATTTTTATTATTTTGTTCTCTTTTTCTTCTTTTTTCTTGTAAGGACGCTTCTGTTTCTTTTCTTCTTTTTGGGACTGTTTTGAAGCCATAAATTTCTCCTTTTATCTTTAAATTAGAATTAATTGGTTTCATAGATTTATATGCAAATGAATCTAATAAATAATACCAAAGGAACACAATAATTTCCTTTGGTATTATTATAAATGAATCATAATTAAAATAAATTAAATTAGTTTTTTCTTTCCATCCATGCCCAGTAGAATTTTCGGAATACTTCTCTACTAATTTAATAAATAATTCATCAAAGGTTTTAATTTTAAAGTTGAAACATCTAGTATATATTAAATACCCAGATTTCAAATCATCATAATATACATTGACTGGATACTTTTCTAAAAGATTTATCCATTTATTTTTCATTGTGGACATCTTATTATTTCAATAAAATCTTTTAAATTTAACACAATAAATGTATCATTAATGTTGTTAATTTCTTTCGCTAATATCATACAAGGAATAGAATTTAATCTATTGGATTGTTTTTGAATTTCGGAAAAATCAGTTTTTTTAATAATTAAGTTTTTTCCTGATTCTTGAAGTTTACAACTTATTCTAAAATCTTCAAATTTACTTTTTAGTACAATATCGGAATCATTTCTTTTAGCACCACTATTAGATGTTCTAAGTACCTTGTAACCAATATCTAATAGAAATTGATATATTTTAGATTCAAATAATCTACCGTTATTTATTGTTTTCAAAATTAAAATTTTCTGATGATAGATTATTAATAATTTCAGAATTTCTTATTTTATCTGCTATATTAGGATCATCCTTCATTTGACCAACAATATTATTTAATTCATGAAGTAGAGCAGAAGCATTACTTATATTAGAAGTTACACTTTCTAAATCTCTTTCAAATGGACGTTGAGTATAAGTAGAATTAGATTTAATTTCATCTTGAATAATTATTAATGTGTTATTAAATACGCAAGATCCCATTATACTTCCAGAAGGAAGAGAAATTTCATGTACATCATATAATTTGCTAGATGATGAATCCACCTCCGGATTCTTTGACTTTATTATCTTGTCTAGTGAGATTAATATTAATTTCATTTCTAATTACTCCATATTTCTTTAAGATTTTATAAACTTTTTCTACAATTTCTCTATTTTCACCAAAGCTACTATCCATTAGATCTTTTAGTTCAGTGCTTAATTGTTTAAATTCATTGCCACATATATTTTCAGCAATAGAAATTAATATTGTTGCAACGAATAATTCAGCATCACGTTGAGAGAGCTTGTCCTTAGTCATTTTATAACCAACAATAGTACTAATTATTGATTGTAAATTACCCATATGATGATCAAGGGTAATTAAATTAATTTGATTGCTAGATTCCATATATATTACCTCTTATCTCAAAATTTTTTAATAATCTACTATAATTAGTAGATATAGAAAATTCTGTCTTATCTGAATTTATATATAATTTTGGCAAAACCACTATATTATCTTCAATTTTAACTAATATACATCCATCAAAATCAGTTTCACCGGCTAGATATCCTAGTGGAATTGCTCTAAAAGATATATCAGAATTATTAAAAATTTTCATAAAAGATTCTTCATCTAATGATAATAAAAATTCAGATATATTAGGAAATGAGGTATTATTACAATTAGCTATATACAGTGTTCCTATTATACGCTTAATTTCTTCCAAATTTTCACTATTCATAATTTAAATTTTTCCTTATTCTATGAAAAATGTCAGCTACTGATACAACGAATGGACTTTCATCATATACTTTGCTTAGATATACAATTCCCCCAGATAATTCTCTATAAGGAAACCATTCACAATTGTAATATGTCTGATCTTTATTAACTTTAATATTAATAGAATCGATTTCTCTATGGTAAACTTTTTCATTGTCAGCGACAATGGAAGTAGTTAACCATGTCCATAATGCTAGATCTGGAGTAGGACCAAATCCAGTGCCAAAATTAATATCTGGGGGCATTGTTACTTTTCCCCTTATACGATCATGTGCTAATTTTATTCTAAGTATTTCTATTTCTTCTGGATTTAGATCACGTTCAGTAATTTCACCCGTTTCTTTGTTTTTTTCTAGTCGTTTATAAGACGCATTATCAACAATAGTAGAATCATCTGGATCTAATCTACATTCTACATCTAAGCTACCAGTAATAATCCACCAATCAAGAGTAGTTTTTTTATCTTTTTTAACATAAAAATCTGGTCTGCCTTCCGCCCACCATTCTCTTATTTGAGAGAATGCGGTTCTATTATTTGATTTATTTCGAGAATTTACAATTACTCGTTCAGAAATAGATGGATCTTTTAATCTTCTCACTGAAATTAATCCATCAAATATTTGACTAAAAGGAAGCCAATCATAATAATTATAGTGTTTTCCGAATGTTAAATTAATTAAGTTAATTTCACTAAATCGGATGATGGGATCAACATCTCGCTTATTACTAATGTCAATTTCATAAGGACGATACAAAAAATTCATAACTGCATCAAAAGCAGTTGTTCCTTTTGATACTCCTAGATCAATATAACAATTTAAATTAACACCAGAAGGCATTTTCATAATGACATTAAACATAGCAGATATCTGCCAATACGTATCTTCCGGAAATCTAGCTTGATAACTTTCCTTAATACGTTCTCTGATTTCTTCAGAAAACGCCATTCCAAAACTATCAATTTTGGATCTAATTAATTCTCGTCTATTTTGTTTTTCTAACATTTCATGTCCTATTTAGAAACTGTCAGCAGAATAAGATTCCATTTCCCAATCAATATCATCGGTAGATGTTGATTTTTTTGTTTTACTTGCAGTTTTTTTAGATTTGGTTTCAGTTTTTGGGATCTTTTCCTCTTCTTCTTCAGATACTTTAAACCCTTCAACTACTTCCTCTTCATCATCATCGTATATATATTCTTCATTTTTTGCAGATTTTTTCTGTGAAGTATTTTTTGGTGAAGGTGATTTTTTGCTAGTTACTGATTCTTTGTCATAATCTACATCTTTGCTTCTATATTCAGTTGTAGAATTTTCCGCATCACTACTAGATTCATCGTCTACTTCTTCATATATATTTTTTGATGTTTTTTTAGATGTAGACTTGGATTCCTTAACATCTGAATAATACTCTCCTTCTTCTTCTTCTTCTTCAGTTTCTACTGATTCAGTATCATTTTTGCTGGCGTGCATACTATCTAACTCGTGAATTTTGGAAGGCTTCAATGAATAAATAGTTCTACCAGAAGTTGTGTCTAGGTTTGCTTCTATTGTTCCAACTATCTCTACTAATTTGTTAACATTTCTATTTATTAGTTCTTCTATGTATTTAGGATCTTTAACAAAGAATTCGAGTGGCCATGAAGAGCCATGACTTTTCCCGTTCTTACGTTTAGTAGGAACAATAAACTTAAAAAAGACAGCAAACCATTCACCTACTGGTTTAACTTTTGCTTCTCCGGCGATTCTTCCAATGTTTGACCAACTCATAGTACTCCTTTAATTAATTTTTTGTTTGATCTATAACACTTTCTTCAGAAATATCTTGAATATTTTTTTTATATTCTCTCCCAGCGACAAGTATAGATGGAAATTGCTTCTTTCCATCTTCTGAAACTTGTATTATAAAAAATGGTTTATAAAAGGGCGCTTTTATTTTAAAATCATTAATTATATTTTCATCGGTAGATATAATTCCGATTAGATTATCTGAAATAAATTGATTATATATTTCAACATCGTACTGGCTAAATTCAGTATTCCATATAATTTTTGCAGTGTTTCCAACTTTTAATATTTCTGCTGATTTTCTTAGAATAATAAATGGAATTTTTGCGCCAATCTTAATTGATTCAGTAATGTCTGGTTTTATATATTTTATTTTATAAATAGCCAGTATTGGTCCATTTTCAATTACTTTAAATGTTCCATTGCTAGAATAAATAGTATTATCTTTAGTTTTACTTTCTTGTTTGCCTTTTAAAGAATATACTTTCGAAAAAATATCAATGGCCATTAGTAATAAGGCCGCTAGAGGATAATAAGGCATGACTGTTTTTAATAAGGCTCTTTTCATATTCTATTAATTTTCTCCTTATAAGAGCGCACATTATTTTATTAATATATTCAACAGGAATAGCTTTTATGTCAATTAGTTTTTTTTGAACAATAGGATGATATACCGGAAAAAGAATTAAGTTGTTAGGATCATTTTTATGATCAACTGCCCATTGAATATATTCTTTTTCTTGTTTACTTGTTAATTTTAAAAATTTCATCTGATCTTTAGACATTCCTTAAATTCTTGTAATTTCAATAACGAGTGTAAATAAGGTATATTAAATGTCAATAGATATTTTGTGCTATGATCTATATACATTTTATACAAATGTATATTACTTTTGTCAAGATTAATTTTAAATTTTCCCATGAACAACGAATAAGATGTTTTATTGTTAAATTTAAAAATTGAAAATAGATCTAAGTTTTTATCTTTTTGTATTATTCTACATAATAAATACCCTATATCTTGCATTCTAAAGCAAAAAGATAAATTTTTATTATTTGTGTTTTCTTTTGTATCTATAGAACATTCATTTATTTTTAGTAAAGTGTTAAAAGTAGGCAGAGATATAGCTGTGTGCCAATAATTAAGTTGTACGGTATTTTCAGAAAATTTTTCACATGATAAATCATAAAATGTGCTAAAGCGCGTTATTATTGTCATTTATTAGTAAAGTTGTAATTGTGAACAGCTTCGTGTATTATTTCGATTACTAGATCTTTTGGCATTTCATTTATAAGTTTTGCATCTTCGGAATGTACTAAAATAGTAATATATTTTCTGTTTTTAGGAGTAGGAGGAATAGGAAGCCGCGTGTCTTGACAAACAACAAAATTAATATATTTTAAAATAACATATTTAATTGAATCAGCAGTTACTCCAAAATGTTTACCAATTTCTTTGTAAGTGTAAAGACCTGTGTCGTACATCTTTTTAATATTAGCAATTACTTCCGGTGTATATCTACGTTTGGAAGGTAAAGGTTTTCTAATATATTTTCTTAAAGCAAATGAAACTGAATAATAAGATGTACGAAAAAATCTAGCCATTTCATTATATGTTTTCCCTAGTCGATGCAATTCACTTAGTTTATTAATTTTTTCTAAATCCCATCGTATTCTTGAACGGTTTTTTAGCATTTTACTCCTTATATTTAGATAAAAAGGAGTGAATTTACTCCTTTTTTTATTTATCTTACTTTTCCCACCATTGATTCCCATAGGTTATTCTGGTTGAGTCACTGACAAGTAAACTGGCAAACATTTTTTGTCCTTTTGCCATGATTAAGTGATTATCGTTTTTCGGATCATTTGAATAAAATGTAATAGTCTTTGTTTTAAATTCCGAGGAATAATGATAAAAAGATTTTTCTGTTATCTTTGATAATATTATAACTGGTAGCATAGTTGTTTTTGGAATGAATTCTCTATCTAAAAACTGATTATCATATAGTTTATGAGATGATTCTTTCATATAAGTATCTACAAATATTCGTTCCTGAATTGGTTTTGATATGAAAACATCAGGATTATTTTTTATGAAATTTACTACATTTTCTGCGTATATTCTTGGACATGCGGGCGCATAGTATTTACATAAAATTATAAAATATTTTCGTAATTTTTGTTCATCATTTAGTGAATCTTCCGTGAATACTGCTAATGCTGATAAATATGGTTTATCAAGTCCCATAAAGTATCTATATTTTACTGCTTCTCTATAATCCTTAAATTGAACTAATCCATTTCCTCCCAAAATTCCAAAAGGATTATGAGCACTATTTTTGTACGCACCAGCTTCGACTATGGTTTGTGCAGCTATTCCATTAGCAAGTAGTTCATTATCTGTTAATTCAAGTACATAATACTTGATTTTAACAATAAATTCTTTTTGTGAATCATTTAATCTATAAATATTATTTAATGCTAGGATATTCCCAACTAGCATTAATAGAATAAAAATGATTATTTTTTTCATAGTATCTCCTTTATTATATAAGTCAATTTATATTAGTATTTTAACTTGTCATTTAATAATAAGATGAGTAGTTCTCATTTAATAAAGTTTGTTAAGAATTTAAGTATTTATATTTCTATTCTTATTAATAAGTCTTTTATATATTTTTCTGTAGTTTCTCTTTATTGTATTTTATTTGGTATTTAGTATAGAGGTGTTTATAACTGAATAAGTAAAGATAACCTTTATTGTAAAAGTAGTATTTAATTAGTTTTTATATTATACTTTATAGAATAGTTTTCTGTTAAACGTAGATTAAACATTTTTAATAACATGTTTTCATTTTTTGTGTTTCTATTATATCATACCAGAATTTTTCACATCCGTATTTCTTACATTAATATAGTATTAAGTTTTTCTCCAGTTATAAGGAATAGGATTCTTAGGTTTTACTTATTTATTTTTGACTTCCTTAATCTACTGAATGTATATTACATAGCCTCACTAGAATTGTACCTACTTCTCCTGCTTTTAAAGGCTCTAATGCTCTTGCTATAAAGTAACATTTGATTCCATGTGGAACTATACAATGTACATGTTCTTTTAATGAAAGATCCCCTGATACAGGAACATATAATTTGTCACCAACTTTTATTTCGTATCCATGTATATAACCATCTAACTTATATCTTGTGTCTACCTTTGCAAAAAGATTACCTGATACTTTTATCAGGAGTGTCTTTTTACTATTTGTGGTCTCCTCAATCTGTTCAACGTAACCTGTAATCCCATTAATGTAAATAGGACAGTCTATATGCGCCTCTCCTTCAAACTCCTTTATTATTATTACGTCTTCTCTTCCAATTGCTTCAGTTATAATACTAGTCATTCTTGACTTCCTTGTTTTTTCTGTATTTCCTGTTTTGCTTTTTCCTTACCGATTAAATATAATCCCCTACAACATTGTCCTCCTACCCAAGCAGGACAACCATTACAGGTTCTTGCAGAAGTAAATTGATATAGAACAACATTCTTTCTTCTGCACCTCTCAATATTATTGGCTGCTCCTAGTACATCAATGCCCATCTTTATATTACTCATCCTTGACCCCCTTATATCCTTCGGGGAGAAATAAATTTCTAATCCAATAAAATACAAGTTCTTGTTTGGTATTAAAATTATTGTCATGTTTTATTTTTTCATCCATAGCAATCACAGCATCTTTATATGTTTTATAATCTTCATCCTCTATTCTAATACCCTTTTTTGCAAAATAACCATCTTTATCTGCTGCATATATATAGAAAATTCTATCTTGGCATTTTACCCAATACCTATACCATTTACTTTCCTTCTTTATAATATAATGACCCATCTTTGACCTCCTTAAGGCAGGACAAGCCTGCCTGTTGCTATAATCTTGGGTCTGTATCATTCAAGAACTCTATTAGTTCTTTTACAGAACCCTTTTTAAGTTCCTCTATTAGATTCCAATAGAAGTTCCTGCAAGTGTTTATCTCCGTTTTATCAACTATTCCTGTTCCTGTTTGATAGCATATTTTGCTAAACAGGTCAGAATCCACAACCTTTGTCTTTTCCTCATTCATTATCATTTCTCCTCACCTTCTTTACGCGCTGTTAACTTCCTCTAACTGTTCTTTAAGCCAATTATATCGTTCATTAATATCCTTTGTCTTTTGTCTTATCTCCCATTCTGCAGTACAGTGTCTTTCAATCCACCCCTTAACTTGCCAGCCTTCTATTTCATTGCCATTTTCGTCTACTATTGTTACATACTCTGAATTATCTGCATTAAATTGACCCTCGTCACGCGCATCATTCTCAATAAAATAACCAACCATCCCCCTATGGTATCTAGTTAGTCTCTTAAGCCAATATTCTCTCTTTTTCTGTAGAGTAGGAATTAATTCTATTACCTTTTCTTTGGGGAAGAAAAACAGCACTCTACATTTTTCTTTAGCTGAAAGCATAGCAAGAAATAATTGCGTTAATGTAGTGTATCCGTAATAATTAATCTTATCTTTAACCCATGAAATAGTTTTTGCTTTCATTCCTTCTATGTAAACATCAAGTAAATGGTTAAGAAATTGCTTACTTTCTAGTCTATTTCTTAACTTTTCCTTTCTCTGTTGCCTATCTCTCATTACATCACATTTTGCAGTGCAATGAATACATTGACATCTATCCCTAAAAAAGACAACCCTTTCTTTCTCTTCACTCATTTTTAGTCTCCTAGAAGTTTTAAAAGATTATAACCAGTGTGTAACTAATTGACCGATAACGTAACCAATTACAATACTAACGAAATGTATTGTCCAATTCCTTATTAACATCTTTAATCTCTTTACGCTTCTTTCCCTTCTACTATAATCCAGCCTGTTTTCTTGGTGTATAATAGCCGAAAATGTTGCATGTAACCTGTTTCTTTATTTCTTAATGATAAAAAAACTTCCTTCTCGTTTATTTCCATTAAATTTAATCTATCTGTTTTAAGTTCCATTTTTGATCTCCTTAACTATTCTTTGATCTTCTAAAAGTCTTTTCCTTTTTTCAATAATTTGTAATCACTTGC
>Ga0172366_10003874_pt1 | contig 11793 bp, 13 predicted proteins | sample LakKivSesite69cm_FD_114533 | JGI IMG/M metagenome (GOLD analysis project Ga0172366, IMG submission 114533) | Sediment microbial communities from Lake Kivu, Rwanda - Sediment site 69cm | ecosystem: Environmental > Aquatic > Freshwater > Lake > Sediment | place: Rwanda: Western Province, Lake... | reverse complement strand
TGGCTCTCTCCTTTCCATCGGCCATCGATTCGCTAATTGCTTTTAGCACCCCGCTGATGTTGGCATAGGGGATGGCGCAGGTTAGGCCTTCTGACCTTAGCACCTCATCTAGTTTCATGCTTTTCCTCAAGCTCAGCACGCAGCTTGCGGAACCTTTCCATAAAGGTGGGCATTATAACCCGGTAGCCTTTGTCATAATTGCGCCGAGCATGGCTAATTCTCATCTGGATTATTCCCGGGTCCTCCTCCCAACACTTCTCCGGACTGGAGCCGATACATACCCTGGTGCCATCAATTCTAATCTCTTTGCCTGATGGTGTGGTGATGATTGTCGTCATAGTCACCTCCTCTTTAGGATGCAGGCCCCATTACTTTCTGGTAAGCGTGTTCCCCAAAGGCTACTAACTGGTCTTCAATAACATCCCAATTCCTGGGGCAAAGGGCGATGATGGCATTTACCAGGTGCTCCTTTTCCAGCTTTACGCCGCAAGCCTCAAGTGCCCCAGTTTGCTGTGTGATGGTCAGGAGCCCGGTAACCGTCCCCGGGCTTCCTTTGGAGGAATGACCTCGCATCTGGACGCTAAATTAGGGGGTCAGAAAGAAAAGGGTTGGGGCCACCCGCCAACAAACTGAGCCGGATAAAATAGGGGCTGAGGTCCTGTCCGGCTGCCGCATTATTGTCAGGTGCTCGTCCTTCAGCCTCTTTAACGCCTCCCTTATCTCCTTTTCCTCCCTCATTCCATTTCCTCCCTATTCCAGCAATTTCCAGCAGTCCCTACAGGTGGGGAGGGGTGGGAAAAACCTCCAGAAGCTCACCACCATCCGATACCACCACGGTCATGTCTACAACGTAACATAACTCACCCTTTTTTATTGTGCCTTTTAAGCGCCTCAGATATTTTTGCCCTAGTCTCAGCTGTGGGATGTTTACCTATATGAGTAGCAATCTGCTTAGCCCGATACTCAGGGTCTTGCCAACGCTTCTTTAAAGCAGCTGAGATTTTAGCCCTAGCCTCAGCTGTGTTATCTTTGTCTGTACGAACATGTGTTTCAATTAGAAAGTCCACATACTGCTTAGCAACTGCGCAGTATCCTTTAACTTGGCCGTCTTTGGCTATAGCTACAACTTGCTGCCCGCAAGCAGGACAGATGACCTGGACACGCTCCAGCTTCAGCACTCCTTCGCTAATCACCTTGGGCACCACCACCAAGCTAGTCATTTACCTAACCTCCAAAAGTAGGGGCTCCGGGCAAAGTCAGCAGCTCGGAGTCCCCCCTTTTTTACTGTGACTGAACAATCCAAGCGTTTGTTACCTAAACTGCACATAATGGACAATCGTGCAATGGTGAGGCCGAAGGTGCAAGCAACAAGGCGGGATGTTACTTGCCCGATTACAGCTGAGGCTACCCACACGGGAGAGGGAGGTAAAATATCTAAACCAGGTGGGAGAAAGGATTTGCAAACCCCCTAGTACCTCAGTTTCCCCTGGCAGAGCCCGCCCAGTGTCATTCCAATGCTATAATATCTTAGCCACTCGCAGTTTGACAGCTAGATTAGCACCCATCTCCTCAGCAGTTTCGCCTCCCACAACCTCGCATCGGCTCTCTTTCTGCGGAATAAATAGCCTGAGCAACCTGGTTTGCCTCATTTGCGAGGGGTCAAGTCCAAGTTGCTGAGCGTTCCAGGTCATGATTGGCTTCTTTCGAGAGGAAACTAACTGCTGCACAGTGGCATAACGTAACTCACCCAACTCATTACTTACCGTAATCAGACAAGGCAAAGGTGCCTCAATTACTTCATAACCATCTAATGTCACTCGCTCCGCTATCACCTTGCCATCGTCGATTTCAACTTTACGGACTATAGTGATGCTGGGAATGCCCAAAATTTCAGCAATACCGCAGCCTACATTACCAGCATTGGTGTCTGCTGCCTCTCTCCCGGTAAGGATAAGGTCATATTGCCCTAGCTTCCTGATAGCACTTGCCAAGGTAAAAGCAGTGGTATAACTATCCATTTCTTCAAAGGCACTATCTTCCAGCAGGAGCAGCTCATCAGCACCAACAGCCAAAGATTTCATCAGGACAGCCTTAGACAAATTTCGCCCCACACTTATCACGGTCACCTTGCTCTGATGAGCATCCTTGATTCGCAGCGCTGCCTCCAGTGCGTTTTCATCAAAGGGGGATAACACCGGTGGTACACCTTTCAGAATAACGCGCCTTGCCTCAGCATCTATCTTGTAGGCCGATGCTGGGGCTTCTGGATCGAAAACCTGCTTGATACATACGACGATATTCATCGGATGGAGAAAGAAGCTCCTGACTTTACTGCTGCTTTTCCAGCCTTAACGTGCCTGTTCTATAAGCTCTACAATATCGTAAATCTTAAGCCGCTCACCACTTTCCTTGATGGCATCGCTAAAGTTTCTCTTGCACCAGGGACAGGCGGTAACTATCGCCTCAGCCCCGGTGGCTTTGGCCTCTTCTATCCTTTCCGAAGCAACCCATCGGGCAAAGTCTGGGTGGGCGTCGATTATTCCTCCTCCGGCACCACAGCACCAGGCATTCTCCTTTATTCGCCGCATCTCAATAAGTTTCAGGGCAGGGATGCGGTTAAGTAAATCCCTTGGAGGCTGATAGATTTCAGCGGCTTCCAATTTTTCTTCCTTGCGTAGCCACGGCTCAACCTTTCTCCCTAGATGACAGGGGTCGTGATAGGTTACTGTCAGAGGAGCGCTTTTGGTTAGCCTTAGTCTCCCCTCCTTCATCAGCCTGTCAAGGTACTCAGTAATATGAAACACCTGCAAATCACCCTTCTTGTCGATCTTGTCGTAGAGGACCTTAAAGGCATAGTAGCCATCAGAACAGGAGGTCACCACTGTTTTTATGCCCGCTGTTCTCAACATTTCCACGTTATTTTCAGCATACTTGATGAACTCTCCCTGATACCCTATCTCAAAGGCACGACCTCCGCAGCAGGTCTCGTCTTTTCCAGCAATACCAACATCAATGCCTGCCTTCTTTAGAAGATTTACTGCACTCCTAGCTGCCGGCCACAATTCCTCATCAAAGCAATATCTACAGCCAGCATGATAGTAAACCTCTGCCTTCTCTTGGGTGATATCTTTTACCTCTAGACCCTCAGCCCACTTGCCCCGCTCCGCCTTCGGTTTTTGCATCATGTTGTCATCTTTCTTCAAGCCCTCAATCACAGCCATATGAGCAAAGGGAACCTGACCTGCTTCAACACACCTGGCTCTTACCTCATGCTGTAGCTCCATCATATCCGGGAAATCCACTTCGGCACACACCTCAGCGCAGGCGCCGCAGTTGGTGCAGTGATAGACTATATCCATCACTGACTCAGTTAAATTGATTCTTCCCTCATGTAGGGCTCGGGCTAGCTGGGCTATGCCGCCAAGGCTATAGGTGAAGAAGTTGAACTTGTTATAAATGGGGCAGAATAGCTCAAACTCGGCATTCTTATAGCCAAAGGTGCATTCTGCGCATCTTACGCATCTGGTGGTGAAGTTGTAAAGCCGTTTATCCAGTTTGATTCCGTTGTTCATAGCTTGCCTCCTAAAATAGGTTGACTCCAGGGTGCATAATATTATTGGGGTCAACCAAGTTCTTAATTTTCCTAAGCAGCTCTCCGTATGGTCCGGTTAAAGCCAAAAATGTAGGGTCTTGTCTAAATCGGAACATAATTGCTCCATGCTTGGCTAACAAGGTGTGGTAAAGGGTAGCGTAGGCATTCCTCAGATGTACCATATAATCCTTTTCCTCCTCCAGAGAACCGGTAATAAGTATGACAAAGGCAAAGAAGAACTCCCTAGCATGGTTGAAAGGTAAAACTCGGAACATATAGGGGGGTTTGGCTTCTCTTCTGGCGAAATCCCACATCTCCTCTTCCAGCTCAAGAATCTTTGATGGCTCAGCATTTATCAGCCAGCCGGGGAGCCACAGCGCAGCCCTCATCGTTGACTCCTCACCTGGCTTGAGGTGTATGCCTTCCACGAAATAGGAGTTAAGGTATGCCCAGGTGCCGGGATGGATGGTTTTGATTTCTTCCAGAGGCATATAATCTCCCCCAAGCTCCCTGGCTAACCTGATGCAGGTCTTCTCTTGGACATCAACCACCTCTTTACACCCACTGAGCCGCGCTGAGGCAATGCCAAAGGGGATGCCTGGGGGTGGTGTTCTCTGGTCTTCCTTCATCATCTCTTCAGGCAGTTTTTGTGCTTTGGAAACCATCAACTCATGGAACAGATTCCAGACCCAGTTCCAGAAAGTCACACCGTCAACTAGGTTTCGTCTTACTATAAGTTTCATATACTCCAGTGCCGGGGGGAAACTATCAAACTTGGTGATTAGCAGTCTTTCCTCCTCACCTCTCTCGTAAAGCTTCACCGACATCTTGGTTACAATTCCCAGTGTTCCGTAGGAGCAGGCAAATAGACCGGTGAGGTCGGGGAAGGGTCCGTATCGGGCGCGCCATCCAGCGGTGCCAAAGCTGGCTGAGCCAGTCCTTATGATGTCACCGCTGGGGGTAACAACTTCCAGAGCCAGTATGGGGTCAGGATCCCACTTAGCTGACAGGTTGCCTGAAGGACGCATGAGATAGTTAGCTACGGTACTGCCCCCACCAGTAGCCGTCGGCAGGTGGTTTATTAGTCCTTTCTTACTGGCGGCAAGGCTTAATTGATGGTGGGTAACCCCAGGTTCAACCACGGCATAAGCAGCATCAGTGTTGATCTCTATTATTTTGTTCATCAGTCTTAAATCAACTACTACCTCACCTTTATGGGGTACTGCCAAGCCGGCAATATTTGAGCCCCGGGACATCGGAACTACAGGAACCTTAAAGCGGTTAGCAGCTACTAACAGGCTCTTAACCTCATCAGTTGTCTTGGGTAGAACAACCAGGGCAGGCAGGGTAGCTACTCCCGGTGGGGAGGATAGATCGGTGGCATAACTAGTGCGAATTGCTTCGTCACGGCTCACCCGCTCTTCAGGAAAGGTGGATATAAGCTCCTGGTATAGCAAATCAACGTTACTCATTGGTACACCTCCGTAAGGAATTGCCTGTTATAGCAAATCAACGTTACTCATTGGTACACCTCCGTAAGGAATTGCCTGTTGTTGAGCTATTAATCAGCCCAATACTTACCTGCCTTCGCCTGTTTGCCATAGCCAAAGAGGTCGTCCATCTTAAGCAGGAGCGAATCCAACCAGGGGGTGTGCTTCACCAGCCACCTTACCCCATCGTGGAGCCAGCCTGCTGGCTTATTGAAGGGGCAGACCCTGATACAGTTCATGCACGAGCCTTCATTGCGAGCCCAGAAGGCGAAGCATTTTTCAGCATCTATAGGCCACTTCAGCTCACCGCTGGCATTGGAGATATTGTTGGGCTCTGTGGTTCTTTCGCCCCATAAAATAGCCTGGCTGGGGCAGTACTTGGCACATTTCTTGCATTTTTCACAGTACTGAGTTACCCCAAACTCGATCGGCTCATCGGGAACCAGGGGTAAATCGGTTAAAACTTTGCTTATTCTAACCCGAGGTCCATATTGCGGGGTAACTAGTAGCCCGTTCCTGCCTAAATCACCCAGTCCGGCATCAATAGCCAGAGGGATATCGATCGCAGTATCATTGCCGCTGGGGATCGCCTTATAGCCCAGACCACGGATAAATTGAGCTACCATGGTAGCGGTAACTGCCATCATGGAGTAGGCCTTGCCCTCAGTGCCTTCAGCTGTCCAGGTAGGGGATGTTTTGGCTAGTTCGTAGTCCATTTCAAAGACCATGACTATAGCATACTTATACTCCTCGGGTAATTCCAGCTCCTTGTGCTCACGGGTGACGAAGTGGAAGGAGTGAGAATACACCCACCGCCGGTCTAACTCACAGATTCCCACTTGGGAGGCACCAAAAAACTTAGCCACCTTCTTTACGTCCTGTGACATCTTTGCCGGGTTATCTACCTCCAGCTTTAAACCCTCAGGTACCTGGCTCACCCCGACCAGTTTCATATTCCAGGCATACATGCCGGTATCATGGATTATGTTGCCGTGAGCAAATCCACTCTCGATGTGCCAGGCAGCGTTCTTAAACGCCATGTCTTTAAGGGTGTGTCCATCCCTATCTCTGGGGTAAACAAAGCCGTAGAGCTTTTTAGCCATCTCCCTGAGTTCTGGCTGCCACCTTGGTCTCTTGAACATCTCATTCTTCTGATCAAATCTCTTTACTTCACCAACAATATATTTTGCTGTGCCCTTGCCTTTTTCTGCGGTTTTCCTCATTCTGTTTGCTCCTCAGTGATAATATCTGCCACGTCGGTAATATTTATTTCCATCATCTTGACACTGGCTAGAATTCGGTCGGCATTCCTGTCTACAGCTTGAATCCCGCCGGATACTTTTTTCAGTTCAGTGGCTGTCCGTTTAATGGTCTCAATCTTCTCCGCCATAAGTTTGATATTATATTCCTCTACCAACGGCCTAGTCCCCCCTTCTTAAGTCCTTGAACCTTTTAGATTTGACTTCATATCTCGGCAATGTCCCGTAGTCGCAAAACTCCAGATTATATCTCAAGTTAGTCTTTATTCTAAGTTGCCGAACTAACTCTTCCTGCACAGCTTTAATCTTTTCCTTGTGTTCAGGAAGAAGTTCTACCCTCAGTGTGATGTCATCTACCTCGCCCTTTCTGGTAACTATTATCTCATACTCGTTACCGAGTTCGGGTATGGCTCTAACCACCTCTTCAACAGAACTGGGAGCGAACAATACCCCCTTTACCTTGGTAATATCATCAGCCCGACCAATAAGGCCACCGTGGATTAAGCGGAAGCTTCGGCCACACTCACACCTCTCTATTTGGCTCCACTGGATTATATCCTTGGAATCAAACCGGATGCAGGGCTGGGCGATCCGGTCAAAGGCAGTAATCACCATTTTTCCCATTCTATTAGGCTCAGTGATAGGCTCGCCGGTGTCAATATCTTCTAGTTCAACGAGGAAGAGACCTTCATTAACATGCAAGCCACACTGGGCAACACACTCATAGTTCCAAGCCCCCATTTCAGTAGCCCCTGAGTGCTCATAGAGCTTGGCTCCCCAGGCTTCTTCAATCCGCTTCTTTGTTGCCGGGATGCTACCTCCAGGCTCAGCTCCAGTGGCTATCTTGTTAATATATAAATCCTTGGCTGGGTCTATGCCCAGCTTGGTTCTGGCTACTTCAGCCATACGCAGCAGATAGGTTGGTGTTGCCATCAGGGCAGTAGCCCTCACCTCTTTCATCTTCAAAATCCGGGCGTCAGTATCTAACACGCCGCCGGGGACTACCTCGCAGCCTATCTTCTCCGCTGCGTAATGACCTGCCCAGAAGGCAATGAATATATTATAGCCAAAGGGAATGAATACCCTATCATGATGGCGAAAGCCGTGAGCATAAAGTATATAAGCCCAGGATTCAGCCAGCCACTCCCAGTCCTGCCAAGTATCAGGCTGGTACACTGGCTGTCCAGTGGTGCCGCTGGTCTGGTGATATTCGGTAACCTGTTCTAGGGGCACACACAGCATATCCCCATAAGGGTAAGGTTCTTTCATCTGCACAGACCGCATCATCGCCTTTTCCACTTTGGGCACCCGGCGTATATCGTCAAAGGTCTTGAGATCGCCCGGCTCTATGCCAGCATCACTATATAGCTTATGATGGAACTTGGAGTGTTCATATGCCCACTGGAATATTCGCTGGAACTTCTTTAGTTGTAACCGCTGAATCCTGTCTCGCGGTAGCGTCTCCAAAACCGGGTTCCAATACATCTCAGCATTCATCACAATGCATCTCCTTTAATCCACCATACTCTCACTATCATCACACCTACTCACTTAGTGCATAAGGCTGGGCAGGAAAGTAACTATCTGGGGGAAAGCCACTAGGAGAATGGCGCAGACTATCATTGCTATCAAGAGGGGAATGACACCACGGAATATGGTCATTAGTGGCACATCTTTAGCCACGCCAGCGGTAACATAGACATTGACACCCACTGGTGGAGTAACCAAGCCTATATTTAGCATCACTACCATAATCACGCCGAACCATACCCCATCGAAGCCAAAGCCTGTAACCAATGGGTAAAGAATAGGCATGGTCAGCACCAGGATAGCAATACCCTCCATAAAGCATCCCAAGACCATCAATAGGAATAGAATTAGCGCCATGACGACATATCGAGATACGCCCAGCCCGGCGATGAACCCAGAGAGTTCAAAGGGAATCTTGGTCACCGCCAAGAAGTGACCAAAAACAGTCGCCCCAATAACGATGATAAATATCATGGCTGTAGTCCTGGCTGCCTGGTCAAGGGAGCCAATAAGGTTCTTCCGGCTAAACTGTCCCGTCGCCAGAAAGAAGATGAAGGCTCCGAAGGCGCCAACTGCACTGCCTTCAGTTGGGGTGAAGACACCAAAATAGATACCCCCCATGGTTAGCAGAAACAAAGCCGGCACCGGCCACACCTTCCTCAGCGAGACTAACTTCTCTCTGAAGGCTGCCTCAGGATGGAGAGGAGCCAGGCTGGGATTTTGTCTTACTTGAAGGTAGATGGTAACCGTAAACAGGACAGCCTGAAGGATTCCGGGCAAGATACCGGCTATCAGCAGTTTGCCTATAGGCTCTTCGGTGAGTACTCCGTAGAGAATGAGGATTACACTGGGGGGAATGAGGATGCCCAAAGTCCCCCCAGCAGCAACACAGGCAGTTGCCAAGCTGTCCTTGTAGTTATATCGTTTCATCTCTGGTAAAGCCACGGTTCCCATGGTGGCAGCGGTGGCTGTGGTCGAGCCGGAGACAGCGGCAAAGGCAGCACAGGCACCAATAGTAGCTATGGCCAGGCCGCCCCGCAGGTGCCCCATCCAGGCATCTACCGCTTGATACAGGTCGCGCCCCAATCCCCCGTAGGAGAGGAACATCCCCATCAAGACAAACAGCGGGATAACACTCAGGCTGTAAGCACTGGCAGTGGCATAGGGGTCGATACCTAGCTTGGTCAGCCCGGCTTGAGTAGTAGTTAGATAGCAGTAGCCCAAAAAGCCGACCATGAGCATGGACAGACCAACTTGCATTCGTAAGGCGAAAAGGACTAAAAGAACAGCTATTCCAATAATACCGACCAGCTCAGGACTCATGTTTCACCGTTTTAGCTAACGCACTGAGAAGGTCAACCAGCATGACCAGGCAGAAGAGCAAACTGCCAACAGCCACCGCGATTACGAAGGGATAAATGGGCAGCGCCAATACGCCGGAGACGTTATGCCCTTCAAAAAGACGATGAGCATGTACTGCTGACTGCCAGGTTACAAGAAAGAACAGGCCCAGGCTGAAAAGGTAGGTAATACTATCAATAATCGCCTGGGCCCGTGATGAATATCGGGACACAACCACGTCTATGCTGATGTGCCCCCTGCGGACTTGAGTGTAGCCTATGGCGAAGAAAACGACTAACGCCAGCATAAAGTTGGTTAATTCAAAGGTGCCCGATATTGGCATGTTGAAGAAGTAACGCCCGACGACATCCCCCACTGTGAGAAACATCATCAGCAGGAGAACACCTAACCCTACTTTATGCATAACCTCATTGAGTGGAAAAACAACCTTCTCCACCCAATGAGCGGCTTTATCTAACATAATACAAGTTTATTCCTTACTTGTATTTCTCGGCGAGCCTAACTGCCTCATCATAGATTTTCTTTCCCGGGAGTCCCTTGGCTTCCATATCAGCTACCCACTTCTGATGTACGGGTGCCAGAGTCTGTCGCCACTTAGCCAGTTCACCCGCCGGCAGAGTATATATCTCCATGCCTGCCTCCTGGGCGGCTTGCAGACCGGCTTTTGCCGCAGCATCATATGCGGCGCCACCCGTCTCTGACATTCGGCTGCCAATGAGGCCTTCTATTATCTTCTGGTCTTTACCTGATATCTTATTCCAAGAATCAAGATTCATCACCAAGAAGAAGGTGCAGACATAGAAGTCGCCTATGGTCATGTACTTGGCCACATTCTGAAGGTTGAAGCTTTTGATCGCAGAATAGGGAACAACGGAGCCATCAACCACTCCCTTTTCTAAGGAGTCATATAGTTGATCTATGGGCATCTGTACCGCTGTCGCCCCCCAGGCTTCAACCATTGTCACGTGGGAGGCAGTGGGTGCCCTTATCGTCATACCCTTGAGGTCATCCATGGTGCGGATTGGTTTCTTGGTGGTTACTATCTGTCCAGTATCATGAGTCCAGAGGGCGAGTACCTTGACCCCCGGGTGCTCAGCCCCAATCTCAGGGAACTTCTCATAAAGTTCCCACAGGACTTTGCTACCGTGCGTCGCTGATGTAACCATATTGGGCAGCTCAAGGACTGAAGTCAGCGGGAACTTGCCCGGGGTATAACCATGGAGCCCAAAGGCGATATCGGTAACGCCAGTTACCGCGCTATCATATTGGTCAGCTGGCTTACCCAGAGCACCACCCGAATAGATGGTTATCTTGACCCTGCCTTCGGTTGCCTTCTCCACCTCTTCAGCGAAAGGTGCCATTAGCTTGGCGTGCATCGGATGCTTTTCCGACATAAAGTGGGACATTTTCAGCTCTACTGGTCCTGCTGGTGCCTCAGGAGCACAGGCTATAGCGAAAGGTAGTGCTACCAATGCTATAACTAAGAAAATACCAGCAAGCAAAGTTAATAAACCCTTCTTTTTCACTCGAATCCCTCCTGATAAGATTTTAGCTTCCCATCTAGCTCATTCCCACATATCCCGCCTCCTTTATTAGTCGGTATCTGTTCGTCCCCTAGTATTCTCTCTTATTTTATAGCACACCAAGTATAGCACACCAAGCAAGTGTTTTCAATACGAAATATCTCAATTTGAAATATTTATTTTAAGAATCTATAATAAGTTGGTGAACAGACTTTAATGCTATATGGGAGGATAAAGCTATGACTGAGGCCAAAGTTGACAAGCTGAAACTGGGTGCCTTCTTATCGCTTATCCGGTTCAACGATGTGGTCACAAGATACCTCGCAGTTGAATTTATGAGACATGGCTCTAGTTCGATGAGAATGATGCTCATGAATGCTCTGTTTCTCAGTGGAGGGAGCATGTCGCCAACAGAACTGAGCAGACACATTTTTAGGACCAGACACAGTATTACTTCGATGGTTGACACCTTAGAGAGACAGGGACTGGTGCGCAGAGAGCCAAATATAAAAGACCGACGGTCTATAAATATTACTTTGACTCCGGAAGGAAGGCGGCTGTTTGAAAGAATGGTGCCTGTGGGTTATGAGATAAGCCAGAAAGCCCTGTCTTGCCTGAGTGATGCCGAAGTAGTGGCATTGAAGAGACTCATCAGGCGAGTCAGAGAGCATTTACTGGAGCAGATTGCTAACAGTCAGACTAAGCCAACATGATGCAAATTAATCTTGGGCTTACCTCTGTGCGCTGAGAGCCGATAGGCCACTACACACTTCGCTATGTTGTGCGATGAGCGGCAGTTTGCAAAATTGTCGCTAATTTCAGGCGATAGTTCGTCTTTCAATACCATCAAGAGCTAGCACGTAAGGCTTCCATTTACGTTCTGTCGCGCCTTCATCACAACATTCATCATTTTCTACGAACAGAACACAAGAGACTCCTGATGGGCTAATAGCACTAGGGTATAATATTCCTTCAAATCGAATATCATCAAACTTATAAGCATGCCTTATGTATTCAGTAAATACCTGTGTAGGCAC